>Ga0335078_10014640_pt1 | contig 11638 bp, 10 predicted proteins | sample Lox_Sample_32_FD_206711 | JGI IMG/M metagenome (GOLD analysis project Ga0335078, IMG submission 206711) | Soil microbial communities from Loxahatchee National Wildlife Refuge, Florida, United States - Lox_Sample_3.2 | ecosystem: Environmental > Terrestrial > Soil > Wetlands | place: USA...
AGAAATTGACTTTGGAAAGACGCAAGGCATATAATCTTTGCAAGGAGATTGGAAATGACGGGCACAACCGAAAACCATCAAGTAGAAATTAAGTCAAAACTCTACACGAGCCTGACTACGCACAATTCTACTATTTCCAGGTTTTATATTCCTTGTAGGGAATCGATTTGTTTCAAAAGCAATATTTAGTAATGCCCATTCAACAATTTGGGCCTCTTCTTTCCAATATTTTCTCAATTTATCCCCTGTTATTGCCATAACTCCACTAATTGGTTTAGTTAAAAACATTTCTTTATTATGAAGGTGGGCGTAAAATCTATCAAGAATAACACCTTCACCTATATAAGTTGGATTACATCTTGAATAGCCGCTATATAAAACATAAACGCCAACTAATCCCTCAGCAAGCCAATCTAATCGTATTTCAGATAATTTAACAAAATTTACATCAATTCTATACATATCATCTCCTTAAGAAGTAACTTGTATTTTTCCCGACATCAAACGCGGCAAAAGTGAGTCGCGAAGTTGGGAAAGAGTTTGATTTTGTTTCAAATTGGTATGAATCATTTTGTAAATATTACTAATTTGTAATTCAAATATATTTTGTATTTGTATGTCAGGAATTATTAATGACGCTTTTTTGATATGTGTTAAGTTAATTAAAGGCATAGTACTACCAGAAGATTGTGAATTCCAATAATTTTCTCTACTCATTTTTAATAAAGATAAAAAAACATAGTATAACGATGCTTTTTGATTACTCACTGTTATTTTAGCCAAGCGACTTACTATAATAGCTTTATCATATAAGTCCGTCATTATTCCCAACAAACCAAGGGTACCAGTTTTTGATATTACTATATCATTTTTCTTCACAGCACTCCTTTCAACTTCCTTATATTTATCTTCAGTTATAAATTTTTTAAATTTTTTATAAAATGGATATCCTTCTAAGAAATTCATTTCAATTATTGGAATTCCTTCATCAACATATTCTCCAATTTTCATTTGCGTACCAAACGGGCCATCAACTATAGCATTTTTCTCATCTGAAGCAACATCTTCTAGAACTCCAATTTTCCATCCTTTAGGTATCTTCCCTATATCCGAATCGACCATCTTCCCGCCAGAACTTTTATAAGGTTTCCCTTTATCATTTGGAAATTCAAAGTCAATAAACCAATGCTTAAATATCGTTTGAGCGATTTGTACCAAAATATGATTCATTTTGTCATTAAGTTCAATTTTATCATCAAGGTCAGAAAGAATTTTTGCGATTTTTTCTTGCTCATCTAATGAAGGTATTTGTATTTCGATGTTACTCAAAATTGTTGTATTTATAGAGGGCATTGTTGCGCCTACAGCTATTGCACGTATATAGTCTTTAAAGTGTTCCTGCTGAAAGTAAAAAGATAAGAATCTTGAATTTACTATATTTCTATTTGGACGGACTCTTAAACAGCGTCCCGAAAACATCCAATCGTCTTCAAATTTGGATACATATGCGCTTCTATCTACGGAGCCAACACGACTAAAAATGATATCTCCTTCATTAATGATGTATTTTTTTAGTCTTTTTTTATCCTTGTCAGAAACTAATGGTAGATTATTATGAAGAACTCTATTTTCGCCTAAATGTTCAACTGTAATTATAGGAGTGCCAATATTTTGATAATCACTTTGATGTAATTGACTTCCGAAAGGGCCAGTCTGAATGTCAGCAACTTCACATAATATATATTTTTTCATATTTAAATTCCTAAGTACCGTCTCATTTCAGGATCTATATACTGTTTTATGTCGGATATTTTTATTCCTGCAATATCGGGAATATCAAAGTTTGCACCGTATGTTTCTTTTAATAATTTTACAATGTCCAGATTATTGTTAATTATTGCAATACCTATCGCCGTTTCTCCACTATCACCTATAGAATTCACATTAATATTTTTTTCCATTAGAAAAACAATAACATCGTTTCTGTTTCCGTAAGCCGCACACCATAAAGAGTTTATGAAATCATTTGCTCCTTTTTGAATTAAATATTTCATATGCGGAATTTCTCCCACAAAAGCAAAATACCTTAGACTCATATTTATATCCTCGCCTATGTTTAATAAATAGTCTACAATTGAATCTCTTTTATATCGAACAGCAAAATTAAGTAAATTTATTGAACCAATCATTGGCGTTCTATCATAACCTTCGTTAATCATTCGTTTTACTTCATTTAGATCGTTTCGAATTATCGCTGTAAGAATTCTGTTATCCATTTTGTTCTCCTTTAAATATTATTATAACATTTTTAGGTTCTTTCTTATTTCCTTCTCTAACTCCAATCCTTCTTCAAATTGCTTCTCAAGTTCTTTGGTCAACTTTTTCATTTTCTCAGCAAACGCCTCATCATTATCTTCAATAATCTCAGTTCCCACATATCTACCAGGCGTTAGGATATAGTCATTTTTCTTGATATCCTCTAAGGTAGTTGACTTGCAAAAACCTTTTATGTCTTTATACTTTCCATTCTTTGCTTTCCATTCATGATAAATTCCTGCTATTTTTTGTATTTCTTCATTTGTTATTTCCTTATGTCTCCTGTCTTTCATTATTCCCATATTACGACAATCTATAAAAAGAGTTTCGACAGGTCGAGATCTATAATTATTATTCTTTTTGTCACGTGAAATAAACCAAAGACATGCAGGTATCATGGTGTTATAAAAAAGTTGGCCTGGAAGTGCTATCATACAATCAACTAAATCTGCCTCTATAATATTCTTTCTTATTTCCCCTTCACCGCTCGTATTTGACGACATCGAGCCGTTTGCAAGCACAAAACCCGCTATTCCTTTTGGTGATAAATGATGTATGAAGTGTTGAACCCATGCAAAGTTTGCATTACCAACCGGAGGAGCTCCAAATTTCCACCGCACATCATCGCGCAGTAAGTCGCCGTGCCAGTCGCTGTCGTTAAAAGGCGGGTTTGCAAGGACAAAGTCAGCTTTTAGGTTTGAATGTGCGTCTTTCAGAAAAGAACCCTGGTCGTTCCAAACTATATCGCCTGCTATACCACGTATGGCAAGATTCATTTTGCAAAGCCGCCATGTAGTCTGGTTTGATTCCTGCCCATATATTGCAATATCTCCAACCCTGCCTCGATGCTCTTCCACAAATTTTTCAGACTGTACAAACATGCCGCCTGACCCGCAACAAGGGTCAAATACTCTGCCTTTAAATGGTTCTATCATATTAACTAGTATTTTAACTATGCAGGAAGGCGTATAAAACTGCCCGCCTGACTTGCCTTCTGCGTCTGCAAACTGGCCAAGGAAGTATTCATATACCCTGCCAAGTATGTCCTTTTTCCTGCTTTCCTTGTCCCCAAGCCCTATTGTGCTTATCAGGTCTATTAGTTCACCAAGTCTTTGTTTGCTCAGCGATTCACGGGCATAGTTTTTTGTCAGCACGCCTTTTAAGGTTGAATTTTCTTTTTCCAAGGCTTCCATTGCATCATCTATGATTTTGCCTATTTCCGGTTTCTTGGCATTCTCCTGTATCAGTTCCCACCTGGCTTTTTTAGGAACAAAGAATATATTTTCCGCCGCGTACTCATCCCTGTCTTCCGATACCATATATTTTTTTGTGTCTTCTGCCACGAGTTCTTCATGCCTGTCCTCAAATGCGTCAGAAATGTATTTGAGGAATATCAGTCCAAGCACGACGTGTTTATACTCCGCCGCATCCATGTTTGAGCGCAGCTTATCCGCCGCCTTCCACATCTTTTCCTCAAATCCCAGATTCGCGCTGTTGGATTCTTTTGGTGCTTCTTTGACTTCTTTTTCTTTTTTATTCCTTGGCATTAATAGCTCCTTTATTTATTTTAAGGTTTTGCTTTGCTTCATCTTTGGCCATTTTTATATCCTTTTTCTGAAATACATGCATTCTTTTTCCGGGTCAATATCCTTCAGGTAAAACAGGCATGGGCCTTTGGTTCCGGTAAGTTCCATGGTTTTATTGCAAAAGGCATGATCCTCGGTTTTTCTGGTGAAGCTATTCTCCCCATAAGTGATTACAACCGCTTTTTTGACCTGGAAATATTTGCAGTCAACTGGCATCGGAATCTCCTCCCGGTCTCTTTTTAAACAAAAGCACCATGTAAAATAATACTCCTGCGCGCGGGGTTTTTCAAGGGTTTTTGTAAAGGCGATTAGATAAACAAGCTCAATTTAACAATTTGTAATTTGCGGTTCCAAATAAAAGCTGAATACGCTCCAGCGCTCAATCCTGCACATCTCAGCGTAATAATCACGTTTTAAATCCTCTTTTATCGGTAAAATTTCAACTATATGGCTCCAGCTTAATTCTTTCGACAGTGTCGAAAGAATCTTTTCTTCCGGATAACATTCTGCAAGACGCAGCATACGTGAAAGATTGGGTACTGAAAAGCCGTTTCCATAGTCCACAATCAATTTTGCCGACAGTGTCGGCAAAATCTCTTTCCCGTATTCCGCTCTCTTTTCTTTAAGCAGCTCTTTCCTTATCCTGCTTCCGACATTCCAGTAAAGCATGGTCATTTCGTAGTTTGCTGCCGCCGCTACCCTGCCGCGCGCGCTTTCTATCATCCCGCGGATTTCGCTTAAAAATCCTGTTTCTGTCCCTGTATTAACAACGGCTTTTTCCTTTTTTATAATGGAAACTCCACCTTTCAAAGGCGAAGACGGGGCTTAGCCCGCGTCTCTATGAAATGCTAAACTGCCAAATCCGGAATTGAATCGAATGCCAAATTCAAAATGCTAAATTCCAAATTTCTTTTATAGTTCACGGCGTCGGCGTCGCTGTCGGGGTTAATATGACTGCCTGTGTCGGCGTTGCCGTTTCCTGTGCCTGTGCGATCGCTGTAGCAGTCATATAAGACGCAGGCATAGGCGGCGGCCCGATAATCATCCTTTCGCAGTTAATTGCCATAAAAATTGCCGGGAGAATCAATACAGGGATTAAATTTTTTTTCATGACCGCCTCCAAGTTCTATTCAGTAATTCAGTATCCTGTATTCATATGCTTTTAATGCCGAATTCCAAATCCCAAATCCCAAATTTCTTTAAACTCACTGCAACCGCCACACGTCGTTATAATAATCGGTATTATTGCCCAGTCCGGCTATCACCCACATTTCATTGTTATATACCACGCTGGTCTGGTCCATCCTTGGGCTGTAGGCTGCTGATGCCGTATCCTCAACCCATAATACACCGTTATTTGAACTCCATGCATCGTTTTGGAAACCGGCGGTGCTGTATCCGCCTATAACCCACATTTCATTATTATAAACTACGCTGCTTTGCCCAGCCCTGGCCCCGAAAGCCGGCGCAGATGTAGACTCTGTCCAGTTCCTGCCGTCGCTCGAATACCACACGTCGCTTAGTTCAGTATAGCTGTCCGGTGTCCCGCTTATTACCCACATAAAGTTATTGTATACGACGCTTGAAAAATCACCCCTGGGAGTGAATCCGGCTGTCCCGGTCACTTCCGTCCATGTTATGCCGTCGCCTGAGTTCCATATGTCGCTTATATAAATAGTGCCGTTGGTCCCTGCTATTACCCACATAAGGTTGTTATATACTACGCTTCTGTGGTCATACCTCGCTGGGAATAATGCTGCTCCTGTCGCCTGCGGCCAGGTGATGCCGTCTGTTGAACTATATACGTCATTGTAAACATAGCCCGCGTCATATCCGCCTATCACCCACATCTTATTGTTGTAAACCAAGCTTGTTTGTCCGCTCCTGGGGCCGAAAGTTGCTGTTCCGGTCGCCTCTGTCCATGCCGCGCCGTTCGTAGAACTCCAGACGTCGCCTGCCCATCCTGATGCTGTAAGCCCTCCGATTACCCACATTGCGTTGTTATAAACCAGGCTTGAGTGCCAGTACCTTCCGCTAAAACCTGCGCTTGCCGCGGCCTGCGACCATCCCGGGGCCGGGGCGCTGGGTGAAGCAGGCGAAGGTTTTTTCGAGCATGTAACTGTAATAAAAATCGTGATGATAGCAAGTGTCGTGATTAAAACTTTTTTCATCTTATGCCTCCAGGTTCCATTCAGTAATTCGGAATTTTGGATTTAAAAAGCTTTTCAGAATTCCAAATCCCAAATCCCAATTTCTTTAAAGTTACTGCGCCCACCATGCGTCATGCAAGTCGCTGCCGTTATACCCTGCTATCACCCACATTGCGTTGTTATATGCCACGCTCGTATGGCCGTACCTCGCGCTGAAAGCCGCTCCGGTTGTCGCTTCGGTCCAGTTCGCGCCGTCGGTTGAATACCACACGTCATTTGAATAGCCGCCGATATTCCCGCCAATCACCCACATTTTATTGTTATATACCACGCTCGTATGGCTGTATCTCGCGGTGAAAGCCGCTCCGGATGTCGCTTCGGTCCAGTTCGCGCCGTCGGTTGAATACCACACGTCGTTGAAATAGATGCCGTTATTCCCGCCAATTACCCACATTGCGTTGTTATATACCACGCTCGTATGCTGCTGCCTTGCGGGAAATGCCGCTGCTGTTACGGTGCATCCCCAGTTTACTCCGTCGCTTGAATACCACACATCATGTAAACAGCCGTTCATATTGGTCCCTGCTATCACCCACATCATATTGTTATATACCACGCTCGTATGGGCTCCTCTTGACGGGAACGCCGCTGCTGTTGTGGTGCATCCCCAGCTTGCGCCGTCGATTGAATACCATACATCATTGAAAAAAGAACCGCCGTTAAACCCTGCTATCACCCACATTTCATTGTTGCATACCACGCTCGTAAGAAGGCCCCTCGTGCCGAAAGCCGCTCCGGATGTCGCTTCTGTCCAGCTTGCGCCGTCGCTTGAATACCACACGTCTTTTAAATAGCCGCCGTTACTCCCTCCTATCACCCACATCGCGTTGTTATATGCGACACTCGCATGATACTGCCTTACGCCGAATGAAGCGCTGCCTGTTTTCTCCTGCCATATGCTGCCGGGCATGGGTGTAAAGGTCGGGGTGATTGTGAATGTCGCGGTAATTGTCGGCGTAGCGGTAAATGTCGGTGTCATGGTAAATGTCGGAGTCGCGGTATTTGTATCGGTTATTGTCGGCGTAGCTGTAAATGTCGGCGTCGCGGTAAATGTCGGCGTAATTGTAAATGTGCCGGTGATTGTCCTGGTAATTGTCGGTGTTTCTTTCGGGGTGTATGTGGCGGTCGCTGTTGCCGTGAAATTTGAGGCAGGCACAGCCGTTGCCGGCCCTGCCGGGGAATTTTTCTTGCTGCAGCCGAAAATCGCCGGGATTGCCGTGAGTATTAATGCCGTAATCAAAAATTTTTTCATTTGAAGCCTCCAGTTTTAAATAATTTTCAATGTCCGCGAATCCACCGATTTTAGTCGGTGGTGGGCGTGGGGTTGCAAACCCCATACCTTGTTGACCACCAACTGAAGTTGGGGGATTTCTTTCTGGATTAAATGAAAGCACGCACCTATAAAAGGTGCGGCTACACAAGCTTTTGAAGCCCCCGACAAAGTCGGGGGAGCTTCACTTTTCAATAAACTCTATTCAGTAATTTGGCATTTTTGGCTTTGGATTCGCATGCCTGACCGTTACGGGTTTGACAGCTCTATCCATGAACCGGACAATGCGCCTGTAACGGATATGTCGTACTCGGTTGAAGAAGTCGGCATTGTTCCCGAGGCGCTCGCGTCCCCTTCCGCAGCTGTAATGACCACATTCACCGCGGCGCCGGGGGAAAGCCCTGTATCCAAATAGTAAACGCCCGAACCCATGCCTGGGATCGTCACGGAATTAATTGTCACTGTGGCGTCGGTTACAGGATTTGATGAAGAGTCGTATAAAACAATTTCCTCATATGTAGTGTTGACAAAGCCGTAAACGGTGATGCCTCCTGCGGTTATCGTCGGTGTTATGGTGGGCGTCGGGGTAATTGTAGACGTTACTGTAGCCGTCGGCGTGGGCACGTTTGAAACAGCCACGTCCCAGCCGGTCTCGTAGCCTACGACTATCATGCTGCCTGCATTCTCGCCCGCGAATACCGCAGGGTCGGACGGCAGGTCACCTATCGGGTTTGAGCCGTTTGAATAGCCGTTAAATATGCCGGCGCTGACGGTATAAATGCCGTCCTCCGTGTAATATGGCGAAATATCCACGCTGTTGCCGGGCAGGTCCATCTGGTAAAAAACCTGGTTGCTCGACGGGTCTTCTACGGATACATAGTTTACATTGCCGTTGCTGTTCCAGGAAACCGTATCGCAATCCGGGCTCAGGCTTACGGTCCCGACAGGCGCGGCCTCCTGTGCCGTATATGTGACGCCGTTTATGCACACGTAGAATTCATACGTGTCGCCAGGCTTGTAAACAGCGCTGTCGTTTTCATAGTCTTCCATGTACATTGAAGGATTGTAAGGCAGGTTCCATTGGGCCGTGGTGTTCAGGTCCTCCAACGTCACCGTGCAGGTCGTTATCGCGTTGTAGTTGGCGTCATAAATATAGGCCATGGCCTGGTTTGAAACCCCCTCCGCGGTGTCTGTTTGTAAAAATTCAGCCTCGATCGTGACTAAGTTCGTCGGGGCAGGCGTAAGGGTCGGCTCGACTGTCGGGGACGAGCCTGCGTTCACGTCGACTGTCCATCCTGTCTCATAATATGTGTAAATGTAGCCGTTTACCTGTGAGCCGCCTGTAAACGTGCCGCTGCTTGAAAGGTCGGCAAATATCTGATACTGGCCGTATACGCCGGGTTCGTAGTAAGGCGCAAGGTCGGCGCTTGTGCCGGTGATGTCGCCGTAAAAAACCTCGTTATAGGACGGGTCTTCCATGGTTACATATGTGTAAGGCGAGCCTGCCGCCGGCCAGGACACTACGTCGCCGCCCGGGTCTATCTGCGCCGGGCCGATCATGACGGTCTGGGCAGTATATGTGACGCCTGCCTCGTACACGTCGATTTCATAAGTGTCGCCGCCGTTAAACGGAAGCGGCGCATTGGCGGAATATTGATTTGTAGACCCGGCAACCCAGGGTATATTGGCGCTCGTTGAATCCGTGATGTCCCTTAATGTCACGGTCGCATTTGTCACAATGCTGCTGTTTGCGTCGCTTATGCTCACGCTGCAGTCGAGCTGGAAGCTGTCTGAATAGTCGTTTGCGTTCAGGTCCGCGTAGATTGTCAGCGGCAGCACCGGGTTTGTTACCGTCGGAAACGGCGTAGGGGTGCTGTATGTGAACGGTGTCGGGGTCACGGTATTTGTGCCGGGCGAGGCAAGGACGGCTGTGATTTGCGCCCTTACAGTCTCCTGCGCCGCGACAGTGGCGGTGGCTGCTGCCTGCGCAGTCGCGCCTGCAGTGGCAAGGTAAGTCTGCGTCATGGCTGCCAGTGCCGTCGAAACCGCGTTTGGAGTCGGCGTATTTGTGCCGTTCTGGGCTATATATATTGCGGTCTGGGTGGCAGCAGCGCCGGCAGTCTGCTGCGCCGCAACTACGGCGGTTTGTGTCTGCCTGATGCCTGCAGTGGCTGTCTGCTGCGCTACTGTTGTCTGCATGGCAGGAGGCAGGCCTGATATTGCGGTCTGGGTCTGCGCTGCCTGGACAGTAGCCGTTGCCGCTTCAGTCAGAGTCTGCTGCGCCCCGTATGTCTGGGTTGCCTGCACTGCCTGCTGCGTTGCTGTCCCGGCTGCCGCAGTCTGCGTGGCCTGTGCCTGGGCAGTGAGCGCGGCCTGGGCAGTGGCAACGGCAGCTGCCGTAAGTGTCTGCTGAACTATAAATGTCTGGGTCGCAGTCGGCAGGACGGCTATAGCTGTCTGGGTCGCCTGCGCCATTGCAGTTGCCGTGGCAGCCGCGTCAGGTGTGTTTGACGACTGGGGTATTGTGGGGTTCTTGAATGTCCTGCAGGAAAGCATCGAGAGTATAAGCAATAAAATTACTGAAAAAACCGAAAAGAAAAAATTTATTTTTTTCATAACCGCCTCCAAATTCTATTCAGTAATTTGGAATTTGGCATTTGGGATTAAAAAATTATTGAAACAAAAGCTGAATGCCAAACCCTGAATACAATATAAATATACTCCAATATGCCGGGTTTTTCAAGGGTTTTCGAAATTCAATTTAGTAATTTGGAATTCCGGAGCCATTCAGAAACCGGGATTCCCATCTGCACAAACTTAAAATTATTTTTAATGAATTATAAATATCATGCCTGTCTTTAATACAGTGGAGCCTGACTTGATTACATAATAATATATTCCCGGCGATACGGCGCTGTTATATGAATTCCTGCCGTTCCAGTACACAACCGGCGCCTGCGCCGGCAGTGTAATTACCAGCTCGCCTGATATTGTATAAAAACTTATATCCGCGTTTATCGGCAGGTTGATGATTTTCAATGCCCCATCCACTGCTTTGCCCTGGCTATATGGGTTGGGATAAACAAAAATATCCCCTATGGGATAAGGCGTGGGGGTTGTTGTAATTGTAGTTGTCGGCGGCAAAGTGGGTGTCGTGCTTGGCGTGAGTGTCTGCGTAATGCCGGGTGTCGCGGTTAAAGTAACCGTGCCTGTGGCCGTTGCTGTCTGCGTCATTGTAATGGTATTAACCGGCGTCGACGTTATCGTCGCTGTCGGGCTCGCACACGCGCCGAATTCTTCCATCCTGCTATTACCCCTGTCTGAAACAAATATATTTCCATTGCTGTCTATTGCTATTCCAAAAGAATTATTAAACTGGCCGTTGCCGGTTCCGGCACTTCCCCATTGCGTTATATATGTTCCTGTACTGCTGAATTCCTGAACCCTGTTATTAATCGTGTCCGCGACATACACATCCCCGCTGCTGTCCATTGTTATTCCATAAGGATTATAAAGCTGTCCCGGGTTGGTTCCATAATTGCCCCATTGTGTTATATATATGCCTGTACTGCTGAATTCTTCTATCCTGTTATTGCCGGTATCTGCAACATACACATTCCCGCTGCTGTCTATTGCTACTCCTTCAGGATACTTAAACTGTCCGTTGCCGGTTCCATAACTGCCCCATTGCGTAATATATTCGCCTGTACTGCTGAATTCCTGGATTCTGCTATTTCCACCATCTGCAACATATACGTTGCCGCTACTGTCTATCGCTACTCCATAAGGCTCATTAAACTGCCCGTTAGCGGCTCCTGAACCGCCCCATTGTGTTATATATGTGCCTGAACTGCTGAATTCCTGGATTCTGTTATTTCCACCATCTGCGACATACACGTTGCCGTTGCCGGCTACTGCTATTCCAGTAGGAGAATATTGGCCAAACTGCCCGTTGCCGGTGCCGGCACTGCCCCACTGTCCGATATATGCGCTCGTGTTGCTGAATTCTTCGACCCTGTAATTATACGAGTCTGCAACGTACACGTCTCCGCTGCTGTTCACTGCTACTCCATCAGGAACAGAAAGTTGCCCGTTGCCGCTTCCAGCGCCGCCCCATGCCGTGATAAAGCACGGCGTCGGCCCTGATGTCAAAGTGGCGGTATATGTCGGCGTAATTGTGGCCGTACTTGTCGGCGACAATAAAAACGTTGGTGTGTATGTAGGTGTCCCTGTCGATGTAATGGTATTTGTTTGTG
>Ga0335078_10014641_pt1 | contig 11638 bp, 11 predicted proteins | sample Lox_Sample_32_FD_206711 | JGI IMG/M metagenome (GOLD analysis project Ga0335078, IMG submission 206711) | Soil microbial communities from Loxahatchee National Wildlife Refuge, Florida, United States - Lox_Sample_3.2 | ecosystem: Environmental > Terrestrial > Soil > Wetlands | place: USA...
CTTGAGCGAGCCCGCCTCGCCGCGAAACTCGTGGGTGTCACTATCATCCTGAAGGGTGCCGATACAGTTGTCGCCGCACCGGACGGTCGCGCTGCCATTACCGCCAACGCACCGCCATATCTCGCGACCGCGGGCGCCGGCGATGTGCTTACGGGAATGGCCGCAGGTCTCCTGGCACAAGGAATGCCGGCATTCGAGGGGGCGGCCGCGGCGGTGTGGCTGCATGGCGAGGCAGCGCTCGCCGTCGGGCCAGGTTTGATCTCCGAGGATCTGCCTGAGGCGCTCGCTAATGTGTATCGGGACTTCGTCGCCTAAGCCGATAGACAATGGAAAGCCCGATTTCGCCAGCCATTTTTTATAGTGCCTGGCGGATGACGCGTGTTATAAGCCGCGCCGCCGGGCCGCCCCTCGGTCGCGGGCGTGGCGGAATTGGTAGACGCGCGGGATTTAGGTTCCCGTGACGAAAGTCGTGGGGGTTCGAGCCCCTCCGCCCGCACCAGCAGGCGGTTGTCCAAGAAAGCCCAGACACCGGTGATCTCGGCGCCTAGAAGTAGTGTGATGTCGATGCAATTTACCGAAACCAGCGCCGCCGGCCTCAAGCGGGAATATCGCGTTGTGGTATCTGCAAGCGATCTCGAGGCGCGTGTCAACGAGCGCCTCGACGACCTCAAGGACCGCGTGCAGCTCCGCGGTTTCCGCCCGGGCAAGGTTCCGGTCGCTCACCTTAAGCGCCTCTACGGCAAATCCGCCATGGCGGAGGTGATCGAGGCGGCGGTTCGCGAAGCCAACGGCAAGATCATCGATGAGCAACTCAAGCCGAAGGGTGAGAAGCTTGCCACTGAGCCCAAAGTCGTCCTCCCGTCCGAGGAGGGTGCTGTTCAGGGCGTCATCGAAGGCAAAGCGGACCTTGCATATACGGTGGAAATGGAAATAGTTCCGCCAATCACGCTTGCCGACTTCAAGTCGATTAAGCTCACCCGGCTCACTGCCGACGTGACCGATCAAGAGATCGATCAAGCGGTAAAAACCATCGCCGAACAGAACCGGCCGTTCGTCGCCAAGGCCGACGGCGCCGCCAAAGGCGACCGCGTGAAGCTATCGTTTGAGGGCACCACCGGCGGCGCGCCGTTTGAGGGAGGCAGTGGCAAGGACGTGCCGCTGGTTCTCGGCTCCGGCCAGTTTATTCCAGGCTTCGAAGATCACCTCGCCGGCCTGAAGATCGGCGAAAGCAAAAGCTTCGATATCAAGTTTCCGGACGATTATCGGGCGACAATGCTTGCCGGCAAGGACGTGACCTTTGCCGTCACTGTCAGTGCCGTCGAAACTCCGGGCGAGGTGAAGGTCGATGACGACTTCGCCAAGACTCTGGGATTAGAATCGCTCGCGAAGCTCAACGAGCTGGTGAGAGAACGTCTCGTGCGCGAGCATGCAGCTGCCTCACGGCACAAACTCAAACGCGCCTTGCTTGATCAGCTCGACGAACGCCACAAGTTTGAGCCGCCGCCAAGTCTCGTCGAACAAGAATTCTCCAACGTCTGGGCGCAGGTCGAGAAAGATCTCAAGGAGCAGGGCCGCACATTCGCCGACGAAGGCACTACCGAAGAAAAAGCTCGCGCAGAGTATCGCGCCATCGCCGAGCGCCGGGTGCGACTTGGCCTGGTGATCGCGGAGATCGGCGAGCGCAATAACATTAAAGTCACCGACGAGCAGCTGCGCGCGGCCGTTATGGAGCAGGTGCGGCAATTCCCTGGACAAGAGCGGCAGATTTGGGAGTATTACCAAAAGAACCCGAATGCGCTCGCCGCATTGCGCGCGCCGCTGTTCGAGGACAAAGTCGTCGACTTCCTGGTGGAGCTTGCCGAGGTGACGGACAAGCCGGTCCCGCGGGACGAGCTGTTCAAGGAAGACGAAGAATGAGGGCGGTGTCCGGTCCAGCGAGGATTGCCTGTCTTGCCGCGGCAAACTTGGGGACATATCTGCGCGTAACGGCGTCGCTTGGTCCCTGGCCGCCGGTCGGTTTCGACAAGCGCCCCGACTCAAGCCACATTGTGCCCTCAAAGTGAGCCCAAAGCCCTGACAGGTGAGCCATGCGCGACCCCGCGGACACGTACATGCAGCATCTCGTTCCCATGGTGGTCGAGCAGACCAACCGGGGCGAGCGCGCCTATGACATCTATTCCCGGCTGTTGAAGGAGCGAATTATCTTCATCACCGGACCGATCGAGGATGGCGTAGCCTCCCTGGTGGTCGCACAACTCTTGTTCCTCGAGGCGGAAAATCCGAAAAAGGAAGTCTCGATGTACATCAACTCGCCGGGCGGGGTGGTGACCTCCGGCATGGCGATTTACGACACGATGCAATTCATCCGCCCGGCGGTTTCGACGTTGTGCACCGGGCAGGCTGCATCCATGGCCTCGCTCTTGCTCGCGGCCGGCGCCAAGGATTTGCGCTTTGCGTTGCCTAATGCCCGCATCATGGTCCATCAGCCATCGGGCGGCTTTCAAGGCCAGGCCACCGACATCATGCTGCACGCGCAGGAGATCCTGAATCTGAAGCGGCGGCTCAACGAAATTTACGTGAAGCATACCGGTCAACCACTGAAGAAGATCGAGGACGCGCTCGAGCGCGATATGTTCCTGACACCGGAAATGGCCATGGATTTCGGCATTATCGATAAGGTCATCGAGAAGCGACCGGAGGAGCCAGGCCTTAAGCTCGAACAACCGGTGCTGGCCAAAGTATGAATGAATTTGCCGAATCGGCGTTGACACGTGCCCCAAGAGCCAGCAGCCTTCCGTCAAGGGGTTTTTCGCTCCTGTGTCCCGGAAAACACACAATGGCAAAGTCGCGTTATCGTTAATGGATTCTTGATTGGCACGCCATTAGCATGCAGGCTTGTGCTACGGTGATGTCACTCTAACGTCGCATGCGGGAGCAGAACGCGGAAAGCGCTACGGATTTTTAGCGTGGCGGGCAGTAGGGTACGGAACCCCAAAGCGCTCCCCTCGCGACGAAGACGGAGACGGGAATGAGCAAAGTCGGCGGCGGCGATTCTAAGAACACGCTCTACTGCTCGTTCTGCGGCAAGAGCCAGCATGAGGTACGAAAGCTCATTGCCGGGCCGACGGTTTTTATCTGCGACGAGTGCGTCGAACTGTGCATGGATATCATCCGCGAGGAAAACAAATCCTCGCTGGTGAAGTCGCGCGACGGCATCCCGACACCGCGGGAAATTCGCAAGGTTCTCGACGACTATGTGATCGGCCAGGATCACGCAAAGAAGGTGCTGTCGGTGGCCGTGCACAACCACTACAAGCGCCTCAATCACCAGAGCAAGCACAACGACGTTGAGCTCGCCAAGTCGAACATTCTGCTGATCGGGCCGACCGGCTCCGGCAAGACGCTCTTGGCGCAAACGCTGGCGCGGATCCTCGACGTGCCGTTCACAATGGCCGATGCGACCACGCTGACAGAAGCTGGGTATGTCGGCGAGGATGTCGAGAACATCATTTTGAAGCTCTTGCAGTCAGCCGACTACAACGTGGAGCGCGCGCAACGCGGCATCGTCTATATCGACGAGATCGACAAGATTTCCCGCAAGTCGGACAATCCGTCGATCACGCGCGATGTTTCCGGCGAAGGCGTGCAGCAGGCGCTGCTGAAGATTATGGAAGGCACCATTGCCAGCGTGCCCCCGCAGGGCGGGCGCAAGCATCCGCAGCAGGAATTCCTCCAGGTCGACACGACGAACATCCTTTTCGTCTGCGGTGGTGCGTTTGCCGGCTTGGAAAAGATCATCTCCGCCCGCGGGCGTTCGACCTCGATCGGCTTCGGCGCCAAAGTCATGGCGCCGGAAGACCGCAAGCAAGGCGAGATCTTCCGTGAGGTCGAGCCGGAAGATTTACTGAAGTACGGTCTTATTCCCGAGTTCGTCGGCCGGCTTCCGGTCGTCGCCACGCTCGAGGATCTCGACGAGGCCTCGCTCAAGCGCATCCTCACCGAGCCGAAGAACGCGTTGGTGAAACAATATCAGCGCATGTTCGAGATGGAGACGGTCGATCTGACGCTGGCGGAAGAGGCGCTGGCGGCGATTGCGCGCAAGGCAATCGATCGCAAGACCGGCGCGCGCGGGTTGCGCTCGATCATGGAGGGCATCCTGCTCGACACCATGTTCGATCTACCGAGCCTCGAGGGTGTCGAGGAGGTCGTGATCTCCCGCGAAGTTGTCGAAGGCAGCGCACGGCCGCTCTATATTTACGCCGATCGGTCCGATCGTGCCGGTGAGGCCGGCGGGGCGAGCGCCTAGACGGTGCCCGATTACGGCATCCCCGATTCGGTCGGAGCAGTGCCGCCACTGGTGGGCGACATGCGATTTTACGCGAAAAACCGCGGTTTCTTGACACACTCTCGCCTCGACGCCACCTATATTAGCGCGCGAGAGGGCGTTTCGCTGAATCGCGTAGCCGGCAGTCGATTGCGACGGCGCAGATTGCGGGTCGCGAGCGACGTGCACAACAATAAGGAAATGGGGCCATGACAAGTGCCACCAAGCCAAAGTTGCCGCTGGTGACCGGCGAAAGCCGGGCCTACCCGGTGCTGCCTTTGCGGGACATCGTCGTCTTCCCGCACATGATTGTTCCGCTCTTCGTCGGCCGTGAGAAATCGATCAAGGCGCTCGAAGAGGTGATGCGTTCGGATACGTTCATTCTGCTTGCGACGCAGAAGAACGCGTCCGACGACGATCCGGCGACCGATGCGATCTATCGCATCGGCACGCTTGCAAGCGTGCTGCAGCTCCTCAAGCTGCCCGACGGCACGGTCAAGGTGCTGGTGGAAGGCGCGGCCCGCGCCGAGGTTGGGCGCTACACCGATCGCGAGGAATATTACGAGGCCGATGCGACGGTCATCGCGGATTCGTCCGGCGATCAGGTCGAGGCCGAGGCCTTGGCGCGCTCGGTGGTCAACGAATTTGAGGGCTACGTAAAGCTCAATAAAAAAGTGTCGCCGGAAGTCGTCGGCGTCGTTCAGCAGATCGACGACTACGCCAAACTCGCGGACACTGTCGCCTCTCACCTGGCGGTCAAGATTCCCGACAAGCAGCTAATCCTCGAGACCCCGATCGTTACCGAGCGGCTGGAAAAGGTCCTCGGGCTCATGGAGAGCGAGATTTCCGTTCTGCAGGTCGAGAAGCGCATTCGTACGCGCGTCAAACGCCAGATGGAGAAGACCCAGCGCGAGTACTACCTCAACGAGCAGATGAAAGCGATCCAGAAGGAGCTGGGCGACGAGGACGGCAAGGACGAGCTGGCCGAGATCGAAGAGAAGATCAAGCGCACCAAACTATCAAAGGAAGCGCGAGAGAAGGCGCAACACGAGCTGAAAAAGCTGCGGCAAATGTCACCGATGTCGGCCGAAGCGACCGTGGTGCGCAATTATCTCGACTGGCTGCTGTCGATACCGTGGAACAAAAAGTCTAAGGTCAAGAAGGATCTGACTCTCGCCGAGCAGATCCTTGAAGCCGACCATTACGGTCTTGAGAAGGTCAAGGAACGTATCGTCGAATATCTGGCGGTTCAGCAGCGCGCCAACAAACTGACCGGACCGATTTTGTGCCTGGTCGGGCCGCCCGGCGTAGGCAAGACCTCGCTCGGCAAATCGATCGCGCGAGCGACCGGGCGCGAGTTCGTGCGCGTGTCGCTCGGCGGCGTGCGCGACGAGGCGGAGATCCGCGGCCATCGGCGCACCTATATCGGCTCGATGCCGGGCAAGATCATCCAGTCGATGCGCAAGGCGAAAACCTCAAATCCGCTATTTTTGCTCGACGAGGTCGACAAGATGGGCGCGGATTTCCGCGGCGATCCGTCCTCGGCGCTGCTGGAAGTGCTCGACCCCGAGCAGAACCACGCCTTCAATGATCACTACCTGGAGGTCGATTACGATCTCTCGCACGTGATGTTCATCACCACGGCGAACACGCTCAACATCCCGCCGCCGCTGATGGATCGGATGGAGATCATCCGCATCGCGGGCTACACCGAGGATGAAAAGGTCGAGATCGCGCGCAAACATCTGATTCCGCACGCGACCGTCAAGCACGGACTCGAACCGAAAGAATGGTCGGTCGACGACGAGGCCTTGCTCACCATCATCCGCCGCTATACGCGCGAGGCTGGCGTGCGCAATCTCGAGCGCGAGCTGTCAACACTGATCCGTAAGGCGGTGAAGGAGCTCACGGTCAAGAAGAGTGTTTCGGTTGCAGTCACACCCGAAAGCCTCGGCGGTTATCTCGGCGTGCCGAAATTCCGCTATGGCGAGGTCGAGGACCAAGATCAGGTCGGCGTGGTGACCGGCCTTGCTTGGACGGATGTCGGTGGCGAACTCCTGACCATTGAAGCGGCGATGATGCCGGGCAAGGGCAAGATGACCGTCACCGGCAATTTGCGCGATGTGATGAAGGAATCGATCTCGGCGGCGGCGTCCTATGTGCGTATGCGTTCGACCGCCTTTGGCATCGAGCCGCCGTCATTTGACAAGCGCGACATCCACGTGCACGTGCCTGAAGGGGCGACGCCCAAGGACGGCCCGTCTGCCGGCGTCGCCATGGTCACCGCTATTGTTTCGGTGATGACCGGCATCCCGGTGCATCGCGATGTCGCTATGACCGGCGAGATCACGCTGCGCGGCCGGGTGCTGCCGATCGGAGGCCTCAAGGAGAAGCTGTTGGCGGCGCATCGCGGCGGCATCAAGACCGTGCTGATCCCTGAGGAGAATGCCAAGGATCTCGTCGAGATTAACGACAGCATCAAGAGCGGACTCGATATCGTTCCGGTCTCGCGTATGGATGAAGCTTTGACACGGGCGCTGGTGCGGATGCCGGAAGCGATCTCCTGGGATGAAAGCACGGCAAAGCCGGTCGACGTCGCGGAGCCGATTGTCGAAGAAGACTCGTCGGGTTTGACCGCGCATTAAGCGGCACGTTTGCTGGCGAAGCGGCGCCGAACTCGGCGCCGCTTTAGCGCTTGCTCGGCGCTTGCCTTAATCGGTCCACGCACCTTTTGCTGTGGCCGATTGCTCGCCCGGCCGGATTCGCTAAAATCCTCGGGTTGTAACGTGCAAGGGTGTGCCGATGAGAATCGTCCGCTGGCTGGTCGCCTCCACGGTTCTGGTCGCAGCCGGTACTGCGGCGAACGCCGAAGACAGCTTCTGGCTGAGCGGGAACTACACTCAGAACGTTCCCTGCAAGGGCGACGGCAGTGATCCGGCCGAAGCGAAAGTCCAGATCTCGGCTCAGGAAATTGACTCGAAGGTGGGTGTCTGCACGTTTCTTGATACCAAGATCGACGCCAAAAGCGTCGTTGCGCATGTCGAATGCAAGTTTCCGGCCGGCCCGCTGATGGGCGACATCACCTTCACCATGAAACCGAACAATACGGTAGCCTTCATCGACAGCAACAAAACCTACACCGCGACGCTGTACCGCTGCCCAAAATGACCGGCAAATTGGCTCTACCGCGCGCGGGATTGATGCTAAGATGATCCGAGCGTCTCAGAGGACCACGTCATGCTTCGCTATCTGATTGCGGCCTCAATGCTGGCCGTCATGTTGTCTGGTGCGCCGGCTTCCGCACTGACGGCGAAAGACAAGATGGCGACTTGCAAATTCGGCGCGGACGATCAGAAGCTCGAAGGGGCAGCCCGCAAGACGTTCATGAAGAATTGCATGGCCAACAAGGACGATCCGCGCGGAACGCCCGTTGGTATGCCGCCACCTCAACACTGAGGCGCACCAGCGGGCGACTTCGGGTCGCCGTTCAGTCGCTTTCCCCGGCCGTCCATCGCGGGCGGTGCATCCAAAGGATAAGCATCGATGAGAATGCTCGCCTATGTTCTCGGCATCGTCTGCCTGATCGCCGCCGTCGTGTATTTTGCGATGCCGGCCGGATCTTTACCGACATTCATGCCCGGTTACGAATTGGGGTCCCAGCACATTCACAAAACACACGCCATTGCCGCCGTGATTGGTGCGGTTATTCTGTTTTTGTTGGGGTCATTTGCCGGCCGCTCGCGGCGGGCGTGAAGGGCGTCGATTGTAGCGTCGCGCCCGCGCGGCGGGCGTGCCCATCCGCCGGAATGAGGTAACATCGCTACTTTGACCCGCCGCTCGGGACTTTGCGCTGTATGCGCGCATCAAAACGCGCGACGCTCACCACCACGCGCCGATGGGTGCCGCCACCGATGACCTCGATATTGTCGCGCGCTTCCACGCGAAAGCTCACCGTACGGCCCTCCACCTGTAAAACTTCGGCGATGGCGGTAACACGCAAGCCGACCGGGGTCGCGGCCAAGTGGCTTACGTCGAGGTGGATGCCGAGGCTTTGATGTCCCTCGGGCAGGAGATGCTCAATCGCGTTGAGCGCCGCCGCCTCGATCACGTTGATCATGACCGGCGTCGCCAGGACCGGTATGCGGCCCGACCCGACAAACGGTGCGGTATGTTCGGGGCCCACCAAAAGGTGGGCGGTGCCTTTAAGGCCGGCAGTGATACGGCTGAGATCGACCATGAGGGTTCCAACAGGCGGCAAAGACTAAGACGCGTTCCTTGACCTAATCCTGCTGCTAATGTCCAGTTTGCCGGCGTTTCCCCTGTACGCTCTGATGATTTTGATGGCTCAATCGTCGCTGCCGCCGCTTCGCACCTTGTTCTTCGAGGACCTTTCGGTCGGCATGACCGAACGGCTGAAGAAGACAGTTGCGGCGTCCGATGTGGTCGGCTTCGCGCAATTAACCGGCGATCGCAACCCGATCCATCTCTCGGAGCATTTCGCCGCCAAGACCACGTTCCGCACCCGGATTGCGCACGGGCTCTATACCGCAAGCCTGATTTCCGCAGTGCTTGGCACACGGCTGCCCGGTCCCGGCGCGATCTACATCTCGCAGACGCTTAATTTTCGCGCTCCGGTCAAGATCGGCGATACCGTGCTGGTTACGGTGACCGTCGCCGAGCTCATTGCCGACAAATGCCGCGCGCGGCTTGCCTGCCAATGTGAGGTGGACGACGAGATCGTCCTGGACGGCGAAGCTTGGGTGAAGGTGCCGAGTGAGAAGGCCAAGGGCAAGCGGCCGGTGCCGCGCCTCTAGCGCACCGCTAACGTACCCCTCCGGCATTGACGACCGGGCCGGTATATCCCTCGAAGCGCCTGCGTAACTCGGCGACCTCCGCCTGATCGGTGAGGAAGACCCGGTAATCGTTGGCGACGTTGTACGACAGGATCGGCCTAAAACCCGCCGGCGGCCTTATATCTGCGCGCGGTGACCAGGTGCCGAGAGTGGCCTGCTGCTCGGGCGAGAGCAGCCACGACATGAAGAGCTTCGCGGCATGCGGATGCGGCGCCTCCTTGAAGATCGCCGCGGTCAGCGGCCAGATCGGCATCGCATCGGTGACGGGAAAATGCGACTCGACCGGCATGCCTTGCCGTTTCAGCTGCGAGGTCATGTCGTAAATCGAGTCGAACGTAACCCAGTTTTCGCCGGTCGCGATGCTGCGCTGTTCGCCGAGGTGGCCCTGGATAAAGTTGGGCTTGGCTGCCAAATATTTATCCATAAAGTCCCAGCCGTATTTTTGGACGATGTGGTGGAACACCCACAACGTGACGTCATCGTCGGCCGGGTAGGGCGTGACCATTTTGCCATGGAATTGCGGTTTGAGAAAATCGAGCGCCGAATTCGGCACTTCGGCGGCAGCCACCTTTTCGGTATTGTACATGTAAGGGACGATATTGACCGCCGTCGCCCAGAACGCGCCGTCCACATCCTTGAAACTCGCATCCATCGCGTCAAAACCCGGCGGCCTGAAAATCAGCAACCGGCCGTCCGCCTTCCAGCGCGCGAAGTCGTCGATGGTTTGCAGGATTGCGGCGTCGGTCTCGAGTTTGTGCGCGGCGATTTGCTGATCGATCTTCTTGTCGAGAACATTGGAAAAGCCGCCGCCGATTGAAATTTTGACGCCGGGATAGGCTTCGCCGAACGCTTTGCCGCGCGCCTCCCACGGGGCGGTTGGCCCACCCGCATAAAAGGCGAAGGTTCCTTCGTCCTTCGCCTTAGCGTAGAGGTCGTCTAGGGATTGCGCCCAGGCCCCGGGTTGCCCGGCCAACCCGCCGCCGAGTACGACGAAACAAACGCCTGCAAGCCGTCGAGCGAGGCCGCCCCCCATGATGATCCTCTTCGTACTAAGCCAAGAGATCGTTATCCTCGGGATGCGCGTCGAGGTATTCGCGAACAAATGAGCAGCGCGGGACGAGTCTGAACCCACGTGCGCGGACTTCTGCGAGCGCTCCCTCGATCAGTCGCGAAGCAATGCCTCTATGGCGTGCATTTGGCGGCACTTCGGTATGGGTGAAAGTCATCAGCTTGCCCGCCAGCTGATAGTTCGCCACAGCGGTGACGCCATCGGCATCAAGTTCGAAGCGCGAAAGCGCGGTATTGTCACGGACAGCGGAAGCCATACGATTAATATAAGGCCGGTCTTTCGTCCCGCCTATCGTTCAATCCGCTCTGTGCGCCGATGAAAATCGTCACCTTCAACATCAACAACATCAACAAGCGACTTGCCAATCTGCTGGCTTATCTCCGTTCTGCAAAACCGGACGTTGTCTGCCTGCAGGAGTTGAAAGCAACCGATCGCGAGTTTCCCAGAGCCGCGATCGAGAAAGCGGGTTACGGCGCCGTCTGGCGAGGAGAGAAATCGTGGAACGGCGTCGCAATTCTGGCGCGCGACTCCGAGCCGGTTGTCACGCGCACCGAACTTCCGGGAAGTGCCGGCGACCGCCAAAGCCGCTACATCGAAGCAGCCATCAATGGGGTGCTGGTCACATCGCTCTATGCGCCAAACGGCAATCCGCAACCGGGACAGAAATTTACCTATAAGCTTGCGTGGATGGACCGGCTCGCGGCTCACGCCGCGGACTTGATCGCCGCTGGCGTTCCGGTCGTGCTCGCGGGCGACTACAACGTCGTGCCCACCGATCGCGATATTTATCCGACGAAGTCTTACGACCGCGATGCGCTGCTCCAGCCCGAAAGCCGCGCGCGATACGCGGAGATCCTGCGCCAGGGTTGGCGCGACGCCATCCGCGCGCTGCATCCCATCGAGCCGATGTACAGCTATTGGAGTTATTTGCGCGATCGCTGGCGGCGCGATGCCGGGCTGCGTATCGATCATCTGTTGCTCAGCCCGGAGGCGGCAAAGCGGCTCGTCCGCGCCGGCGTCGATCGCGCGCTCCGCGGCAAGGACAATGCGAGCGACCATGCGCCGGTCTGGATCGAACTGCGCGCTTCGGCGCGCTCGTCCCCGCGAAAGCGGCGACCTAATCTGGATTCCCGCTTGCGCGGGAACGAGCGGAATAGCCGGCTGGCAAAGCCAGCGGAGAAACTAACAACTAAGACAAGTGGGCGCCGTCCGCTTTTGGTGATCGACGGCGATTCATTTGCGCACCGGTCCTACCACGCGTTGCCGAAAAACATCAGGCGAGAGGGTGACCTGCCGGCTGGGGCGATCCTCGGGTTCGCCAATTTGCTGCTGCGGCTCTACCGGGAGGAAAGGCCGCGCGCCGTGCTGGTCGGCTGGGATACTTACGAAGCG
>Ga0335078_10014643_pt1 | contig 11637 bp, 9 predicted proteins | sample Lox_Sample_32_FD_206711 | JGI IMG/M metagenome (GOLD analysis project Ga0335078, IMG submission 206711) | Soil microbial communities from Loxahatchee National Wildlife Refuge, Florida, United States - Lox_Sample_3.2 | ecosystem: Environmental > Terrestrial > Soil > Wetlands | place: USA: Florida...
CTTCAGGAAGATGCCGATCGTCGTGGTCGCCTATAGCGGCGGCTTCGCGCCGGCGGCCTTCTGCCTCAGAGACATCGCCTCGACCAACCGGGTGAAGGGCGTCGTGCTGCTCGACGCCGCCTATGGCGAGCTCGAGACCTACGCCCTTTGGGCCGCCCGCGAACATAAAGCCGGCGGCTTCTTCGTGAGCTCCTACACGCTCTCGACGAAAGGGCACAATAACGACCTCAAGCACATGCTCGCCGCCAGAGGCGTGCCCTTCAGCGACGACGAATCGAAGGTCGCGCGCGGCGTCACCTTCTTCGACACGGGCTCGGACTATACCCACGAGAGCTATGTGACGCAGGCCTGGGTCGAGTTTCCGATCAAGGACGTGCTTGCCCGAATCCCCGGCGTCGGCCCGGGCGACAATGTCGCCTCGCAAGGCGTGACGCTGCGCGATCGAACTGCGGCGCGGGAATAGTCTAGGTTAGGCATCGCCCAAAAGTAGGGGCCGCCGAGCGGATCGGCGGCCCCTTGCGTTTGTGGCGGCGTCCGTGCGAGAGGCGCGAGACTGCCCTTCCCTCCCCCGGTTGAGGAGTTGCAAAGAGTGACGCAAGGCGCGCCGAACGCGGCGACGACGATTTTCGTTTGTGTGACCTGCCGCGGCGCAGACGACCCCAACGCCCGGCCGGGCCGGGTCTTTTACGAGGCGCTCGACGAACGCCTGAAGCACGGCGGCGCGGCTTCGATCCAAGTGGTTCCGGTCGAGTGCCTTTCGATCTGCAAGCGCCCCACAAGCGTCGCGCTGACTGCGCCCGGCAAATGGACCTATGTGATCACGGGTCTTGAGCCCGAGCCGCACGTCGAGGATATCGTCGCGGCCGCGAAGCTTCACGCCGAGAGCCAAGACGGCGTGCCGCCCTGGCGCGACCGCCCGGAATGTTTCAAGCGCAACGTCGTCTCGCGCACGCCGCCGCTTGGGGCGACCGGGCGCCAAGCGTGAAGCGCTGAAGGGCGTAGAGCGCCTTCATCCGACCCGCCTTCGCGGGGGAGCCTTCTCCCGCAAGCGGAAGAAGGAGGGCGCGGCGAACTTCCGCGGTGAAATGCAATCTGAGAAAAACGGCGCCTTCTCCCGGGGGAGAAGGCGCCGTAATCATTTGCGACCGATGACTACGCCGCCATCGCATTGGCCTTTTCGATTAGCGCCTCGGCCATGCGGATCGAGGCGATATCGATCAGGCGACCGTCGAGCGAGACCGCGCCTTTGCCTTCCTTGGCGGCCTGGGCCATCGCGTCGAGGATGCGGCGGGCCTTGTTCACTTCCGCGTCAGACGGTGTGAAGACCTCGTTGGCGAGCTCGATCTGCGACGGATGGATCGCCCATTTGCCCTCGTAGCCGAGCACGGCGGCGCGCTTCGCCGCCGCCTTGTAACCTTCCGGATCGTTGAAGTCGCCGAAGGGCCCATCGATCGGGCGCAGACCGTAAGCTCTACAGGCCACCATCATGCGCGTCTGCGCGGCGTGCCACTGGTCCATCCAGTAGTATTCACGGTTGCCGCCCTTGTCCTTGTCGGTCAGCACGCCGTAGTCGGGGTTCACGCCGCCGATGACAGTCGTGCGCGCGCGGGTCGAGGCGGCGTAGTCGGCGACGCCGAAGGACATGGCCTCGAGGCGCTTCGAGGACTTCGCGATCGCCTCCACATTGGCCATGCCGAGCGCCGTCTCGATCAGGATCTCGATGCCGGTCTTCTTCGTGCGCTTCTTATACTGCTCGATCTGCGTGATCAGCATATCGATCGCGTAGACGTCCTCCGGCACGCCGACCTTCGGAATCAGCACCACGTCGAGACGCGGGCAGTTCTCGAGCACGTCGACGACGTCGCGATAGCAATAATGTGTGTCGAGGCCGTTGATGCGCAGCGTCATCGTCTTCTTGCCCCAATCGATGTCATTGAGGCCCTGGATGATGTTCTTGCGCGCTTGCTCCTTGTCGTCCGGCGCGACGGCGTCCTCGAGATCGAGGAACACCACGTCTGCTTTGGACTGTGCGGCCTTCTCGAACATCTGCGGCGCCGAGCCCGGCACGGCGAGCTCCGAACGATGCAGGCGCGACGTGGCCTGTTCGATGAGCGTGAAAGACATGTATCCCTTCCTTTCTGTTTAGCCCGTGGCGCCGAGGCCAGAGGCGATGCAACTGATGGAGAGCAGGAGCGGAATCTTGATCAGCTCCCGCACCGTTTCGTCCTGCGTGCTGCGGAAGCGCCGCAGCAGCTCGACCTGCTCCAGATTGACCTGATTGATCGTCGGCAAACGATCGTCGAGACGCGCCTTATAGGCCTTGAAGCGCTCGCCGAGCGTCGTCGCGCCCGTCACCTTCAAGACCATGGCGCGGGTGAGCTCATGCTCGGCCGCAATCTTCGCGAAGATCTTCTCGCGCACCGCGACGTCCTCGACGAGGCTCGCATATTTGCCGGCGATCTCGAGATCGACCAGCATCAGCGCCTTCTCGACCTCGTCGAGCACGAGGCGGAAGAGGCGCGAGTCCGCATGCATCCGGCGCAGGAGATCCAAGCCCGCGTCGCCGCGCTCTTCGAGAAACTGCTTGAGGCCGGAGCCGACGCCGAACCAGCTCGTGATCGCATGGCGGTTCTGCGCCCAGGCGAAGACCCATGGAATCGCGCGCAGATCCGCAAGGCTCTTGGCGCCGAAGCGCCGCGCCGGGCGCGAGCCGATATTCAAGAGCGAAATCTCCTCGAGCGGCGAGGCGGCCTGGAAATAGAGAACGAGATCGCCGTCGCCCATGAATTGCGTATAGGCCTTCAGCGCCGCGCTCGAGAGGTCCTCGAAGGCCTGCTCGAATTCCGCGCGGGGAATCAGGGCTTCCTCGCGCTCGGACTTCAACGCATGAGTGAAGACGGACGAGGCGAGCAGCTCCATCTGATAGGCGGCGGTGCCGCGATTGGCGTATTTGAACGAGACAACCTCGCCCTGCTCGGTGACGCGGAAACGCCCGCGGATCGAGCCGGCCGGCTGCGCGGCGATCGCATGTCCCGTCGGCGCGCCGCCGCGAGAGACCGAGCCGCCGCGGCCGTGAAAGAAGGCGATCGCAACGCCCTGCTCCACGCCGACCGCGGTCAGCCGCGCCTGCGCCTTGTAGAGCTCCCAGTTCGACGGCAGGAAGCCGCCGTCCTTGTTGCTGTCGGAATAGCCGATCATGACCTCCTGCAGATCGCCCTGGCGCTGGGCGCTGCGCTTGACGATCGGGATGGCGAGAAGCTCGCGCATGATGGCGGGAGCGTCGCGGAGGTCCTCAATCGTCTCGAAGAGCGGCACGATCGGCAGCGAGCAATAGACGCCCTTGGAGCCCTGCTTGACGAGGCCCGCTTCCTTGGCGAGCACATAGGCGCCGAGCACGTCGGCCACGCTGTGGGTCATCGACAGGATGAAGCTGCCGAAGGCTTCGCGGTCGAGCTTCGACTGCAGATCGGCGACGACCTCGAACATCTCGATCGTGTCGCGCGTCTCGGGCGAGAAGCGTTCGCGCTCCTCGGTGCTGAGCGGCGGCGTCGTAATCTGCTCGTCGAGCCAGGCGCGCCACTCCGGCGAATCGACGGCGGGCGGTTCGCCCTCGCGCGTCGCGCGCCACAGATCACACAGAGCATTGGTGGTGCGCGTGGTGTTCTCGCGCAGATCGAGACGCACGGTCGAGAAGCGGAAAATCTCAACGGCGCGTCGCAGCGGACGCACCAGGCCGATGGCGAGCTCCGGAGACCCGCCTTCGATCAGCGCGTCTTCCATGATTTTGAAGGCGCCGATGAGCTCGTCGGCGCTGGCGTAACGCGCATCGGTCGTCGGCTCGCCGCGCGTCGCCAGCAGAGTCTGGTCGAGCTTATGGACTATCAGATTGCAGAACTGGCGATAGGGCTCCATCTGATTGCGCGAGCGAATGCCGCTCGAATCCCGCAATGTCGAAAGCCGCTTCTCCAGCTCCTCGCGCAGCAATTGGGGAATGTTCGCGGCGCGCGGGCTGATCGACAGCATGCGGCCGAGCTCAATCGTGCGGCCGCGATAGTAATTCAGGCTCGCCAGCGCATTGTCGCGCATAGTCTGACGCGTCACCGCATTGGTGACGAAGGGATTGCCGTCGCGGTCGCCGCCGATCCAGGAGCCGAACTGGAAGAACGGCGTCACCTCGAAGCTCTCGTCCGGATAATGCTTAGCGAGCGCCTGCTCGAAATTCGCCAGAAGCTCTGGAGCAAGATCGAAGATCGTCTCCGAGAAGAAGTGCTGGCCCCAGGAGACCTCATGCTCGACCGTTGGCTTTTCGAGATGGAGATCGCCGGTCAAAAACAGAAGCTCGACCTGATCGCGCAGTTGCGCGCCGAGCGCGTTGCGTTCGCGGTCGGTCCAGCGTGTGGATTCGAGCTCGCGCAGCAGCAGGTAGATCTTGCGATTCTTTTCGAGGATCGAGACGCGCTTGGCTTCGGTCGGGTGCGCGGTGATCACCGGCCGGATGCGCAGCGTCTGCAGTTGCGCCCTGATCTCGTCGGCGGTGACGCCGGCGCGCTTCGCCCCGGCGAGCACCTGATCGAAGGTGCCGAGCAGTTGGTCGTGCCCGCGCTCGCGCTCGATATGGCGGCGCCGGCGCATCGCATAGGCCTGCTCGGCGATCGAGACGAGCTGAAATAGGATGCCCTGCGCCTGCAGCGTGCGGCCCATCTCGTAATCGGTGAGCTTGGAGCCCGCAGAGAAGCCGCGCAGCACGGGCGCGATCTGCGGCAATTGCCGCTCGACGACGAGCAGAAGCTGCTCAATGAGCCATGCCGAGGCTTCCTTGACGGAACGCGTCGCGAAAGCCGAAGGCGCGGCGGGCGAGGATGCGGGAGCGACGTCGTTCATGCGTAACTATTTCCCCGCCGTCTAGCGAATTGCCCCAAAACGCTTTAAGCCTCGCCTCCCGCCTGCGCCGCCAGGCGGAGACAAAGCCCTAGGCGCTTTTCAACACTTTTGCGACCGTCTCGCCGAATTCCGAAGGAGACGGCGCGATCACGAGGCCGAAGGACCTCATGATCTCGGTTTTTTCAGCCGCGCTGTCGCCAGTCGAGGAGATGATCGCGCCGGCGTGGCCCATGCGGCGACCCTTCGGGGCCGTCAGCCCCGCGACGAAGCCGATCACGGGCTTGGAGAAATTGTCCTTGATCCAGGCGGCGGCTTCCGCCTCCTGCGGACCGCCGATCTCGCCGATGATCAGCACCGCCGCCGTCTCCGGATCCTTGTCGAACAGCACGAGATGATCGAGGAAGGAGGAGCCGTTGATCGGATCGCCGCCGATGCCGACCGAGGTCGAAATGCCGTAACCCAGGGCCTTGAGCTGCGAGGCCGCCTCATAGCCGAGCGTGCCCGAGCGCGAGATCAGGCCGATGGAGCCCTGCTTGTAGATGTGACCGGGCATGATGCCGAGCATGGCCTTGCCGGGGCTGATGATCCCGGCGCAGTTCGGCCCGACCATCATCGGCCGGCGATCCTTGGGATAGCGCATGAAGTAGCGCTTCACGCGCATCATGTCCTGCGCCGGAATGCCGTCGGTGATCGAGCAGATCAGTTTGATGCCGCTGTCGGCCGCCTCCATGATCGCATCGGCGGCGAAGGGCGGCGCGACGAAGGTGATGCTCGTCGTCGCTCCCGTCTCCTTCACGGCTTCCTTGACCGTGTTGAAGACCGGCACGCCATGCGCCGACTTGCCGCCCTTGCCGGGCGTGACGCCGGCTACGACCTTGGTGCCGTATTCGAGCATCTCCTTGGTGTGGAAGCTGCCCTTGTCGCCGGTGATGCCCTGGACCAGGATCGGCGTCGTCTCGTCGATCAGAATGCTCATGCTGTCCTCCGCGAGCGCGCCTCGTCCTCAGGCCTTTTTGCCGATGGCGGCGACGGCTTTATCCGCGGCCTCCTTCAGCGTGTCGGCGGTGATGATGTTGATCCCGCTCTCCTGCAGGATCTTGCGGCCCGCCTCCACATTCGTGCCGGCGAGCCTCACGACGAGCGGCACGGCGATATTGGTCTCGCGCACCGCGTCGACGACCCCTTGCGCCACCCAGTCGCAGCGGTTGATGCCCGCGAAGATGTTGACCAGCACCGCCTTGACGCGAGCATCGGAGAGCACGAGCCGGAAGGCGGTGGCGACGCGCTCGGCCGAGGCGCCGCCGCCGACGTCGAGGAAGTTCGCGGGGCTCGCGCCGGCGTGCTTGATCATGTCCATCGTCGCCATCGCCAAACCGGCGCCGTTGACGATGCAGCCGATCTCGCCGTCCAGTCCGATGTAGTTGAGATTGTATTTCGCAGCCTCCGCCTCCCGCGGGTCGCTCTGCGAGGCGTCCTGCATGTCGACGATGTTGCGGCGGCGGAACAGCGCATTGTCGTCGAAGGACATCTTTGCGTCGAGCGCCAGGACCTTGTCGTCCTTGGTCACGACGAGCGGATTGATCTCCAGCATCGTCGCATCGCAATCGCGGAAGGCGCGGTAGGCGCCGAGAATCGTCTGCACCGCGCGCGACACTTGCTTCAAATTGAGGCCGAGCTGGAAGGCGAGATCGCGCGCCTGGAACGGCTGGAGGCCCACCGCCGGCTCGACGATGACCTGCAAAAGTTCGTCGGGCGTGTTCTTGGCGATCTCCTCGATCTCCATGCCGCCATGCTTGGAAGCGATCACGCGCACGCGCTCGAGCTTTCTGTCCAGAACATAGCCTAGGTAGATCTCGCGATCGAAAGGATCGGCGAGTTCGACATAGACGCGCTGCACGGGCTTGCCCTCAGGCCCCGTCTGCGCCGTGACGAGGCGCTTGCCGAGGAGCTCGCGCGCCGCCTGCTGCACCTCGTGGTAGGTCCGACAAAATTTGACGCCGCCCGCCTTGCCGCGGGCGCCGGCGTGGATCTGCGCCTTGACGACCCAATGCGATCCGCCGAGCTCGGTCGCCGCGTAGACCGCCTGATCGGGGCTGAAGGCGATCGTGCCGGGCGGAACCGCGACGCCGTGCTTCGCCAGAATTTCCTTGGCCTGGTATTCGTGGACGTCCATTCTCGTCCTCCCTTTAGCGAAACGCCCTACGAGCCGATCTTGCCGCGGACGACGTCGTAGACCCCTTCGGTCTTCTTGGCCGAGAGGTCGAGCAGCGCATTGACCTCGCCAAGGCGCGTCTCGGCGAAGTCGCGGTCCTTGATCGACTTTGCGTTGATGAAGACGTTGAGCGCGGCGCTGCGCAGGCCGGCATTGGCGGCGAGCACCGCGACGCCCGCGTCGCTGATCACGTTCAGATTGCCCATTTCCGCGACGACCGCGGAAAGCTTGATCACCTCGTGGCAGGCTTTCACCGCGCGCAGCGGCGCGTCGGTTGCGAGCTTCAGCGCCTGCTGGATCGCGGCGGCGCGCGCCGCCTTTTCCTCATCCGTCCCGCGCGGCAGGCCGTAGGCGCCCATCACCGCATTGAAGGCGACGACGTCCTCGTCAATCGCCGCGGTGAGCTCGGCGCGTACCGCCTGGGCCTTCGCATTTGCGGCCTTGAGATCGGCTTCATGCGCCTCATAGCCCTTCTTGCCAATCGTCAGATTCGCGACCATCGAGACGAGGGCAGCGCCGACGGAGCCCATGATCGCCGCTGCGCCGCCGCCGCCGGGCGTAGGCTTCTCGCTCGCCAGCGCATCGAGAAAACTGCCAATCTGATCGTTCTTCGCGCTCACGGCGGCGTCCCTTCTATTTAAGCGAGCTCTTTAGCCAGCGCGTAGATGTTTTCGGCGTCGAACACCTTGTCGTTGGCCTCGAACATGTTGCCCACGCATTCGCGATGGAGCTTCAGCTTCAAGCCGCCGAGCCCCAGCGCGCCGATGACGGTCTTGCCGTGGCGCTCCTTCGCCTTGTCGGTCGCCTCGACCCCGCCAAGACCCAAGGGCGGCTGCGCGTTACAATCGGCGAGCAGCTCGATCGTTGGATCGTTCTGCCAGTCCTTCTCGTCGAGCAGCGACACGCCGATCGCGCCGGCGGCGAAGACGACCTGCGCGCCCTTGACGGCGGCGGCGCGCGCCGCATTGTCGAAGGCCTCGATCGGAGTCGGCGCGAAGCCGAAGCGCTCCTTGATCGCCTCGCTCGACGCCTTGGCGCGCGCCATCTGGCGGGAGGTCAGCGCGACCTCGGCGCCCTCAATGTGCAGCATCGCCGCGGCGCGCATGCCGACCGGTCCTGTGCCGGCAAGCACGACCGCCTTCATACCCGCGAGCGGCTTGGCCTTGGCGAGCAGCGCGACGCCGGCCGCGGCCGTCGTGTTGGAGCCGTTCGAATCGAGCATCGTCGAAACGCGGAAACTCGAGAAGAAGCGCTTCTTGACGGTCTTGAACAGCGCCTCGCCCTTGACCATGCTGCCGCCGCCGACGAAGAGCGCCGTAAATTGCTTTTCTTTCGGTCCGCGGGTGTAGATCGCGCCATCGACGAGCGCGCCGACGTTCTCTGGCGTCACGCCGCCATAGCCGATGACGTGATCGGCGCCGCCGTCATAGCCGACAACCGTGTCGAAAACGCTCGGAACGGGATCGGTGTCGAGCAGGAAAAGGAGTTTCTTGGTCATGTGCATTTCGTTCCCTGGCGCCGCGGGGAGCGAGTAGCGAACGGCGAGTAGCGAGTACAGCCCGCCGCACCCCCAAACTACTCGCTATTCGCTGTCCCCTACGCCGTCACCACATTACGCGGTTCGCCGGCGACATAAGCGTCGATATTGTCGATGAGCTGATCGGCGAGCACCTGCATCGCCTCCTTGGAGGCCCAGGCGACATGCGGGGTCACGATCAGATTCGGGATTGTCGGATCGAGCAGGATATTGCCGTTCTTAGGCGGCTCGGCCGTCAGCACGTCCATCCCGGCGCCGGCGATGACTCCCTTGCGCAAGGCGTCGGCGAGCGCCGCCTCGTCGATGATGCCGCCGCGCGCCGTATTGATGATGCAGGCGGTCCTCTTCATCGACGCGAGCTCTTTCGTCGAGATCATGTTCTTCGTTTGCGGTGTCAGCGGCAGATTTAGCGTCACGATGTCGGACTCGCGCAAGATCGTGGCGACGTCGACCTTGCCCGGAATGTCCATCACGTCGTTGATCAGCACCTTCATATCGAGGGCTTTGGCGCGGCGCTCGATCTCCTTGCCGAGCGCGCCATAGCCGATGATGCCGAGCGTCGAGCCCGCGATGTCGTAAATCGGATAGTCGAAGTAGCAGAACTGATTGTTGTAGCCCCAACGCCCGTGGAACACCGAATTGTGGTAATTCACCAAGTTGCGGCGCAGCGCGAAGAGCAGCGCGAAGACATGCTCGGGGAGCGTGTTGAAGGCGTAATTGCGGATGTTCGAGACCGTGATGCCTTTGGCGGTCGTATAGGCCTTGTCGATCACGTCCGTGCCGGTCGCCGCGACGGCGATGAGCTTCAACTCCGGCAGCTGCTTGAGCGTATCCTCGCGCAAAGGCACCTTATTGGTGATGCAAATGTCGGCGCCGTTCAGACGCTCGACGAGCTCCGCGGGGGCGGTCTGCGCATATTCCTTGTAGTCATGCGGAAAATTCGGCTTGCGCAAATTCGCGTCGAGCGTCTCGCGGTCGAGAAAGACGATTTTGTGCGACATGCCGATTCCCCCAGTGCGGCGATTTTTTGGATTTTTGTATCGGCGTCGGCGATTGGCGGTCGTTATCTCCGACCGCCTGTCGCCGACTGCCTCTTGCCCTTAGACCTTCAGCAGCGGATCGGCGCGATAAACCGCCTGAGCGGCCGCAACGCCGGAGCCGGGCTGGATCTTGATGCCGTTGTCGAGCATCGCCATCTCCGCGCCGGCGATGGCGCCGAGCAGCATCAGCTCATTGAGATCGCCCAGATGGCCGATGCGGAACACCTTGCCCGCGACCTCGGAGAGGCCGGCGCCGAGCGCCAGATTGTAGCGCTTATAGGCGGTGGAGATGACCTTGGCCGCGTCATAGCCCTCCGGCACGACGATCGCCGTGACCGTGTCCGAATTCCACTTCGGCTCCTTGGCGCAGGTCTTGAGGCCCCAGGCGTGTACCGCGGCGCGCACGCCTTCCGCGAGGTGATGGTGGCGCTTGTAGACCTGATCGAGACCTTCCTCGAAGAGAACCGCCAGCGCTTCCTTCAGGCCATGCAGCAACGGGATCGACGGCGTGTAGGGGAAGTAGCCGGTCTCATTGTTCTTGATCATGTCCTGGAATTCGAAATAGGCGCGCTTGCTCTTGTTGTGCTTGCCCGCCTCAACCGCTTTGGGGCTCGCCGCCATCAGCAGCAGTCCGGCCGGCAGCATGAAGCCCTTCTGCGAGCCCGACACGATCACGTCGACGCCCCACTTGTCCATGTGGAACGGCAGAGAAGCGACCGAGGACACGCCGTCGACGAAGAGCAGCGCGGGATGCTTGGCGTTGTCGATGGCCTTGCGCACCGCGCCGATGTCGGAGGTGACGCCCGTCGCGGTTTCGTTGTGCGTGGCGAAGACGGCCTTGATCTCGTGGTTCTTGTCGGCCTTCAGGGTCTCCTCGATCAGCTCCGGATCATTCCCGGTGCCCCAGGGACGCTCCTGCTTGACGACCTCGAGACCGAGACGGTTCGCCAGGTCGATCCAGAGGTGCGAGAACTGGCCGAAGCGCTGCGCGAGCACCTTGTCGCCGGGCGACAGCGTGTTGGTGATCGCGGCCTCCCACCCGCCGGTGCCCGACGCCGGGAAGATGAAGGCGTGGCCCTTCTCGGTCTCGAACACTTTCTTGAGCTGCGGGAACAGCGGCTTCACGAGGTCGGGGAAGATCGGCGAGCGATGGTCCTCGGAAGCGACCATCATCGCGCGCTGCACGCGATCCGGCAGATTGGTCGGGCCCGGCACGAAGAGGAAGTTGCGGCCGGGAATTCTGGAATTCGACATGTCTGGCTCCCTTCGAGCGCATTTGGCTGGTTTGGATGGGTCCGCCCCCGCAACCTCGGCCTAAGCCCTCGGCGCGCGGCGGCGGTTGTTGGGAAATAGCTTGGATCAGAACAGGCCCTGGATGCGCCCGTCCGACCCCACTTCGATGTTGTTGGCCGCCGGGACCTTCGGCAGGCCCGGCATGGTCATGATGTCGCCGCAGACCGCGACGACGAACTCGGCCCCGGCCGAAAGCCGCAGCTCGCGCACCGGGATCACATGCCCCGAGGGCGCGCCCTTGGCGTTGGCGTCGGTCGAGAAGCTGTATTGCGTCTTCGCGACGCAAACGGGCAAGTGGCCGAAGCCCTCCTTCTCGAGCTCCGCGAAACGCGACTTGATGCTCGAGTCATAGGAAATGTCGGCCGCGCCATAGAGCTCGCGCGCGATTGTGCGGAGCTTCTCGGCGAGCGGCAGATCGTCGGCATAGAGCGGCTTGAAGTTCGACGGCTGCTTCTCGATCGTCGCGACCGCAGCGCGGGCGAGATCCGCCGCGCCTTCGCCGCCTGAGCCCCAATTGTCGGCGACGACGCAATCGACGCCCTCAGCGCTGCAGAGCTTCTGAAGCGCCGCCATCTCTGCCCGCGTGTCGGAGGAGAATTTATTGACGGTGACGAGCACCGGGACGCCGAATTTCTTCACATTGCCGATGTGGCGCTTCAGATTCGCGAAGCCCG
>Ga0335078_10014644_pt1 | contig 11636 bp, 7 predicted proteins | sample Lox_Sample_32_FD_206711 | JGI IMG/M metagenome (GOLD analysis project Ga0335078, IMG submission 206711) | Soil microbial communities from Loxahatchee National Wildlife Refuge, Florida, United States - Lox_Sample_3.2 | ecosystem: Environmental > Terrestrial > Soil > Wetlands | place: USA: Florida...
ACAATAAGCAGCAACGCAATGAACAGAAACTAAAAGACTCGCTCGCGAAATGTTTTAAGCCTATTTCTAGTGGTCGGATACATAGAGAGAACTATGAAAATTGCCTCCCTGCAATTGGGGCACCTCACCACTTTGATAATTGAAGATATTGGAAAAGTGATTACTAAAATGAAGAGGGACTATCGCTTTGTAGTTTCATGACCGACAAACGATCAGGGCATGTTCTCATATTTGGACGCACCATGCCTGTGGAACCATGAATCACTTGCTTTCGATCGAAGAGAAATCTTTCTCAACCTTCGAAGCTTTCAAATTAAAAAGGCTTACGAAACCGATTCTCGGCACTTTATCGCTTCTCTCCGACCGACTGGCTTCCAGAGAAGAAATAAACAATCTTCTCAATCTCTGCGACAGAAAGAGCGAGCACGGTGGGACTCGAACCCACAACCTCTGGCTCCGGAGGCCAACGCTCTATCCAATTGAGCTACGTGCCCACAACTAGAATTTAAGACTGTGATCACGAACTTACAAACGGAAAACTCGCGGCGTCAGAGCGGTGTCAAACTCGATCTCAGTCTGAAATAACTCCATCCTTAATTTTCAGCACGCGATGGGCGAGCCCGGACAGATGATCGTTATGCGTCGCGATTACAAACGTTGTCTGGTGGTTTCTGCAAAGCTCCAGAATTAGCTCGTGCAGCGATTTAGCCGTTACGGAATCAAGGTTTCCGGACGGTTCATCGGCGAGAACAACTCTCGGATTGTTTACCAATGCTCTTGCAACAGCCACTCTCTGCTGCTCACCGCCGCTCAATTCGGATGGTCGATGTTCGGCGCGATCTGCGAGGCCAACTTCAGATAAAAGGTTTAAAGCCGACGGTCTGATTTGCGACATTTTTTTCCCGGCGATCATTCCGGGCATCGCGACATTTTCAACGGCAGAGAACTCCGGGAGCAAGTGGTGGAATTGGAAAACGAATCCGATTTGTAGACTCCGAAAAGCGGCAAGCTTATTATCAGGCAGACCGAAAACATCTGTTCCATCATAGAGAACCGTGCCGCTGGTTGGCTTGTCGAGAGTCCCGAGAATGTGAAGAAGCGTGCTCTTGCCCGCGCCGGAAGCTCCAACAACGGCCACGATCTCTCCAGCTGCAACGCTTAGGTCAATCCCCTTCAAAACGTGGAGCAGATTGCTGCCAATGGAATAATCTTTGTGAATCTTAGACGCTTCAATAATTTTCTTAGAGGAGTTTACTCCCATCTCACCGCCTCCGCAGGATTTATTCTCGCGGCTCTTTTTGCCGGGTATAGAGCCGCAACAGACGAAATCAGTATCGCTATCAGAGCAACGATAATGAAATCTGTCAGATGCATCGACACAGGCAAAGCCGGTATGATATATACCGAAGTATCGAGCTTGAAAAGTTCATATTTCATCTGTGCCTCGTTGACAAGGAATCCAAGGATTAATCCGATGACGCTTCCAAATAATCCGACGCTTGCGCCTTCGAAGAGGTAAATCTTCATTATTCCCGCTTCCGTGGCGCCCATTGTCTTAAGTGCACCGATTTCCCTGCGCTTCTCGATGACGGTCATCGTCAACGAGCCGAGAATGTTGAACGCTGCCACAAGAATGATCAGCGATAGAACGATATAGGCGACGATTCGCTCGAGAGTCATCATCTGATACAAATCCTCATGAAGATCGTACCACGTATCGATTCTTACATCCGTAAGCATACTTTCCAGCTTCGTCTTCACCTCATTCGATTTGCCGATGTCCCAAAGCCTGACGTCAATTCCGTTGACCATTGACGGGGATGAATCTTCTCCAGGAGAGGTAAATAGGTTTTGAGCCGCCGGAAGACTGATAAAAGCATAGTAGCCATCGTAATCTTTGTTCTTGGACTGATATATTCCTGAGACGACAAATCTCACAACCTTGGGCTGGTAGAATTGAGTGAGACTGCGTTCGATTCCGGCAGGGCTGATGATTGCTATGGTATCCCCGGTAACTGAATCGAGAGCATCAGCCAACGAAATGCCGATAAGGATTTGATCGTCCTTATTCGGATCCAGAAACTTGCCGAGCACAATGGAATTGGAAAGGCTGGAAATTTTTTCATTGCCGAGAGGAACTATCCCGACTATGTTGACTGCTCTATTTATTCCACCCGAGACTATCATGGCCTTGCCACTCAGGAACATTGTAGCAGATTTTACCTCCGGTACCGATTCGACTTGCGCAAGGACTTTTTCCGGGGAGGCAATATACTCTCCTGAGCTCGCCGTTATTCTGATATGCGGATCGAAGTTTACGAGAATATTCGTAACCAATCCCTGAAAACCATTGAACACCGAAATGACGATTATAAGCGCCGCTGTCCCGACAATGACTCCGAGAAGAGAAATGAAGGAGATTATCGAGACCGAAGCGATCTTCCTTTTCGATTTAAGATACCGAAATGCGACGAAACTGGAGTAAGACATCTTCTTTCAAATTCGTTTAAACGTCAATGAAACCTTACCGATTCAAGAGGATCGAATGACGAGGCCGCCCGCGCGGGTAAATAGGAAGCAAGGAGTGAAAGAGCGAACGCAACGCCTCCTATAATTAAGAAATCAGACATTTGAATGGAAACTGGTACAGTATTCATGAAATAAATATCCCCGGGGATATGTATGAGATTGTATCTTTTCTGAATTTCTAAGAGCGCATAAGCCAAGCCTGCTCCGATCAGAGTCCCGGTAGCGCCGATCAGCGCTCCCTGGATCAGGAAGATTCTCGAAATGGTTTTTCGGTTGGCGCCGATGGTCTTCAGGACTCCAACGGCATTAACTTTCTCAATGACGATCATGAGGAGAGTTCCTACGATGTTTAATGTCGCTACCAAAATAATGAGCGCGATAATAATTGGAATCGGTTTCTTCTGAAGTTCGACCCACGCAAAAAGGTTGCGATACATCTGGTACATCGTTCTAGGGTAATACGGGTATCCGAGTAATCTCTGAAGATGGTCTGCAGTCTTGTCGATCCGGCTGAGATCGGCGACCATTATGTCGAATCCCGATGCGCTCGCCTGCGGCATATTGAAAAGATACGAAGCTGCCTTGATATTAGTGTAGCCGTAAATATCATCGTACTCGGACATGCCGGTTTCGTATATACCGGAGACAATAAAAGAAAGTACTCTCGGAGGGTTAAGCGGTGAAGGAAGGCCTTCGACGCCGAAGATAAAGACCGTGTCTCCGACTTCCACTTTCAGCCGGCGTGCCAACCTAAGACCGATTAGAAGGGGGCTCATCGAGCCGATATTTTCAAATCGATAATTTCCTGTTTTTATTTCGCTCCGCAGGCTGCTGTTGTCGTATTCCGGCAAGATCCCTTTCAGGAGAATGCCTTCCGTTTTTGATTGCCCGCCTATTTTATTGACCCGGATCATCGCTTCATGTTCGACGAACGGCGAGACAGATTTTACATTCGGTTGAGACGATATTTCGCGAAGCGCTCCAACATAGTCAGGCAATGGAACGCGTTCGAATCCACGGATTTCGATGTTCGATGTAAAGTTTGACACATTCTCGGTGATTTTCTTCTGAAAGCCATTCAGTATCGACAGAGTAATGAGAAGTGCCATCGTACCTATCGACAGTCCGGCTGTGGCGAAAATCGTAAGGAAGGATACAAATCTATTATGAGAACGGGAGCTTATCAAACGCCTTGCGACGAAGTAGGAATACGCCATTATTTATTTTACGCCGTCGCCGCCCGCCAGCCCAAACTCCATAAGATAACCTCGAATGAATTCGTCAATATCGCCATCCATCACTCTGTAGACATCGCTCGTCTCGACGCCTGTTCGATGATCTTTTACCATATTGTACGGATGAAACACGTAGGACCGGATCTGACTTCCCCATTCGATCTTCTTTTTTGTCCCTTCGATCGCATTCCTTTTTGTCTCTTCCTCTTCCTTGCGAAGCTGGTACAGGCGCGAGCGGAGCATCTTCATGGCACGCTCCCTGTTCTGAAATTGCGATCTCTCCTGCTGACACGCGACGATGATTCCGGTCGGCACGTGAATCAATCTCACCGCTGTCTCAACTTTATTTACGTTCTGACCGCCGTGACCGCCCGAACGAAACGTCTCAAATTTTATGTCCTTCGGATCGATTTCAATTTCAACATCCGCTTCGACTTCAGGATAAACGAAGACAGATGCAAAACTCGTGTGGCGTCGCGCGTTCGAATCGAAGGGAGAAATTCTGACGAGTCTGTGGACGCCGTTTTCGGCTTTAAGATAGCCATAAGCATATTTGCCGATGACTTCGATAGTGGCACTTTTTATCCCGGCGCCTTCGCCTTCCAGTATGTCTGCAATATCCATCCTGAATCCGTTGCGCTCACCCCACCGGATATACATCCTCATCAACATTTGTGACCAGTCCTGTGCCTCGGTTCCGCCTGCACCGGAATGAATTGTCAGTATCGCATTTTTATCGTCATCGTCCCCGCCGAGCATTTTCTTGAATTCGAGATCTGAGACGAGTTTCTCGGCATTCTTGAGCTCGTCATCAACATCTTTCGTGTGGCTCTCGCTGCCCGATTCTTCCGCAAGCTCGATGAAAGCCGACGCATCCTCAACATACTTAGATGCCTTCTCCCATTCATCGATCCAGGCCTTTATGTCGTTGAGCCGTCCCATCACCTGTTGAGCAGCCCGATTATCGTCCCAGAAATTTTGTTCTAGAGTCTTTTGGTGAAACTTTTCTATCTCTTCGCGTTTGCCATTGACGTCAAAGATACCTCCGAAGGTTTTCGATTCTCGTTTTTAGATCGGAGGATTTTTGTTTTTGCTGCTCGAACATCATCGTACCTTTTTAGGTACAATTTAATCTAAGACCCTTACATAGACAACGACCGATTTTTGCTCTCAACTATGCTGGAACAACTTCTTTTGCGCTAAGAGGTATATATATATTGGATTTCTTAATGACTTCCTTCCTTTCCATCCAGCGCTCCGACGTTGTAATTCCCCATTTGTCCCGAAAGATGTCATCCTTTTCCTGGAGTACATTCTTGAATCGGTTAAGTCCATCATTCATGAAACTCTTGCTGCCAAAGTGGTGGACGAAGACATCTCCGGCAATTACATTTCTAAATCCCGCTAAGTTCGAGCGAACGCAAAAATCGTCATCCTCACAATTCCCGGTGCCATAGATGGTATCGAGGCCACCTATTTTGGCTATTACCTCTCTCTTTAGAAGCATGCAAAATCCGGCGATCCGCGGAACCTCGATCCACCGCTTCCGATTTCTCTTTCGATAATCGGCGGCAAAACGGTGCACCTCGCTGACTTTATCGTATGTAATATTTCTTTCAAGCTGAAATCCGCTGATCCAGTTGCTCATCGGTCCTACAATGCCGATTCTCGGGTCACTCTCAGCACACTCGACAAGCCCCTCCAACCAATTGCTTGAAACCACCACATCATTGTTCAGCAACAATACGTAATCCCCCTTTGCTATTTCCATTCCCTGATTGCAACCCGCGGGAAAGCCGAGATTCTCGTCATTGAACACAACATGGATGTCTTTTTGCGTTTTCAAATATTCCACTGTCCCATCCGACGAGGCGTTGTCGACAACGATAATCTCATTGGTACATCTCGTGTTCTTTCGTATGCTGTCAAGAGTAATCTTCGTGTACTCGAGTTGATTGTATGTCAAAATGATGATAGATACTAATTTCTTCACCATGACTTCATGCTCTTCCGTTCGCGGCAACAAAATTTCTTTCAGCCTCTTCTCGCCCGCCGCAAAAGACCATTTTTCTACCATCCTCATTTTGCCATTTTTCGACAGGGCTTCCCAGATTTCTTTCTCTGAATAGACTCTCACAATTTCCTTCGCGAATTCGGCGGGATCATCTGCTACGATTATTTCTTTGCCATCATGGAGTCCCGTACCCTCTGCGCCGATCGAAGTGGTAATAACGGGGACCCCGTAAGATAGTGCCTCGACGATTTTTCCCTTCAAACCCGAACCGTATCTTAATGGTACGACCGCCAGCTTGCATTTTCCATAATATTCGGAAAGGTTTTTCACGTAATCGACGACTTCGATATTTCTTGAGTTCAACGGCCCGAATATCTTGCCTGCGTTGTTTCCGACGACAAGCAGCTTGGCATCCGGCAGCGATTTCGCAACCAGAGGGAAAACTTGCTTGATAAAGAATTCTATGGCATCAATATTTGGCGTGTGGCTGAAGTTGCCCACAAAAAGCATACCCTGACGACTCTCAAAACCACTTGCCACGTTTTGCATCTCGTGGATCACGGGACGAATTTCGACAGGCACATGATTTAATTCCGACATTAACGCGTGTCTGTCTTCTTCAGTCACTACCCAAATCTTGTCGGCTTTATTGTATACGGCTACTTCGCGACTCTTATTTTCATGCGCCAGTCTCTTCAGTTCGGGCTGGTCCTTTATCTCGGCCTCTCGAGATTCACGGACAAAATGGACGTCTTCGGTATCTATTATGATAGTTGTAGACGGCGAGAATATTCTTATTATCGGAAGGTATCGCTCCGCGAGATACCAAAAATCAATCAGTGCAAAATCAAATTCTCTTTCTTGAAGAAGTTTTTGAAAATCTATCTTCTTGCAATTCACATCTTTTGTCAACTCTGGGTCGCCGGCATAGGTTTCAATCCCCATTTCTTCGAGGCTTGGCCGATAGTAATGCTGCAGATCGCCATAGGCGGAAACGAACGTTACATGATGGTTCAGTTTTCTGAGGATCCTCATGATGTTGAACAGGTGAAGCGAGCCCGCAGCTCTGTCGAACATCGGCAGGTAAGGATCCATGACGAGGATTCGTTTGGCAATTCCTCTCGAAGAAGCCTTCTCCACATTCTGCGTCTCATAAGGAAATTGCTTTCTTAGTTCGTTCTTCCATTTTTCGACAAATTTTGGCTTGTTAACAACTTGGTACTTTTTCATGCCCCCACCGAGATCGGTTCCAGCAGTTGCCCCTTCAAAATGGATAACCACACTCCGGGGTTGATAATAGACTTTGTAACCGCGTTTTCTCACCTCAAAACAGAGATCGGAATCCTCAAAGTAAGCCGGATAATATCGCTTGTCCAATCCGCCGATTTTATTCCACAGTTCTCTCCTTACCATGAGGGAGGCACCGGAGACATAATCCACTTCCCTGACGAAATTGAATTTTGGATGGCTTGAGTCCATTCCTTTTCCATAGTTCCAGCCGCTGCCATCCGAGAAAATTATTCCACCCGCTTCCTGAAGCCGCCCATCCGGATAGACTAGCTTCGAACCAACTGCACCACAATCTGCGGTCCTATCAGCAAAGGACACAAGCGATTCGAGCCAGTCCGCGGTAACCTCGGTATCATTGTTCAAAAGCAAAACATAATCGCCCGTAGCATGGTCGCCACCGACGTTGCATCCGCCCACGAACCCGAGGTTGGTTTCATTCCGCACGTATCTTAGGTTGCTTACCTTCTGTTGAAGGCTCAACATGAACTCGCGAGTGCCGTCAGACGATCCGTTGTCGACGACGATTATTTCATAATTTACATGGTGCACTCTCGAAAGAATCGACTCGATGCACCGCCGCGTGAAGTCCACGTTGTTCAACACAGGAATAATTATGGAGACTGAAGACGCGGCAGCGTCACTCTTTTTCTCAAGGCTTACCGAACCGGCGTCCCGGGATTTTGATTGGGTTTCAGAAACTATTTTCGGCAGCTTCATCGCTTTCAGGATTGTCGACACTTCTTTCCTGAGCCGGGAATCCGGTAGAAGGGTCAGAACCTTATCGTAAAAAAAGGCGGCCTCTTCCGTTTTGCCAACTTTCCGGCAAACATTTGCAATCGAAAGAAGAGCCTCAGAATCCTTCGGGTTCATCGAGATAATTCTTTGTAACAACGCCAGGGCCTTCGGGAAATTTCCTTCTCCCGCAGATACATCCGCCAGATTTTTGTATGCGGTCATGTAATTCGGGGCAATCGAAATGGAGCGTTCAAGGTGCTTCTTCGCCATCTCCGTTTCACCTTTTTGAAAATACAGAACGCCGATGTCGTTGTGAGCCATAGGGTGATCTGGAAATGCCAGCAACAGCTTTTTCAGAGTCTCAAATGCATTGACCGCATCCCCATTTTCCATCATGGTACGAGCGGAATCGTGTAATGATTTGGAATCACTATCATCGATTATTTCCGGCACCCTGGTCTTAAGGAGACGAGCATATACCTGATCAAGTTCCTGAACATGGTGGTGCATCGTCAAAGGCGGCCGGATTCCATTTCGGAGTTTGCTTATCAGAGTCTTGTCCTTCAACACCTTCTCGATTGCCGAAGCCAAATCGGCAGGATCGCCTCCGTGAAAGAGCAAGCCGTTCTCGCCATCGACTACAAAATCCGGGATGCCGCCCATTTTTGCTCCGATGACCGGTATGCCCGCTCCAAGCATTTCCATTACGGTTTGTGGCCCGTTGTCTTCCCACACCGGTGGAATTATTACTGCATCGATCCCTCGTGTCAACTGCGGCTGGAGCGCCTGTGAATAACCGCCCTTAAAGATAATTACCTTCGGCAAGAATGGGTCGGAACGTAAGATATTCTCAAGTCTCGTTTTGTAACTTTCGTTTATGCCACCTCCATAGACCTCAATGACAAATTGTCCTCCGTATTGTTTCAAATACTTTGCTGCCTCCAGGATTATGTGTACCCCCTTCCTTACAGACAGTGTTCCGAAGTAAGCGAGTCTAACGGGATTGTTGGCCGATGATCGTTCCTTATTATTCTTGCCGACACTCTTCCAATTCTCTTCTGCCGCAACCGATCCGATATGCTGAGTCACAATTTTTCCTGGTGGAACGCCGAACTCGATGAACAATTGTCGAACCCGCTCTGAAACAGCGAGGACCAGGTCGATATGATTATTAAGAATCTCTCTCGATTTCGATGTCCTGTGCATCGTATCTGCGATTGCTTCCATGTTGCCGGTGCAGCCTGCACACCGGGCTCCATCTTTTGGTCCCCCGCACGGCTCCTCGTTAGTCGCAAAGAGGTCATCCCTCGAGCATAGCATCCAATAGTTGTGTGCGGATAGAACGGTTGCGGCGCCAAACTTCTTTGCAACGACCGGTAGAGACATAGAGAGTCCGATCAAATTATGGAAGTGGACGATTTCCGGTTGCCACTTCTGAAGCACATCTTCAAATTGTCTTTCAATATCCTTGTTTTCCGTTTCACGTTTCGGGTTCGACCAATCGAAATAATGTGCCGGTCTATTTTCCACTTTGAAATATTGAATGTCATCTATGATTGAATCAGAAATGTAAGGGGGCTGATCAGGCTTCCATGGAGCTTGACCCGCCGCGAAGCAGGCGACCGTCATCCCGTTTGATTTCTGTCTCATACTAAGATGGTGAAGGTAGTAGATAGGTCCCGCCGCCATGTTTGGAGGATGTCCCCAGGCAACATGCAGAACTCGAATCTTCCCGCTTCTAAATTTGGCTTCATCATTTCGTGTCAGCACTACGCTGACTCCATACGGCTCCTTAGAAAGATCGTCATCCATTTCGATCACCTTTCTGAGGCGATCATCCGTTATTGCCTGGATTCCTTTGTTGTAAAATGCATCCAGCTCTTCCTTTGCCCTCGAGTTGAAATCATATTCAACGATGCTAAAATAACCGTAACTCAGCTTCTTTATGTCATCAACCTCGTAACCATCCCTGACGTGTCCGATGCTTTTGATCCACGCTTTATTGAAAAGCGACGAGTAGTTCGGCCTCGGAGCATTGATTATTAGTCTTCCACCCGGTTTCATGACCCTGAAACATTCCAGGATAATTCTTGAATCGTCGTAAACGTGTTCCAGGACATCTGCGATAAGAATCTGATCAAAAGTTTCATTGCCAAACGGCAAATGAGTCGCGCTGGCAGCCGTGAACTCACAATTGGTCAAGCCAAATAGGGCCGCTCTTTGTCTTGCCCTTGCAACCAAGTTTGAATCCAAATCCATTCCCACGACATTGCCCGAAGAGAGCTTCGCCATTTCAATTGTCATCGTGCCGATATTGCATCCAATGTCAAGTGTCGAGCCTGTATCGTGGATGTATCTGGAAATTGAATTCCACCGGATATAGCTGTGAAGATCCGGGATGTCCCTGCTCAGAATGTTTTTTTCCATTGGATCCTCTTGAATCTTGCGGTCAACTGCGTGTGTTTTTCCTTCTTTGCAATACGGGTCGAAAAGAGATGGAGAGCCTGTCCGATGCATTGATCCATGTTATAATATTGGTAAGTGCCAAGTCTGCCGCAAAAAAACACTGTCTCCAGTTTTGCCGCAGTTTCCTTATACTTTTCCAATAAAAGCCTGCTCGCAGCTGAAGGCACAGGGTAATAGGGCTCATCATCGTTCCAGCATGGATACTCATAGCTAATGGTGGTGTCAGGGGATTCTTGTTTGTTCAAATACTTGTATTCAACTATTCTGGTGTAGTCGAAATCGTTGGGATAGTTTACGACTCCGGTATGCTGGGAGTGGTCGCAATGGTGAGTCTCAAATTTGAATTCGAGACTGCGATAATGGAGATCCCCCAACTGACGGTCAAAAAAGGCGTCAATGCTGCCGGTAAAAATCATTTTTTTGAATTTTACCAGCTCCGCGACCCGACGATGATCCAAATCAAGGATTACATCTATATTCTTATGATGGAGCATCTTCTCCACCATTTTCGTGTATCCACCGATAGGGATTCCCTGCCATGTGTCCGAGAAGTATCTTTTGTCAGGGTTCATTCTGACGGGGAGCCTCATCGTAACCGAAGAATCCAATTCCTTTGGATCTACTCCCCATTGTTTTCTTGTATAGTTTTTATAAAACGCTTCATAAAGCTCTATTCCGACTTTGTCGATGACAGCTTCCTCAGCATTAGCGGGGTGTTCAATAGGAACGCGTTTCGTTTCTATGAATGCAGGTAGTTCCTCGATGGAGAGATTGATTTGATAAAAAGAATTGATGGTATCCAGGTTAATCGGGAGCGCGTAGTATTTTCCCCCTACATAAGCATCGACAAAATGAACATAGTTATTGAACTTGGCAAAGCGGGTTACATAACTCCAGACTTCTTTAGAGTTCGTATGAAAAATATGCGCGCCGTATTTACTCACGAGTATTCCTGAGTCATCATAAAAGTCAAAGGTATTTCCACCGACATGGCTCCGCTTATCGATGATTAAGACGCGCTCATTCAATTGAGAGGCAATCCTTTCGGCAAGGGTCGCTCCCGTTAAGCCGCAACCCACTATCAGCCAGTCATACATGCGAGACTTTCTCTTCGTAATCGGATATTTCGTGCGGATGGACAAACTTCGCACTCAACAAACATTTGTTCACGAATGCTCCTCCGATGTAAAGCCGCTAGAGATGATCAACGAAGTTTCGATTTTTTATCTTCCTGTAATTGCTCGACTGAAATGAGATCACCTTCGATCTTTGTCGAGCCCGGTTCGTTGTTTCCAGATTGACCGAGAACGGCAATAACCTTGTTTAGATTTTCTCTGGCAACGACGTTCGAGGGATCATTACGAACC
>Ga0335078_10014645_pt1 | contig 11635 bp, 8 predicted proteins | sample Lox_Sample_32_FD_206711 | JGI IMG/M metagenome (GOLD analysis project Ga0335078, IMG submission 206711) | Soil microbial communities from Loxahatchee National Wildlife Refuge, Florida, United States - Lox_Sample_3.2 | ecosystem: Environmental > Terrestrial > Soil > Wetlands | place: USA: Florida...
CGTCCACGCGTCGCCCCTGCGGCTCTATCCGGCCGTGCGGCCGGTGTTCCTGCCGGTGGTGGCGCGGCACTTCCCGGCGCTGCTGCCACGTTACGAGCGGGCGTTCGACGTGCGGGGGGCCGTCACCGCGGCGTATGCCGATGCGCTCGAGCGGCGGGTGGCGCGGCTGCAACGGGAAGCGGGGTTCCCGACCTGGGCCGAAGATGAGGCGGCGCGTGGGCGTTACTGGCGCCGGTCCGGCACCGACGACCGCGGCCAATGGGTGCTTCCGCTCTAGCCCGCCCGGCGGCCGACGGTCGGCCGCATCTCGAGCTCGCGTTTCCGCAGCTGCGGCGGCCCGTCCCCGCCGTCCGGCGCGGCCTCGCCTTCGGCATCCCCTCGCTCGACACCGCGCTGCCGCAGGGGGTGCCGCACGGGCAGATCACGGCGCTCGACGCACCGCTGGGGAGCGGCGGCACCACGCTGCTCCTGGCGCTCGCCGAAGCCACGCTCCGCGCCGACGAAGGCGTGGCGCTGGTGGACGCCGAGCGCTCGCTCGCTCCGCAAGCCGCGGCGCGGCTCGCCGCGCTCGGCCCCTTCTGGGTGGTGCGGCCCAGGGCGGGCGAGAACGCGTGGTGGTGCGCCGACGTCCTTCTCCGCTCCGGCGCGTTCGGCCTGGTGATCGTGGATCGCGTGCCGGCGCCGGCCCGCCGCGTCGCCGTCCGGCTGCAGCGGCTGGCGCACGACAAGGACACCGCACTCGTGCTGCGAGTGGCACAGGCGCCCACGCCAGTTGCACAGACGGCAAGACGGCAAGTTGCCAGTGGTTCCCAGTTGCCAGGATACGGCGCCGCGGTGGTGCTGGCGGTCGAGCCGGCGGTGCGCGAGCCCGGCTTCATTCCCGCGCTCTCCGGCTGGGGAGGCGCATGGCCGGAGGCGCGGCGGCTCCGCGTCACCACGCTCAAGGGCGGCGCACCGCGCGCCGCGGAGGTGGCCGTTGGCATCCCGCTGCCGGATCGCCTGCGTCCGCATTGGGCGGTTCGCGATCGGCGCGCTGCGGAGCGCGCCGACCGGCGACCCCAGCGCAAGGCTCGCAGGTAGCGGCCCCGGCGGGACGGCCTCGCCCGGGACCGAAGACGCCCGGACCGGCCCGCCCGTCGTCGCCGTGGCCGAGGACCACGGCAAGCCGCGCGTCGTGGCCACGAGCCGCCAAGCGCAGGCCCGGGGGATCGCCGCCGGCATGGCGTTCGCCGAAGCGAAGGCACTGGCCACCGATCTCGTCGCGCTGCCCTGGGACGACGCGCGCGTCGCGCGCGCCGCCCTCGAGGTCACGACGGCGCTCCTGGTCGCGAGCCCGCGGGTTTCCTGGGCGGGAGGAAGCTTGCCACCATCCCGTCTCGCAACGTGGCGTCTTGCAACGAGGTGGGGCGGGACCGGGGTCGGAGTGTGGTGGGTGGATGCGGCGGGGCTGGGCAGCGAAGCGAAGCTGGCCGGCAAGCTCGTGGCCGTCGCCGGCGGCCTCGGCTTCGGCCCGGTGCGCGCCGGGATCGCGGACTCCGCCGTCGCCGCGTACGCGGCTTCCTTCGGCGGACGCACCGAGCAACGGTCGCACGGAGGCACGGGCACGCCGACGATGCACACGAGCGCCGTCGTGCCGCCGAGGATCGTGCCGCCCGGCGCCGATGCACGCTACCTCGCCCCTTTCCCCGTCACGCTCCTCGACCTGGACGACGATCTCGCCGAGACGCTGCGCAGCCTTGGACTCGTCACCCTCGGCCAGCTCGCGGCGCTCGTGGCGGACGAGGTCGAGGCGCGCTTCGGGCCCGAGGGGCTCGCGGCCCATCGCCTCGCGCGGGGCCTCGATTCGCGCGGCCCCACGACGCCCCGCGACGACACGCTCCCCGCCGTCGAGGTCGAGCTGGGCGGACCCGTCGCCACTGCGGAGCCGCTGCTCTTCGTCCTCAAGGGCGCGCTGGCCCCGCTCAGCGAAGCCCTGCACGCCCGGGGACTCGCCGCGCGCGAGCTCGCGCTCACACTCACACTCGATGACGGCGCGACCGCCGCGCGGCCGGTGCGGCCCGCACGGCCCACCTCGAACCCCGACATCCTGTTCGACCACTGCCGGCTGGCACTGGAAGCATGGCAGCTGCCGGAGCCCGCCACCGCGCTGCGGCTCTCCGCCGCCGTCACCGTGCCCGCCTCCGGCGAGCAAGGCGACCTCCTGGCGCCGCGCTGGGCCGACCCCGCCGCCCTGGCCGCAGCGTTCGAGCGGATCCGCAGCAGCGAGGGGGCCGACGCCGTCGCTCTCCCCGCCCTCCGCGACGGGCACCTGCCCGGAGACGGCGGCGCCTGGGTGACCGATGCGGACGCACGGGCGCACGGACGCGCGGACGCACCGGCCCACGGGGGTGTGGAAACCGCGCCGGTGGCGGCGCTCCGCATCCTGCCGGCGCCCGCACCCGTCCGGGTCCGCCTCGGGCGCTCGGGCCTGGCCGCCTTCAGGCACCAGGACGCCTGGCACGACGTCGTGGACTGGTGCGGCCCCGAGCGCCTCGCGTCCCGGTGGTGGCGGTCCGACGCCACGGACCGGCCCGGCACGCCGGCTGGCCCGCGCGATTACTACACGGTGCGCACCGCCGATGGCGGGCTGTGGCTCCTCTACCGCGGCCCCGCCGCGGACCAGTGGTACCTCGAGGGCTGGCTGGATTGAACGAACCCGACTACGTCGAGCTGCACTGCCACAGCGGCTTCTCGCTCCTCGACGGCGCCTCCAACCCCGAGGCGCTGATGGCACGCGCGGCCGCCATCGGCCTGCGGGCCGCCGCGCTCACCGACCACGACGACCTGGGGGGCGCCGTGCGCTGGGCGGAAGCGGGGAAGGAGCACGGCGTGGACGCGATCGTCGGCCTCGAGATGACGGTCGGCGACGCCGACGCGCGCACGGACGCGCAGATGCACCGATACGCCGCGGAGCGCTCGCTGGACGTCGGCGCGTCCGCGCCTCCGTGCCCGACTTCCCACCTCACGCTGCTCGCCATGGACCGGACGGGCTACGGCAACCTCTCCCGCCTCGTCACTCTGGCCCGCAGCGGGGAGCGCGGCGCGCCGGCGGCGCCCTGGGAGGCAATCGAACGCCACGCCGCCGGCCTCTTCTGCCTTACCGGCTGCCCGTTCGGAGAAGTGCCCCGGCGCCTCGCCCGCGGCGACGAGGCCGGCGCCCGGGAGCGGCTCGGCCGCCTGGCCGAAGTGTTCGGCGGCCGCGTCGCCGTGGAGTGCTGGGACCACGCGCTGGCCACCGAGCGCGCCGTGGTCCCGAAGCTCGTCGCGCTCGCCGGCTCGCTGGATCTGCCTTGGGCCGTGACCAACGACGTTCACTACGCCACGCCCGCCGGGCGCCTCGTGCAGGACGTGTTGACCTGCCTGCGCCACCAGACCACGCTCGACGAAGCCGGCACGCTGCTCCGCCCCAGCGGCGAGTGGTACCTGAAGCGGCCGGAGCGGATCGCGCACCGCTGGCGCCACTATCCCGAGGGCATCGCGGCCACCCGCGCCGTCGCCGAACGGTGCGCCTTCCGGATGGCGGCCCTGACGCCGTCCCTGCCGGCGTTCCCCGCCCCGCCCGGCGTCACGGCCGACGACCACCTCGCCGCGCTCGTGGCCGCCGGCGCGCGCGAGCGCTACGGCGAGCGCCTGACCGAGCGGCACCGCGCCCAGCTCCGCCACGAGCTGGACGTGATCCGCCGCCTCGGGCTCGCCGGCTACTTCCTCATCGTCTGGGACATCGTGCGCGAGGCGAACCGGCTCGGCGTGCTCGCGCAGGGGCGCGGCTCGGCCGCCAACTCCGCCGTCTGCTACTGCCTCGGCATCACGGCCATTGATCCCATCGGCATGGAGCTGCTGTTCGAGCGGTTTCTCTCCGAGGACCGGCGCGAGGCGCCGGACATCGACGTGGACTTCGCGCACAACGACCGCGAGCGGGTGATCCAGTACGTGTATCGCCGCTACGGGCGCGACCACGCGGCCATGGTCTGCGAGGCCATCACCTACCGCGGCCGCGCGGCGGTGCGCGACGCCGCCCGCGTGCTCGGCTTCTCCGTGCAGCAGGCCGAGAAGCTCGCCGACGAGGCGGACCGGGACGGCGCGCGCGAGACCGGCGAGAAGCTGCTCGACGGGGGCGCCGCGGCGGCCGACCTCGACCCCGCCGACCACCGCGTGCGCATGCTCGCCGAGGTCGTGCGCGGGTTGCACCAGCTGCCCCGCCACCGCTCCATCCACGTCGGCGGCTTCGTGCTCTCCGCCGAGCCGCTGGCCGACGTCGTCCCCATCGAGCCCGCCGCGATGCCCGAGCGCACCGTCATCCAGTGGGACAAGGACGACCTCGACCCGGTGCGGCTCATCAAGCTCGACCTCTTGGGGCTCGGCATGCTCACCATGCTCCAGGAGGCGATCCGGCTGGTGCGGCTGCACCGGGGCGCCGCCGTGGACCTCGCGAAGCTGCCGATGAACGATCCCGCCGTGTACGACCTGCTCTGCCGCGCCGACACCATCGGCGTCTTCCAGGTCGAGTCGCGCGCCCAGATGAACACGCTGCCGCGCCTCGCGCCCCGGGTGTTCTACGACCTGGTCGTCGAGGTCGCGCTGATCCGCCCGGGGCCGATCCAGGGCGAGATGGTGCATCCCTACCTCCGCCGCCGCGCCGGCCTCGAGCCGGTGACCTACCCGCACCCTTCGCTCGAGCCGATCCTCGAGCGCACGCTCGGCGTGCCGCTCTTCCAGGAGCAGGGCATGCAGGTCGCGATCGCCGCCGCCGGCTTCACCCCGGGCGAGGCGGACGAGCTCAGGCGCGCGATGGGGCACAAGCGCTCGCACGAGCGGATGGCGAAGATCTGCGACAAGCTCGTGCGCGGCATGGCCGCCAACGGCATCGCGCCCGACGTGGCGCGCCGCATCTTCAACCAGATCTCCGCCTTCGCCGACTACGGCTTCCCCGAGAGCCATGCCGCCAGCTTCGCGCTGCTGGTGTATGCATCGGCCTGGTTCAAGCTCTACTACCCGGCCGAGTTCGCGTGCGCGCTCCTCAACGCCCAGCCGATGGGTTTCTACTCCCCCGGCACCATCGTGGAGGACGCGAAGCGCCACGGTGTGGAGGTCCGCGGCGTGGACGTGACGCGGAGCGCGTGGGACTGTACGCTCGAAGGGTTCGCCGACGCCGGGGCGCCGGTTGCCAGTGGTTGTCAGGCGCCAGCCGGCGGCAACAGAGCGGGCCCACCCCCTGTCGCCGCGCCTCTGGCCCTCCGCATCGGCCTCCGGCAGGTGGCCGGCCTCGGCGCGAAGGCCCGCGAGCGTCTCGATCCACTCCTGGCAGGCGGCCGCCCGCCGTCGCTCGCAGGCTGGGTGCGCGAGAGCGGCCTCACCGTGGCGCAGCTGCGCGCGCTCGCCGAGGCCGGCGCGTTCGATGCCCTGTGGCCCAACCGCCGCTCGGCGCTGTGGGAGGTGCTGAAGCATGCGCGCGGTGCTGCAGGGCCGCTCGCCCCCGTCGCCCGGGACCGGCGCCCTGCCCCGGTGCCGGCGCTCACGCCCGTCGAGCTGACGGAAGCCGACTACCGCATGACCGGCCTCTCTCCCGCAGGCCACCCGCTGCGGCACCTGCGCCGCGCCGTGGCCGCGCTCGGCGCCATCCCCGCCGCCGATCTCGAGCACCGGCGTGACGGCGACCGGGTGACCGTCGCGGGACTGGTGATCTGCCGGCAGCGCCCCGCGACCGCGAAGGGCTTCTGTTTCCTGACGCTGGAGGACGAGACGGGACTGGCGAACGTCGTCGTGACGCCGAAGCTGTTCGAGGAGCACAAGCGCCTGATCCGGCGCTCGCCGCTGCTCGTGGTGGCGGGCATGCTGCAGGAAGAGCAGGGCGTGCTGAACATCCGGGGGAAGCGGTTCGCCGCGCCGCCCGCCCGCGCAGGCGCGGCATTCGTCACATCACACGACTTTCACTGAACCGGACCGGAAAGGCGCACCCGCACGGGCGTGCGGCCGTTCGGGAGGCGACGCCTACCCCTGCCCCCGGGCCTCCGGGCCCCCGGGCCCGCCGCCCTGCAGCGCCGCCACCAGCCCGATCCCCCGCGTCGCGTAGATCCGCTCGATCGTCTCGCCCACCTCGTTATTCGGCGTCGAGGCGCCCGCCGTCACCCCCACCGTGCGCGGCCCCGAGCCCAGCCAGTCCCGGACCTCGACTTCCTGCGCCGCCCCGACCGCCTTGTGACGGATCGTGCCCGTCACCGGATCGATGCAGCCCGCATCCTGCACGTGGTAGGTGGGGACCTTCTCCGCGCACAGCGCCGCGAGGTGGTTGGTGTTGCTCGAGTTGTAGCCGCCGATCACCACCACTACTTCCACCGAGTCTTCGAGCAGCCGCAGCACCGCGTCCTGCCGATCCTGCGTCGCGGAGCAGATCGTGTCGAAGCTGCGGAAGTGCTCCGCCAGCGCCCCGGCGCCGTAGCGCTTCGCCATCGCGCCGCGCAGCGCCGCCGCGATGGCGAGCGACTCGGTCGACAGCATCGTGGTCTGGTTGGCGATGCCCACCCGGATCAAGTCCCGCTCCGGATCGAAGTCCGGCGACGCCGCCGGCCGGAACCGCGCGCGCAGCTCCGCGGCCGCCTCCACCCCTCCACGCTCGACGTAGTCGCACACCCGCCGCGCCTCGACCATGTCGCGCACGACCAGGTAGCGCCCGCCGGGATACGCCGTGGCCTGCGACGCCGTGGCCCGCGTCTCCTCGTGCTGGTACTTGCCGTGGATCACGGCGGTGAAGCCATCTCGCGCGTAACTCTCGACCCGCTTCCACACGTTGAGCACGGAGCCGCAGGTGGTGTCCACCAGGATGGCGCCGACGCCGTGCAGGCGTTCGAAGTCGGCGCGGGTCACGCCGAAGGCGGGGAGAATGACCACGTCCTGGGCGGCCACGCGGCCGAAATCGAACTCGCCCGCCGGGCTGCGGGCGATGATCTCGATCCCCATCGCCGCCAGCTTCGCGTTCACGTGGGGGTTGTGGATGATCTCGCCCACCAGGAAGATGCGCCGCTCCGGGAACTTGGCCCGCGTCTCGTAGGCGTATTCCACCGCGCGGTCCACGCCGTAGCAGAACCCGAACTCCTGCGCCAGGCGGACGGTCACGTCGCCGACCGTGATCCGGTAGCCCCGGGTCCGGATCTCGTCCACGACCGCGCTGTGGTAGTCCTCGCTCAGCGCGCCCTGGATTTCACCCTTGAGGCCAAAGCCCTTGCGAAAGTAGGTCTGTTCCATGGGGACTGCCGCGAATCTAGCCGCGACGCTCCTCGCCCGGCAGGTGCGGCCGGGCATCCTCCGGCCGGTTGATCAGCATCGCGTAGCGCAGCCACTTCTCGTACGCCGAGATCGTCGCCCACACGATGCCGCGCGCACCATCCAGCACGCCCAGGCGAACGAACGCGCGCAACACGAACTCCACCGGCATCCGCAGCCAGTCGGTGCTGCGGTAGCGCCGCCCCCGCGCGGCGAACGCGGCGGTGCGCACCGAGCCGTAGCGCTCCACCTTCGCCAGGTGCTCCGGCACCGTGCGCACCGTGTGGTGCTCGATCGTGTTCCGGAGCCGGGCCGTCGTGCCGTGAACCTCCACCGTCGTGTGCACGGGCGCCGGCGTGCACCGGCCCCGCTCGCGCCGGAACAGGCGGATGACCCAGTCGTGGCCCAGGCCGCCCCAGCGCATCCGCTTCCCGAGATAGTAGACGTCGCGCCGCACCCAATACCCGTCCGCCGCCGGCTCGCCGTCCAGCAGGCCCCGGATCTCCCCGGCGAGCGCCGGCGTCACCCGCTCGTCCGCATCCATCAGCAGCACCCAGCGACCCGTCGCGAGGTCCAGCGCCCGCTGCTTGGCGACGCCGTGACCGGGGAACGCCTCCTTGGCGATCCGGTCCACCCGCGCGCCGGCGCGCTGCGCAATCTCGACCGTGCGGTCGCGTGAGCCCGTGTCCACGACCACGATCTCGTCGCAGATCCCCGCCACGCTGGTGAGACAGCCGGGCAGCCGCTCCTCCTCGTCCAGCGTGATCACGATGCAGCTGAGCCTGGGCGTACCGCCGCCTGCCGTCATGCGCTCCCTCCCCGGCCGGAGCGCGCCGCCGCCGCGGCGAGCAGCGCCCGCGCCGCCTCGAGCAGCGCCGCCACCGGAATCTCCGCGACCCGCGGCCCCGTGATGGAGCGGCAGCGCGGGCCGATCACGCCCCAGCCCTCTTCTTGCAGCGGAAGGCCGTAGGCGACCGTCGCGACGCCCATGGCGTCCGCGAGGTGCAGCGTCCCGGTGTACTGCGCGATGAACAGGTCGAAGCGCCGCTGCAATGCCGCGAACACCGCCAGCGGCACCGCGGGCCCGACCACCGCTCCCGGCACCGCCGCCGCCACCTGGGCCGCCTCGATCCGCTCCGCACCCGTCCCGCACAGCACCACGCGGCAACCGTCCGCCGCCAGCTGCCGGACCAGCGCGAGCACCTTCTCCGGCGCCCAGGCGCGCACCGCGTGCCGCCGCGAGGTCCGGTGCGGGATCTGCAGGCCCACAATCCGCCTCCCATCCGCGGGCAGCAGCTCCGCCGCGATCGCCGCCGCCCGCTGCTCCGCTTCGGCCGGCACGGTGAACAGCGGCCGCAGCTCGTCGGGGGGGAACCCGAGCATCGCCGCCGCACGGCTGTAGCGGCGCAACTGATGGAAGTCGTCCGCGCCCAGAATCAGGTTGCAGGACGGCGCCGCGTAGGTCCGGTGCGTCGCCATGCGGATCGGCGCGCCTCCCCACCCCGAGATCCACACCCCCGCCATGGACTCCGCCCGGAGCGAGACGCTGAGCTCGAAGTGGCGGCGTCTCAGCCACCACGCCAGCCTGGTCCAGGCGGCCGGATCGCGCCGGAAGACGGGGCCTCCCTCCACGAACGGAAGGCCGCCCATCACCGCACGGTTCTTCGCGCCGGCAATCAGCACCAGCCGCGCGTCGGGCCAGCGCCGGTGCAGCGCGGCCAGCAGCGGGGTGCAGCAGAGCAGGTCGCCGATGCGGTCCGTCCGCGACACCAGGATCTGCCGCGGCGAGAGCCTCTCCAGGTCGCGCAGCGTCCGGGGGCGGCGATCGAGCGGAAGCACCATCGCCGCCGCGTACGCCGACTGGATCGGGCGCTTGATCCCCTGGCGGATCCGCTTCAGCCAGCCGCTCACCGCGCCCCCGAAGTACCGGCGCCCCTCACCATCGTCGCAGGATCCCCCACTTGCGCAGCCAGCCGCCGTAGAAACGGGGATTGAGCAGCGGCGTACCCAGCGGGGGCCGCCGCGCCGCAGGCACCGCCCAGCGACGCCGCGCGATCCAATCGCGCATCACCGCCGGATGTCGCCCGCGCCACCGGAACGCAACGTCCGCGCCGCCAAGCTGCTCGGGCGCCACCGTCCCCCACCGCCCTACCGCCGCCTCTCCGCCGTGGTACAGAGCGGCGAGCGCCAGCGTCTTCGCCTTCAGCTCCTGCGGCGGCAGTGCCCAGCCGTAGTGGAAGACGCGGGCCCCGCTCGCACGTGTCCGCAGGCGGCGCCCGTCCTTGCGCCCGAAACCCGCCGCATCCCGCACGGACTCGAGGCGGCCGTCGTTGCGAACCAGCCGGCACTGGCGCCGATAGCGCAGCAGGTTCACGAGCCCGTAGGAGCCCTCGAAATGCAGGAACCGGAACGAGAGAGCGTCCACGTCCGTCGCCCGCTCGTAGCGAGCCAGCGCGGCACGGATCGCGCCGTAATCGTCCTCGTGCAGGACCTCGTCCGCCTGGAGGTACAGCACCCACGGATGCCGGCAGCGCGCGAGGGCGACGTTCGTCTGGCGGGCCAGCACCGCGCCTCGACCCGGCGGCCCCTCGTCCCAGTCGCTCTCGACGACGACCAGACGCGGATCGCCCGGGGCCGCCGCGCGCACCTGCTCCAGCGCGGCGTCGCCGCGGTGCACGACCGCGACCAGCTCCGCGACCAGCGGCAGCTGCGAGCGGAGCGACTCCACGAGGGGGTATTGGAACCCGGCCGCGCTGCGGACGATGGTGCATCCGGACACGAGCGGCTCACGCACCGAGGAACATGCTCCAGATCCAGTCCACCACGCCGTGGGTCAGCGCGGCGGCCCACAGCTTCCCCGTCCTCCGGTACACCCAGCCGTAGGCGAGGCCCGCCAGCGCCGCGAGCAGCGCGTAGCGCCAGTTGAGCGGCGGTGCGTGCTTCGGCAGATGGACCAGGCCGAAGATCACCGACGCCACCAGCCAGCCGGTACGCGGCGACCACAGGCGGCTGAGCGCCTCCTGCACCGTCCCCCGGAACAGCAGCTCTTCCGGCAGCCCGACGAACACGATCAGCCCGAACAGCCGCGCGACCCCGTGCGCGAGACCCGTCCAGCGGGACTGCGCCGACAGGAACCCGGTGACGAATCCCGCAGGGATGGCGACCGCCGCCAGCACGGCGACTGCGCCAAGCGCGAGAGCGGCGTCGCACGCGCGGAGACCCACGCCGATATCGAAGCTGTGCAGTGGGCGGACGACGGTGAAGAGGAAGAGCGCGAGGTCGATGGCCACGAGAAAGGCCAGGCTCAGGTGCTGGCCCCCGGGGACCTGGATCTGCAGGCCGCGCTCCCAGATGCCCGCCAGGACCCCGAGCGCGACCGCCGCCCCGAGGAGCCGGCCCGGCGACGGCTCGCCGTCCCCCCGGCCCACGAGGAGGGTCGCCACACCCGCACACACCGGCCACAGGAGGAAGTTCAGCCACCGGTGGCTCCCCACCAGCAGTGCGGCGCTCATGCCGTACAGCGCCAGCGCGAACGGAACGTGCACCGCCAGGGCGGGGTGCGCCCGAATCCGCGCTCGCGCCCACTCCCGCACCTCCGGCACCACGAGCAGCAGCATCGCCACCGCGGCGAGCAGGTTGAACGCGAGCCAGGGCCATCTCGCGTCGCCCTGCGAGCCGAACAGCACCAGCGCGGGCACTGTGACGGCCACCAGCACCCACCCGGCCACCGAGTCGCGGGCTTTCATGCGCCGCCCCGCGCTTCCCCGCCGTTCCCGGCCAGCGACCGGTAGACCTCCACCGTGCCGTCCACGGTTCGCTCCATCGAGAAGTCCTGGACACGGCGCCGGCCGGCGCTCGCCAGTGACGCCCGGAGCTCCGCGTCGCCGAGCGCCCGGGCGATCGCCGTCCCCAGCGCCCGCCCGTCGCCAACCGGCGCGAGCAGACCCTCCACGCCGTCGCGGACGATCTCGGTGATACCGCCCGCCGCCGTGGCCACCACCGGCACGCCGGCGGCCATGGCGTCCAGGAGCGTCGTCCCCAGCCCCTCGTCGCGAGAGCTCAGCACGGCGACGTCAGCGGCGGCCAGCAGCTCAACTGCGTCGGGGCGGAAGCCGGTCAGCCCCAGCAGCTCTTCGAGTCCGAGCTTGCGCCGGAGGCGCGCGACCGAGCCGGCCAGCGGGCCGTCGCCCACCAGCAGCGCGTGGAACGTCGCGCCGGCCTCACGCGCCGCGGCCAGCGCGACCAGAAACGTCTCGGGGTCCTTGTGCGGCGGGATCAGCGAGGAGACCATGACGACGAGCGGCCGGCCCGGCACGACGCCGAGACGGTGCAGCGTGCC
>Ga0335078_10014647_pt1 | contig 11634 bp, 7 predicted proteins | sample Lox_Sample_32_FD_206711 | JGI IMG/M metagenome (GOLD analysis project Ga0335078, IMG submission 206711) | Soil microbial communities from Loxahatchee National Wildlife Refuge, Florida, United States - Lox_Sample_3.2 | ecosystem: Environmental > Terrestrial > Soil > Wetlands | place: USA: Florida...
CCCACGAACTGGTCACACCCACCGGCGCGGCGCTGCTGGCCGAGTTTGTCGAGGCCTTTGGCCCCATGCGGGAGGTGGTCGCGGAGAAGATCGGCTATGGCCTCGGCGCCCGTGACCATCCCAGGCGGCCCAACGCTTTGCTGGCCATGCTGGGCGAGTCGAAGGTCGAAGCTCGAGGATCGGGAGCCGGAGCGGGGGTGCATGATTGGGAGACGGATGTCATTGCCGTGTTGGAAACGAACCTCGATGACATCAATGCCGAGCTGCTCGGCAATTTCATCGAGCGGGCGCTGGCCGCCGGCGCCCTCGACGCGTTCCACACGCCGATCCAGATGAAGAAAAGCCGGCCCGGGGTGCTGTTGACGGTGCTGTGTGCCCAGGCTGAGGCCGACAAGTTCTCCGAGTTGCTGTTGCATGAGACCAGCGCGTTCGGCATCCGCCGTTATACCGCCGAGCGGCGCAAGCTCCGCCGCGAGTTCATCACCGTCCAAACCCCGCCGGGCAGCGTGACCGTCAAGCTCGGCAAGCTCGACGGCAGGGTCCTCCACGCCGCGCCGGAGTTCGAATCGTGCAAGCAGCTCGCCGAACAGGCCGGCGTGCCGGTCAAAGAGGTCTATGACGCAACGCTGCGCGCCCTCCCGCCCTCGCTTTTAAAATGATTGAGGCCGAACTGCTGAAGATTCTGTGCTGCCCGGAGACGCATCAGGAAGTGCGCCTGGCGAAGCCGGCGGTCATTGACAATCTGAACGAACAGATAGCCGCGGGCACCGTGACCAATCGCGCCGGCCAACGGGTGAAAGAGGCTCTGGAAGCCGGTTTGATTCGGGCAGACGGCAAGCTGCTCTACCCCATCCGCCGGAACATCCCCGTAATGCTGGTGGATGAAGGCATTCCCCTGGCCGGCTAGCGCGGACCCGAACTCTGCGTTCGCCAATACCCGCGCTTCCGCCAAGCTGAGCGCGGAGATGATCTAGCCAGCCGGCGCGTCAGGGGCCGCCATAACGCGGGGCTCGCTCGCCGCTCGCTCCGCCGTCAGGGTGGCCGGCAGGACCCCTGCCGGGCTGACTGGAAGGCAGTGTTCGCTGAACATGAACAGCGTGCGTCCCGCCGCGATGCAGACGTCGTTGCGCAGGGTGGTCCCTCGCACGCGCTGCCCATCCACAAACGTGCCGTTCCGTGAATTCAAGTCCTTGATCTGGTAGCTGTCGCCCTCCCGCCAAATCATGAAATGCCGCCGCGACAGCGCTTCATCGCGGATGGTGATCTCCGCGATCTCATCGCGGCCCACCGCGGCCGGCTTATCACCGATTGCCCACCGCTGCGCCACCGCGCCGTCCTCCGCCAACAAATACAGGTCCGCCATACTCGCTTCCTCCCCACCACTCTGCCGCGGCGCCAAAACGGCCCCGCAACCTTTCCTTATATTAGACTGCCAAAGTCGGACAAAGGTTACAGCCGATTTCGCATTAGTTCAGCACATCCGGGCGTTCCTTGTAGCACTTCAGGATTAGTTCGCCGAAAATCGTGTTGGCCCAGGCGAACCATGAGCGAGTGTAATTGCTAGGGTTGTCCTTGTTGAACGCCTCGTGCATGAAGCCGGTGCCGGCGTGCGTCGTTTGCAGCGTGTGCAGGCACTGGCGCACTTCCTGGTCGTCCGTGCTGGTCAGCCCTTGCACGATCAAGCCCAGCGGCCAGATCATGTCCCGGCCCACGTGCGGTCCCCCCGGCCCTTCCGCCGCTTTGCCGATGCAATAATACGGGTTGCTGTCCGACAACACGAACCGGCGGGTATTGACGTAAAGCGGGTCCCCGGGCCCGACCACGTCGAGATAGGGCAAGGAGAGCAGGCTGGGGACGTTGCCATCATCAATGCAGTAGTAATTGCCGTAGCCGTCTATTTCGTAAGGGTAGATGCGGCCATACTTGGCATGAATCACCACCGCGTAGTCCTGCAGCGCGCGCTCGACCTCGTCGGCCAGCGCCTGGCATTGGGTCGCCGACTCCTGATCGTGATGGAGTTGGCTTAGCAACTCCGCCGCCTGGCGCAGGCTGACGACGGCAAAGAAGTTGGACGGGACCAGGAACGGAAAGACCGTCGCGTCGTCGCTGGGGCGGAACATGGAGCAGATCAGGCCCACCGGTTTGACCGGATTGCCGTACCCGCCGCCGGCCAGGGTGTCGGATTGGACCTCCGTGCGGCGTTGGAAGCGGTAAGGCCCCTGCCCATGTTTGCGCTGCTGTTCCCGAAACGTCTGGAGCGTCTTCAAGACCGCCTCCCGCCACGCCGCATCGAGCGGGGCACGGTCGAGGGTGGCCTTGTAATAATGGTAAGCCAGCCGGATCGGGTAACAGAGCGAATCCACCTCCCACTTGCGCTCGTGGACACCGGGCTTCATCTCTGTCCGGTCGCTCTTCCAATCGCTCAGCTTGTGCTCGTCTTTGTAAAACGCATTCGCGTAGGGATCCTTCAGGATGCACCGCGTCTGGCGGTTAATCACCCCGGCGATCAACTGCTGTAAGTTGGAGTCATTCTTCATCAGCGGCAAGTAGGGCCAGACCTGCGCGGTGCTATCCCGCAGCCACATCGCGTCAATGTCCCCCGTGATCACGTAAGTGTCTGGCCGCCCGTCCACCACCTCGAAGTCCACCGTCGTGTCGAGGGTGTTCGGGAAGCAGTTCTCGAACATCCAGGCCAGCTCCTTGTTGCCGATGCGGGCCTTAATGATGCCGATCATCCGCTCCACGGCGGGGCTCTTGAATTTGCGCTTGGCTTCCGGGGTGCGGACCACCGGGAAGCCACCCTCAGCCGCCCCGCTCACCGAGCCGAGCATGGCGCCGGCGGCGAGGAAAGACGTGTTGCGAATGAAGTCTCTTCGGTTCATATCAAGTAGCGTCTGCGCCGCGGGCCGCTGCGGACGCTTGTGGCCCCCAGCCACGGTCGTGCCGGAGCCGGCCCTGCGTGCGCGCCATCGTTGTATCGGATCGTATTTCACGGGTCCACCAAACGGCTGACCGCATTCAGGTTAAAGGCGCGCCGGGCCGCGTCCAGTGAATTCTGACTTTGCCCGCGAGCGAAGCAAAGGCAAACGGGCGCCCCACTTTGGCACTCGCACCGGCCCCCGCCGGCTGGTATCTACTGTTCCACTCGCATGATTTGCGCCGGTATAGATGCAGGGTCGCGGGCGACCAAAGTCGTGCTGTTCGATTCCGAACAGTCGCGCCTCCTTAGCTCCAGCCTTGCCGATCAGGGCGTGGAACAACAGCGCCTGGCTGCCGAGTTGCTCGAACGCGCCTGCCAGAGCGCCCACATCGAACGGAGCGCGGTTAAGACCATCGTCGCCACCGGCTACGGCCGCAACGCCGTCCGCTTCGCGGACACCACGATTACGGAGATCACCTGCCATGCCCAGGGCGTTCACCACCTGGCGCCGGAAGTCCGCACCATCATCGAGATCGGCGGCCAGGACAGCAAGTTCATCACCCTCGAAGACGGCGGCCGCGTGCGGGATTTCGCCATGAATGATCGCTGTGCCGCCGGCAGCGGCCGCTTCCTGGAAGTCGTCGCCACCCGCCTCGGCGTTGATCTCTCCACGCTGGGAGACCTTAGCCGCGACAGCCGCCAGGCCGCCCTCATCAGCAGCATGTGCGTGGTCTTCGCGGAAACGGAGATCATCGGCTTGCTCGCCGAAGGTGTCGCCCCGGCCGACATTGCCGCCGGCGTCCAGAACGCCATCGCCCTGCGCGTCTCGAACCTCGCCGGCAGAACCGTCACCCCGCCCGTCTGCTTTACCGGCGGGGTCGCCCTCCAATCCGGCATGGTCCGCGCCCTCGAAACGGCCTTGTCCTGCGCGGTGCGCGTCTCCTCCGTCCCGCAATACACCGGCGCGCTCGGCGCCGCCATCCTCGCCGGCCGCCGTTCCCCCTCCGCCCCGCTGCTCTGACCCGTCTGACGGCCCTAACCCAATCTCGAGGCAGAACCGGCAACCGGTGACCGCGCCCAAATCCCTCCGGCCCTCGTGGCTGGGCACCTGCAAGCCACAAGCGATCCAGGCACCCCCCCGGCGAATCGGTTAGCTTGCGCCTGCCGCCCGAGACTTTGCTGATCCGCGCGCCCACGCGGGCTTTAGCCGAGGCGTGTGGATTCCAGGGAACTACTTACCTGCGTCGGGACGGGCCATGCCCGGTCTTGAAGTTGATGAAAATGCCGAGCTGGCAGCTTAATGCTCTCCGTTCACCTTTGCCGGCACCCCGCGCCTTGAAAACGCCTTCCGATGGCTTCAAGGCGGCTTAAAAACTCAAGTCGCGAATCGCGAAACCCGGCTTACTCTTGGCCTGAGGGTAGCTTCGGGAAGGCAGACGTTAGATTGCAGAATGCAGAAAGCTGGCGACCGCGTGCCCTCGGTTGCCGTCGTCCGGCCCTCCATCATTCCGCATTCTTCCGCCTTCATTCGCTCCCGGTAAGCTTTGAGGTGGCTTTGGGGTGGCTTTGCTCTCCCATTCATGTGGCTTTGGCGTGGCTTAGTCGGCCATATCATGCATCACGAATCACGCATCGCTCGCGCATTCCTGGCCCTTCCGTAGTCCGTAATCCCGTCGTGTCCCCTGGCTGACGCCCCATGTCCCGCGCCCCCCTCGAATTCGCTTGCAAATCCAGACCCGCGCCTCAGGCTTGATACAACTCAGTTGCGGTTTCCCATGAATACGACACGCCCTCAAATGCATCGTCCAAACGCCTGGCCCCAGTTCATCCTGTCCGCGTTCCTCGCCACCCTCCTGGGCGCCTTAAGCTCACATGCAACGACCTATTATTCCAGGGCATCTGGAAACTGGAGTTCCACTTCCACGTGGTCAACAACGTCTGGCGGTGCTGCCGGAACCGCCGTGCCGGGCGCAAGCGACACGGCCATGATCGAACGCGGCTTCACTGTAACCGTGGATATTGACAACGCGAAGTGCACCACCTTGGACCTCGGCAGCATCAACAGTGGCAACGGGGCTGGCACCATTGCGTTCAATTCGGGATCACAGTTGACTGTGATCGGGTCGCTTTTTGTTGGTGTGGACAGCACCCGAACCGGCAGCATCAACATGGCAAACGGCGGGACGTTAATCTCCACCTGCTTGATATGTAACTCTCTCGGCACGTGGACCCCGGGAACTGGCACCGTCCAACTCACATACGGCAACACTCTCCCCTCCAAGGGCATCACCACCTTCAACAACCTGACCATTGCCAGCGGCACCACCACGGTGGGAGCTAACTTAACCATCAACGGCAACCTAAAGATCGCTAACGGCGCGGCCTTTACTGCGGGGCCCTATGCCCTGACCGTTGAAGGCACGACGACCGTGGGCGACGGCGCCAGCGGCACCCTCACCATCTCTTCTGCCACCGGCACCAAGACCTTCACCGGGCCTGTGACAATCAATCCGGGCGGCGCATTGACTCAGTCGGCGCCCGCGACCTTATCGTTCGGTGGGGACGTGACGATCGGCGGCACGCTGATGGAAGATGGCGCCGCTTTAGTCGGTCTTGCGGGCAACTTGCAAAACAACGGTACCTACACCGCCAGCACCGGCCTCCATACGTTCTCGGGCGCCACAAAAACGCTCAGCGGAACCAGCGCCATAACCATTCCATCCGTAGCCGTCGCCGGAACCTGTCAAAATAACGGCACCTTGGCAGTCACCAACGCGCTCTCAGGTGCCGGTGGGTTAACGCAAGGGCCGAACTCCCGCTTGCTCATTGGCGGACCGACCACCACGGCGATCACCATTGCGACCCTCAACGCCTCGGCCAATGTCAACACCGTCATCTACACGGGCGACGCACAGACGGTAAAACCCACCCCCTACTACAACCTCACCCTCTCCGGGAACGGCACGAAAACCATGACCGGCGCCACCGTCAGCGGCACGCTGGACTTCGAGGGCACCGCCAGCGCAGCGTTCACCGACACACCCACCGCCGGCAGCCTTGCGTTCCTCGGCGTGACCCAACCCGCCGGCACCTGGGGCAACACCGGCAGCGGCGCCACCCACCTCGACCCAGCGCATTTCACGGGCCCCGGCGTGTTGAACGTCGGTTCTACCCCGACCTCCATCACCACCCTGGCCTCATCCCCCAACCCCTCCACCTACGACACCCCCGTCACCTTCACCGCCACGGTCACCGGCTTCGGTTCCACGCCCGCCGGCACCGTCACCTTCAACGAGGGCGCCGCCCCTCTCGGCTCCACGACACTTGACGCCTCAGGCGTAGCCACCCTCGTCATCAGCACCCTCTCCGTCGCCGCCTCGCCGCATACCATCACGGCGGTCTATGGCGGTGACGGCAACCACCCCGGCAGCACCTCCAGCCCCGTCACCCAGACCGTCAACCACGCCAACCCAATCATCACCGCCTGGCCGACCCCCTCCCCCATCACCTACGGCCAAACCCTGGCCGACTCCACCCTCACCGGCGGCTCCGCCACCCCCGGCGGCACCTTCACCTTCACCTCCCCCTCTACCGCCCCCAACGCCGGCACGGCGCCCCAAAGCGTCACCTTCACCCCCGCCGACCCCGCCAACTACAACCCCGCCACCGGGGCCGTCCCGCTCCAAGTGCTCCCCCGTCTTACCGGCAGCCTCACCGGCGCCGTCCTCCCCGGTTACAAAGGCCCTACCATCAAAGTGCGCTTCGTCGCCCGCGACGCGGACCGACAGGCCCTCAGCACCAATGACGTCGAATTGGCCACCGCGGACGGCGGCAGCACCTTCAACTTCGCCCTGGGCGTGCCCTCCAACACCGCCACCCTCAGCCTCAAACCCCGCTTCTTCCTCTGCAAGCAATTCCCCATCCCAGCCACCATCGCCACCGCCAACCAGGTCCCCCTCGATCCCATCACCTGGACCTTCCTCGGCGGCGATGCCGACGGCAACAACCAGGTGGACGGCAACGACTACGCCTGGATCCGCCTCCTCTGGCGCCAAATCGCCAACCCCCAATACGACCTCAACGGCGACGGGAAGACTGACGCCGACGACTTCCCCGACCTAAACGGCGACGGCGTCATAGACGCCAAAGACTACGCCCTCCTCAAGTCCGGCTGGTACCAACAAGGGGATCCCGAATAGGAGGGAATTATGATGCGAATTGCGCATAATTTTAGCAGCGAAAGGAAGCACACTATGAAGACCATCCTTACAGCAATCAGCTTGGCCCTGACGTTTGTGTCACCCACTTTCGCGGGCATTGAATGGAACTTCCCGAGCGACACCACCAGCGTGGGCGCCTCCGTGGGCTCCGGGACTGCCATGATCCACCTCAGCCCCTATAACACCGGCTGGCACGATGGCACCACCCTCCCCTGGAACCTGGGATCTGCGCCAAACGCCTCGGGACTTTGGGACCTGGGCCGCGCCGGCTCGATCGTGCTCGGCAGTTTGTCGGGAAGCGGGCTGACGACACTCAACGTGTTTCAGTGGGTGAACTCGGGCACCTACAACGGGGATTTGACCATCAGAGTCAACAACAACGCCTTGGGGGGCTCACCGAGGACTGCACAGATCGGATTGCTGGGAGCTGACGGTGGCGCCTGGTACGACTACACGTATAATCTGGGGGCGGCCTTGGGGTCTTTGGACACCGTCACTATCACTGCTGGTTCCGGTGGCGCGATCATAGACCGCCTGACGCTGGTGCCTGAGCCGAGCTCGATGATCGCCGGGGCGGTCCTGTTGATCCCCTTCGCCCTGAGCACCCTGCCCATCCTGCGCCGCAAGCGCACAAGCTAACGAATCCCGTCCCCACATAATTCTAGCCAAAGATATTTGAAATTTTGAGTTATTGCCTATGCAGAATGCCCTTCGCACTCCAAAATGTGAGAGATGTTTTTCACAGTTTTCGCGCAGTAGAATCTAACCCCTGAGAGCGAAACGGGAGCGGCCCGGACGCCTCATCCATCAAGTTTGAGACCGGTGCGGGTCCGTTAGACATGACCTGCGCCGACCGCAGCGTCTCGGACCGGGTCCACGAGTGACCAGCGCCTGCTGGACAATCTGTAACGAGACGCGACGGACGCAGAGTTGCTTGTTGTTGTCTTCTCTGCGGTCATCGCGCCTCTGCGGTTTCATGGCCGTCCCCGTTGGGTTGCGGCTGGGCTGCTCTGTGTCAATCCGTGGTTGTCGCAACGCCAATATCGCCTTTGCCAACGAGCCCCCGCCGTTTATACTCCCGAGCGTGCCGCCACGCATGGGAACCGGTGAACCGCACTCGCCATCGCGGGCTTCCCTGCTGCCTGAACCCCACCCGCCGACGCGGGTTCTTCTCTCGATCCGCGCCCTGCGGCCGCGCGATTTGCAGCGGTACCGTGCATGCGAAAACGCAACCGAAGGGGTGCTTTACTTCATGGTCGTGTTCAGCCCCTGGGCCTTCGGCACCACGCAACCCTGGGCGATTGGGACGATGGACGCCGCCGGCTGCCTCCTGGGCCTGCTGTTGGCTCTGAAACTGTGGATCCGGTGGTGGAAAGGGTATCGTCCAGCAAGGTGGGGCAGGCAAGGATCCCACGACGAGCGGCCCCGGCACTCAATGGCCCGCGAGCCGCCCGCAAGCCGGGAGGACGCAGGCCACCAAGCGCCGGCGCCTGGCGATGGCAGCGCCGATACTGCCGCTTCGCCTGCGCTAGCTGAAGCGCCGGCCCCGGCGCAACTGGGTGGGCATGGCGGGCGGGAGGTGATCCGCCGGCACAAGCGGCGCAAGCGACGGCACGGCTGGGAACGGAGGCTGACCGCCGTGCTCATCGGGTTAGCGGTTGCGATATTGGGTTATTGCCTGATCAGTGCCCTGAATGCCAGCGCGACCTACCGACCGGAGGACCTCAGCTTTGTGTATCACCGGCATGCTATCAAATGGCTGCCGTCCAGCCTGGATAGCGCCAGCACCTGGGCCGTGTTCTGGAATTACCTGGCCCTCGCTTGCGCTTTCCTCGCCCTGCGGGATTGGCTGCCCGGGAAATCCGATCGCGAACAGCGGGCTGATTATGAGGACTTCACCCGCTCCCGCTTCGTCCTGCGGGCGCCGGACCGGCTGCGGCGGCTCTTATGGGTGATGGCGCTGAACGGAGGGTTGCTGGGGTTGGAAGGCATCGCGCAGAGGTTGGCAGGCACCGGCTATTTGCTCTTCATACTCAAGCCGGCCATCAACCGGACGGCGGAAGCCCAATTCGGGCCTTACGCCTACCGGGGTAATGCCGCCGCCTATTTCAATCTCCTTTGGCCGGTATGCCTCGGGTTCTGGTGGGCGCTGCAACCTTCGCGCGCGGGAGCGACCAGACACAACCTCCTCCTATTCTGCGCCGGCTTTATGGCCGTCTGTCCCATGGTCTCCACTAGCCGTGCCGGAGCGGTGGTGGATATGGGGCTGCTCGCCGCTGGAACAGCCTGCCTCTTGCTCTCCAGCCTTCGCTCAGGTTCCCACGCTGCGGAGCAAGGTGGCAGCGCCTCCCGTAACCCCCGCCAATCCCGGTCGGCGCTGCTGCTCTGGTTTTGCGCCGGAGTGCTGGTGCTGGGCTTCGCGTTCGGCTGGAAGACCCTCCAGCCCAGGTGGTCGCGCTGGGCCAGGGATTATGCCGCCCGCAACGCTATCTGCGAGCAGGCCAAGCCCATGGCGGAAGATTACCCCGTCTTCGGCACCGGCCCGGGGACATTTCAGACCGTGTTCAGCCTCTACCGCTTCTCGACCGACACTTATTGGCCGGCCCAGATCCACAACGATTGGCTCGAAACCCGGATTACCTTTGGCTGGGCCGGCAGCGCTTTGATCGCCCTGGCCTTCGCCACGGTGCTGGTGCGGTGGTTCCTGCCCGGGGGCATTCATGGCGGCAGGCGTTTCGTGCTGCTCATCTGGCTTGCGCTGGCCGGCTGCCTCGTCCACGCCCGCTACGATTTCCCCTTTCAAATCTACTCGATCCTGTTCCTGTTCCTCGTCCTCTGCGCCATCCTGTCCGACCTGACGCGGGGAGTGGAGCATCAAACACCCTGATTGAGGCACGGATCCCTCGCTCGGGAACCCGGGCCAGGAAACCGCTCCCCTCGGCCCGGAATGAAAAAGTGACTCTTCCGAACCCCGAGACGCACCCCCCCTTCCCGCGGCGCTTTTCCACCATTCCCTTCCCCCTATTCAATATGGTGGAGCCGACAGGAATCGAACCTGCGACCTTCTCATTGCGAACGAGACGCTCTGCCAACTGAGCTACGACCCCATCCAACCCACATTCAAAGGTTTATGAAGCTTAACGGCTGATACTATGGAGCAAAAAAGACGGGACGCAAGCCCAAACTGTGCCGCCTGGGGACTCCGGTACGTACCGCCTGCCGTCAGCAGGCGGTGTTAAACGGAAAAACTGGCGGCGACCTACTCTCGCGGAGTCTATAAAACCACTACCATCGGCAAGACTGTGTTTGACGGCCGTGTTCGGAATGGGAACGGGTCGGACCACAGCTTCATAGCCACCAAAAAGCGTCGGTGATGAGCGAAGGGGCCTGTCGGGCCAAAGCCTGACGACATCCAATCGCTAACCACACAAAAATCAAAGAAACGGCAACCGCAGTCACTGACCGCCGGCCACCCACAGATATTCTCTGAAAACTGCACACAGGAGACACCCAGGAATTACGTTCGCGAGTTAAATCGCCCTTTCTCCCCCAAAACGGGAAAAAGAAAGCGATCAAGCCGCACGACCGATTAGTATTAGTCCGCTAAACAGATTGCTCTGCTTGCACGCCTAACCTATCAACCCGGTAGTCTTCCGGGGGTCTTTAGGGACCTTGCGGTCCGGGAAACATTATCTTGGGATGAGCTTGGCACTTAGATGCTTTCAGCGCTTATCTCTTCCGCACGTGGCTACGCAACGATGCCGCTGACGCGACAATTGCCACACCAGAAGTGCGTCAAACCCGGTCCTCTCGTACTAAGGTTTGAACCCCTCAAGTTTCCTGCGCCCACAGTGGATAAGGACCGAACTGTCTCACGACGTTCTGAACCCAGCTCGCGTACCGCTTTAACCGGCGAACAGCCGGACCCTTGGGACCTTCTCCAGCCCCAGGATGCGATGAGCCGACATCGAGGTGCCAAACCGAGTCGTCGATATGAACTCTTGGACTCGATCAGCCTGTTATCCCTAGCGTACCTTTTGTCCGTTGAGCGACGGCAATTCCACATTAAACCGTCGGATCATTTGGGCCTGCTTTCGCACCTGCTCGACTTGTAGGTCTCACAGTTAACCTGGCTTCTACCCATACGCTCGACGCATAGTTGCCAACCATGCTGAGCCAAGCTTAGCGCTCCTCCGTTACTCTTTGGGAGGAAACCGCCCCAGTCAAACTGACCCGCACGCACTGTCCCTCATCTGGCTTACAGCATGAGGTTAGAATCCTAATTAGCCAAGAGTGGTGTTTCACATTGCGACTCCACGGTAACCGAAGCTACCGCTTCGAAGTCTCCCACCTACGCTACGCATGAATAATCAAGACACAATACGAGCTTACAGTAAAGGTGCATAGGGTCTTTCCGTCCTACTGCGGGCAGGCGGCATCTTCACCGCCGTTACAGTTTCGCCGAGATCCTCTCCGAGACAGTCGTTCAGTCGT
>Ga0335078_10014648_pt1 | contig 11634 bp, 10 predicted proteins | sample Lox_Sample_32_FD_206711 | JGI IMG/M metagenome (GOLD analysis project Ga0335078, IMG submission 206711) | Soil microbial communities from Loxahatchee National Wildlife Refuge, Florida, United States - Lox_Sample_3.2 | ecosystem: Environmental > Terrestrial > Soil > Wetlands | place: USA...
AAACAGCAGCAGCCAATAGCTCATGGCGTTCAGCCGCGGAAAAGCCATGTCCCGCGCCCCAATCATCAGCGGCACTAGGTAGTTGACAAACCCGATCAGCATCGGCATTACCACCAGGAAAATCATCGTCGTGCCGTGCATCGTGAATATCTGGTTATACGCATCCGGCGACAGGAACGTGTTGTTGGGTCGCGCAAGCTGGATGCGAATCAGCAGCGCCTCGATCCCGCCCACGACAAAGAAAAAGAGCGTCGTCACCAGGTACAAAATGCCAATCCGCTTGTGGTCTATGGTGGCGACCCACGAAAACAGACCCCTCGCGCTCTCGGCGTCCGGCGCCTTCTCCAATGCGGCAGCAGAGGCCAGTCCATTCATTGCAGACTCTCGAAGAAACTGACCAGGTCGTGCACCTGGGCGTCCGTCAGGTTCAGGTTGGGCATCTTGCAGTCCGGTTTGATCGCCTGCGGATTCTTCAGCCAGCGCGTCAACTCGGCGGGTGTGTTCTGAAGGACGCCGGCGCCCAGCGTGCGGCGGCTGGCCAAATGCGTCAGATCGGGGGCGGCATCTACGAGCGTAGCGACGCCGCGGATCGGGTGACAGTTCACGCAGGTCATCTGTACGAACAGTTGCCGGCCCCGCTCCTGCGGGCCGGTCGCCGGGGCGGGCGCGGACTGCGCCTGGTGCGTCGCCCACGCCGCGAATTCGCCCGGCGGCTCCGCAATGACCAGGAACCGCATCCACGCGTGCTCCGCGCCGCAATACTCCGCGCAAGCGCCCAGGTAACTCCCCGGCTTGTCCGCCTGCAGCCAGATGTGGTTGGTCACACCCGGGATTATGTCCATCTTGCGCGCCAACTGCGGTGCCCAGAAATCGTGAATCACATCCGCCGACTCCAGCCGCACCAACCACCTCTCCCCGAAGGGGATATGAATCTCGTTGGCCGTCACCACGCCCGACTTGGCATACCGAATCTCCCACCACCATTGATGCCCAATTACCGTCAAATCAGGCGATTGCACCGCCGCCGGGTCCGAAATCCGCATCGCCTGCACCGTCAGCGCAAAAATCCACACCAGCACCAGAAACGGCACCACGGTCCATATCACCTCCAGCCGGCGATTGCCGAACACCTGCCGCGGCTCACCCGCCCCCGGCCGCGCCCGCGACCGCACCAGGCTGTACGCCACCAGTCCGCTGATCATCGCGAGGATGACCCCGCAGATCACCAGCACCGCTAGAAACAGGTCGCTAATCGCTTTCCCCTCGGGGGAAGCTGGATTAAAAACTGGAATCTCCTGCATTGCTTAGCCCAATAAGTTCCAATCTCCGTGCGGGTTAAGATGGCATACCGCCTTGGAGCCCGCAACCAGCCGGCCGGGATGGCGCCAGCGCCCTCGTCATGCCCACCGCCTGCTCGGGAGCCAGCCCTCGCCTCGCTTGAACCGGGTTGTCTGGACGGAGCCAATGGGCGTAAGCCGCCCGTGCATTGCCCGAATTGATCTAGAGTCAGCGCCTGGCACAATTGAGCAGCTCTGAAAAGGAATTGATGCCATTTTTCACCAATTTACAGCTTTCGCTGTCTAAGAACCGCGAAGGCTTATGGCTAAAAATCGAAGATCTCGCTGGACAAAGTGGTTAACGATCACGGTGGTGCTGCTGGGCGCGGCGGGCGCCGGGGTCTGGCGTCTCAGAGGCCACGACGATCAGGCACGGAAATATACGACCGAAAAGGTCGAGCGTGGCAATTTGACGCAGACGGTGACGGCCACCGGCACACTCAACCCGGTGGTGAACGTGACGGTGGGCAGCCAGGTCTCCGGCCGCATCTGCAAGCTCAATGTGGATTTCAACTCGATCGTAAAGTCGAACCAGGTCATCGCGGAAATTGACCCGGCCACCTATCAAGCCGCGGTCGAGCAAGCCAGGGCCGACCTGGCCAACGCGAAAGCAAACGAGGAGTTGCAGCGCGCGGAGGCCAAGCGCAGCAGCCAACTGTTCACAAACAAGCTGATTTCCAGTTCCGACTACGATACCGCCATCGCCACCTGGCACGAAGCCGACGCGACGGTCCAAATGAAGGAAGCCTTGTTGCACACCGCGGAGGCGAACCTGGGCTACTGCAGGATTCTATCACCGGTGGATGGCGTGGTGATTTCACGCGCTGTGGAGTTGGGGCAGACCGTCGCTTCGAGCTTCGCCACGCCCACCCTGTTTCAAATCGCGAATGATCTGACGAGGATGCAGATAGACACGGCGGTGGACGAGGCGGACATCGGCGGCATTAAGGAAGGCGAGAGCGCCGATTTCACCGTAGGCGCCTACCCCAACCGCACGTTTCACGGGATTATTACCCAGGTTCGTAATGCGCCCACAACGAACAACAACGTCGTGACTTACGATACGGTCATCGGCGTGACCAACTCGGATTACAGCCTGAAGCCCGGCATGACGGCAAGCGTTTCCATCGTTGTGGCCCGGCATAACCACGTTCTGGAGATCCCTAACGCCGCACTGCGTTTTCAGCCGCTGGACATGGTCACGGTCGAGACCAACACGCCAACGGCTGGCGGCAACCCAATCGCCAGCAATAGCCATGGCAAAAAGCAAGGCGACCGCAGAGGCGCGCAGGATGGCTCGGGCAGTCGCGGACTGGTCGAGCATCGCCCGGTTCAAACCATCTATTTGTTAAGCAGCGACGCCACAGGCAAAGACCCCAAACTGAAAGCCGTGCAAGTCGCCACCGGCATCACCGACAATATTTATACGGAAGTGCTGTCGGGGTTAGAGGAAGGGGACCAGGTAATCACGGGTCTGGCAATTCCCGGGCTGACCAACGGCCAGGGAATGCGCAATCCGTTCGGCATAGCCCGCCGATTCTAAACTTGAGAAGACTCTTCACCATCCTCCGTATCGCCCTGCGCGCATTGCGCCGGAACAAAATGCGCACCGGGCTGACGATGCTGGGCATGGTCATCGGCGTCGGCGCCGTGATCGCGTCCGTCAGCATCACGAGCGGCGCCCGACAACAGGTCGAGGAACAAATTGCCAGTCTGGGTGAGAACATGTTGCTGATCTTCCCCGGTTCCTTCAGTTCCAGCGGCGCACGCTTGGGCTGGGGCAACTGGCACAGCCTGAAACTCGAAGACGCTTTGGCGATCCAAACGCAGCTCCAGGGCGTGGCCGCCGTCAGCCCGGAAAACAGCACCCGCACCCAGGTGATTGCCGGCAACCAGAACTGGAACACCCGCATCCAGGGTGAATCCCCCCAGTATCTTCAGATCCGGCAATGGCCTTTGGCGGAAGGCGAAATATTCGGCGATCAACACGTCCAGACCGCCGCCAAGGTCTGCGTTATCGGGAAAACGGTGGCCCAGCAGTTGTTCCCGAACGAGGAACCTCTGGGCAAGACGATCCGCGTTCGCGACGTTCCCTGTCAGATCATTGGGGTGCTGCAACCTAAAGGACTTTCCCCCATGGGCTCGGATCAGGATGACGTCGTGCTCGTGCCCTACACGACGGAATTGACGCGCATCAATCGCGAAACATGGCTCGATGTCGTGCTGGTCCAGGCGGTCTCCCAGGCCGCCCTCCCCATCGTGCAGCGGGAAATCACTTCCCTGCTCTTGCAGCGCCACCACGTCAAGCTGGGCGGCGACAGGGATTTTGTTGTGCGCAGCCAGGAAGACATTGCCCAGGCCGCGACCGCCACCGCGCGGGTGATGGGCCTTTTGTTGGCCGGCATCGCCGCGGTCTCTCTGGTGGTCGGCGGTATCGGCATTATGAACATCATGCTCGTCAGCGTGACCGAACGCACCCGCGAGATTGGCATCCGCGTGGCCGTCGGGGCGCGCGGTGGTGACATTCTGCTGCAATTCCTCATTGAAGCCGTCACCCTGAGCCTCATTGGTGGCGCGATGGGAATTGCCTCCGGCATGACCATTTCACACTTCGTCGCCTCCCTCACGCAATGGCCCACGCTTACGCCGGCCGTTTGGATCGGCATTGCCTCCCTCTCCAGCGCGGTCATCGGCATCATTTCCGGATTTTACCCCGCTTGGAAGGCCTCGAAGCTCGACCCCATTGACGCGCTGCGCTACGAGTAGATTCTACTGCGCGAAAACTGTGAAAAACATCTCTCACATTTTGGAGTGCGAAGGGCATTCTGCGAATTCATCAAGCAAATCCGGGAACGCCGGCGCCTGGGTCTGCGCGAATTCTGCTTGGAAAACGGCTGCGATCCCAGCAACTGGAGCAAGATCGAACGCGAAGTTCTCCCACCACCGCGCGGCGAAGAAACGCTCCGCACCTGGGCCAAACAACTCGGCCTCAAACAAGGCTCGGACGACTGGCTCAAGTTTTTTTGATTACGCCGCCGTGGATTCCGGGCGCATCCCCGATTACGTCTTGAAGGACGAACAACTCGTCGCCCAACTACCCGTTTTCCTTCGCACCATTTCCGGTCAGAAACCCTCGCGTGAGGACCTGGAAAAACTGGTGGAATTAATCAGAAGCTCTAACCGATCTTGAACGACCCGCGGAAATTCAGCGCGCCATACAATCCCAAAGAACTGGCCCTGCGCGAATTCGCCAAGGCCCGCCCGCCGATGGAGTATATCGGGGAATGGATCGCGCCATGAGCAATGAAACCAGCATCGTCCCCTCGTACCCAATCGCCCCGCTGATCCGGTCTCTCCGCGAGCAGCGGGTCATCCTGGATGCCGACCTTGCTCTGCTCTGCGGAGTCGAGACCCGTGCACTCATCCAGGCTGTTAAGCGTAATGTCGAGCGATTCCCTGGAGATTTCCTGCTTCAACTTACGCCGGAGGAGGTCGCCGCATTGAGATCACAAACTGTGATCTCAAATCCAGGCCGAGGCGGACGGCGGTATGCTCCCTAGGCTTTCACTGAAAACGGAGCCCTCATGGCTGCCACCGTCCTCAGCAGCCCCGCGCCGTGGCCACGAGTGTCTATGTCATCCGCGCCTTTATTAAGATGCGTGAGGACATCGCCGCCAATTCCGCCATTCTCAGGCGCCTCGCGGAAATAGATAAGACCTTGCTGGTCCACGACGTCACCTTGCGCGAAATCCTGCAAAAACTGCGCCCGTTGTTGGAGCCCCCGCCGCCAGCACCGAGGCCCGAAATCGGCTTCCACGTCAAAGAAGACGCCGTGCCCTATCGCACGAAACGCAAAGCCTTCGCCTCCTGACCCGCCCCTCAATTTCAACGGGATTCGGCACTCCGCAGCTCCAGACCAAACCAGGGTTTGATGAGCCGAGCGAAACAGGATCACCGGTTCACGCCGGCACGTTTTGGGGTTCACCGTTCTCTACGAGCACAGGTGAGTCGTAGAATTCGATGGTCGGTTCGACTTGAAACGTTTCGCGGATCATCGGCGCTACACGTTGCTGCATGAAGCTGCGCGCCGTTTCTTCCTCCTCCCACAAGTAAACACCACCGGCGGTGTGGCCATCGGCTGACAGAAGAAACTGCTTTCGTATGAGGCCAGGCACGTTACGGAAAGCCGGCGCAGCCTGTGTAAAAGCAGCTCGCATTTGGCTGGCGTTGATGGTGGTGGGAACGGCAAATCGCGTGATGACAGTGATCATTGGAGATATTTGGATTTATGGTCTCAGGCCGGCTTGATGTTCTGGTTGACACGGAAGAAATTGGCCGGGTCGTACTTCTTCTTGATGGCGGCCAGGCGGTCGTAGTTGTCGCCATAGGTGGCGCGGATGCGATCCTCGCCCTCTTCCATCATGAAGTTGAGGTAGGCTCCCTTTAGATTATGCGGATGGAGGGCGTCCCAGTAGGCCTTGGCCCAGGCCTTGAGGGCCGGCGCCTTCGCCGGGTCGGGATCTATGCCGCATATCACCATGGACCAGGTCGCGTCCCGGCAGTTCCACGCGGTCTCGTGTGGCCCGACTTTGTGGACCGCGCCGTCTATGGGGTAGAGATGCGCGATGGAAAGCTCCGTGGGCACTTTGCCGAAGCGCTCGACGTGCAGCTCAATGGCCCGGTCGGGCAGTTCTTTGACGAAGTCGGCTTTCCAGTACCATTGCAGACCCTTGGGGAGCAGCGGGTCGAACAGGCTTTGCAGCGCCGGGAAGGGCATGGGCCCGGCCCAGTCAAGCATGGGCGGCGGCAGCGCCTGGCGAATGGGCTTGACCGCCGCTTCGGCCTGGTCCAGCGGCCCGGTGTAACAGACGACCACGCCGCAGGTCTTCTTCCCCCAAAGGTCCTTTGGAAACGGCTCACCGGAGGGCACAGTGCCGAGATGCACGAACGGGCTCAGGTCCAGCGGCGCCTGCGGCAGGAACTGCCGGTACCATTTCATTATCCTGGGGGCGTCTTTCAGCTCCCAGAAGATCGGGCCCCCATACACCATGCTGACGGGGTGGGCTTTATAGAGAAAGCTGGTCACAACGCCGAAATTCCCGCCGCCGCCGCGCAGCGCCCAGAAAAGGTCTTCGTTCTGCGTCGCGCTGGCGGTCACCAGCCTCCCGTCGGCTAAGACGACATCCGCCTCGACCAGGTTGTCAATGGTCAAGCCGTACTGGCGCGAGAGATAGCCGTGGCCGCCGCCGAGCGTAAGGCCTGCAATGCCGGTCGTCGAGACGATGCCCGCGGGCACGGCCAGGCCGAACGCGTGCGTCGCGTGATCCACGTCACCCTGCGTGCAACCGGCTTCCGCCCGCACGGTGCGGTTCTCCGGATCCACGCGCACGCCCTTCATCGGGGAGAGGTCAATCACCAGCCCGTCGTTGCAGCTTCCCAGCCCGGGCCCGTTGTGGCCGCCGCCCCGTACCGCCGTGAGAAGACCATGCTCGCGAGCAAAGCGCACGGCCGCGATGACGTCGGCGACATCGGCGCAACGAGCGATCAGGAGCGGCCGCTTGTCAATCATGGCGTTGTAGAGCTTGCGGGCTTCCTCGTAGCGCGGGTCGCTGCGCTGGATGAGCTCACCGCGCAGGCCCGCTTTCAATTTGTCAATCGTCGTTGTATTTAACATAAGTATGCTTTGGTTTGTCGTCGCGTCCGCACGTGGCACGCGACGCTCGACCCCATTGCTAGCAGCGTGCCAGGGAGAGGAGTGACGGAATAACGCTGATTTCCGGGCAATTTCAAAGGGAATCGCCAAAGTTCTACGCGCGAAAAGTCGCGAGGCGCGAGATCCCGCCACTGCCGCGAACGCAATCCCGCGAGCACACAGACGGTCAGGCCGGCCCCTGAATCCGGAGGGCCTTCATCCGCGACCTCAGGGTCGAGGGTGGAAGGCCGAGGCGGCCGGCGGCCCCGTCCTGGCCGGATATTTTTCCACCGCATGCAGCCAGCGCGCGCTCGAGGTTGGCCCGCTCGAACGATTCCAGTTCCCGGGCGCTCAGGATGCGGGCCGGAGAGCCGTTTGCGGGCTCGACGGACGACCGCGCCGGGGCGGCGTTCGCCGGCATGGCGCGGTTCAGATCGAGGCGCGGGCCGGTCGAGAGGATGATGGCGCGCTCGATGACGTTTTGCAGCTCCCGCACGTTCCCGGGCCAGGAATAGTCCTGCAGCCGGCGGCAGTCGTCGGGATGGAGCGGTTCGAGGCGCCGGCCCATGCGGCGAGCGAGGCGTTCCGCGAAGGCGCGCGCCAGCAGCGCCGTGTCGTCCCCGCGCTCGCGCAAGGGCGGGACCCGCAAGGGAAAGACGTTGAGGCGATAGAAGAGGTCTTCCCGGAATTTCCCTTCGCGCACCATGCCGTCCAGGTCCCGATTGGTGGCGGCGAGCACCCGCACGTTGACTTTGCGCGTGCGGACACTGCCGAGCGGCTCGAATTCGCCTTCCTGCAGCACCCGCAGCAGTTTCGCCTGCAGGTCCAGCGGCAGTTCCCCCACTTCATCGAGGAAGATGGTGCCGCCGTCCGCCAGCGCGAACCGGCCGTCGCGTCGCGCGGTGGCGCCGGTGAACGCGCCGCGTTCGTGGCCGAAGAACTCGCTCTCCATCAACGCGCCCGGGATGGCGGCGCAGTTAACCCGGACCAGCGGTTTGTCCTTGCGCGCTCCCGCCTGGTGGATCGAACGCGCAATCAGCTCCTTGCCGGTGCCGGTTTCGCCAAAGATCAGAACGGTGGCGTCGGTCACCGCGACACGTTTTAGCGATTCAAACAGTTCGTGCATCGCCGGACTGGACCCCAGCATATCCCCCAGGCCGGCGATTTCGCGCGCATTCTCGCGCAGGTATTCGGTCTCGGCCGACAACCAGGCAATTCTGCGCTCGGCGGCCAGACGTTCATCCACGTTGCGCAGAATGACGGTGTGAAACACCTGCCCGCGATTGTCAAAACGCGAGAGCGTGGCCTCGGCCGGAAACGTGGTCTTGTCCCAGCGCAGCACCGGGAAGCTCTGCGGGATCCAGAGCTGGCGGTGGCCTTCCGGCTGAGCGTCGAGTTCCTTCATGAACGCGTCGAATTGAGCCGCGCTGTCCGCGGGCAGGAAGTCGCACAGGTTTTCGCCGAGCAAATCCTCCGCGGTGCAGCCGAAGAGTTTTTCGGCCGCCGGATTCACCCGGGTGATGCGGCCGGCGGCCTGGAGGACGACCACCGCATCCATCGCGCTGTCGAGCAGCGCGGTGAGTTCCTCTTCGTGGACACGGACCTCGAGCTCCTGCCGCAGCCGTCGTTGCTCGGCGGCGGCGCGCGCGGCGAAAATCTCAAACAGCGAAATCAGCCGCGGCTGGGCGGGGAGCGGCCGGGTGTCGAGCACCGACAAATGCCCCATCACTTCGCCCCGGGTATCGAGCAAGGGCACGCCGAGGTAGCTGACGGCGTGGAAGGCGCGAGTGCCGGGGTTGCCGGGGTACAAGTCCAGCAACTGATCCGGGACATGCACGAGCCGCTTTTCTTCGACCACCGCCGCGCAGGCGGTGCCGATGATGTTGTATTCGAAATGCTCGACGAACGCTCCGTTGAGCCAGAAGGCGCAAGCCCGCAGCCGTTTCAATTCCGGCAGATATTCCGTGACCCACGCGCCGGCCGTGCCCATCACGGAGGCGAGGTTTCTGACGAGGGCCCGGAAGAACTCTGTCCCCGTTTCCGAAACGGTGCCTTGGATGACCAGACGCAGTGCGTCGTTGGCTTCAGGCGTTTCGGTTCGCGAACTCATAGGAATCAGGTCTCACTCGATGCGCGGCGCGGCTTGGCCGGCCACACCGGTGCCAATTTAGCGCATCTCCGGACCGTTTCCAGGCCCCTTTTTTAAGGCTACTGGCTGCGGGTTGTCCATTCCTCGCCCGCCGCCAGTGGGGGGACCAGGCAGGAACGAGCTTGGCGGCATATCAAATGCTAACTAAAACTCAGTGGCGCATTAACGCGCCCTAGCAGAAAATGTTCAAATTCAATAACCGAGGCGCATTCGACGAAGCGAAGCGCAAAGTCGCTCTCATGATCGAAGAGGTGCGCCAGGAGTCGCCCGAGGACGCCGACTACCTGGAAGAACACATGGTATTTGACGACAAAACCCTGACCTTCCGCTACACCGGGGATGACCGGTTTGCGATGCCCCCGGAGGAAGGCTTGAACTGAGCCCCGCCCTCCGCCCCATGCAACCCTTGTAACTTATTTAACTCACCGTAGTCCCTTCCCCTTTCAGCATTTCAGCGTTTCAGCCTTTCAGCTTTTCCCTTGAGCGATCGCCACGGAAACAGTGGTAGCTGCCGCACAAGCTATGGCTGGCCCGTTTCCCGTTTACTTACGTCCAAAGGCGCAATCCGATTAGGCCCCACCAGCCGTGATAAACCGCCGCCGCCGACATGGTCAACGCGACCAGGACCGAATACCAGTAAGCCGCTCGTTTCATGGGGGTGTGCCGCTCGCACCACACGACATACAAACTTGCGACAGCGGTCAGCGGAAATCCCAGGCTCACCAGCCAGAGGCTCACCGTCTGCAAATTCGGAGTGCCCAGGCTGACATCGTCAATATATCTGCCCGACACGACACCGCGAAACCCACTGCCGAGCAACAGCGCAAACGCGATGAGCAGGACGACGCTCACCAGCGGCAGGAGACGCACCGATAACGGCCCTGGATTGTGGGATTTGCCCAGCCAACGTCTCACCACCCAAATCGGAGCCATGACGCACGAACTGACGGCCAACACGCACACCAAGGCGATGCCAGCCAGTTGGGCCCAGTATTCCAGAGCCGGAATTCGCTCGAAGGTGTCCATCCGGCATTGAATCCAGGTGTGGCCATCCCGGTCCGGCAGCAAAGCGAGGCTGGCCAAAGAGGCATGCTCGTCGCGATACAACCGTTCCGTCACCGGCAGCACGCGATGTTTGCCGAATCCATGAAAGCTAACCGACAGCCCGTTCGAGGTGACGGTGAGTGTGCGGGAATTGAGCCAGCGGTTTATGCCTTGGGACCACTGCATCATGGGGCTGATGTTCTGATAATATCCCGCATAATGCTGCTTGAGTTGGCCGGGCACTGGCACCACCGGCGGCAGGGGCGGCGGAGTCAACCGCGGTCGCAAATAGTCACGCACCAGATTGGCAATCCGGTTTCCGGCGATGGAACTTCCGGAATTGATCATCACCACGTAGCCGCAGCCTTGACCGGGCAGATATCCCATTTGCGTGATATCGCCCATGACCGCGCCGTTGTGGCCGTGGAACACAAATGGCCCATCGAGATGCTCGTAGCTGAACAAACCGTATCCAGTCATCCGGCCCAATTTGGCCGAGGGCAACGTCTCTCCCCGTTCCATGCGCTCCATGGATGCCGCTCGAAGCAGTTGCGTGCCGTCGAGACTGCCGCGTTGCAGCAGGAACCGGAGATAATTTGCCATGTCTCGCGCTGAGGCGTTGAGCCCGGCGGTGGGCCGGAGTCCGACATGCCAGTAGGGATAGGGCGTGATCCCATCGGGCCGGTACAATTTGGCCAACCGCCGTTGCACCTCCGGCGTGTAAAAGTAACTGGCGCCGTCCATGTGCAATGGATGGAATACGTGTATCCGCATGTAATCTTCAAAGCGCTCGCCGGAAGCTTTCTCAATCACCGCCGCGATGACGGCGGGACCGGAATTGCAGTAAGCCATGCGGGTACCCGGCGGCCAACGGCACACGCGAGACGACGCCCCATAAGCCAGCGCGGTGTTCAGGCTCTGAGCCGGATCGCTGAGCGCAAATTCACGCAGGTGCATGTCGTCGAAGCCGGACGTGTGTTCCATCAAGTGCACGAGCCTTACGGGATCGGTCTCTTCCCAGGGATTGACAAACACCACCTCCGGCACCCATTGCCTCACGGGGTCGGTCAATTTGAGTTTACCGGCCTCCTGCAATTGCAGTGCCGCCAGTGCGACAAACCCCTTGGAAACCGATCCGAGCCGGAAGAGCGTGTCGGGCGTCACCGGCAGATTGGCGGCCACATCGGCCTTGCCCATGCCAGCCAGCCACTCGACCTGGTTGCTCGTGATGATGGCAATGGCCGCGCCCGGCGTTTTAGTTTCCTTGAGGATTGACTCTATCGCCTTTTGGAGTTCCGGGATGGAATGCGGCCCGCTATTGGTCTCGATCCCCACCGCCCGCGACACGCTCAAGCCCATCAGCAAGCAAGCGGACAGCAAGCGGTTCTTCATCTTCGGTCCTGGGCTGTAAA
>Ga0335078_10014649_pt1 | contig 11634 bp, 5 predicted proteins | sample Lox_Sample_32_FD_206711 | JGI IMG/M metagenome (GOLD analysis project Ga0335078, IMG submission 206711) | Soil microbial communities from Loxahatchee National Wildlife Refuge, Florida, United States - Lox_Sample_3.2 | ecosystem: Environmental > Terrestrial > Soil > Wetlands | place: USA: Florida...
AATCCCCGACGACAAGCTGGCCATGATCGAAAAGCTACCTATCACGTGGACTCACGCGTTCAATCTGCCCGCCGGAAACTACACGGTGGAGACGGCCATTCTGGACCGCGAATCGAACCGAGCCAGCACCGCGGTTCTGCCTTTTTCCAGTCCGGGGCCGGTGGGAATCGGACTGAGCAGCGTCATGCTGGTGCGGAGGATCGCCGCCGCGAGCGGCGAGGCGCAAGCCGTAAACCCGTTCGAATTCGGCGCGGACCGCGTGGTCCCTCTGCTGAATGCAACGCTGAGCAAGGATGCGCAGCCAAACGTCTATTTCGTGATCTATCCCAATCCCGCGAGCCAGGAGCCGACGATGGTCGGTTATCAGTTTTACGTTAATGGCAAACTGGTAACGCAGCAGGCGAGCGCGGCATCGCCGGCCGACGCTACCGGCGCGATTCCCGTGGTCATGCCGGCCATGATCAAACCGGGCCAGTGTGAACTCAGGATCACGGCCATCCAGGGATTCGCCTCGGCGACGCAAAGTGTCAGATATATGGTATCGGCCGAGTAGCGCAGGCCGAAACTGCCGGCTATCACCCGCCTGACGGCCCCTTGAGCACCTCGGCAATCGCCTGACGCAGCGCTGGAGCATCGCGCCCGCCGATGAAATGCTGCCGGATGACCCCATCCCGGTCGATCACGATCAGCGTCGGTATCGAATGCACGCCGTAAGTCCGATGAACGCTGCGCTTGGAATCCATCAGCACCGTGAATCCGTAGCCGTTCTTGCGGAGAAAACCCTTCACCGTTCCGCTGTCCTCGTCGTTAATTCCGAGGAATTGCACCTGATCGCCGAATTCCTGCCGCAATTGATCCACGATCGGCAGCTCCCGGCGGCATGGTCCGCACCACGTCGCCCAGAAATCGAGCACGACGACTTTCCCCTGCAGGGAGGAGAGATCCACGTGCTCGCCCTCGACCGACTTCAACGAGAAGTCGGCTGCCTTTCGTCCGGTCAGCAGCAGCTGTTCCTCCCCCGGGAGCGCCAGCATGTCCACCTGCGTCCACGAGCGCTGCGGCTCGAAGGAGAAAAGACCGGCCTCGACCTGATTGCTCGTCTCCAATTGCTTCACCCTGGTGACCACTTCGAGCCGGCCGATCACATTTCCAACCTGCTTCTGCGATACCTGACGGTGCTGCAGAACGAAGCCGCGCTGCTCGTCGATCCAGAGCTCCTGCAGAGTGCCGGCGGCTTCGAATCGGACAACCCGGCAGCGGATCTTCGCTCCACTCACCTTGATTGCGTCCTCTTTGCCGAGCTCGGCGCCTTGCGCATACTTCGCCAGATTCAGATAGCGCCTCAGCAGCAGATCCTCCATTTGCGCGTGCAAGTCCCGTGGCTGCGGTTCGCTCGGCTGGGCTTCGCCATTGTCTGCATCCTCATCGTCGGATTCGGCGGCGGCCTCGAGCTTCATCCATCGCTTCTGCTTCGGCAGAGCCTTACACGTGCTTGAGCCATCGCATACGGCCACTGCTTCGGTCTCCCCGGTTTTCAGGCGAGCCAGGTACTTGCCGCCGCCAGCTTCGGCGAGTTCATAATCGCCGGAGCTTTGCGCGGCCGCCCCGTTGGGCAGCGAAACGGTCTCAGTCCGCGTGGCCAACACGTGCACCGCGGGCAGATTGGAATACGCATCGTGGACCATTTTGAGCAGGTCCGACGGTTGCTGCGCCCAGACGGGCGGCAACAACAGAAGCGAATAGAGAGCCCTTTTCATGATTTCCTGCCGGATAGGTGCATTGTACAGCGGCTTTGCTTGCAAACGGACGAAGACAATACGGTTCAGTCGAGCCCGCGAGACGAGCGATGTTGCCGGCGTAAGTGTGACATCAGAGATAGTGCCTGCGCCGGCGCTATACTTGTGATTCCCCGTGACTGTCCCCGTCATCCTGCTGGGCGCCTGCGCCTGCATCCTGACATCGCTGGCCTGCGGACTCGCCGCTGTTCGATGGTTGAAGCTCGATCTGAACCGCGCCGAATCGCTCTGCCTCGGCTATGTTCTGGGCGCCGCGCTCGCCAGCCTGCTCACGCTCGCCGTTGCGGCGGCATGGATCGCGTTCAAGGGTGTCTTCTTCCTCATCGCTGTGCTGGCAGTGGCAGTCCTGTGGCATGAGCTGCGCCGGCTGCGCGCACGTCCCCCGGCGAGTTTTCTTTCGATTCCTCGCTGGGGCGCGGTCCTGCTCGCCGTGGGACTGATCGCCTACGGCATCCTCTATTTCCGGCAGGCGCTGTCGCCGGAAATCAGCCCCGACGGCGCTCACTATCATCTCGGGCTGGTGAATCTCTGGGCGCATGCTCATGGACTCGCTCGAAGCATCGGCATGTACACTGCCCTGCCGCAGGGCGTCGAGATGCTCTTCATGTTCGCCTTTTCGATTGGGCGGCACTCGGCCGCGGCGTTCGTGCATCTTTCTTTCCTCATGGTGCTTCCGTGGCTCATGATTCTGTACGGAGTGCGCTTCGGATGGTCCGGCGGCGCGGCTGTGGTGGCGGCGCTGCTGGTTTTCGCCGACCCGCTGGTTGGCATCGATGGCTCGGTGGCTTACAACGACGTCGCGCTTGCAGTGGCGGTGCTGGCTGCCGTTTATCTGATCCGGATCTGGCGCGACAGCCGGCACTTCGGCGCGCTTCTGGCGAGCAGCTTTCTGGCCGGCTTTGCCGTCTCCATCAAGTATTCGGCTGTTTTTATCGCAGTGCTTCTCTTCGCCACCATGGTCTGGGAGACCCGCGGGACACTCAAAGCTTCCGCGCGGATGATCCTTGCGGCTTGTGCGGCGATGGCTGTTCCCGTGACGCCTTACATCGTTCGCAACGTCATCTGGTTCGCAGACCCCATCGCCTTCTTCGGCAATTCGATCTTCCGAAACCCCTGGTTCCATGTCTCTGCCGAACAGCAGTATCGCTACCTCATGTCCTGGATGAACGGCATGACCTGGCCCCAGCTTCCATGGGAGTTCACCGTGGGCGGGACTCACATGCCGGAGGCGTATGGTCCCGTCTTCTTTCTGCTACTGGTTCTGGCGGTGCCGGGCCTGTTCTGGCGGCACACGCGCTATCTCGTTATTGCCAGCGCCGCCGCAGGCTTCGCGCTTTTCGGTAACAAATACGCTCGCTTCGTGCTGCCCGCGATTCCACTCCTAGCCATGGTGGCGACGTACATCCTCAGCCGAGTTCACCGATCGCCGATGCTGCTGGGCGCTATCGTTACTTGCCATATGATCGTTTCCTGGCCCGGTGTGATCGATCGCACCGGGATTCCACACTCCTGGCGTCTCCATCCGATTCCATGGAGTGCCGCCCTGCGCCGCGAACCGGAGGACCACTACCTCGCGATGGCGTCACCGGACTACCTGATGGCGCGATTCATTGAAATGCGAGTACCCGCCGGCCAGCAGGTTCTGGCGCTCTGGGGTGGCGCAGCGCAGTCGTACACGACTCGTCCCATCCTGGTGCGGTGGGAATCCGCCTTCGCGGAAAAGATGAGCGATGTCCTCATCTGCGCCAGCCAGACGCCGTTCGTCCGGCAACAACAAATCACGTACCGCTGGACGCCAGCCCAGGCTCGCGCGGTTGAGTTCACCTGGTCCGGCCGCGCCTCACAGCGGATGTGGAGCGTGAATGAGGTTCGGCTGTGGAATGGCGGCTCGCTGCTGCGACGCGCGCCCGACTGGCGCGTGGATGCGTTTCCGAATCCATGGGACGCCGGCGATGCGTTTGACGGGCTGGACGTCACGCGCTGGCGTTCCTGGGAGTCGGCTCGCCCAGGCATGCTTATTCGTGTTCAGTTCGGCAAGCCGGCGTTCATTGATCGCGTTGAAGTTTTGAACACCGACCCGCAGCCTCTGGATGAGGCGCAGGTGCGAATTCTCGACGAAGCCGGCCGATGGCTTGCCCCAGCCGCGCGCGAACAGCAAGATGCCGCGCCCGAAGACCTGCGCCGCGAGGCCACCCGGCAGCTTCGAAGCGCCGGCATTGACTATCTGCTCACCATTACGGGCGGCGGCGACTGGACCGACCGATTCCTGAGTGGAAAAGAACCCGAGTGGGGCTTGAGTAAAGTCATTGCCGTCGGCAATCGAACCCTCTACCGGATCGACTGAGCGCCCTCATGGAGCAGCGACGCGCAGGGCGTTGGAACTTTCGCCTCTTTCGCTCGTAGTTGATAGTCAGAAGCCCAATGAAAACCTGGAACGGCCTGCGCTACTCTGTGCGGGCGCTCCGGCGGGAACCGGCGTTTGCCGTACTCGCAATTCTGACCGTCGCCCTCGGCATCGGAGCCAACACCGCAATCTTCTCCATCGTGAACGGCGTGCTTCTTCGCCCTCTGCCGTATGCCGCGCCGGATCGGCTTGTGGCCCTGCGTGAAGTTCTGCCAGTCATGGCGCAAACATATCCAACGTTGCCCGTGAGCGCGCGCCATTTCGTCGAGTGGCGGCAGCGCACGAAGTCATTCGAGCGGATATCGGCAATCGATCAGGGGACGACAACCCTGACTGATGGCAGCGCGCCAGAGCGCCTGGACGTCCTGCGAGTGTCGGCCGACCTGTTCCGGACGCTCGGCGTCCAGGCCGGAACGGGCCGGACGTTCGTCGATGGTGAGGATCAGCAGGGCGGGGAAGGGGTCGCTCTCCTGAGCGATGCACTGTGGCGGCGGCGCTTCGGCGCGGATCCGCGCGTGGTGGGGCGCGCGGTTCTGCTCGACAGCCGGCCGGTTGTGGTTGTCGGCGTTTTGCCAGCGGAGTTCCGGTCGCCCAGTCTGTCAATTCTGCCCGGCGGCAAATCGGCGATTCCCCAGCCCGATATCTTCGTTCCGCTGGTGTTCTCGAAGGAAGAGATCGCGGTATGGATGGGCCGGTTCAACTACAACGTCATCGCCCGGCTCCGGCCAGGAGCCACGGCCGCGCAGGCCGCGGCTGAGCTGAACCTCATCGCGGTGCAGTTGGCGAAGACATCAGGTGAAGACGTGGTACTGCACGCGTCCGTGGCACCGTTGCTGGATTCTGTGACCGGCCCGGCTCGCCAGGGCCTGATCGTCCTGCTCGGAGCCGTCGGCGCTGTTTTGTTGATTGTATGTGTCAATCTCGCCAACCTCATGCTGGCGCGCGCGGAGCGGCACGCGCGCGAAGTGGCCGTCCAGCGAGCGCTTGGCGCGGGTACAGGTCGGCTCGTCCGGCAGGGCCTCACCGAAGCGCTTCTCATCGCGGTGCTGGGGGGAGCGTTTGGCGTCGCCGTTGCCGCGAGCGGCCTGGACGCTCTCGTCAGGAGCGCGCCCCCGGAGATCCCACGCCTGGCCGAAGTCCATTTGGATGCGCGAGTGTTGCTGTTCGCGGCGGCCATTACCACCGCCACTGGCCTGTTGTTCGGTATCCTGCCCGCCTGGCGAGCCACAAGAGTCGATACTCAGGCCGCCCTGAAGGCAGGTGGACGAACCGCAACCGGCGGCGCCGGTGGTTTGCGCCTGCGCAGCGCGCTGGTGGTCGCCGAGGTCACCCTGAGCGTGATTCTGCTCGCTGCAGCGGGCTTGCTGATGACCAGCTTCGCCCGGGTAATGCGGGCCGAAAAGGGGTTTCGCGCGCCGGCGGTCCTCGCCGCCGACGTGCAGATTCCAGAGGCGAAATATCGCGACGATACCCAGCGGAACCAGTTCCATCAGCGCGTCCTCGCGCGGATGGCGGCGCAACCAGGCGTGCTTTCGGCCGCTCTCATCACCGCCCTGCCGCTGCAAGGGGAAACCTGGATCGACAATGTCGCCGCGGCCGGGGACAAACAATCGGAGTGGCAACAGCAGACTGCGAATGTGCGGTTTGTCAGTCCGGATTACTTTCGCGCCATGGGCATCGCACTGCGGTCCGGGCGTCCCTTCCGCGAAAACGATTCCCGCACGGCAGCCATCGTGTCCGAAGGGCTGGCTCACCTGCTTTGGCCTGGCCAGGATGCGGTCGGGCATCGGCTGAAGGATGGCGACGCAACCCGGCAAGTAGTCGGCGTTGCCGGCGACGTTCGCGTCGAGCCCGACAAGCCGCCCGTAGCCATGGTCTACCGTCCTTACTGGGATTGGTCGCCCTCGCGCGTGGTCCTGGTAGCGCGCTCGGCCGGCGATCCGCGCTCCATTGCTGGCGCGATGCGTGTGGCGGTCTCCAGCGTCGATCGCGACGTGCCGTTGGCCAAAGTTCGGACCATGCAGGAGGTACTGGAAGGATCGGTTGCCGCGCGGCGGTTTCAGATGCTCCTCGCTGCGGCATTTGCCGCCGCCGCGCTGTTGCTGGCCGCCCTGGGAATCTATGGCGTGGTCTCGTATTCCGTGGCGCGCCGCACGCAGGAGACGGGCATTCGCATGGCCCTCGGGGCACAGACCTGGCAGCTCTGCGCGATGGTTCTGGTTCGAGCCTTGACGCCTGTCGCGCTGGGTTTGCTTATCGGCATTGGCGGCGCGGTCGCTCTGGGGCGCGTCCTCCGGAGCCTGCTTTACCAGGCGAGCCCGGGCGATCCAGGCCTGCTTGCCATCACCGCCCTCGCTATCGCTGCTGTGGGCCTGGCGGCTTCTCTGCTCCCGGCTCGCCGCGCCATTCGCATGGACCCGCTGGCCGCGCTTCGAGAGGAATAAATCGCGGACGAGGTTGTTCCCATCTGCGCGGCAGGTATCAGTACGCCGACGTCTCTTCGCCATGCCCATCCGCGATCGCTGGAGCGGCGCTCGTGCCAATCAGTTGCGCCCCGGCCTCCAACAGGGCGAGAGCCTGCGAGTAGCTGCGGATCTGCCCGGATGCCTTGATCCTGGCTTTGCCGGTCAGGTGAGTAAGCATGAATCGAATCACCTGAGGTGTCGCGGGGGATCCTCCCGGGCCGATGCCGCTGGAGTTCTTTACGTAGGCCACTCCGGCCTGTTCCGCCAGTGTGATGGCCAGCACGCGCTGCTCTTCGCTGAGGAATCCGAACTCGGACATGGATTTTGTGGGGCGTCCGTCGGCGGCTTCGACAATCGCGCGAATTTCCTCCATGAATTCCCGGTGCATGCCGCTGCGCAGGAATCCGATATTGGGCTGAAAATCGAACTCATCGGCGCCCAGGCGCACCACATCGCGCGCGAGTGCCGTCTTCATGGCCACCGTCTCACCGCCCATCGGATAGCAAATCGCCGTCGCTACATGGACTGTCGTGCCCCGCAGAATCTCGCGCGCCAGCTCCACCCAGCAGGGCTGTAACATCACCGCCTGGAAACCGTAACGCGCGGCCGTTTCGCAGTGCGCCCTGATATCGGCCAGTGTCGCGTCCGCTCTGACGTTGGTGTATTGCAAGCGCCTGACCAGCTCCTCCTGCGTCACTGCGGCCACCTCTCGATTCTGGTCACCGCTTCATCCACGCGGCTGTCCACTTCCTCACGGAGGGGGTACGACTCAATCGTGTCACGTCTGCGCGTGGAAAGGGATGCTGCCGTCACGCCCATCGCGAGGGCCCTCTCGATGGGCATGCCCTCGGCCAGGCCGACTGCGAGTCCCGCGTTGAACGCATCTCCCGCGCCAACGGTATCCACGACCTCAACCCGCAGCGCTGGAAGGTGCCACAAACCGTCACGCGAGGCCCACACCGCGCCATCCGCGCCGGTAGTTACGATGACGTTCGGAGGGCCCAGGGCCAGGAGCGCGCGAGCGCACTTTGCGGGGGAGCAGGAGTCGGCGGTATCCAAACCAAGGCAGACTCGCGCTTCGCCCTCGTTCGGCGTCAGTGCGAAAACGGAACTGAGATCGTGTTGGCGGAGATCCTGGGCGGGAGCTGGATTGAGAATTGCCGGAATTCCTTTTTGCGCGGCGATCTGCGCCCCGCCGAGAGCCGTTTCCAGCGGAATCTCGAGGGGCGAAAGCACGACTCCCGTTACGGCGGCGCTCCTAACGTCCGCCAGGCTGAACTCGCCGTTCGCGCCGGAATCGATGACGATGAGGTTCGATCCACCGGGACCGCAAACGATGAACCCGACGCCCGTGGGCTGATTCTGTGCGTACAGGACACTATCTGTGGCGATGCCTTCGCGCCGCAGAAGCGACAGAAAGCCCTCTCCGAAGTTGTCACGCCCGATTTTGCCGATGAACCGGGTTCGCGCGCCGAGCCGCGCCGCACAGCAGGCCATGTTTGAGCCCTTGCCTCCATGGGTCTCGCGGTAATTTCGTCCAGTGACGGTTTCTCCGGCGACTGGCAGGCGGTCCGCCTCAATCACCAGGGCCACGATGTAGCTGCCAATAATCGTTACATCAGCCATTCGTCTCACTGGCGCGGCAACCTGCCCCCGAAAGATGGATCGCCAGTCTCCCTTTGACAATCCTACTTTAGGGGGATTTCTAAGTATCGCGCTGGCAATAGAATCGGCACGATCAGTCTCTGTAGCGCTGTCCGAGTGTGGGGTCCGGGACACGGTGCAGGGAAGAAATGTATGTTGTGCCTGGTGGGGTTCTCAGCTTTCGGGAGGTCAAAAGTGAACAGTTTGAAAGCACTTCGTTGGTGCATTTTCCTGGCCTTGCTGCTGGTAGCGATTGCATTCGCTCCTCTGGCAACCGCCCAGAACGCGAATACCGGAGAGATCAAGGGCTCAGTGACCGATGCCACGGGAGCCGTTGTGCCCGGAGCCGCGGTTTCCATCCGCAATGTGCAAACCGGCGTGGTCACTCCAACGACTACGAACGGATCGGGGATTTACGACGTTCCGTTCCTGGCGCCCGGTAACTATGCCGTTACCTTCTCCAGGGAGGGCTTTCACAACTTCGTCCGCGAGGGGATTGTTCTCCAGGTGGAGACAGTGGAGATCAATGCCACCCTCCAGGTCGGCGCCTCCGCTCAGGAAGTGGTGGTGAACGCCACAGCGCCGGTGATCGAAACCGAAACCAGCGACCAGCACGTCGATCTGGGCACGCAGACCGTCATCAATTCGCCGGTCACCGGCACGGACTGGCGGAACGAACTCACCCAGTTGATCCCCGGCGTCAATAACGGTGGCGGGACCGGGCAGGCCTCGGGCCAGTCGGTTGGGGTCAATGGCACGCAGGGCTACAACATGAATTTCGTGATCGACGGATCGGCCGCCACGGCGCCCCGCGATTTCAACAGCAGCAACTACTACATGCCGCTGGACGCCATGGCCGAGGTGAGCATCAACTCCAGTAACGCGCCAGCGGAGTACGGCAATGGCCTCGCCACCATCAACGTGATCACGAAAAGCGGCACAAACCAGTTTCATGGCAGCGCCTACGAGTTCGTGCAGAACACCGCGCTGAATGCCCGCGGGTTTTACAACGCCACCGGGCCCAAGTCCGTCGAGCACTGGAACAATTACGGCGGCAGCGTTGGCGGGCCCATTGTGAAGAACAAGCTGTTCTTCTTCTTCGCGTATCAGCGCAACCCGTCGTCCAGCCCGACCTCCGGATTGTACAGCTACCCGACCACGGCCATGGAACAAGGGAATTTCGCGGGCATCCCCGGTTCCACCGGACCGGCATTCAGCCCATCGGGCATTCTGCTGGGAACCTACGATCCGGTAGCGCTGAAACTGCAGAGCTATTTCCCGAAGTCCGGCGCGCCGGGTTGGATCGCGGGCTGTCCCGACTCTCCGTCGTGTCCGACTACCAACAACTACGTGTTCAACGGATCGAGTCCGAACACAGACACGTGGTACACCACCCGCGAAGATTACAACATTAACGACAACCAGAAGCTATCGTTCAGCATGAACTACTTTCCGACGCTGTCGTCATATGTTCCCGCCGATCCTCTTTATCCAAATGACGCCACGGCGTATTCGGTGGGGCACACCGACAATCTCACTGGGCAGATCTCGCACATCTATACCATCAGCCCGACCATGCTCAACGAGTTCCGCCTTGGCGCCAGCCGCGAGCTCGACAAATACAAGCCGCCGTCACTTGGCAAGAACGATCCGAGCACGCTCGGTCTGGAACCCGCTTATGGCAGCAACGCCCCGGCCAACGTGTTCCCGCACATCACCGTCGATCAGGGCGCTGGAGTCGGCCAGATGTTTCTTGGCGCCGGGTCCGGCAACGGGAACATCGACGCGGTTCTGGGCGAGGGCTGGTACAACGCTTCCGACGTGGTGACGCTGGTGCGCGGCCGCCACACCATCAAAATCGGCGGCGAATACGACAAGATGTATCAGAACTACACAAACTGGGGTGACCTCGATTCGGGCCACTTCGAGTTTGACGGTGGCGTCACCGGCATACCCTACGCCGACTTTCTGGCCGGCGATGTCTATGGATGGTACGTCTACGAAGCCGACGCGACCAGCGCCCATATGTGGCAATCGGCGTTGTTCGCCAGCGACGACTTCAAGGTCACTCCGCACCTGACGCTCAATCTCGGTCTGCGCTGGCAGGCTCAGTCCGGCTGGGGCGTGAATGGGAACCTGTTTGGCAATTACGACCCGGTCCTGCCTAATCCGGCCAACGGCGGACAGTATAAGGGCGCCATTCTCTTCGGCGGGCAAAGCGATACCCAGTACGGAGGCTCGCTCAGCAACTACTCCACGATTCAGGCGGCGAATTACAAGGAGTTCGCGCCGCGCATCGGAGTCGCCTGGTCCCCGAACGATAAGTGGGCGATCCGCGCCAGCTACGGCATCTTTGACGCTCCGCGCGATGCCGAAAACTATACCGACAACGCGCTGGGGCTCGGCTTCAACCCGCACAACCAGGGCAACGGCGGATATGTGTACGGGAGTTACGCGTTCAAGCTTGCCGCCGGCCCTCCGGCCGGCACCGTCGTGTTCCCCACGCTGCAAACGCTGTCGCCGACCATCGACAACTACAGCAGCGCGTCGTACTACCCGTGGCACATGCCCACCGATTACGTCTCCAATGTGCTCGTCAGCGTGCAGCGGGAACTCCCGCTCAGCATGCTGGTGGATGCCGCCTACGTCTACACTCGCGGGACCAACCTGAATTTCGCCACCGATATCGACCAGGCGCCTGCGAACATGCTCGGTTGCACCGGATATAACTGCGGCAACCCCAACCCGATCTTTAACTCGATCCAGGCCCAGAACTACACCGGGTGGTCGAATTACAACGCGCTGCAACTGCGCGTGCAGAAGAGATTCTCGTACGGCCTGAACTTCCAGGTGAACTACGCCTGGTCGAAGTCCCTCGACACGGGTACCGGCGGCGGCCATGGATCAGGCGTCGACATCTATCAGAACGCCTACGTCCCAGCCCAGAACTACGGGCTCTCCGACTTTAACGCCGCGCACGCCATCACCGGCCAGATCCTCTACGAAATCCCGGTGGGCAGCGGCCGGCAGTTCGCGCTTCACGGGCCAATCGACCAGATCCTTGGCGGCTGGCGGATCTCCAGCGTGTTCAACTGGCGCACGGGCACCCCATTTACTCCGGTGATCCAGGGCTCCATCCGTGGCAACGTCGATCCTGGACTGAGTTCGGCGGGCACAACGCTCTATCCCGAACTGGTGGGTAACTCGGGCGTCTCGAATCCCAACATTGGCGAGTGGTTCAATCCGGCGGCCTTCGCCGATCCGGCTTACGGCACCTTCGGCGACCTGGGACGGAACACCCTGATCGGTCCCGGCTTCACCGACG
>Ga0335078_10014650_pt1 | contig 11633 bp, 7 predicted proteins | sample Lox_Sample_32_FD_206711 | JGI IMG/M metagenome (GOLD analysis project Ga0335078, IMG submission 206711) | Soil microbial communities from Loxahatchee National Wildlife Refuge, Florida, United States - Lox_Sample_3.2 | ecosystem: Environmental > Terrestrial > Soil > Wetlands | place: USA: Florida...
CGGAGGCGTGCGATATAATAGGAACGATGATCAATCAGCCGTTCTTCCAGGTTGCGTTACCGCTGATGGTCACCATTCTGATAGCGGCCTTCACCGCGGTCTGGTCCAGCAACAAGCGCATTGAGGAGCTCAGCCACCGGCTCGATGACACGAATCGTCCCCTCGATGACGTCGATCGGCGTTTTGGCGACGTCGACCGGCGCTTCGACGAGGTGATGAATCGATCATCGCTTGACCGTGCTGGAAGAACGTGGCTTCCCGCTAGTGCGCGGATAGCTTACTCCTCTCGTAGCGCTGCCATTGGGTCCAGACACGCGGCGCGGTGCGCGGGCAGACAAGCGGCCATTCCGGCCGCGCTTGCCAATACCACCGCTGCTATGGCGAGGGGCGCCCAATCGTACGGCTTCACGCCATAGAGCAGGCTCGCCACCAGACGCCCGGCAGCCAGCGACGCACCCAGGCCGAGCAGCGTGCCGACAGCCAGCATCGCGGCCACTTCGCGCAACACCAGCCAGACCACCGATCCCGGCTGCGCGCCGAGCGCCATACGGATGCCGATCTCGCCCTGCCGCCGCGCGACCCCGTAAGCGGTCACGCCGTACAGTCCGATCATGGCCAGCAGCAGCGCCAGCCCGCCGAAAAACGCCGATAGCAGCGCCACCATGCGCGGTTGCAGCAACGAGTTATTCACCTGCGTTTCGAAGTTACGAAACTCGAGCGAGATGCCCCGGTTCACTTCGCCGATGGCCGCGCGAATCGCTGGGATGGAAGTTTCGACCGGCCCTTGGGAACGGACCTCGAAGTTGACTTCCGGCCAGGGACTGGTGTCCTGCGCACAGGCGAGGTACACGGTCGGCGTCACGGCTTCGTTGACGTGGCGATACTTGGCATCTTTGACCACTCCGACCACCTGATAAACATCATGCTTGCCAGGTTGATCTTCCGAGGGGGCGCCGATGGTCTTGCCGACGGGATTGGTCTTGGCGAAGAACCGGCGGGCCGTGGCTTCGTCGATCAGCATCACTTTGGGCGCGCCGTGGTCATCGTGCTCGGAGAAATCGCGGCCCAACAACAGGGGCGTACCCATGGTGGCGAAGTATCGGGGTGAAACGCGGTTGAAGAAGACCAGCGCATCGTCTCGCCCTTTTGGCGAATACCCTTCCGGTTGCACAAAGTGGGCCCAGCCGACGCCGCTAATCGGCGTCACCGCGGAACTGGAGGCCGAAACCACGCCCGAGATGGCGCGCAGACGCTCCACGATTTCGCGGTACACGCGCGGGCGCTCCGCCTTTGGCACATTGGACTGCATCATGGCAGCCCGGACCAGCAGAATACTCTGGCGGGTGAAGCCGAGGTCGGTATTCAACAGATTGCGGAGCGTACCCAGAAACAAGCCGGCGCCCACCAGCAGCATCAGGGATAGCGCGACCTGGCCGGTGACCAGCGCGCGTCCCAGACCGAAGCGGCCTCCCGCCATACCGCGCGCATGTTCCTTCAGGACGTGGTTGGGTGACACGCTGGTGGCGCGCAGGGCGGGCGCCAGACCGAACAGGAGCCCCGTGAGAATGGCTGCGCCCATGGCGAAAGCGAGCACGCGCAGATCCGGCGTGGTGTCGAGTTGGAGTTCATTTCCGGCCGTCGAAAGGAAGCGAACCAACAGTTGGCCGCCCCAGACGGCGAAGAGCAAGCCTACCACCGCGCCCAATAGCGAGAGCAGCAGACTTTCCGACATGAGTTGGCGCATGACGCGGCGGCGGGCCGCGCCGATAGCCATACGGATGGATATCTCGCGTTGGCGGGCGGCGGCGCGCGCCAGCAGCAGATTCGCGATATTGACGCAGGCAATCAGGAGTACCAGGCCGACCACGGCCATGAGAGTGAACAGCGCCGAGCGGTACGTCCGGCCTGTATCGGAAAATCCCGTGGCTGCGGGCAGCAGGTCGAACGTCCGCTGCAGGTATTGCCGCTGGTCGTCGACGTCCCAATCCGTGGGAAGCGTGGCGCGGTCGATCTCCGGCGCCAGCGCTCTCATCTTGGCATCGGCCTGCTGTAAGGTCTCGTCCGGTTGGAGACGGCCGAGGATGCGTAACCACCAAGTGCTGCGCGCGTCGAGCCAGCTACGGTCGGTGTGCAGGATCGGCTCGCATCCGATGGGGATGGCGACGTCGTAGGCGGTATCCACATCGAGACCCCTGAACCAGGGCGGCGTGACGCCGACGATCGTGAAGGGATAGCGGTTCAGCCGGATTGTCTTTCCGGCGATATCGGGATCACTGGCGAAATGCCGCTTCCAGAAGCCGTGGCTGATCACCGCGACCGGGCCCGCAGGGCCGCCGCCGTGCAGATCATCATCAGCGGCGAAAACCCGTCCGCGCATGGCCGGCACGCCGAGCACGCGGAAGAAATCGCCACTGACCCACAGGCCTTGCGCAAAGTGGCTCTCGCCGCCGGCGGCCAGATCGAAGCGGTCCTCGCTGAACGCAAAAGTCCCCGACAAAGCCTGCTGGTGATCGCGCACTTGCTCCCAGATCGGGTTGGTGAGATCCCGTTCGCCTTCAGACTGCAGCGCGACGAGGCGCCCTGGATCTTCCACCGGCAGCGAACGCAGCATCACCGCATTGAGGATGCTGAAAATGGCGGTGTTGGCGCCGATGCCCAGCGCCAGGGACAACACCGCGGTGGCGGCGAATCCGCGACTGGCGCGCAGGGCGCGTAGGGCGTATCGGGTGTCCTGGGCGAGGGTTTCGAGGAAAGGCCAGACCCACACCGCGCGGCTGGCTTCCTGGAGTTGAGCCACGTTGCCGAACGACCGGCCGGCGGCCCGTCCTACCAGGTCGCGATGCAGGCGCATCTCGTCGGCCAAGTCCTGTTCGTGCTGCCTGCGGTTAAAGAGATATCGCAAGCGGCGCCAAAGTTCGCCCATATTTCAACCTCACTGACATAGTTAGACTATGCCAGATAGCGCAGGGTTAGGTCAAGCTGCGAATTAATGGCCACCAGCCGGCACGGCGGAAATCGCCGAGGTTCTCCAGTTGGCGGAACAGGTTCTTCCGGCGCGACTCCAGATCCTGCCGGGATGGGCCCACCGCGCCTCCAATCACATTGCGTGGCCCGCAGGCCCTTGACTGCCTCTTACGCTGCCGACCCGGAGCACGGCGCCGATCGTTCAGCGCACGGCGGTTGCCGTCGCGGGAGTCGCGGCGGCTCTGGCGGCGCGCCGTACCGGTGCCGCCTCTTTACCCTATACATCTGCAGGTCGGCGAACCGCAGCAAGGAATCGGGCCGGTTTCCGTCAAGCGGCCAGATGGCGATGCTGGCGCTCGCGCCGACCGAGAGCCGCTGGTGGTCCGCGTACATGGGATCCCCAAGCGAAGCCAACATCTTGTCCGCAATCTGTGCGGCGTCCTCTCTCCGGCTGAGCAACGGCAACAACACGACAAACGCATCGCCGCCGATGTGCGCCACCGTATCCCCGCGCCGCACAACCTGGGTCATGCGCCGGGCCGCCTCCTGCAACACCGCATCCCCGGCGTCGTGACCGTAGGTAATTTGTTTGAAGCCGTCGAGGTCTATGTAGAGCACGCCCAACAAGCCTCCGCCGCGGGCGGCCTGCTCAATCTGGGCTTCCAGCCTCTCGTAAAAGCAGCGCCCGGTTGGGCAGCTCAGGCAGACACCCCCGGCGGAGCGGGGGGCTTGATGAGTTGGGCCGCCTCAAAGGCGGTCGGGTTGTGGGTCCAGGCGTCGCGCGGCGCGCGCCTACCGGTTGCTTCAGAATTGTCCGGCTGTTCCATCCGCCGCGTCCTGCTCGCGGATGTATTGGCGGACCTGCTCCAGTTCGGACCCCACTGTAGAGACGGCGTAGCCCCGGGGCCCGGAAATGTTCACCCGAGAAATTTCGTTCCTTGCCGCACAGCCGGGCAATCGCAATGGCGCTCTTTCCTTTGAGAAACCCGATCACCGAAGCTACCGGGTGCTTGGGGGAATCGCAATGCACATGGGTACGTGGTCTGGCAGCAGATGCCCTTCGAGCATCTGGCATTCTTTCTGCCGCGCCAGCGAGTGGAAGATCGGCCCCAATTGGCGACGGGTCTGGCCGAAGATGATTTTCCGCCGTCGTTTGGGCACGAATAACCACGTGATACTTGCAGTCCCATTTGGAATGGGACAGGCTTTGATCAAGCTCTGACATTGAATCCTCCTCATCGTTGGCCATCCAGCCACTTGAGGAGGATCATACTCCCGGAACGGTCAAACCTGTTCCAGTCGCACTGGTCGAACCAGTGGCTTGCTCATTGAGTCATGATAATGCAGCCCTGGGTTCTCCGGGCAACGCAATCATTGTACATCAGGGGCCGGTCCCCTGCGGAATTCGGGTTAACGTAGAGGATGGCTATGAAAACGACTCGCCTCATCCCTCTATTGCTGATTCCCACCCTTGCCGCGCCGTTAACCGCCGACGTGCCCCTCGGCAAGCCCGAAGACGTGGGCATGTCCTCCGACCGCCTGCGCCGAATCCACGAGGCCGTCCAGCGGCACATCGATGCCGGAGAAATCTCGGGCGCCGTGACCCTGGTGGCCCGGCGCAGCCGCCTGGTGCACTTCGAAGCTCACGGCCTGATGGATGTCGAATCGAAGCGCCCCATGGAAAAGGACGCCATCTTCCGCATCGCGTCGATGTCCAAGCCCATCACCGGAGTGGCCGTGATGATGATGCTGGAAGAGGGAAGGCTCCGCTTGAGCGACCCGGTTTCGAAGTTCCTGCCCGAGTTCAGGGACTCCAAGGTTGCCGTTGCCAGAGGAACCTCCGGGGCGTTCTACGTGATCCCGGCGGATCGCGAACTCACCATCCGCGATTTACTGACGCACACCAACGGCCTGATGACCGGCGGCATCGGATCGAAGGCGGGACCTCCGCGGCCTGCTGCTGGCGACACGCTGGCCAGTTACATACCGAAACTGGCCACCGTCCCGCTTGACTTCCAGCCGGGCACGCAATGGGCTTACAGCGGATACGCGGGTCCCGACACGCTGTCGCGCATCGTGGAACTGGTTTCGGGCCAGCCGTACGACGAGTTCCTGCGCACGCGCATCTTTCAGCCGCTGGGTATGAAGGATACTTTCTTTTATCCTCCCGACGACCGACGGCCGCGGCTGGCGACGCTGTATCGCAAGAGTCCCAACGGTTTGTTGAAGGCGGAGAATCAGGACGGCTTCTCCCTAAAGACGTATTTCTCCGGCGGCGGAGGACTCATGTCCACGGCGGGAGATTACCTGCAGTTCGCGCAGATGCTGCTGAATGGCGGAGAACTGCAGGGTAAGCGCCTGCTGAGCCCGCGGACGGTGGACTTGATGGCATCGAATCACGTGGGCGATATGTTCAACGGGAAGCTTGGACGCCCGGCGCATGGCATGGGCTATGGCTTGCTGGTGGGCATTGTCGAGGACGGCGTGACCGCGGGCCTGCGCGTTTCCAATGGAAGCTTCGGCTGGGACGGAGCCTATGGCACCCAGACATGGATCGATCCGCGGGAGAAGATGGTCACCATCGTCATGATCCAGACGCAGGTTGTGTCCGTGCAGAGAGACTTCGAGAACGCCGTGATGCAGGCGATTGTGGAGTAGCCACAGGCCGCCCCTGCGCGCCCCCAGCTATGATAAGCACTTGGGTCCGCCACCGATCGAGCACTCCCGCCCAACCGATCCCCATCGCCGCCCGCCGTCGTGGTCGGCCCGCGTCTGGAGCGCGCGCCGCAAAGTGCCTCACTGGGTGCCGCAATTCCTGGGCTACGTGCTTTCCGCCGGCTGCCTGGTCTGGGTGCTGCACAATTACAGGGTTGGCGATTTGCTCCCCCAACTCCGCCAGCTCGAGTGGAAATGGGTGGCGCTCGGAATCGCTCTGGACCTGGCGGTGTACTTCAGCCACGCCTGGCGGTGGATCCTGCTGTACCAGCCCGTGGATCGCTTGCCGTTCTGGCGCACGGTACAGGCCATTTACATCGGTCTGTTTGCCAACGAAGTGTTGCCTTTGCGCGTCGGCGAACTGATCCGCTGCTATCTGGTGGCGCACTGGAACGATGAACTCATTTCCGTGGTCTTCGCCTCGGCCGCCATCGAGCGCCTGATCGACGGCTTCTGGATGATCCTGTCGTTCATAATCGCAGCGCAGCATCTTAAGGGTATCCCCGGCTGGTTGACGGACACGGTCCGCGGATTTGAGGTCGTGGTCGGCGTGGGAACGGCGCTGCTGGCGTACGTGGTGATCCACAGGAGTCATGCGCACGCCATGGTGAAGGAGAGCCGTTGGGCCGCCACCTTGCGTCACGTGGTGGAAGGTATGCACACCATGGGTAACTGGCGGACGCTCGCGCGCGTTATACCGGCCAGCTTCCTGTATCTTGTATTACAGGTGTTTTCCTACTGGGCGCTGATGAAATCGTTCCAGTTGGATCTTTCTATCTGGGATGCCGCAGCGGTGCTGGCGATTGTGCGGCTGGGCACGGCAGTCCCAAACGCACCGGCCAATATCGGGCTGATCCAAGCGGCGTGCGTAATCGCCTTGTATAATGTTTTCGGCGTGGAACGTAACGATGCGACCACCTTCTCCTTCGTGCTGTTCCTGGCCCTGACGCTGCCATTGCTGGTGGGCGGCGCTATCGCCACGGCGCTAACCGGATTGAACATCGGCGAGATCCACCATCACGCGCGTCAGCGCATGCGCGCTGCCCAGACCAAGCCGCCCGGGGACGCCGCTTAGTGCGCGGGGGCGACGGTGGATGCCGGTGGGCTATTCCTCGGGGCGGATGAACTCGTAGCGTTCCAGGGTGGCGGCGACGTCGTAGGCAGACTCGCCGGAATCCGAGGGATGAGCGCGCAGCACCTTGCCGATGCAGCGCAAGCTCACCCGCTGGTCCGCTGGTCCGCCGAGAGCGATGACGTATTCTATGGACACGCCGATCTCCGGTTCCTTCCCGGCAGTGAACAGTACGCCACCCGAACTGATGTTTTTCGTCAGCCCGAATTGCATGATCCGTTCCGTCCCGTTGCGAGTGATGGAAACGGGCAATTGCAGGCCGAAGCGGCGGGTTCGTCTTTGTTCCACTCTTCGTAATCTAGTTTTCTTTGGGCACTCAGGTCAACTACCTATTCGAAAAAAAGAGTTGCATTAGTACTGCCGGTTTGAGAAACTTTAGTCCCGATGCGGGACTTTAGTTCTACTTATGGGAAATATGCGGGCCTGAATCCGGTGAACCCACAAAAGAAGATAGCTCCTAAACCCCGCAGCCCTTCTTGACGATCAAGAGAGGGTGAGTTCCCCGCTGCAAGAGCCGCCTCCGGACGGCCAAGTCCTGACCGGCGCCAGTCCGCAGACGGTGAACGGCCACCGCGCAGCGATGCAATGGGATGCCCTGCTGCGGCAGGTGGCCAACTCCTTGCCGGCCATGATCTGGATGTGTGGCGCGGATGGACGCGCTACGCTGTTCAACAAACACTGGCTGCATTTCACCGGATTACCTTTGCCGCAAGCGCTGGATGGCGGATGGCTCAGCCGCGTGCACCCGGACGATGTGCCGCAGCGCCGGGCGGCGCTGCTGGCGGCGTTGCAGTCGTGCCAGCCCTTCGCAGCGGAATACAGGCTGCGCCGTGCGGATGGAGAATACCGCTGGATGCTGGACCAAGGCGCGCCACAGTTCGGTCCGCGAGGCGATTTTCACGGTTACGTGGGCGTGGCGATAGACATCACGGAACGTAAGCGCGCCGAAGACGAATTGCGCCGGCTGTCCAAAGCGGTGGAGCAAAGTCCGGCCATCGTGATCATCACCGATCTGCACGGAAACATCCAGTACGTAAACCCGAAATTCACCGAGCTGACAGGGTACACGCCGGCGGAGGTCCTGGGCCGGAATCCCCGGATTCTGAAGTCGGGCGAAACCCCGGTCGAGGAATACCGCAGGTTGTGGCGAACCATTCAGACGGGAGAATGGCGGGGCGAGTTCCACAACCGCAAGAAAAACGGCGAGCTCTACTGGGAATCCGCTTCGATCTGCCCGATCCGCGACGCCTCCGGAAGAGCGACGCACTTCATCGCGGTAAAAGAAGACATCACCGAACGGAAGCGCATGGAGGCCGCGTTGCGCGCATCGGAAGAGCGCTTTCGCATCGCCGCCGAGAGCGCCGGGATTTGCGTTTACGACGTGGATTTGGCCACCGGCAAGACCGAGGCTTTTCTCGACGGTGCGGACCCGTTTCTGAGGTCGCTGCGAACGTTTGACGCATGGGCGCATTCCGTCCACCCGCATGATCGGGAGCGCATAACAGCGGCGGTCGAGCAACGCCGGAAAAGCGGGGGTGGTTTCCGAGAAGAGTACCGGTTGGTTGGCCCAGATGGGACGGTGCGGCATTACCTGGATTACGGCGCCCCTGAACGCGATGGACGGTGGATCGGCGCGTTGCGGGACATCACCCGGAGCAAGCAGGCCGAAGAGGCGTTGGCGCGGCTGGCCGCCATCGTGCAGTGCTCGAGCGACGCCATTATGTCTTTGGACCTGGACGGCAACATCCGGAGCTGGAATCCGGCGGCGGAAAGGTTATATGGCTATACTGCGGCGGAGATGGTGGGCCGCCCTCTGGTGACGCTGTACTCCCCGGACCAGCGCGAGGCCGCGGGCGCCAGGCTAGCCGAAGTGCTAATCGGCACAACCGTCTGGACTTATGAAACGGAGCACATGCGGAAAGACGGAGGCATATTGCCGGTAAGTATCGTCGCCTCTCCCATTAAGGATGCCGAGGGCCGTGTGGTAGGCAACTCCGGCATCATCCGGGACATCACCGCGGAGAAGCGGGCCCAACAGGCGCTGATGGAAAGCGAGAACCGCTTCCGAGTGCTGTTGCAGAATAGCAACGACATCATCACGCTGACGGATGCAGCCGGCGTGATCTTGTACGACAGCCCGGGTATATCCGAGCTATTGGGAGTCTCACCCGACGAGCGTCTGGGATGCGATTCCTTGCAATGGATCCATCCCGACGATCTCGCGTACCTGCGGATGGTGCACGAAGAACTGCTGCGCGCACCCGGCTCCCGGCTGCGGGCGCAACTGCGGGTGCGGCATGCCGACGGGAGCTGGCGCTGGTGCGACAGTTGGGCCACTAACCTGCTCGCGGAACCTGGAGTCCGCGCGGTGGTGGTCAGTTGCCGGGACATCACGGAGCTGAAAGGCGTGGAGACGGCGTTGCGCGAGAGCGAACAGCGCTATCGCAAACTGATCGAGGACGCCAGCGATGTGATCTTCACGGTCGATCTCGAGGGAAACTTCACTTCGGTGAACACCCTCGGAGAGCGCATTTCCGGTTATGACCGGCAAGAGCTGCTTTGCATGAATCTGCGGCAGATTGCCGCCCCGGAATTCCTGGCCGTCATAAGGGAGAGCATCGCGGCGCGGCTGGGAGGTGCAATGCCGGCGCCGCTGGAGGTGGACCTGATCGCGCGGGAGGGAAACCGGGTCGCCATGGAGGTGAGCGGCCGGCTGCAATTCCGCAATGGCCAGCCGGTGGCTATATTGTGCATTGCGCGGGACATTAGCCATCGCAAGCGGGTGGAACGGCTGGAACAGGATCGCGGGGAAGTCCTCGAGATGGTCGCCCAGAACCAGCCCCTCGACGCCGTGCTGCGCCGCGTGGAAGAGATGATCGAGCATTACTACCCGGGGGCCATCGCGCGCATTCTGTTGGCGGACGGTTCCGCTGCATCGGAGCGTGGGTCCGGGTGCCGTACCGCCGACGCCGACGCCTACCAAGGACATCTGTCGGTCCCGATCCGGGCTGGCGACGGCCGGGCGCTGGGACACATGGAGATCCTACGCCCCGAACCATGGCAGACCACCGAGTCCGAACAGGTTCTGCTGGATTCCAAGGCCAAACTGGCGGCCATCGCCCTGGAACACCGGGAGCTCACCAAACGGCTGTCGTATCAAGCGCAGCACGATCCGCTGACCGGCTTGCCGAACCGCGCTTTGCTGGAGGATCGTCTGCAGCAAGCCATCACTCTGGCGCGCCGGCAGGCGAAGCTGGTGGCGGTGCTCTATGTGGACCTGGACCGCTTCAAGTTCATCAACGACACGCTGGGCCATCACGTGGGAGATTTGCTGCTGCAACAGGCGGCCCGGCGGCTGGAGGGCACCGTGCGGGCGGCCGACACGCTGGCGCGGCCCGGCGGCGACGAGTTCGTGGCGGTGCTGTTCGGCATCGAGACGGTCCGCGATGCGGAAATCGTCGGGGAACGCATTATGGAGGCCATGCGGGATCCATTCCAAGTGAAGGGACACGAGTTGTTCGCTAGCGCGAGCGTGGGCCTCAGCGTGTTCCCGGAGGACGGCGAAGACGCCGCCACTCTGCAGAAACACGCCGATGTGGCCATGTATGAGGCCAAGAACCGGGGACGGAGCCGTTTTCAGCGGTTCGGCAGCGAGATGAACTGCGCCTCCAGCGAACGGTTGGAAATCGAAAACCAACTCCACTGGGCCCTGGAACGCGGCGAACTGCAATTGTACTATCAGCCCCAATTCCAACTCCCTTCCCGGCAGCTTGGGGGGGTGGAAGCGTTGCTGCGGTGGAATCATCCGAAATGGGGGTTGGTCCTGCCGGGCCGCTTCGTGCCGGTGGCCGAAGAGAGCGGCCTCATCATCCCGATGAGCTTATGGGTGTTGCAGGAGGCCTGCCGCCAGCACCGGCTGTGGCGGCGCATGGGATATCCTCCGGTCAAGGTCGCCGTGAACGTGTCCGCTACCCAGTTCATGCGGTCGAACCTGGCGGAGAAGGTCGCGGAGGTTCTGGCGGCGCACGAAATGGAGCCGTGCTTTCTGGAGGTGGAACTCACCGAAGGCGTGCTGATGCGGGATGCCGAGGACTCCGCCCGGCAGATCGCCGAACTGCGGGCCCTGGGCGTGCGCATCTCCATCGACGATTTCGGCACGGGTTACTCGTCACTGAGTTACTTGCAGCGTCTGCCGATTGACGATTTGAAAATCGACAGGTGCTTCGTGCAAGGCATCGATCGGGCCGCCGGCACGCAACCCCTGGTGCAGGCGATCGTGGGCCTGGCGCACGGCTTGCACATGACGGCCACCGCCGAGGGAGTCGAAACCGAAAACGAGTTGGCGGTCGTGCATGCGCTCGGCTGCGACAAGGTCCAGGGTTTCCTGCTGGGCAGGCCGCTGCCCGCGGAACAAATGGACGCATTACTGGCGAGCGGGCGCGCCGCCGCCTAGTAAATCCCTTGACAGCGTTGGTGGGGCAGGCTCCCAGCCGGGGTGCCTGCTGAACCGCGTACCCCGGCCCGGAGGGCACCCCGACCTGGAGGCTGGCCCCGAGGTCTGCTCCACAAGAACCACGCGGCGCCCAGGGCAGCGAGGGCCAGGGAGATCCACTGCGAGGTGTTTAGCGGGCCGCCAAACGGGTTGGGCTCGCCGGGGTGATCGCGCACGAACTCCACCAGGAACCTGGCGGTGGAATACAGGATCAGGTACAAGCTGATGATCGCGCCGGGCTCGTGCCGGTGGCGGATGCGCCAGTAGAGGATGCCGAAAATCAGGAACTCGGCCGCCGATTCGTACAACTGCGTGGGATGCAGCTTGATA
>Ga0335078_10014651_pt1 | contig 11633 bp, 11 predicted proteins | sample Lox_Sample_32_FD_206711 | JGI IMG/M metagenome (GOLD analysis project Ga0335078, IMG submission 206711) | Soil microbial communities from Loxahatchee National Wildlife Refuge, Florida, United States - Lox_Sample_3.2 | ecosystem: Environmental > Terrestrial > Soil > Wetlands | place: USA...
GGCCGTGACGGCAGCCGGATGCGTATTCACCACGTGATTCCTTCGCGCGCCGCTGAGCTCAGATCAGGCCTAACTACTGACTATTGCTCCTTGTCGTTCACGGATGCGTAACAACACCCGCGACCCATACCTTCGCGGTGACGAGTCATGCAACCGCTAAGGCCCGGAGCTGCCAGCCCGGTGGCTGCGCTCGAGGCAGATCCGAGGTGAAACCGTGGTCTCCCTAGCGAGATTCTCCATCCGTCGTCCGACGGCATCGCTTGCAGTTTGGTTGGTCGTCGCCGTTGTCCTCAGCGTGATCGGCTTTGGCGTCGCCGGCGCGCTCTCGCCCTCGGTGACGGTCGTGCCCGGCACCCAATCCTCGCGCGCTCAGCAACTCGCCAGTGCGCAGTTCGGCCCGACGCAGCTGGTCCCGATCCTGCTCGAGGGACCCAAACAGCAGCTCGACCGCCAAGGCCCGAAGCTGGTCGCGGCACTCTCGAGGCGAGCGCAGACGCGCGTCCTGTCCGCGTGGGATGCGGGCACCGCGAGCGCGGGACTTCGACCCAGGCCAACGGCCGCGATGATCGTCGTGTCAGTGGACCGGTCGGAGAAGAACGTCGTGCGCTACGACGAACCTCAGATCGAGCGCCTTGTCGCGCGCGAGATCTCAGCGCCGGCCCGGGCGTACATCACCGGTCAGCCGTCGATCGATCGCGCGCTCAAGAGCGCGGCGGTATCGAATCTTCGCCGCACCGAACTGATCGCCATCGGGATCCTGTTCTTCCTCCTGCTGATCGGATTGCGCGCTCCGGTGGCGGCGCTGGTCGTGACGGCCGTGGGTGCTATCAGCACCATGGCCGGCTTCGGGCTGGTGGCGCTACTCGGCCACGTGATGACGCTCGATCCCGTCGGCGTCGCACTCGGCACGATGACCGGACTGGCTCTGGGAGTCGGGTTCGCGCTGCTGATCCTGGACCGCTTCCACCGCGAGCAGCATCCACCCAGATCGCAGCCGCGCGACGCGATGCTTGCCGCGGCCGCCGACCTTGAGACGACCGGCAGGGCCGTCCTCATCGGCGGCACCGCGCTCGTGCTCGCGCTCGCGATCGTGGCCGTCATCGGCCCGACGCAGCTGATGGTCTCGCTCGGAACCGGAATGCTGACGTGCGCCGCGTTCGCCACGGGCGGCGCGGTCGTGGTGATGCCGGCGGCGCTCGTGCTGCTCGGCCGCCGGATCGACGCGTACCGCTTCCCCGCGCCCGCGCCGCTTACCAGAGCCTGGTCGCGCCTGCTCGACGGCGGCAACCGGGTCACGCGCCACGCGGTATATGCCGGCTTTGCGGCAACCGCGCTCCTGGCGGCGCTGGCGGTGCCGGCGCTCGCGCTGAAGTCCGGCCCTCCCGACGTGACCCAGCTTCCGTCGAACGCCACTGCGCGGGTCGCGTTCGAAGAGGTCTCGCGCGTGATGGGCCCGGGGTGGGCGACTCCGTACGACCTGATCGTCGTCGCCAACGACCGGCCGGTCACCACCCCCGCGCTGCTCGGCGGTCTGTACCGCTTCCAGCTCCACATCGCCAAGGACCCGACGGTCGACTCGGTCACGGGGCCGGGCGCGATCGACTCGACCGCGACGCAACTGTCGACGTTCGGACCGCAACTGAAGCACTCGGCCGCCGTATCCGATGCGAGCAAGAAGAGCCTCCTCCAGCTGATCAACGGGCTGGGCCAGGCCGGCGCCGGATCCAGTCAGCTCCAAGCCGGGCTCGAGGACGCCTCCAGCGGGGCCAACATGCTGCAAAGCGGGTCCGGACAGGCCCAGTCGGGGGCTGGCCAGCTGCGAGCGGGCCTCGAGCAGGCGAACGCAGGATCGTTCCAGCTCAAGAATGGTCTGGGTCAGGCGCTGGCCGGAGCGACCGCGCTCAAGAACGGAGCCGGACAGGCACTCGCCGGCTCGACTCAGCTCGAGCAGGGCATCGGTCAGGCGCATCAGGGAGCGAGCCAGAGCGTCGTCGCGCTGAAAGGTCTCACGAGCCTCACCGCGAGCACCAACTCGGCGATCTCGGGCGTGCAGGGCAAAGCGCAGAGTGCGAGCGCGGCACTGGCTAGCGCGAACTCGGCGATCGACTCGATGACCGCCGGCAAGAGCGACCCGCACTACGGTGCCGCGGTGGCCTCGCTTCAGAGCGCGGCCACAGCGCTCGCCGGTCTGACGACGCAGCTGAACGGCGCGGTCGCCGACGCTTCGCAGGCCAAGGCCCTGGCGAGCGGCGTCACCAAGCAGGCTCCCGCGCTCGTGAGAGGACTCGCGCAGCTTCAGAGCGGCGCCGCGCAGCTCGAGGGCGGGATCAAGCAGCTGCGCAACGGCAACGCCCAGCTTGCCACCGGCATGACCCAGCTCTCGACCGGCGGTGGCCAGCTGACCAGCGGGCTCAGCCAGCTCACGGCGGGAGCGGGCGCGCTCCAGATCGGCCTCGGGCAGCTGAACTACGGCGCCGGACAGCTCGCCTACGGGCTGACGAACGGAGTCGGCCCCGCCGGGCAGCTGGCCACCGGACTCGGGACGATGCAGGCCGCGGTGATCAAGGCCCGCGGCCAGATCCCGTCGACCGCGCAGCTCAAGCAACTCGAGCAGCAGTCGCCCGGCATTTTCAACTCGGGCTACTTCGTGCTCGCGGCGGTCGAGGGAGCGCAGAGGTCCGACCGCAACGCCGCGACGTTCACGATCAACCTGCTTCGCGGCGGCACCGCGGGCCAGATCATGGTCGTCTCGAAGTACAAGTCGAACGATGCGCGGACCGAGGCGCTCGGCACGCACCTCGTCGCGCTCGGCCGGCAATTCGCCCGGACCAACAACGTCCAGGTGGCGGTCGGCGGACCCGAGGGCAACCTTGGCGATCTCACCCGGGTAGCCAAGTCCCGCATCTGGGTTGACGTGATCGCGCTGGCGCTGGCGCTGACGCTCGTGCTCGCGCTTGCGCTGCGCGCCGTACTGCTTCCCGCCGTCGCGACCGTCTTCGGCCTGCTTGTGGCAGCCGCCTCCTTCGGTGCCCTGCAGATCCTGTTCGGCGGGTCGAACAACCTGCTGGGCGGTCCGGGATACCTCGATCCGATGTCGGTCATCGGGATCTTCACCGTCGCCTTCGGGATCACGACCACGTACTCGGCGGTCCTGCTGACGCGGACGCGCGAGGAGTACGTCTCGGGCGCCGACGGCTCGTCCGCGGTACGTACCGGCCTCCGCGAGACGGCCGCCGCGGCGACCGGGGCGGGACTCGTGATGGTCGCGTCGCTGATCCCGTTCCTGACCACGAGCTTCGTGAACGTGCAGCAGTTCGGGATCGGGGTGGCCATTGCGGTCCTGCTCGACGTGCTGATCGTGCGTCCGGTGCTGCTTCCCGCTGCGGAGATCGTGCTCGGTCGCGTCGGCTGGTGGCCGACGTCCGGCCCGACGCCGGCTGGACCGGCGCCGGTCTCCCGCCTCCATCGCCGCCCGTATCGCCTCCATCTCCGTCACCGCCGACCCGGCGCAGTCCATGAATAGGAGCCCCCGATGAGCCCGTCCACCGCCACTCAGACGACCCCGAGCCTCGCGCAAGACGTCACCCCGGTGTCCGCGGGGTCGCGGTCGGTGACCCTCGGCGAGATGATCCTCGACGCGGCCGGGCGGTTCGAAGGCGTCGCGCTCCAGTACCAACGCGACGGCCAGACGGTCAGGATCTCCTACCCGGCACTCGGCGCGATCAGCACGGAGATCGCGCAGGGCCTGATCGGCCTCGGCATCGAACCGGGGGACCGCGTCGCGATCCTCGGCGTCACCTCCGCGGACTGGACGCTCGCGGACTGCGGATCGCTGTGCGCCGGCGCCGTGGTCACGCCGGTCTATCACACGAACTCTCCCGAGGAATGCGCGTACGTGCTCGACCACTCGCAGGCGCGCCTCGTGTTCTGCGAGGACGCCGCGCAGGTGGCGAAGATCGAGCAGGTCCGGGACCGCTGCCCGATGCTCGAGCACATCGTGACCTTCAACCATGCCGGTGACGCGCTCACGCTCGACGAGCTCCGACAGCGGGGCAGCGCCATCCCGCCCGAGCGCGTGTACGAGCGGGTCGCGTCTACTCGGTCCAGCGACATCGCGACGCTCGTCTACACGTCCGGCACGACCGGACCGCCGAAGGGCTGCATGCTGAGCCACGAGAACTTCATCGCGACGGTGCGAATGTACGAGCAGCGGCTGGGGCTCGACCGGACGCACTCGATGTATCAGTTCCTGCCGCTCGCACATGTGCTCGCGCGCGTCGCCCAGGCCGTGGTGCTGAGCGTCGGAGCGCGCCTGATCTACTGGGGCGGCGACACCAGCAAGATCGTCGATGAGCTGCTCGACTCGGGCCCGACACACGTTCCGGCCGTGCCGAGGATCTACGAGAAGATCGAGGGCGCCATCACCGGCGAGATCTCGCGCAAGCCGGTTCTCCAGCGCGGGCTGTTCGAATGGGCAGTGCGCTGCGGCGGACGGGCCCGGAGAGCCCTGCGTGAGCGCCGCCAGCCTGACATGCTCACCGATGTCCAGTATCGGCTCGCGGACCGCCTGGTGCTCGCGAAGGTCCGGCGGCTGTTCGGTCCCGAGCTTCAGGTCGCGCTGGTCGGGGCAGCGCCGATCGCGCCCGAGCTGCTCGAGTTCTTCGACGCGTGCGGGGTGCTCGTGCTCGAGGGCTACGGCCTGACCGAGACCTGCGCCGCGACAGCGCTCAACACGGTCGACGCGCTGCGCTTCGGCTCGGTGGGAAAGCCCCTTCCGGGAGCGCAGGTCGCGATCGCCGACGACGGGGAGATTCTGATCCGCGGGCCCCACGTGTTCATGGGCTACTACCGAGATCCCGCCGCCACCGAAGAGGTGCTGACCGCGGACGGATGGCTGCGCTCGGGTGATCTCGGCGCACTGAGCCCGGATGGATTCCTGTCAATCACCGGCCGCAAGAAGGATCTGATCATCACCTCGAGCGGCAAGAACATCGCGCCGGTCAACATCGAGAGCGAGCTCCGCGAGAGTCGATACATCACAGAGGCGGTCGTGTACGGCGACAGACGCCCGTACCTCGTCGCGATGCTCACCCTCGACCGCGACGAATCGGTGAAGATGGCCGAGCGGTTCCGGATCGCCACCGACCCGGTCACGATCGCTTCCGATCCCCGAGTGCGGGCCGAGCTCCAGAAGGAGGTCGACCGGGTCAACCGCAAGTTCGCTCGGATCGAGCAGGTCAAGCGGTTCGCGATCCTCGGCCACGACCTTACCCAGGGCGACGGTGAGCTCACGCCGACCATGAAGGTCAAGCGGGCGATCGTCTACGACAAGTACGGCGACGTGTTCGCCGGCCTCTACGAACAACGACACACATCAGACAAGGAGTAAGGCAGCCATGCGCAAATGGATAACCATCGCTGCGACCGCGGTTCTGTCGCTCGTGCTGGCGGGCGTGGCGCTCGCGGACTTCACCCAGGCGAGCAACATCGCCCTGACCGCCACCCACGCCGGGAAGTCGACCGGGATCAAGGCCGACATCCATTCGACGACCTCTCCAGGGGAGGCGCCGAAGGCAGCCAAGCTGCTCGTGATCACCTTCCCCGCCGGGACCAAGTTCGGGCTCTCGCAGGTGAAGCCGTGCAAGCTGTCCGATGGCCAGCTCACGGCCGGAAAATCGTGCCCGGCGGCGAGCCGAATCGGCAGCGGCTCGGCCACCGCGAGCGCGTTCCCACTGCCGCAGCCGATCATGGCCGGAGTGAAGGCCTACGCGGCCGGGGCGAGCAAGATGGTCCTCGTGGTGAAGGCGACCTCGCCCATCCCGCAGACGCTCGTGATCCACGTTCGCACCTCCGGCGCGAAGCTCACGATCCCCGTCCCGACGCCGACGGTGGCGGGCTTCCAGGTCGTGCTCGTGTCCCTGAAGCTGAACGTGCCGGCGCGGGGTAGTGGCAAGACGGCGCTGATAACCGCGGGCAAGTGCAGCCCGCAGGGTTTCACCGTCAAGTCGCACTTCGCGTATACCGATGGCACCACGGCCGACCTGCAGAGCACCTCGCCCTGCAGCTGAGATCGCCGAGCGACTCCGTGCTTTCCCGTACCCGGTCAGCAGCTTTCTCACGACGCCGCTGGTCGGGTGCGGCGATAGCTTCGAACCCATGAGTTCGCACCTGCACCTCGCCGCCTCGGACGGCGATCTGGACGGAGAGCGACTCCCGATCACAGTGGTCCTGGCGGATGACCACGCGATGTTCAGGCGGACTCTGCGCCGCCTACTCGACGTCACAGAAAGCGTGAGCGTCGTCGACGAGGCATGGGATCTTTCGTCCGCGATCGAGCACGTCCGTCGCGGCCGGCCGCGTGTGCTCGTGCTCGACCTGAACATGCCGAACGGATCGACGATCGAGGCGATCCGGCGGCTCAGGACGGAGGTACCTTGGACCGAGATCGTCGTCTTGACGACCGAAGAGAGCGCCCTGGTCGCGCAGCAGTTGCTCGCGGCCGGAGCGGTTGCCTTCGTGTTCAAGGACCGGGCCGAGACCGAGCTGCTCGAAGCCGTCCACCGGGCCGCCCACGGCGAGGAGTTCGTCAGCCCGCGCGTCGCCGCCGGGCTGGAGGTGCTGCGACGGACCGTCGACGGTGGGGTCCTCAGCCCGCGCGAGGTCGAGATCCTGCGCCTGATCGCCCTCGGATATACGAGTGCCGAGATCGCGGCCCAGCTCCATCTGTCGCGCCGCACGGTTGAGACCCACCGCGCCCGCATCTTCGAGAAGCTCGAGCTGAGAACCCGGGCCGAGCTCGTGCGATACGCGCTGGATCGTCACCTGATCGGTGCTTGATGACGTCCGCGACGGCCATGGCGACCCGCGCTGCGCTGAATCGCCACCTGGCCTCCGGCGACCCCGATGCCGGCGGACTATACGTGACGAACGAGGTCTTCCTCTACCGGGTGGTCGGGATCGCCGCGAGCGACATGGGTGAGATGGTCGAGCTTGAGGACTGCTACTCGCTGGACGTCGTGCGGATCCCGGTTGGCCACTTCCACGCGCGTCGGCTACGTGTCGTGACCGCCGCGCCCGCATGAACAGCGGCGTTGCGCGCCACCGGCCAGGTCACACGGCGGTGCCGCTGAGCGCCACGGCGATCGACTGTGCCCACGCGTCGATCGCGTCCCAGTCACGGCGGTCTCGCAACTCAGGCGGGATCCCGCGCGCCATCTTCTTGCGGATGAACCCCGTGTCCTCGGCCACCATCCCGCCGAACACCGCGTGCTCGTGAGCGCCAAGATCCACGGCGAGCCGTTGCACCCGGGGCGGTCGGGTGAGCCGCTCGAGCTGCTCGGGATCACCCTTGTCCTCGCCGACGGGGCCGCTTGAGAAAAGCCACACGTCGCGGTCGCGAAGCTCCGGCCGACGCAGCAGGCGCAGCGCATCACGTCGCCAGCGCCCGGCGTAGACCGCGCTGCCAAGCACGACCGCCCGGTAATGCTCCAGCGAGCGAACGCGGCGGGCCGGCTGCACGTCCACGGCCAGGCCGGCCCGGCTCAGCGACTTGGCGACCGCCTCGCCGATCTCGGCGGTCGCTCCGTGCTTGGTCCCGTACGCGACGAGCACCCGGTCTGGGAGACCGTCCGTCATGCCTCCAAGCTAAGGCTCGCCGACGGCGAGGCCATCCGCGCACACTGCGGGTGTCCCTCGGTGGTTTGCACCGATCGCTCGCCGCGCCGGTGGAGGATGATTGGGCGGCGCCACCGACCCGATCGCCGGGCGGATTTCGATGAAGCGACCACCAGGCCCGCTGCCCAAGGACGAGTTCGACCGGATCTTCGCGAAGGTCCCTCGCCTCACGGTGGAGGTGCTGATCGCCGCCGAGGACGCCGGCGTGCTGCTCGCGCTGCGGGACGTCGAGCCCTGCCTGGGGACTTGGAACCTGGCCGGGGGGACCGTGCGCTTCGGCGAGCCACTGGTCGACGCGGTGCGGCGGGTTGCCCGGGACGAGCTCGGGATCTCGGTGCGGGTGGGACCGCTCGTCGGCTACATCGAGTATCCGAGCCACTACGAGAACGGGCTCGACTCGCCGGTCGGGCTGGTGTTCCGCGCCGAGCCAGATGGCCAGTCGCAGCCGCGCGGACGGTGGTTCTTGGCTCTACCGGAGAACATGCACGAGGAGCAGCGCCGATTCCTGCTCGAGCACGCCGGGGTGGCGCTCACGGCGCCGTAGACGACGTCGTCCAGCCATCCGCGGTGGATCCCCTTGCGGCGTGCGCGTTATCCCGGATGCCCAGCGATGCCGTCACGGGTACCTTCCCGCCGGAGGAGCGATGACGTGACGCATCTGGCAAGTGCACGGACGGTCGAGTCGCTCGCGGTAAGCGTACGGGGGCTCCGGAAGGCCTACGGGCCGGTTGAGGCCGTGCGCGGGGTCGATCTCGAGATTCCCGCCGGCCAGATCTTCGCGCTGCTGGGTCCGAACGGTGCCGGGAAGACGACCACGGTCGAGATCCTCGAGGGCTACCGGTCGCGTGATGCGGGCGAGGTGGAGGTTCTCGGCTGCGACCCGGCGTCGGAGCGCTCGCAGCTCAGGCCGCGGATCGGGATCGTGTTCCAGTCGACGGGCGTTGAGCCGTATTTGACCGTTCGCGAGACGGTGACGATGTACGCGAGCCTGTACCCGCGCCGTCGAGCCGTCGACGAGGTCATCGAGGTCGTCGGCCTCGGCGAGAAGCGAGACGAGCGGGTCGTGCATCTCTCCGGCGGCCAGCAGCGGCGGCTGGAGATGGCGATCGCGCTGGTCGGCGATCCTGACCTGCTGTTCCTCGATGAGCCGACGACCGGTTTTGACCCGGCCGCCAGGCGCGAGGCGTGGGAGGTGGTCAGGACCCTAGCGGGACTTGGCAAGACGGTCGTGCTGACCACGCACTACATGGACGAGGCGCAATATCTCGCGGATCGCGTCGTCGTGCTTTCCGCGGGCCGGGTTGTCGCGGAAGGGCCGCCGTCGACGCTCGGGCTGCGCGATGGCGGGGGCGTTCGCATCCGTTACCGACCGCCGGGCGGGGCGGAGCCGCCGGCGTCGCTCGGCGGTGCAGCGAAGGTCGATGGGTTCGTGGAAGTCCGCGTGGACGATCCGGTTGTGGCCCTGCATGACCTCACCGGCTGGGCGATCGAACGTGGGCTGCCGCTAGAGGGGCTCGAGGTGATCAGGCCCTCGCTCGAGGACGTCTATCTGGCGCTGACGCGTCAGGCGGATGGGGGCGCAGAGCGGTGAGTGCGGCGGCGTTGACGCTGAGCCAGGCGCGCTATGTGAACAAGGCGTTCTGGCGGAATCCGGCGCGGGCGTTCTTCACGTTCGCGTTCCCGCTGATGTTCCTCGTGATCTTCACCTCGCTGCTGGGGAACGGCACGGTCAACATCGGTGCGCTCGCGGCGAAGGAGTCGACCTACTACGTTGCGTCGATGGCGGCGTTCGGCGTGATCACGGCTTGCTTCAACAACACCGCGATCAGCACCACGTTCAGTCGCGACGGCGGGATCCTGAGGCGCATCGACGGCACGCCCCTGCCGCACGCGGTCTTTTTCGCCAGCCGGATCCTGCACGCCGTGCTGGTCGCGCTCCTGCTGGTCGTGATCACGACGGTGTTCGGTCACATCGCCTACGGCGCGCATGTGCCCTCGGGCGCCACGCTGCTCCGTTTCCTCGTGATGCTCCTTATCGGCTCCGCCGCATTCTGCGCGCTCGGCTTCGCGATCACCGCAGCGATCCCGAACGCCGACGCGGCTGCGCCGATCGTCAACATCGCGATCCTCCCGCTGCTGTTCCTCTCCGGGATCTTCATACCGTTCGGCAACAGCACGCCCGAGTGGATCCAGTGGGTGGCGCGGGTCTTCCCCGTCCGTCATTTCGCCGTCGGCCTGCAAGCTGGCTATCTGGGGACGCCGTTCCACTGGAGCGATGTCGCGGTCGTCGCCGCCTGGGGGATCGCGGGGCTTCTGCTCTCCGTCCGCTTCTTCAGCTGGGAGCCACGGCAATAAGAAACGCTTGACCGTGGACGTGCGCGTCAGGTGAAGATGATCTGGCCGCCGGCGGCCAGGCCGTAGAACTCGCCGACTGTGATGATGTCCCGCACCTGCGGGATGAAATCGTCGATCGTCAGGCCGAACATGTCGACCGATGCCTTGCACGCGTATAGCCCGGCGCCGGAGTCGGCGATCATCTCGATGAACTCGGGAATCGGCGGGATATCGAGCTTCTCCATCTCGGCCGCGAACTTGTGGGTGACGATCGCGGACACGCCGGGGAAGCCGCCCGCCCAGGTCGCTAGATGGAGTCCCGGGTTGCCGACGGTGGCGACCTTGACGTGGTCGTGCTTGGCCTTGTTGATCGCGTCCAGCCCGAAGAAGGTGAAGAAGAGGTTGGCATCGATCCCCTCCATCCGCGCCCCGTTGGCCATGATCAACCCGGGGTAGATGCCTTCCAGCGATCCCCTGGAGATGATGATCGAGACCTTTTCGATCGTCGGCGCTTCGGGTGTCGCGGGCTGTGGTTGTTCGAGCAGATCGGTCATGGTGTCCTCGCTTTCGTCGTCTCGGGCGCAGGGGCGGTCACTAGATGCAGCCACGCGGTTTGGGAATGCCGGCGATCTTGGCGGCAAGCTTGGCCGGCCCCTTGGGGAACAGCTGGTAGAGCTCCTTGATCGGGACGCCCGAGGCCTTGCCGAGCGTTCGGATCGATGGAGCAGTGCCGTTCTCGAGGTATGCGCGTCGCATGAAGTTGATTACCTGCCAGTGTCGGTCGGTCAGCTCGGGAATGCCGCTCTCGCGCGCGATGTTCGGCGCCATCGCCTCAGACCACTGTTCGGGGTGGACGAAGAAGCCCTCGGGGTCGCGCTCGACCGGCGTATCGAGGGTGGTTGTCATCGGATGCTCCTTTCCATGGTGATCGCATCGAGCTCCTTGCCCGCCAGCTGCATGTGCGCGCTGATGCCGGGGATCGGCCGGCCAGGCAGGAGGACGTGCCAGTACATCCACTCAAACGCGAGCTTGCCGAGGTGGTTGAGCCATGACTCTCTTAGGAGCGACAGGGGACCGAGACGCGGCTCGGGGAACCGGCCCGGGAGGGGCTCGGTCTCGTAGTTGAAGTCGATCAGGAGCGCCTTGTGGAAACCGGTCTCGACGAAGCAGTTGGTGTGGCCGTCGAAGGTGGGCTCGAGCTCGCGCCCGTCGAGGAAGCGGCCGATGTTCACGATGAGCGTCTCGCCCTGGAAGTGCGCCACCGAGCCGGCCTTCGAGGTCGGGACGTTGGTGGCATCGCCGATCGCGAACACGTTGGCGGCGGCGGTGGACTGGAGCGTTGCGCGGTCGACGACGACGAAGCCGAGGTCATCGCCGAGTCCCGGGGAGCGCCCGACGAACTCGGGTCCACCATGGAGGGGGATCGCGACGAGTAGGTCGAACAGAACCTCGCGATCGTCCCAGCTGATCAGCCGGCCGCCGGCGCCGTCGACCTGGCCGGTGTTGAACTCGGTGATGACGTCGATCTCCTTGGCGGAGAACAGTCCCGAGAGCTCGCGGTTGCACGTCGGCTTGGTGAATGCGCCGTCGAGCGAGGTCACGTACTCGATCTGGATGCGGTCGCG
>Ga0335078_10014652_pt1 | contig 11632 bp, 16 predicted proteins | sample Lox_Sample_32_FD_206711 | JGI IMG/M metagenome (GOLD analysis project Ga0335078, IMG submission 206711) | Soil microbial communities from Loxahatchee National Wildlife Refuge, Florida, United States - Lox_Sample_3.2 | ecosystem: Environmental > Terrestrial > Soil > Wetlands | place: USA...
CGGGCGACAGTCATCTGTGCGCGGGCGGTCTTCATTCGGTTTCGCCGAATTGGTCTGAGTGCGAGAGGATTATGTGGCGATGGGCGAGGTCGATCCAGAGGAGTCGCTCGAGATTGGTCGCGGCGTGTTCAAGCGGCTCGGTGACTGCACTGGCTCGGAGATCGAGTCCGCGATACGTTTGATTGCTCAAAGGCGGATCGACCGCGCCTGGATCGCCGAGCAGGCGGCGGGACCCGATCGGGGCGAGCTGACGATCGCCCGCCGCTTCTTCGCCAGCGCGACGGACGCCGAGCGGGATCTCATCGCCTACTGGCAAATGGTCAAGCTCGTTGAGGACGCGTACGTGCGCTACACGAGACCGGGCGATGCTTGACGGCCGCCAAGCTCAGAGGAGCCGCATCGAGGCAGCGGCGGGTCAGGGCGCTAGCCGATCGAGCTCTCCATCTGCAGCTCGATCAGGCGGTTCATCTCGACCGCGTACTCCATCGGGAGCTGCGTGAACCGCATCACTTGCGGACGGCTCCACTAGCCGGAAAGACCGAAACTGCGAGCACCCCGGCCCTCAGGACGCCACGATGTCGAGCTCGACGTCCGCGCTTGCGGCTGCCGGAACCGGACACAACCAGCCACGGCTCCATGCTCGTGATACCCCTGCGGAAGTGAAAGCGAGGGTCGGCCCGCGCGTCGCCGCGCACCTCCCATTCGCCAGGAGCAGGTCGAACGCACAGGAGCAGGTCGAACGCACCGCCAGATGGCGACGCGGAAACCGTGCCGTCGATTGCCGCGGATCACACGCTCTCGGTCACCGCCGCCGCCTGTTCCGGAACCGGTCGTTTTCGGGGCGGTCCGCCCGAGCCCCGTGTGAGACTTGCGACGTGTCGCAGAAGGCCCTCACGAAAGCGCGACGTGTCGCGCGAGGCCCTGATCCGCCAGTCCTATAGAAGCGGGCCCTCCGGTAGTAACGGAACAGGAACGTACGCTAAGCACGCTCGCCGAGTGCGCGTTCTGGTGTCGCGGCGAGCCCGGGGGCAAGAGGAGAGGCCGAGTTGTGCGCGTGCGGTGGCCGCGTGTCGCTCGGCTTCCCGCCGGGTGACGTTTGAGACACTACCCGGGCTCACGGGCATTCGGTCGCGCGCGTTACGAGTCGGACCCGCCGGGTCCTGCGTTCGCGCCAGGGGCGGTGGCGGGTTCTGCCTCGCTGGGTTCAGCGATGGTCTCGCTGACGGTTACTGGCTCGTGGGCTATTTGGTAGCCGCGATCGGCCTTTGTAATCTGGCCCGCTCGGGCGAGGCGCGAGAGCGTCGTGCTTACCGTTCCGCGGCCGAGGCCGGTCGCGGTGGCGAGTTCCGCGGCGGTCATTGCCTGCCCGCCCGCGAGCGCTGCGAGGATCGCGCCTTTCGCCGCGCCGGTCGCGGCACGCGCGGGCCGCGTGGGGGACGGGCCGGCGGCCGCTGATCGCGTGGAGGCTGGCGCTGGCGCGCCTGCGCGTGCGGGGGTGCGGGTCCGCTGCGGCCGCCGCGCTGCGGTCTCGGAGCGTGCGCCACGAGCGCGCGATGACGCACTCGCGTGGCGGCTTGAGGGGCCAGGGTTCCCGAGCCGCTTCTGGGCCTGCGCGAAGTCGCGCTGTAGCGCGGTCGCGAGCTTGCCCGTGTCGCGGCTTGCGGTTGACAGGAACGTGCGCAGGTTCTTGTAGAGGTCGCGGGCGGCTTGGCCGACATCGCGTCCGGTGTCCTTGCGCAGTTCTGCGAGTGCGTCTTGAGCGGTGTCGAGCGATCGGCTCAGGCGCTTGAGCGCGGCGGGCTCGCGGAACGCCGCGGGTGGGCGCGACGGTCGCGCGGCTGGCTTTTTGGCTTGGGGCATCGATCGCTCCTGTGGTGGCGGGTGGGGCGGTCGGACAGTACCGAAGCTAACGTGACCCTCCTCGAGGGGAGAACTCTGGCCGCACGCTGGTCGCGCCTCCCGGGGCCCGGTCCCGCGGCTTTGCGAAGGGCTGTCGAGCCCTCCGAGCTCGTCAGTGCGCCGTCGCTATCCGAGACGTGGAGCGTCGTCGTCGCGCGTGCGCTCTGTCTGATCAGCGTCGCAGCGGCTGCCTGCTCTTCTCCTCGGTTTTTCGGACTGGTTCTGTCCGAGGGCGGTGGAACACTTGCGACATGTCGCTAAACGTCTTCGATTTCCCGCGACATGTCGCGCGGGGGGTTCAGCGGCGCGCCCCTGTAGAGCGGCCCCGCACCGGTTGGCGCCGGCCGGGGCCCGACACCGAGGAGGACCCCTCGATGCGCTTTCACCGTAACCAAACCTCCCCTTCCCCGCCGCCGGACGCTATAGCCGTCGCTGGGCTGATCCGGACGCATTGGGTGCTGTCGGTGTGTGTGGTGTGCGGGCATGAGCGTCCGCATGGCGAGCGGCACCGTGCGAGCTGCCCGACGTGCGGCGCGCAGCTGCGGAGCTTTGCCCTGTACCGCGATCTTGAGGCCGGGCGGTGAGCGCGATCGAGGAGCGGATTCGCAAGCTGCTGGCGCTGGCGGACTCGCCGAATGAGAACGAGGCGGCCGCGGCGGCGGAGAAGGCGCAGTTGCTGATGCTGCGCTACGGGATCGAGATGGCCGCGGTCGCGGCGGCCGGCGGCGAGCGCCTGGCGGTCGACGGGCACGTGGTGGACGGGAAGGTTGATCCGTGGCGGCGGATGCTGGCCGCGGCGGTGGCGCGCAGCGCGGGCGGCGAGATCGTGTGGGCCCCGGGCGGCTACGGGCGCAACCAGGGAAGGATCTTCTTCTACGGTCCCTCGGGCACGGTCGGCGGGATCGTCGAGCTGTACCGCTATCTGGAGGCGCAGCTGGTGGTGATCTCCGCGACCGCCACGGCGGCGCGGCGGGAGCGGCGCGTGCACGGGCGGACGTGGCGCCGCTCGTTTCTGCTTGGCGCGGTCGGCCGGCTCGGGCAGCGCCTCGACGCGCGCCGCGCCCAGACCACGGAGGCCGCGGAGAACGGCCGGGCGTTGGTGTTGGTCAAGACTGCGGTTGACCGGGAGATCGAGCGTCGCCACCCTGAGCTTGAGAGCTCCGGCTACCGGGCGTCGGTCGCGCGCAGCGCCTATGAGGCGGGCAGCCGGGCGGGCACGCACGTCGATCTCGGCGATCACCGGCTCGGGCACAGCTCGCCCGCGCTCCCCGACGCGGCAGCGCGATGAGCGACCGCCAGCTATGGCTTCAAGAGCCATGCCCGACATGTGCGACGCGAAGCGGGCTGCGCTGCCAGACGAGCCGCTACCGCGGCAAGTCGTTGGGGGTGCTGCACGCCGCGCGCGGCTGGCGGCATCGGGCCTGCCCGGCCTGCAAGGCGCAGCCCGGGGAGCTGTGTAAGACGCCGAGCGGCCGGCGAGCCGCCCAGCCGCACACCGCGCGTCTTCACCCCGGGCGGCGGGAGCTGTTCGCCGAGCCGGGGGTGTGGGAGGAGCTCGAACGCTGGGAAGCGGCCGCTGCGCTGGTGCGCTTCTCGGGGGGCGGGGGCAGCCAGGGCAGCGTCGCCGCGGTGACGCTCGAGGACGCTAAGGGGCGCACGCTTGCCCGCTGGAGCAGCGGCGAGGGCGAGCTGCCCGAGGCGCTCGCCGCCCCGATGTGGGGCCGCTACGCCCTGTTTCGCGGCCACCCGCGCATCAGCGGCCTGTTGATGTGGGACGTGCGGGAGCGCCAGGTGGTTATCGCGGGCGAGCGTGGCGGTGAGAAGTTCGAGGAGCGGCTGTCCGCTCCCAGGCAGCTGGATCGTCTACCCGTCACGTCCGTGGCCGCCGGCGCGGGCGACGTGTCGCGCGCGTCCGCTCCCCGGGCGCACCGCGCCACGCCGGCCGGTGCCGGGAAGGGCTCGCGTTCATGCGAGCGCTGCGGTGAGCCGCTCCCGCCAGGGCTGCGCGCGGAGGCGCGCTACTGCTCCAAGCGCTGCCGGCAGGCCGCCTCGCGAGCGCGACTGAAGGACCGCCCTCCCTTCCCGCCGCCCAGCGCCGCGGAGACGTGCGCGTGGTGTGAGGGGCCGATGCCCGCCGGCGTGCGAGTGGAGGCACGGTTCTGTTCCAAGCGCTGCCGGCAGGCGTCCTCCCGCCATGCTCTCAGGGTCCGCGGCGGCCCGGCGAAGACCTCGGGCCCGCACGGCGCGTCCCACGCCCGGGCCGCCAAGACGCGAGCGGCAGCACCGGATGCGGTTAGAGCGCGTGGCGGTCGGTAACGTGATCCCGGCGCGGATCGCTTCGCGCGACACGTCGCTGGAGGCCGCGCACGCCGTGACCGGTGGCCGGACCCCGGCCTGGCTCGGTCAAGCCAGCACCGGCAAGCAGCCGCCGCGGTCATGCTGCGTGCTGGGGCGGCGGGCGTCGTTCGCGGGTGCGCTGCAAGCTGGGGAGCTGGCCGGGTGAGGGTGTGGCCGGCGCTGCCGGTGCCGGGGGAGCTGGTGCGGCTGCCGCTTCCCTGTCCGCCGCAGCTGATCGAGCTGGCGGGCTACACCGGCGCAGGGCGGCTGGTCGCGCTGTGGTGGTCGCCGTATGGGGATGAGCTGATGATCTCCGACGGCGCGGTGACCGAGACCGGACGCTGGCGCGGATGGCTGTGCTTCTGCGGGCACCCGCTCGTCGGCCTGTTCCTGGAGCCCTACCGGCTGGGCGACGCCGACGATGAGGGTGAGCACCGCCTGCTCGTCGACCGTTATCTAGGGACGCTCGAGGTCGGGCTCGCGCGGGATGTCGAGCAGCTGCTGGCCACGCAGCCGTCAGAGCTTTCCGCGCTCACCGCACATCTCTCGCCCGCCGAGACCGAGGCGCTGCTGCAACGCCTGTTGGACGTCCAGGGCGAGCGCGAGCGGGCCAAGGGCCCGCACCAGCTACACGCGGAGGCGCGTGCGGTCTGGCAGCGCGAGCAGGAGCTCCTCGAGGAGCTGACGGCGTTGCTGGATGACGCCCAGGCGGCGGTGTGCGAGGCACTCCCGCCGCCGGCGGGAGCCGATGCTGGGCAAGGCGGTGGTGATGACCCGCCGATCACCGGGGTGCCGCGATGACGCGGACCGGTGACGGCGGCGAGCTCGCCGCACGTAGCATCGGCTCAAACGGCGAACGCGCGCCGGTGACGGACGGCGAGGACCCGGCCTTGGTCGGTTGCGAGCAGGCGCTCACCGGCTTCGTCAACCGGCCTGTGCGCGGTCGGGTCGCGTCGGTCGATGTGAGCTCGACTGCCGAGAGTGCGACTGTCTGCGCGGAGCGGGTGGCGTGAGCGGCACGTTGCCTGGCGGGGATGTACGCGGCTTCTATCGCGCGCTCGGGATCGAGTTGCCGGAGTGGGCTGCGCGGGAGGCGCCGGCGGGGTGCTTTGCCGATCCGGATGCGCACGCGCACGCGCACGGCGATCATGATCCGTCCTGCTCGGTGAACCTCGAGTCGGGCGCGTGGCACTGCTGGGGGTGCGGCGCGGCCGGCGGCGCGTATGACGCGGCGCTCGCCTGTGGACGCCCACCGCGCGAGGCGATCGAGTTGATGATCGCGCACGGTCTGGCCACCCGCCGTGCTGGTCCGCCAGAGCGCGCTGGCGTGTCGAGGAACTCCCCCTCTCCCGCGGCCGCGCCCCGCAATGAGCGCTCGGCGGATCACGGTCGGGGCACGGCGACCTCACGTGAGCTGGCGATGGGTGAGCAGGAGCTGGCGGCGGCGCACCAGCCTCTGGCGCGGCTGGTGTGGCCACCGCGCGTGTTGCGGCCGGACCAGGCGCGTGTGTGGTCGCGCGCAACGCCGCTCGAGCTCGGGTACGGGTGGGGGCGCGGGCGCGTGATCATCCCGATCAGAGACGGCCACGGCGGGCTGCGCGGGATCCTGCGGTATGCGCCGAGCCATGACCATGCGCCGAAGGTGCTGGCGGCGCGCGGCACGCGATTGGGGCTGATCCCCCACCCCTGCACGGAATCGTCCACATGGGTTGTTCTTGTGGAGGGGCCGCCGGACATGATCAGCGCCCGCTCGCGCGGGCTGCCCGCGATCGCGGTGCCGGGCGATGACGCCTCGGAGCCGGCGTGGGCGCGGCTGTTCGCGGGGCGGCAGGTGTCGGTGGCGCTCGACTGCGACGGCGCCGGGCGGCACGCGACGGCGCGGATCGCGGCCCATCCGAAGGCGGCTGGCGTGCGCGGCAGCATCGTCGACCTGGCCCGGGGTCGCACGGACGGCTATGACCTGACCGAGTGGCTGGCGGAGCGCGAGAACCTGGGTGCGCAGGAACTGCGCCGGGCGCTGGGCATGCCGGGCACGAGGCCGCGGGCCCGGGTGCGGGCGGCTGGTCGGTGACGGTCGGCGCTATGCGGCGAGCTCGCCCGCCTCGCGCTCGGGCGATTGCGGCTCGGCTCTGTGACCGTGGTGCATGGTCGTGGTGGCGCGGGTGAGGATCGCGCGGACGGTACCGTGCGAGACCTGGGCGGCGGCGGCGATCTCGCGGTGTGAGAGTCCGAGCCCGCGGGCGTGGCACATGGCGTGCTCGTATTTCGGTGTCGGCGTCGCGCTTGCCCTCGGCGGCGCGGGTGACTTGTCGCAGCACGTCACCTGAGAGCTCTTGGCGGGCGCGTAGCTCGCCGTCGCGCCGACGCGCCCGAGCGCTTGATCGGCCAGCGCTAACGCCGATTTTCGTGCAGCGAATTCGGCCCTACTTGTCGGCGTATTCGAGGCGCAGTCGGCGGCCTTGCCACCAGGGGACGGTGGTGTCGGGGAGGTCGGCGCTGCGCAGGACGGGTGAGTAGGCGCGGCGGTCGGGGCGGACGGTGATCGTGTCTTGGGTTGTGAGGATGAGGCCGCCGGTTTGCAGGAACCGGCGCTGAAGGGTGTCGGGGGTGGTGGTGTGGTAGCCGGGGAGGCGTTTGGCGAGCGCTGAGCAGACGGCGCTGGCGAGGATCGTGAGCACGACGTCGAGGTCGACGTTGAGCGGGACGTGTGAGGAGAGCGCGTCGAGGTGGAAGGATCGGATCGCTTCGGCGAGGCGTTGCTCGATCGTCATCCGGCGGGCGTAGCGCTCCAGCAGGTATTTCGGGGTCGCGGTGGTGTGGTTGGTGATGATCACGGTCGGGGTCTCGCGGCCGAGGCCGCGGACGAGGAGTTGGCGGATCGGTGCGGGGTAGTCGGACAGGCGGACGGTCTCATCGACGATCTCGGGTTTCTTGTAGTGACCGTCGCGATCGAGCCGCACGGTCTTCCACGCCTTGGGATCGAGCGTTTCGATGTGTTTGATCAGTGAGGGGGAGCGCATGCGGAGTGTCATGAAGCGAACGCCGCGCTCGTCGAGCTCGGCGAGTACTTGTTGGGTGGTGAGTTTCTGGTCGAACACGAGCAGGCTGGGGTCGTTGCCGGTCAGCGATTTCCAGTGATCGCAGAACGCGATCACCTCGCGTGCCTGCTCGGCTTTGGAGAGGTCGGCGTTGGCGTAGGCGAGCTGGTGGGTGTCGGCGTCCTGGGCGAAGAACGTCAACACTGCGCGGGTGCGCTGCGATCGGCGTGGGACGTAGTGTTTCTCAAGCGCCGGGTCCTCGCCCCAGTGCATGATCGCGTGGAAATCGAGGTCGAAGTCGTTGCCGGCGATCAGCCCGGCGTTGACCATTGCTGCATCGAGCGCGCGCAGGAACGCTTGCTGGCGCTCGTGGGAGAGCTTGTAGGAGTAGCTGGCCAGCGCGGTCGTCTTCGGCAGCGAGGACAGGCCGGCGAACAGGGCGGCGCCATGGTCGGTGGCGAGGTCCTCGACGTGCGAGACACGCCGGATGTTCGCGAGTTTGAGCGCCAGCAGTGTCAGGATCGAGCAGAGCGCCGGGATCACTGTTGTGCCCGGGTAGCCGGCGGCGGCGACGATGCCCGGGAGGTCGAGCGCGACGAGGTCCGGGATGCACAACAGCAGCCCGGCGTGCTTGGTCTCCACCCGGTCCGGCCACTTCTGAAAGTCGATCACACCGGTGGGCGGCAGTGACTCGCGCCGCGGCGCGCCGCGCAGCATCTCGGGCCGGCGCCAGAGCCGCTCGAACCCTTCCTCGGCGATCACCTCCGCGATCCCGGTGCGGTTCAACGCGATCCCCTCGCGCTTGAGCACCAGCGCGATCTCATCGATCGAGTGACCGGCCGCCCTGAGTTCCACGATTCGGTCGCGGGCGCGTTCCTTACCGGGCGCGCGCTTGGGTCCCGGGCGCGAGGAGACGAAGAACTCCCGGCGACCGGAACGGAAGTCGTGGACCATCGAGTTCAGCGTCTGCACGGTGTACCCGAACGCGCCGGCGACCTCGGCGGCACTACGACCCTCCAACAGGTACGCACGTAACGCCTCGTAGCGGCGCTGGGTTGGGTCCTCGGGTGAGGCGAAGAACTCGCCCCCCGCCCGAGCTTGGGGTGATCTCGCTGACTGGACGATGCCGATATTACACCTGAACGACCGGACGGAAACGCCTGCAAACGGCCCGGATCGCCGGCCGAGTGGCGTGACATCCGCTCAAACACGGGCTTGGCGAAGAACTGAGAACGTTTCAAGCCATCGCTGAGCGAGCACCCGTGCCCCGTCAGCACTCGCACAACCAACAGATACCAGTCACCGTAATCGCCCCCACCCGCACGCATCCCACATGCTGAACATCCCCCAAACCCAGCCCTACACGCGTCTTGCCGACCCCGCTCCCCACCTCACAACGCCCCAAAGACCCCGGACCCCGTCACGCGAAAATCGGCGCCTAACGGGCCTCGGGTACCCCGTCACGCTCGCAGCGGTGACGGCAACCGGCGGCACGCTGCGCGGATCTTCCCACCGGCCGGCACCTCTCCGCTACCGCACGCGCTGGATCGACTTTTGGTGCGAGTGGGTTACGTGCCCCAAAGTCCGGGTTAGGTGCCCTCAACTCTGGGTTAGCTCATTACGCCCACGCACGAGAATGAGGCGATTTTGCAGGACTTTTCTGACCTAACCCGGAGTTGGGTGCGAAATGCCAACTCCGGGTTAGGTGCAGCCTCGCTCCAAACCCCCGTGCCGATAAAAACCGCTTGATAGCAGGTGAAACGACCGACCTAACCCGGAGTTGCCCGCACTCTGGAACGGTGACTAGAGTAAGTCCCACGTCCGTGGTTGTCGAGGTGTGCCCTACGGAGGCAATGCCTTCCTCCTCCAGGGTCAGCTTGGTGTCGACCCTGCCGACGTCAGAGACGTCGGTCACGCTGTCGGGCAGGTGCCGCCTTCGGGCTGGGTGTGGCTGGATGTCGTGTGTCTGCGGGCGTTTTTGCTTGAGCCGTCGGCTGAGGGTGCTACTGTCCGGTGTCTCGATTGATGGCTCGCTGTGGTACGGCGACCTCCCCGCTCCAGACGGGGCCCGAGACGACAGACATAGCCAGACGTTCTCTTGGAGAGCACGAAGGCGCCCTCAGTACCTCAAAGAACCCAGGTTCCTGGAGCCGTGTTGTACGCCTTGATGTCTGCTGTGCCTGTTGCTGATGGCGTCGCCCTCTCGCTCAATCCCGTCGTCCACACCCGTGTCATACGCGTCGCCCTGCCTTGGTCTGAGCCGGACTGGATCGAGTTCTGTAGCGGGTTGTCAGGAGCGACTCCATGCGCGACGTTCCGGGTTGACCCGACGCACCGTGCGGCCGACTGTGGCCGCTCCTGTCCGCCGGGTCGCGACGCTCGGTCGCCTCGGCTGGCGAGGGTGTACGCCCGGGCCTGCAGGTGCGGGCGCGCTGGCTCGAACCTTCCGCAGTCGCCATCGGGCTGAGGCGTGATGCAGCCGTGAGCGCGATGAGTCCCGCCCACAGGCGACTCATCGCCCGGGTGCCGGTGGCTATGTAGCGGGATTCACCGGGCGCTGGTGGACGGCTGCCCTCCACCGCTTAGCGGCCTCGGCTCCCGCGCGCCGTGAGCCGTCCGGCTCGGGCGCGTTCGCCACGGCTGGCCGGATCGAAGACTTTCCCCCAGAAAGGCCCGTGACCCGTTCGCTCTTCGGGTTGCGGGCCGCTTGTCGTTAAGGAGCGCCTCGCCGCGAGGGTGTCGCGGAACCACGAAGCCCCGCCGCAAGGACGGGGCTCCGCATCCACATAGGAGGGTACCGCATGGTCCCCCAGTTGATCGCCCGTGTCGACGGGCTGCCCGTGTCGCTGCTCGAGCGCCAGGTCGTGTGGCCGGCGCCAGACGGCGGCCGAGGTCGTAGTGGGCTCTCGCCGCGGCTGCGCGCCCGGATCGAGCGCCAGACCGCCGTGGTGCACCAGTGCCGCGTGCCGGGATGGGCACGGGCGCTGGCCGAGCAGCAGCAGGCCGACCCGGAGCGAATCGAGATCCGCGCCGAGCTGGTCGCGGCGGGGCTGCTGTAGATGCGAGGTCATCACAACCCCATCGGATGGGCGGCGACGATGCTGATCGCCGTCGCGTACGTCCACGTCCTGCTCGAACTCAGCGCCGCCGTGCTGGCGGTCGCGGTCGCCGTACGGCTGCTCGCCTCGCCGGTCCGCGACGTGCTTTACGAGCGGGCCTGCCGCTGCCGGGTGATCCGCCGTCGCCCCGAGGTGACTGTGGCCGATCGCCGGTCGGCGAGCGAGGTCGATCGCGGGCCAGGCGGCCGGGTGAGCTAGGCCGGCCGTCGTCGAGAGGTGTCGGGTGCGTGGGCGCAGGTCGGCCCGCGCGCCCGCGCCACCGCAGTCCCAGATAGGACCAACCACTGAAGGGAGACGAGATGATCGAGGTCAGCATCAGCCGCGAGCTGGCGGCCAAGCACCCCGGGTTCATAGCCGGATGCGCCGAGCGCGGTCACCAGGTCGAGGTGTTCGACGACGCCCGGTCTGGCGAACGAGCGACACCGCGGACGTCTTTCACGCCCCCGGTAGCCCGCACCGTCCCGGAGGCCCCAGCCCAGTGTTCGCCGGCGCCGTGACGGCCGGCCAAATCACGACGAGAGGGAGACCCAGATGTCCAGATGAGAAGTCCCGGCGCCGGACGGGTGCCGGGTACCCCAACGTCCCCCTAAACGCGTCAGCCCCGGAGCTTGATCCTCCGGGGCCGACAGAAATCCTCACAGAGAGGAACAATCAGATGACGAAAAACCGTAGCACCGCGATCAGCGGCGCGCACGACCTCGGCGACGACGCGGCCCGGTCGGGGCGCGCAGAATCCGCCGGCCTCGCACGGACGGCGCGGGCGCTCGTTCGCCTCGCGCGCGCGCATCGCAGGCTCGAGCACCGGCCGACGCTGGGGCAGGTGCGGGCGATGGCCTACTTCGACGGCCGCGACCCGTGCTCGTACCTGCTGGACCCGGCGGTCAATTTCGTGCCGGAGCCGATGGAGTTCGGCTACGAGCGCGAGCTCGGCCAACGCGCGCTGTGCTTCACCTGCCAGGACCCGTACGGGCGGGCGATGGAGCTGGTGATGATGCGCGACGGCGGCGGGTTCGACCTGCTCGGCGGCTTCTAGGCCGCAGCCGCATCCCCGGGGCCCGGAGGCCAGCCCGATGACGGGCAGGTCATCCGGGCCCCTCCTGTTCTGCCAAGAGGTGAAAGATGTCATGAGCAGTCCGTCCCGCCAGACGGTTACAAGCAATCCATCCGATCCCCCGTGTAGGGACCTCCTCAGCTCAAGCGCGGAGCGTGTCCGCGCAGGCTGTTCAACCGTGGAGCTTG
>Ga0335078_10014653_pt1 | contig 11632 bp, 12 predicted proteins | sample Lox_Sample_32_FD_206711 | JGI IMG/M metagenome (GOLD analysis project Ga0335078, IMG submission 206711) | Soil microbial communities from Loxahatchee National Wildlife Refuge, Florida, United States - Lox_Sample_3.2 | ecosystem: Environmental > Terrestrial > Soil > Wetlands | place: USA...
CCAGGTTGCCGGCCCGGGTGGCATCGGACTGGGTGTCGTAGGACTTGATGGTGACCGGGTAGGTCTTCCCGCCGATCTTGAACCCGTTCTTGTACTGCGGCGTGGCCTGGATCGTCTTCACCACCCAGTTGTCCGACGTGCCGAAGTCCGCCAGCGCGCCGGTGAGCGGGTGGATGAAGCCGATCACGATGGCCTGGGTGCTCGCGCCGGTGGTGGACGAAGCGGACGAGGACGAGGAGGATGTGGCGCCCTTGATGCTGGAACTGCAGGCCTCGAGCAGCCCGCCGCCCCCCACGATAGCCGCGCTGACGCCGGCCGCGCGCAGCAGGCCGCGCCGACTGAGGGCCCCCCGCTGTTCTTCCTGGGGAGACCCATCTCCCCAGCCGCCCCTTGCCCCTTTGTCCGTGCTGTCGGGTTGCGCAGTCTGGTCACTCATGTGCACTCGATCTCCTTTGAGGTCGCGCCGAGGGCGCGGGACCGCATCTGAGGTGACACCGGGCAAGCCCTGCGGAGCTGGACTCAGGGCGCTGCGGCGTCATGAGGCTAACATCACCTAAATCCCAATGAGGGGGCGCTACGAGTGAAAGCAACGTGTGCTCGGGCTCATTGGTTTCTGGGGGGCCTCGGGGTCGGATGCCTAATACGCGGGCTCCTATCACTTTGTGAGAGCTCGTCCCGGGGCGCCGTACCGCAAGTCGTGCGCTCTGCGAACGAACGTGCATATATTGAACAGTATGGCAACGCTAGGATGCCCGTTTGGCGATAGTCAACGTACGTTATGTAACTGTTTCATAGCGTGAGACATCGAGGTGAGAGGCGTATCACCTCCCGGTAGGGGTCTCATCCGCACCTGCCGTCCGCCTCATCGGCGCGGCCTTCCAGCGGGGGCGGCGGGGGCCAGTCACGGCCAGCGCGCCAATGCTCTGCTGACTCATATGTCATATACCTCACATCGACACCATTGATAGCTAATGTCCGTGCTACCTCTTGCGTTCCTAGAGTTCCCGCCGCGGTACCCCTCCGAAACCGGGAGGCTCTGCTGTCCCGCCTGTCTCCAGGCTCAGCGCTGTCCCCGGGGCCCTGGCACCCAGCCATCTCTCCGTCCGGCGGACTGATTACTAGCCGGCGACAGTTGTCTGGCACAATGTGATGCTGACCGCTAGGCCATGCGACGCCCTCTCCTCGTTCGCCCGGCCTGGCTCATTTGTGCGGTCCTGTCGGCTGTTCCCCGGTCGGCGCGGGTCCGCCGCCTCGCATCTATCGCTGGGAGAAGACCACAGTCGTGGCTGTCAAGATCAAGCTGAAGCGCCTGGGCAAGATCCGGGAGCCCTATTACCGGATCGTCGTCGCGGATGCGCGCACCAAGCGCGACGGGCGCGCTATCGAGGAGATCGGCAAGTATCATCCCAAGGCCGAGCCCTCGCTCATCGAAGTGAACTCTGAGCGGGTCCAGCACTGGCTCTCGGTGGGGGCGCAGCCCACCGACCCGGTCCGCGTCCTGCTCAAGATCACCGGGGACTGGCAGAAGTTCACCGGGGAGCCGGGAAGCGAAGGCACGCTCCGGACGGCCGAGCCGCGCGCGGACAAGAAGGAGCGCTTCGCAGCCGCCGCCAAGGAGAGCCAGGCCAGCAAGGAAGCCAAGGAAAGCAAGGCCGGGACCCAGTCCAGGGCAGCCAAGCCCGCCAGGGACAGCGCCGCCAAGGACGGTGCCGCCAAGGACAGCGCCGCCAAGGACGGTGCCGCCAAGGACGGTGCCGCCAAGGACAGCGCCGCCAGGGGTGGCGCCAAGGCCGAGGCGGACGCCGGGGGGGCCAGGACCGCGGATGCGAGCCAGGACGCCGCTGCCGCCGAGGCCGCGGCGCAGGATCCGGGGAGTGGAGCCTAACGTGCTTGAGGAAGCCCTCGAGCACCTGGTCCGGGGCATCGTCCAGTATCCGGATGATGTTCAGGTCGCCAGCAGGACGCTGCGCCGGGGTAGCGTCCTCGAGGTGCGGGTGCATCCCGATGACCTCGGCAAGGTCATCGGCCGGGGCGGGCGCACCGCCCGGGCGCTGCGTACGGTGATCGGCGCCCTGGCGGCCGGCCGCTACGTCCGGATCGACCTGCTGGACGCCAACGAGGTCCGCTGACCCGATGCGGGTAGTCGTCGGCCGCGCCGGCCGTCCGCACGGGATCCGCGGGGAGGTCGTGATCGGGGTCAGGACCGATGAGCCTGACCTCCGGTTCGCTGTGGGCGCCACCCTGGATGCCCGGTCCTCCCCCGACGGGGAGCCCGCGGACGGCGGGCGGCTGACGGTCGCCTCGGCACGCTGGCACTCAGGACAGCTGCTGGTCGCGTTCGCCGGGATCACGGACCGGACCGCCGCCGGAGAGCTCACCGGCAGCTGGCTGAGCGTGGACTCGAGCCAGCTGCCGGAACTCCGCGACCCGGACGAGTTCCGTGACCACGAGCTGATCGGCCTGTCGGTGCGGACCTGCGCCGGCCAGCCGGTGGGCGTCGTCACCGACGTGCTGCACTACGGCCAGGACCTGCTGGTGGTCCAGCGCGCGGACGGCCCGCAGGGCGAGTGCCTGGTGCCGTTCGTGAAGGCGATCGTGCCCGAGGTCGACGTGCACGCCGGCGTTGTGGTCATCGACCCGCCGCCGGGACTGCTCGACCCCGCTCAGGCGCAATAGCGGCACGGCCAGGCGAACCCGGCCCGTTCGGGACCATGAAGAGGAGAGGGCGTGGGGCTTCGCATCGACATCGTGACGATCTTCCCCGAGTACTTCGGCGGCCCGCTGGGGGTCTCGCTGATCGGGAAGGCAGCGGCGCGGGGCGACATCGAGTTCGGCGTGCACGACCTGCGACGCTGGGCCAGGGACGTGCATCACACCGTGGATGACGTGCCGTTCGGCGGCGGCCCGGGCATGGTGATGAAGCCAGACGTCTGGGGCGACGCCCTGGATGAGATCATCCCCGCCGGGCCGCCAGGAGCCGCCCGGCTGGTCGTCCCGACGCCGAGCGGAGTGCCGTTCTCGCAGGACATGACGGCCCGGTACGCCACGCAGCCGCGGCTGGTGTTCGCCTGCGGCCGCTATGAGGGCATCGACGGCCGGGTCGTCGAGGCGATGCGGGCCCGGATGCCGGTCGACGAGGTGAGCATCGGCGACTACGTGCTGGCCGGCGGCGAGGTCGCCGCGCTGGTCATGATCGAGGCGGTGGGGCGGCTGCTGCCGGGCGTCCTGGGTAACGCCGCCTCGGCGGGGGACGACTCGTTCGGCGGTCACGCGGACCCTGAGGCGGCCATGCGCGGGCTGCTCGAAGGTCCCGTCTACACCCGGCCGCGGGCCTGGCGTGAGCGCGAGGTGCCCGAGGTGCTGCTGTCGGGTAACCACGCCGCGATCGCCCGCTGGCGCCGTGATATGGCGCTGCGCCGGACCGCCGCCCACCGGCCTGACCTCATCGGGGCCCTGCGCGACCTGGACCGGCGGGACCGGCAGGTGCTGGCCGAGGCCGGGTTCGCGCCCGCCGGGCAGCCCGGCCCCCCGGTGGCCGGCGAAGGGGCTCCTGCTGCTGGCTTTCCGGTTAGCGGCGAAGATATGGCACACTGAAGTCCGCTGTCTTTTTCAGGCACCTGGCCCGGGACCCGAGGAGGCCCCTGGCGCGAGCCAGCTCGCCGGGTGCCCGTACACGACCACCACCGAGGAAACCGCTGTCATGCATACCGCGATTGCCGAAATCGAGCAGGCCCAGACCCGGTCTGACATCCCGGACTTCCGGCCCGGGGATACGCTCAAGGTCCACGTCCGGGTCACGGAGGGGAACCGCTCACGGATCCAGGTGTTCCAGGGCGTGGTGATCCGGCGCCAGGGCAGCGGTGCCCGCGAGACCTTCACCGTCCGCAAGGTCAGCTACGGCGTCGGCGTCGAGCGGACCTTCCCGGTGCACAGCCCGTCGATCGACAAGATCGAGCGGGTCACCCGGGGCCAGGTGCGTCGCGCCAAGCTGTACTACCTGAGGGAACTGCGCGGCAAGGCAGCCCGCATCAAGGAGCGTCGCGACCAGACCGGCAGCTGATGGACGATCAGCAGGATCCCGGCGCGCTCGCGTCGGCCCGCACCTCGGAGTCCACCTCGAAGTCAGCAGACAAGAGCGCTCCGGAAGCGGACGAGAGCGCTCCGGCGGCCAAGAAGAAGAGAAGCTTCGGCCGCGAACTGCTGACCATCGTCCTGGCCGCCGCCGTGCTCACCCTCCTGGTGAAGGCGTTCGTCGTCCAGGTGTACCGGATCCCGTCCGCGTCGATGGAGAACACGCTCCAGATCGGCGACCGGGTCCTGGTGAACAAGGTCGTCTATCATTTCCGCGGCATCGCGCGCGGCGACGTCGTCGTGTTCAGCGGGCAGGACTCGTGGGGCCCGGATGCTCCGCCGCCGTCCAGCGACCCGGTGGTCCGGCTCTTCGATGACGTGCTGTCCGGCATCGGGCTGCAGAACAACCAGACCTACTACATCAAGCGGGTGATCGGCCTGCCGGGCGACCGCGTGGCCTGCTGCACCGACGGGAAGGTCACGGTCAACGGCGTTCCGCTGAGCGAGAGCTCGTACCTGTTCCCCGGCAACCCGCCCTCCACCCTCAAATTCAGCGAGGTCGTTCCGGCCGGTCATCTGTGGGTCATGGGGGACCACCGCGGCGACTCCGACGATTCCCGTTTCCACCCTGGTGATCCGGGTGGTGGCGCGATACCCGAGAGCCAGGTGGTGGGCCGGGCGTTCCTGATCATCTGGCCGCCGTCGCAGACCCGTGACCTGCCCATCCCCTCGACGTTCCAGCAGGCCGCACTGCACGCGGGCGCGGCGGGGGCCGCCGTGCTCGGCGTCAGCGGGACCGCGGTCACCGTCGGCGGAGCCGCGCTGGGCGCCGTGGCGGCCGTCCCGGTGGCGGGAGCGGCCGGTGCCGCCGGCGTCATCGGAGCCCCCCTGCTCTTCCTGCGCCGGCGTCGGCGCTCTGGCTTATCTGACCGGCTCTTACCCGTTTTCGCCCGCCGCGCTGGCACGGGGTGCCGGTCCGGTGACCTGCCGGTGGCGCTAAGCTCGATTTGACGACGGTGCCTGGACGTTCAGGCTGCCGGACGCATGGTCCGGACACGCGGTGTACGCGATCGGAAGGGGCGCGGATGAGTGGCGCTGGCCGTGGCGTGACGCCGGGGGCCGAGCCGGAAGCGGGCTCGGGCAACAGTGCCGAGTCATCCGCGCCTGACCAGGGCCAGCCGGCTGGCGCGGACGGCGGATCCGGGACTTCCGGGCCAGCCAGCGACGGAACGACGGCGGACGGGAAGGCCGGGGGAGCGGCGGAGGCCGCCGGCGCTCGCGCGGCGGACGCGTCGCCGGATGGCGAGGCGTCCCCTGGTTCGGCGGCGGCCGGCCCGGGGGCCTCCGGGCCCCGGGCGGCGCGGCGGCGGCCGCGCAGGAAACGGTCGTTCTGGCGCGAGTTCCCGATCCTGGTCGTCATCGCGCTCCTGCTCGCGGTGGTCATCAAGACGTACGCGGTCCAGGCGTTCTACATCCCGTCCGGCTCGATGGAGAACACGCTCGAGGTCAATGACCGGGTTCTGGTCAACAAGCTCGTCTACGATGTCCGCGACATTCACCGCGGCGACATCGTGGTCTTCAACGGGGACGGCTCGTGGGACCCGGGCACGCCCGCCCCCGCGAACACCAACTTCGTGGTGAAGTTCGGCCAGGGCTTTGCCAGCATGTTCGGCTTCGGCCATCCGGGAGACATCCTCATCAAGCGGGTCATCGGGCTGCCCGGGGACCGCGTGGCCTGCTGCGACGCCCAGGGCCGGGTCACGGTCAACGGGGTTCCGCTGGCCGAGCAGTCTTACCTGTATCCCGGCGATGTCCCCTCGGAGATCAGGTTCAACATCGTCGTGCCGCCGGGCCGGCTGTGGGTCATGGGAGACCACCGGCAGATTTCCGACGACTCCAGGGATCATCAGCAAGATCCCGGCGGTGGCACCATCCCGGAGAACGCGGTAGTCGGCCGGGCCTTCGTCATCATCTGGCCGCCGAGCCGGTGGCGGATCCTGCCCATCCCCAGCACCTTCGAGCAGCCGAAGCTGAATGCCTCGGCAGCGGCCCCGGGAACCCGGACAGCCCCGGCCGCCGACGCCGCCGCCGGGCTGCTGTCAGCCAGGCTCGAACCCTCCAGCCCGGCCCTGCCGCTGGCCCTCGGCTTCGCCGCGGCCGTCCCCGTCACCTGGCTGCAGCGCCGGGCGCGGCTGCGGATCGCCCGCCGCCGCGCCGGCCGCCGCGCCGGCCGTGGCGGTCCAGGTCAGTAGCGCCGCCGCGGGACCTGGGTGTCGCGGTCCCCGTCAGCACAGGCCCCGGCTTCCGGGGACGCGGGACAGGCCACGGTTACCCGCTCACCTTGTCCGCGCTACCCCGGCAACTGGCGTACTCTACGCAGTGTCATGACCCGCCACTCTGGTGCGCCGCCCGCCAGTAAACTGGCCCCACCGGTCACCGTAACTTCTCTGGCCCCTTCAGGCCCTCAGGCCTCTTTCCGGAACATGTATCCCAGGTATCCGGGCTATACGCCTCGGCGTGACGGGGGACTCGGCGCCTACGAAACCGTGCTCGCCCGGGCCGGGTTCGCTCCGGTAGCCGGTATCGACGAAGCCGGACGAGGGGCGTGCGCGGGGCCGCTCGTGGTGGCGGCCGTGGTGCTCGATCCCGCCAGCATCCGGCGGATGCCCAACCTGGCCGACTCCAAGCTGCTGACCCCGCAGGCCAGGGAGGAGGCTTATGCCCAGGTGCTCCGCTGGGCCATCGACTGGCACGTCGTGGTCATCGGCGCCGACCAGATCGACGCTACCGGGCTGCACGTGTGCAATCTCTCGGGCATGCGCCGCGCCTTCGCGGGCTTGCGCTGCAGGCCCGGGTACGTGCTCACCGACGGCTTCCCGGTTCGCGGCCTCGGCGTACCAGATCTCGCCGTCTGGAAGGGCGACCGGGTCACCGCGTCGGTGGCGGCGGCCTCGGTCGTGGCCAAGGTCAGCCGAGACCGGATGATGCGGGACCTGCACGAACGTTATCCCCTATACGGTTTCGACCGGCACAAGGGATATGTCACCGATGAGCACGTACACGCCCTGGCCGAGCACGGGCCCAGCCCGGTGCACCGGTATTCGTTCGTGAACGTGACCAGGGCCGCGGGCCTGGTGAATCCCGCGGACCCGATGGCGCCTGCGGACCCGGCGGAGCTCATGGGCCCCGCGGAGTTCGGTGACCGAGCCGATCCCGCTGCCGCTGGCCTGGCCGGGGCCCTGATGGCCTCCGGGATCAGATCGGCGGGTGCATCGGGGGAAAACGAGAGGAGAATGAACTCATGAGCGCGGAGGACCTTGAGAAGTACGAGGCGGAGATGGAGCTGCAGCTCTATCGTGAGTACCGCGACGTCGTCGGGTTGTTCACGCACGTGGTCGAGACCGAGCGTCGTTTCTATCTCACGAATGACGTCGAGCTGAACGTTCGGTCAAGTGACAACGGTGAGGTGTTCTTCGAGGTCACGATGCGGGATGCTTGGGTCTGGGACATGTACCGTCCCGCCAGGTTCGTGAAGAATGTGCGGGTAGTTACCTTCAAAGACGTCAACATCGAGGAACTGGCCAAGGCTGACCTGGAAGTTCCAGAGGACAAGCCGGACTTCCCGGCCTAGCTTCCGCGGAGGGGCGAATGTTCGGGCTTCCAGACGGAGTTGCCGCGTGCCTGTTCGACATGGACGGCGTGATCACCCAGACCGCCACCGTCCACGCGGCGGCGTGGAAGGAAATGTTTGATGGCTTCCTTCGCGAGCACGCCGGGCAAACCGGAACCGAATTCGTCCCGTTCGACGCGCACGCCGAGTACGACGCCTACGTAGACGGCAAGCCCAGGCTGGACGGTACCAGGTCCTTCCTGGAATCCCGGGGTATCCACCTGCCCGAGGGGAAGCCTGACGACCCGCCGGGGATGCCCACCATCTACGGGCTGAGCAACCGGAAGAACGATCTGGTCCTGGCGAAGGTGGCCGCGGGCGGCGTTCAGGTGTACGACGGGAGCGTTACCTATATCCGCGCGGTGCAGGCCGAGGGAATATCGACTGCGATCGTGTCGTCCAGCGCGAATACCCAGCTGATACTTGATTCAGCGGGCCTGGCTGAGCTGTTCGACGTGCGGGTCGACGGGGTGATCGCCAAGGAGCGCGGCCTGCGCGGCAAGCCTGCCCCCGACACGTTCCTGGCCGCGGCCGAGGCCCTGAAGGTGCCAGCTGGTCACGCGGTGGTGTTCGAGGACGCGCTGGCCGGCGTCGAGGCCGGCCGGGCGGGTCATTTCGCGCTCGTGGTCGGGGTGGACCGGGTCGGGCAGGCGAAGGAGCTCAAGGAGCACGGAGCCGACATCGTGGTGCAGGACCTGGCCGAACTCCTCGGCCACGACGGACAGCCGGACAAGGATGCCCCATGATCAAGCAGTCGGCTTACGGGACGGAGCCCTGGCGCCTGGTCGAAAAGAGACTCGACCTCGACCTCCTGGCGCAGAGCGAGTCGATCTTCGCCCTGTCGAACGGGCACATCGGGCTGCGCGGCAACCTCGACGAGGGTGATCCGCACGGGCTGCCGGGCAGCTACCTGAACTCGGTCTACGAGGTCCGGCCGCTGCCGTACGCCGAGGCAGGCTACGGCTTTCCCGATGACGGGCAGACCGTCATCAACGTCACCAACGGCAAGATCATCCGGCTGCTCGTCGACGACGAGCCCTTCGACATCAGGTACGGCACGCTGCACTCGCACGAGCGTGTCCTCGACATGCGGGCCGGCACGCTGACCCGCGACGTCGACTGGTCGTCCCCGGCCGGGGCCAGGGTCAAGGTGACCTCGGTGCGGATGGTGTCGCTGACCCAGCGCGCCATCGCGGCGATCAGCTACACCGTCGAGCCGGTGGACCAGAAGCTGCGGCTGGTGCTGCAGTCCGAGATCGTCACGAACGAGGAACTGCCGCAGCGGGGCAAGGATCCCCGCCTGGCGGCGATGCTGGAGAATCCTCTGGTCAGTGAGGAGCACCAGTGCTCCAACGATCACGGCCCGGCCCGGGCGGTGCTGGTACACAAGACGCGGGTCAGCGGGCTCCGGATCGCGACCGCGATGTCCCACGAGATAACCGGCCCGGAGAAGATGGCGCACCGGATCGAGTCCTATCCCGATCTGGGCCGGGTCACCGTGGCGGCCGAGGTTTCTCCCGGTGAGCAGGTGCACATCGTCAAGTACATCGGCTACGGCTGGTCGAGTCAGCGGTCCAAGCCCGCCGTCATCGACCAGGTGTCCGGCGCGGTGTCGGCCGCCCACCTGACCGGCTGGGGCGGCCTGCTGGCCGAGCAGCAGGCTTACCTGGACGAGTTCTGGGAAGGCGCCGACGTCGAACTGGACGGTGACGCCGAGATCCAGCAGGCGGTGCGCTTCGGGCTGTTCCACATCCTGCAGTCCGGCGCGCGGGCCGAGTACCGGCCCATCGCGGCGAAGGGCCTGACCGGGACCGGCTACGACGGGCACACGTTCTGGGACACCGAGTCGTTCGTGCTGCCGGTGCTCATGTACACGCAGCCGTCCGCCGCAGGCGACGCGCTGCGCTGGCGGCACCTGGTGCTGGCCGAGGCCAAGCAGCACGCGGCCGATCTCGGCCTGGCCGGGGCCGCTTTCCCCTGGCGGACGATCCGCGGCCAGGAGTGTTCCGGCTACTGGCCCGCCGGGACCGCGGCGTTCCATATCAACGCCGACATCGCCGACGCGGTGGTCCGCTACCTGGACGCCACCGAGGACGCACGGTTCGAGCAGGAGATCGGCCTCGAACTGCTGGTGGAGACAGCGCGGCTGTGGCGGTCACTCGGCCAGCACGACGCGGCGGGCCATTTCAGGATCGAGGGCGTGACCGGGCCGGACGAGTACAGCGCCATCAAGGACAACAACATCTACACCAACCTGATGGCGCAGCGAAACCTGGCCTGCGCCGCCGACCTGGCCGTCAAGCTGCCCGACGCGGCGGAGAGACTCGGGGTGACCACCGAGGAGGCGGCGTCCTGGCGGGACGCGGCCGCCGCGATGTACATCCCGTTCGACCAGCGCCTCGGCGTGCACCCGCAGCACGAGGGGTTCACCGACTACGCCCGGTGGGACTTCGCCAACACCCCCGAGGACCACTATCCGCTGCTGCTGCACTACCCGTATTTCCAGCTGTACCGCAAGCAGGTCGTCAAGCAGGCGGACCTGGTCCTGGCCATGTACTTGCGGCCGGATGCGTTCACCGCCGAGCAGAAGGCCAGGAACTTCGCCTACTACGAGCCGCTCACCGTGCGCGACTCCTCCCTGTCGGCCTGCACCCAGGCCGTGGTGGCCGCGGAGGTCGGCCAGCTTGACCTCGCCCACGACTACCTGGCCGAGGCCGCGCTCATGGACCTGCGGGACGTCGAGCACAACACCTCGGACGGCGTGCACATGGCATCGCTGGCCGGGGCGTGGATGGCGCTGGTAGCCGGGTTCGGCGGGATGCGCGCGGGCGCCGGATCGCTGGCCTTCAGCCCGCGCCTGCCCGGTGGCATCTCGGAGCTGAGGTTCCGGCTGCGCTACCGGGGCCGGAAACTGCGCGTCACGATCACCTCCGGCCAGGCCAAGTACGAGCTCCTCGAAGGCGAACCGCTGCCCGTGGCCCACCACGGCATGGAGTTCGAACTGGGCAAGAAGGCCGTGGAAACGGAGATCCCGCCCGTGACGGCCGGGCCGCGTCCTGAGCAGCCGCCGGGCCGCGCCCCGTACAGTCGTGCCGGGTAGCTGATCCGATCCAGGCCGTCCAGGGCCCGGGACGTGATTCCCCATCCCAGGACGTGATTCCCTATCCCGGGATTCTGGTTCCCCCGGGTCATGATGAGTTCTCGTTTGGGCGTGAGCGGCCAGGACCTGCTTCTGCCATGTGTGCGCCCCGGCGGGCCGGGACTTCTGGTTATACATCCGGGGCATTTCCCAAGCGTTTGTTAGTCGCCCCCCGGCGGATTAGACCACCGAGCACCGACATTCCTGGCCCGATCTCCACCGGCGCGAAGCTCCGCCCTGGGTTTCCACAGCTGCAGATGGCGCTCTGCGGGCGGCCCGGGGTTACCGCGATCGTCGGATCCGGAGGTGATGGCGATGCACGCCAAGGACGTGCTGGGCAAGTCCGGTGAGCAGGCGGCGGCCGAGTACCTGGAGTCGTGCGGCCTGCGGATCCTGGACCGCAACTGGCGCTGCGCCACCGGCGAGATCGACATCGTAGCCGCGGAGCGGTACGCGCTGGTGGTCGTCGAGGTCAAGTCCAGGACCGGGATGCGTTACGGCAGCCCGCTCGAGGCCGTCAGCCGGGCCAAGCGGGCTCGGCTGCGCAGGCTCGCGGTGCAATGGCTGAACGCCCACGGCGTCCGCTTCGACCAGGTCCGGATCGACGTGGTCGGCTTGGTCTACGACGGCACCGGCGGGTTCAGCATTGAGCACATCCGGGGGGTGGGTTAGCCGTGCCGCTCGCCCGCACGTACTCGGTGGCCCTGATCGGGGTGAATGGGCAGGTAGTCGAGGTCGAAGCGGACATCGCG
>Ga0335078_10014654_pt1 | contig 11631 bp, 14 predicted proteins | sample Lox_Sample_32_FD_206711 | JGI IMG/M metagenome (GOLD analysis project Ga0335078, IMG submission 206711) | Soil microbial communities from Loxahatchee National Wildlife Refuge, Florida, United States - Lox_Sample_3.2 | ecosystem: Environmental > Terrestrial > Soil > Wetlands | place: USA...
TGAATGACATCCCATAGGTCTATTTGCCCTTGGATTGCCCTCGCTTTGGCCTGAGTTTGCCCTGAACCGGGACCTCCGAACCCCTTGCATTCGCTGGGCTTAAAATTTACTACCCCTGGAATTGTCGCGTTTTGTCAGGTCAAAGAGGTTGGAGTGAAAACCTGCCGCATAATGGAAGGCGTGTCGGTGGAGACTGCCAGCCGTGAGGAGTACTTGCGTCGAGGTCGGCGACTGGAGTACTTCACCATTGCGTACAACAGTCTGAAAGGTGTGTGCTCGATTGTCGCCGGGCTGATCGCCGGTTCGGTCTCGCTGGTTGGCTTTGGTCTCGATAGCATGATTGAAGTCGCTTCCGGTGCGGCGCTGTCCCGAGCGTTTCGGGCTATTGCCCGAGTCGCCGACTGGACACTGCCACCTGAACTTCCCAGATGGCGACTTGGCCTCGTCGACCACATCCGCCAGTCGCGTATTTCAAAAGCAAGTTGACCCGAACAGCCCAGGTTCCAGTTGGCACGCCATTCTGAAGCAGCGTCGCGGTCCAAACGAATCAGCGTAGGAAACGGCCAAGAGCAAGCATTTGGGTGGCGACATAAACCCAAACGGCGTTGTGCGTGAAAGCCGCACTAATCGGCGGGTTCGTCGCGATCACCGTCGCGCTGCCCAGTATTGTCGCCAACTGTACCTTTCCCGTGGATCGCCAGTCATAGAATGCCATCAGTGCCAGCAGTGAGTAACAACAAGCGAAAGTGAGGATGAAATTCCCCGCGATAAAGATAGGCCAGCGTGCCAAAGGCGCGGGTAAGAGGACAACTGTCGCCAGCAACATCAAGCGTTTGTGCGCGCGTGGATTCCGGCGCTGGCGGAAGCCGAAATAAGCCAGCGCCGCGAAACCCACGACGCGGAAGACTTGGGCGGTAACGAAAACGATCGAGTGGCCAGGGCGATAAACCCGGGCCGTTTGCTCGCAGACTACCGCGACACCGGCTAGAACCACCAGGCAGGCCAAGGCGAACCCCACCAGCCCCAGCCGGCGATGCAGATCGATGCGACCGGCTTTGGCGAGAGAGGTTTGCGCCAGGAGCAAGATCGCCCACGCCGAGAAGACAATCCCATGAACATTCACGATCCAGTGATGCGGCGGAGCGGCAAAGGCCTTCCAACGTGGCACTTGAAGCACGCCGGATAGATAGAATGTCTGCGCGAAGCCGACAAAGACCACGACAACCACCAAGGCGGCGAAGGCTTGGAAAAAAATGTGATCGTAGTCGGATTTGATCTGAGGCGCCAATCTTGTACTCGCCATTGTTCCTCCTGGAATTTAACTGGAATTTTTGAACATGAAGTTGCGAATGCCTCATCGAGCACGCCGGCGCATCAACAGCCGGCGCCTAACATTTGCGGAGGCGGGGCGATAAGCTCTGTGCGGGTTTCGATGAGGCTGCGAGTAGCTCCGGGCCGGGTCGCCTGCTACTCGCAGTTGGGTGTCCCGGCCGTTTCGTTACGGGGGCCCGCCCCCTGACGGTCGCGGCTCAGTTGGTCATTCCGCGCCGAGGCCTCGTCACTTCGCCGCCAGTTGTTTGGGCTCGAAGTTCTCCAGCAGCCATTGATCCGGCAGGCCGTTAAGACCGGAGGCCAGGGCAATGATCCTGCGTCCATCCGGGCTGATTTTCAGGGTGCCCTGTACCTCTCTTTCCGGGAAATCGCCGAGGCGCTCCGGTGTGCCACCGGCGGTCGCTATCCGGTACAGGCCATCCTTTCCTGCCGCGTCCCTGTCATGGTAGAAGATCCACTTCCCGTCCGGCGAAAACCCGGATTGACCTCCGGCGCTCAGGGGAAGCAAGGGCTTCCAGTCGCCGCCGGCCATGGGACGTACTTCGATGTTGCGTTGGTTGACGTCGAAGCGCTTTAACCAGGCGCCATCCGGAGATGGAACAACCATCAAGCTCGCTATGGAAGACGTGGGAGCCAACAGGGTCTCTTTGCCTGTGCCGATACCCCACTGAATCAACTCCCCAGACGACTGACGGTTAAAATATAACGCGTCGTCGTTCGGGGGGGCCCCGGCTATCAGATATCCCCTCCCCCGCACGGCGCCAAGCTGCCCGGTTCGTCCGGACTCCACTGCAACCGAAAGAATGTTCGTGGCGGTTCCGTCCCCGGCAACCTCCGAACAGAACAGATTATTGGGATGGCGAGAGATCCAGACGCAACTCAATTGTCCTGTACTGCGATATAAATCCCGTTCCTTGCCGGTAGCGAGATCCCGCACCCGAGCCACAGATCCCACCTGGCCGGTGTCCTCACGCTGGACCGTCCAGGCGATCTGGCTGCTATCCGGGGACCAATTAGGATTGGGCACTAATTGTCCAATGGAGTTGGGGGGGGCGAGGGGCCTCCAGTCACCCGGACGGCCTGTGGGATCGAGGTCCGCGATCCATTCCCGGAAAATGGCGCCGGCATCAGGAGCAGAGAGGTAGAGCAGCGACCCGCTCGCAGTAGTCGCCCCCATAGCAAAGGAACCGTAGCGTACGAAGGCCGGGTCGCCGGCCGGCTTGCCGTCTTTGACCGGGATGAGTTGAAGCGCTGCGGCACCCGAATGCGCGCTCGCGACCGCCAGATATCGCCCGTCGCGCGTCCAGTCAATGAGCTTGGCGTTACCGGAAATAAGCTGTGGTTCCCCGCCCTGGCTCGGTATGACAGAGGTGGCCGGAGCACCGTCGCAATAAGCGATGAAGCGGCCGTCGGGCGAAAATGACGCTGCGAATATGCTGCTATTTCTGCGCAGCACTTCCTGTTCTGAACCATCGGCGGCGGCAATCCGCAACAATCGGATTGTCCCGTCCGGAGAGGCGCTACGAGCCAGGATGTAGCGGTTGTCCCAGGACCAGTCTGCCGGGTAGCCGATGAGAAACACGCCCGTCAGCGTGATTTCTCGATAACCCGTTCCGTCGGCCTTGATGAACGCAATGCGATGTGCAGGTAAGCCGTAGCGAGGATCCGACGTAATGGGGCCCTGATGCTGGCCAAAAACGATCAACGCCATCGAAAAATCTCTGGAAGGGACGAAGCCGAAATCCTCACCTGGCTTTGGCTTGAAGACCACCCGCTTGTTATTGCCGGCAACATCGCCGATCACAAGGGCGCCTGTTGCGGCATCGCGGTACATGGCGCGCTGGCCATCTATAAATGCAAGGCTGGAAGCACCCGCGATCTCGATCTTGCGTTGCGTCATGGTGGCCGGCGCCGCGGCGCGCTCCCCCTGCCGCAGCGCGGCCAGCCTGGCGGTCGCCGTGGCAGCCAGTTCCCGCTGGTCCTTGTAATCGCGCTCTACCTGTTCATAAATTTTGACCGCTTTATCCTGGCCGAGCTTTTCGTAACAGCGCGCCTCGGCCACTAACGCCTTGGCCGCCAGTGCGCGGTCCGATGCAAAGTCCTTGGCGACCTGCTGGTATAGCTTGATCGCCTGTTCCAGATTTCCCGCCGCGCGCTCCGCGGTAACCGCTTTTTGAAACAGCTCCGCTCCGGAGTCGGCGGCAAGCGCCGCTACCCCGAACATCAGGCCCGCCATTACGATTGTGAGCTTCATCTGAAATCTCCCTCGAATCCCAGAGTGCGCTTTCCGCCCGCGGAAATCGTCACGCCGATCCCCGCCCGTTGCAAAAAGAATGCAAGATTTTTGTCATGGAATTATGGAATGAACTTATATCCCACCCCATGCACGGTCTTGATGTGCACCGGCTGCGAGGCGTCTCGCTCCAGCTTGGCGCGGAGCCCGGCGACATGATTGTCCACCGTGCGGCTGGAGGGATACGACTCAAATCCCCAAACCTCGTTCAACAGTTCGTCCCGAGTGACTACCTCGCCGGCGCGCGAGGCCAGAAAGCGCAGCACTGCAAATTCCTTGCGCGTCATCTCGACCGGCTTTCCGCCGAAGAGCGCCTCATAGCTGCGGAAGTCGATCTCGGCTTCGCCAAAGCGCAGCTCGTCCGGCAGGCCGGGGCCGCCCTCGGCGCCTGGCTGGCTACGGCGAAGGAGCGCCCGCACGCGAGCCATCAACTCGCGCACGGAAAACGGCTTTGTGACATAATCGTCCGCTCCAAGGTCAAGGCCCAGGACGCGATCCGGCTCCTCGCTGCACGCGGTCAGCATCAGAATCGGAGTCTGTATCCCTTCCCCCCGCAGCTTGCGGCAGAGTTCCAATCCGCTCATTCGCGGAAGCATCAGATCGAGCAGAATCAGGTCGGGCTTGCGCTGTCGTTGCAGCTGGTAACCGGTTTCTCCGTCCGTCGCCGTGACCACCTCATAGCCCTCGAAGCGCAGGTTATCCGAGAGACCACGCAGAATAGCAGGGTCGTCCTCAATCGCCAGAACCGTGATCATGATTGCGCCTCGATGGGAAGCCCGATGGGAAGAAAGACGCGAAAGGTGCTGCCAAAGCCGGGCGCGCTTTCCACCTCCACGCGCCCGCCATGGGCCTTGGCGATATGAGCCACCAGCGTCAGCCCCAAACCCGTTCCCGCGATCAAACGGCTCTCATGCGAAGGGGCCCGATAGAATTTCTCAAAGATGCGCTTCTGCTCCTCCGGCGCCACGCCCAGCCCATGGTCTACGACTTCGATGACGGCGTCCCCGTTGCGCGCGCTGAGGCGCAGATCGATTTCGCGGGCATCGCCGGAGTACTTCATGGCGTTGGTGAGAAGATTTAGAATTGCCTGCTGGATGGCGTCCGGGTCGGCTTTCAGCTCGGGCATTTGCTCCTGAATCGAAACGCGCAATTTGAAACCCTGCTGCGCCAGCGGAAATTGCATCGTGCGCGCGGCCGAGCCGGCAACCTCTTCCAGCCGCGTGGGCCGGAGGCGGTAGATCTTCTTGCCTTGTTCGATCTTCGAAAAGTCGAGCACGTTATCCACCAGCCTGGCCAGACGCTCGCTCTCATTGACGATAGTTTCCAGATACTCGGACCTGGTACGCTCGTCGCGGCCCCGCCCCATAGCGAGCGTCTCCGCGAACATGCGGATCGAGGTCAGAGGGGTTTTCAGCTCATGCGACACGCTGGCGACGAACTGCGAGCGCACCTCGTTCATGCGCACGTCGCGATCGACGTCGCGCAGGAGCAGATAGCCGCCGAATACTGCGATTCCCAGCACCAGTGCGAGCGCCGCGATCCAGATGCCGGCCGGCAAACCTTGGCGGGTGGCCGCCGGAAAGTGAGGATCGGTCCATTCCACGCGGAGGCCCGGAAAAGCATCGCCCAAAGCATCCACCATAGGCGCTCCCTGAGCCGCGCGGCCGAGCAGTCTCACCCCCGGGGGAGCAACCATGGCGGACGAAACGGCCATCACCAGTCCCGGCACAGGCGGCTGCGGAGACGTGATGGTGACCAACCAGAGCGGGTTGCCATACGGAACCCAGGCCGATCCATCAGGCGCCGTGCCGGATTCAATCTGGGCGCGCACGCGGGGAAGGTCTTTGGCCAGCGCCCCGGCTTGTTCCATTTCCATAGTTCGTTCGGCAAGTTTCTGCCCGGTCCGGATATCGGGACGAGAGCCTAAAAGCGAGCGGATCATATAGAGCTCGGGCAGAGTGAGCCGGCCGTCGCCGTTTACTAGAGTGCCCAGGAAGCTGCGGACGGCATCCGAGTCGCGTCCGGCAGCCAGAAGGCGCTCTGCGGCGTAGATCCGGTAGCCGACTCCCTGTTCATCTCTGGCCTCCGCCGGATCGCTGAGCAGAAGACGATACTGGCTCGAAGCATCGTCGGCTCTTCCGGCCTTCACCAGTGTTCGCGCCAGCGCCAATCGCGCCTCACCGCGTTCCCTGGCGCGCTTGGCGTAAGCAAGCGCGAGACGATACGCTTCCGCCGCCGCGGCATCATTCTTTTGGATAAACTCTCGGGTCTCTCCTGCTTGGCTAAGCTGCGCGAATTCCTTTGAAACAGGCTCACCCTGCGGAGACGCCGCCTCCCAGGGCAATACGAGCCGGTCATTTTCCAGGCTGGCGACCAAGATGACCGCCGGGTTCTCAGAGCCGCGCGCCCCGCTTGGAGCCAGAGGGCGCATCAAGCGGTTGATTTCCTGTAGCTTGATCGCTTCCAGGCGCGAGGAAAGTTCCCGGCGCACCTGATCGACAGCCGCGCGCCGCTGGTCTACCGCCCGTTTGGCGGCCAATTCCCGGTCCTGATACATCAGGCGGCTAGCGAGTCCGATCAGGGCTCCAGCCGGGACAAAAATAGCGGCCAGGAATAGAAATATCTGTCGCTTGTGTCGGGTGACGCGCATAGCGCTCGATTACCGGCATTGTACAGTTTTCACAAGAAAGTTTGTCATCGAATTGTCAGGCCGGTGCCAAGGGTTCCGCAGGCCGAATCCTTACTGGCGCGAAGCGCCTCGTCTGCACCATCAAACGCCCGGCAAAATCCCTGAACGGCGATCACGGAGAAACGTAAAGATAAGTCGGCTCGATAACGCCATTCCGCTGTTTCGGGCGAATGACGCCACTCGTACGAAGCTCCGACAGGTACGGACTGAATTCGGTTTCCGACAGATTAGGAACGGGAAACGCGCTTGCGTCATGAGACCCACCGGGGCGTTGGGCGACCACAGTTGCGAACAGGCCTCAGCTTTGGCTACGCCTAGCCGCCCAGCGTTGCTTGGCGGCTTCGCTGATTGCCTTCCGACCAGCAGCACTCAACTTTCGCTTCGGCTTCGATTGCGGTGGGGCGGCGCCCTCTGCTCTGACCTTGGCCCACCTTGCCTTTTGAGCGGCGGCGATCCTCTTCCTGGCAGAGGCGCTCATCTTTCGCCTGGATTGTGCTGGTTCAATAGCGGAAGCTTCCGCCGCGCGGTCGCCTTTCAACAGTTGACGGAGTTCGTCAATTTGCGCGTCGATGCGCCGTTTCTGCGATTCGAAGCCTTCGATGGCTGCATGGATGATTTCAGCTGTGAGCTTTTGCGGCATTTGAATGTGGTACGTCGAGACCATTCTAGTACAGACGTGTGAGTGACAGGAGGTTGTGAACTTTATGTCCTAAACAAATCGAAAGGAGATGACATGCAAGAGACTACGCCTATTGTGGGAACCGCCGAGCCCCCGGTGCCCATCGAGAAGTACAACGACGAGCAGGTCCGGCAATTGGTGACCGCGCTCGAAGAACCATTCGACGCACATGAAATAAAATGGCGCGTTACAAACACCACCGCCGACCGACGCCGCGGCCAGGTAATCGCGTACGCTGATCCTCGCGCCTATACCGACCGCTTGAATGCACTGTTTAGCGTCTGCGGCTGGACGCGGGAGTACACCATTCAAGTCATCCAGAACTTCGAGCGAAAAGAGCGCGGGAATGGCGGCGGCATCATCTCGGGCAAGATCGTGGTGACTTGCAAACTGACGATCAACGTTCTGGGATCACATGCCGGCCTCGGAGAGGAGTGGGCCGACAACGAAAACGCCGGAACATCGGCGGAAGCACAGGCGTTCAAGCGCGCTTGTTCCTGCTTCGGACTCGGACGTTACCTATACGATCTGGGCGGCAATTGGGTTGACCTGGACGAGCGGAGGCAGCCTCTTTCCAAGCCGAAGTTGCCTGACTGGGCACTCCCGAAACGGAATGCAACGGCATACGCGTGCGGTAATAGGCATAACCATGTAAATGGGAATGGCCACCTGAATGGGAAACACGGGGGCGCCCCGGACATGTCCACGCTCAAGACCAGGGCCAAGTCGCTCTGTGAACAGGTCGGATTCGGCCTGGCGAGATCAGTCGTGGGATCGATTGCGGGCGTAGATGGAATTGACGGGATCCAGGACGCCAACGTGCTCAGCGCCGTGTCCTTGAAACTGGAAGACACCTTACGGGGTGTCGAACGGCTGCGGACCGCAACCGGCGTCGCTGGGCAGACGGTCCTCGCCAAACTCTGTCGCGAGATAAATCTCGCCGGCGATACGCTGGACGACATTCCGGACCGCCGCACACTACGACAGTTGATCGAGACTCTCGAAAAGGCTGCTGGGACGATTCAGGCTTCCGCGAAGTGCAATGGGGATCACGGAGAGCCACCCCGGCGGCAAAATGGTACGAATCGAAATCCGGTGGCTGCCGCGCGCGCGGATCTGATTCGAGAGGCCCAGCGAGTGGGCAAATTGCGCGGGATGAGAGTGTCGGATGTCATAGATCGCGCCGCCAAAGGCGCATTCCGCTTTGCTAAGCTTCAGGGGCTCACGGTGGAGTCTTTGCCAGCGCTGATAGCCGCCACGGACATACTCCGCCACGTCACGCCGGAGCCCGTGGACGAGGGGAACCCGGCCATCCTTATATATAGCGGCGCAGATCCTTCGACAAGCCGCTGATTGCCAGTCAGGGCAACCTACGGATTTCAGGAAATTTCCCGCGTGCGGCTCGGCCGTGCATGGCGAACAGTGAACTCAAAAACACAGGAGGACTTATGGACGCAGTGAATATCGACGACGTTTTGCGTTTGCAGGACTTTGGACTGGAACGGCTGGACGAGGATCAGGCGATTTTGAAGTTCGCCCAGCGTGCGGAGGCAAGAATCGCTCGCTGGCTGGACTTTGCCAAGGGCGCCCTCTTGATGCTGGTGGTGCCCGACGACCCGGAATCGGGCTGCTTCTACATCTATGACCGTGGCCGGGAAGCATTCTATTCGCTCGGGCTTCCGATCGCCGGACGATTCGGTGGGTTCCGGGAGGACGAATTCGACGGGCTCTGCCAAGCGTTTGGGCTAAAGGCGCTTGCCCAGAATCCTACGCCGCTGAGGCCCTGATCGTGCCGTTTTTGGAGAGATGCAGCGAATGGCTTATATAAACGGAGGAGGGACAGCGGTGGACCATCAGCGACATGCAACGATCGAAATGGCCGCCCAATTTCATCGCCTATTCGTGAACCGCCGCGCCTACACGCTGCAATCGTTCAAGCCGCATCCCGATACCGGACGGCACTACTACTTCAGGCCAAAGGCGAAGGAGGGACAACCATCTCCGGCGTTGAACCTGGAGACGCTGCGGCAGCACTTGGCCGGCGACCTGACGGTTGGGCTCTACTCCATCAATCCGAAGACCCAGCGCTCGAAATGGGTTGCAATTGATGCCGACTACAAGAATGCTGTTGAACACTTGCTGAAGCTGCAGTACGAACTAACACTGGATGGAGTAGAGCCGGCACTTGAGAAGTCGAATCGCGGCGGCCATCTCTGGATTCTTTTTGAAGAACCGGCTTCTGCACGGGACTGCCGGCTCTACATCTACCACACAGCCCTGAGGCTGGGGCTTCCGATCAAGGGAGCCGGCTTGCCAGAAGGAATTGAAATCTTTCCCCGGCAGGATGAGATCGGACCAAACGAATTTGGCAACGCAATTCGCGCGCCCCTCGGCGTCCACCGCGGCGCCAAGGAAAGTCGCGGATGGAGGTTCTGGTTCTACAACGCGGATTACAGCCTGGCGGACCAACTGGCTTATCTTGGCCGCCTCAGGAAAGTGACCGAGAGGGAACTGCGGAAATTCACAGCCGGCAAAGAGATTCCGGCGGAATTCTCCCAACACGCGAATCGGCCTGAGGTGCCTCGTCGCTACTACACATCGGCGCCGACTGAGTTCCGAATTCTCGACTACGTGGAAGTGCGGCGGCAGGTTGGCCGGAATTGGATCGCGCGCTGCCCATCGTGTGCCGGGATGAATCGTGACAGAAGCGGGGACAATCTGGCCATCGCGGTCGAAGAGCCGCGAAAGTACATCTGTTGGGCCGGGTGCTCGAAGGAAATGATCCGGGAGGCGCTCGGCCGACCCATTCCACAGAAGAGGTACGCATGAACCCAAAGAAGCAAGACAATGACCTGCTGCGGTTGAAGCTCCCGGCAAATGCGGTGCAACGTCTGCGGCGTGCTGGGATCTACTGCAGCCCTGGCGTGACGATCGAATTCCAACAGCAGACCAAACGCCACGTATTGCGCGGGCGCGAGTCTGGAGGCGCCACCAAGGAGTTCGGCCATTACGTGAGCTTCTGCGGCCTGGGCGGCGAACGGCTACCTTGGTTCGTGCGCCCGGATTCCCTGGTAGCGAACGGCGATCACGCCGTGGTCATTGCACCGTCGATGGTAAGCGTTGAGGTCCTTCGTGTCGAGCACACCTATGAACTGCTGATTGTCCGGCACGAACTGCGTGCCGAGCGTGAGGGCGCGCGGCCTCGGATTTGGTCCAAGCTGGTATTCCGCGGATGGCAGGGGCAACTCCCGCTGGATCTGGTGAACAGGGACCGGTCGGTGGCCGGACAAATTGCGCCGGAGTTCTTCACAAGAGCAGGCGATTTGCGCCAGTTGCCGACGCCATTTGTTGAGGCCGTGCAGGCGGTTGTTTCGGCAGCGAACTGTCCGAGTTGTACGCACGCTCATCTGCTGGTAGCGCCGAAACCGCTGCTGGCAGAGGAGATGGCTGTTGGGTCGGGGTCGAGCGGGCACGAGATGGACCCTTCGGCTGGCGACAATGATCCCGGGTCGGCCGAAAAAACACCGCAAGCTACGGCAGCGGTTTAACAGGAGTGCAAGGAAGTGGGTTTGATATCACGCGTGGCGACCACCGGCCTGTTGGCGCTGGCCGTCGGCGGATCGTATCGTCTTTTCACCGAACGGCACCAGTCGAGATGGTTCTCGGCCGAACGGAACGTTACGTCTTCAATGGAATCCGAACACTTTTCACCGGCAGAAGATCTCGAAGCGATTGAAGGTGGAGAACTCCGGGCGGCAGCCAGACGACTTCGTAGAACACGAACGCCGCTGAACGTCGCGATGTACTCGTTCACGGACACGCTAATCGCACGAGTCCTGGTCGATGAGGCTGATGCCGGTACGACGGTGCGGGTCTACCGTGACGGATAACAATTTGAAAATGAGGGTCACGAGCGGCACGGCGGGAGTTCGGTGACATCCATGTTTCAGGGGCATCGAAACATCCAGGTTCGAGTGAAGCCGGTGTGGCGCTTCGACCTGATGCACTTGAAATGCTGGAGCGACGGGCGCATATTGCGGGACGGTAGCGCGAACTGGTCGCCGGCCGGGCTGAAGCGGCAAGATAACGAAATCCGCTTGACCACCGATCCGAGGGAAGTCCAAGAGTTCAATCGAGATTTCGAGCAGATTTGGAACAGGCCAGGCAATGTTGTCGTGCAGTGAGCGCGGTTGCCTGGGGGAGTATGTTCATGAGTCGAGCCAAGAACGCCAGTCTGGTTTTCTGTCTATTCGTCTTGTACTGCGTCCTGCTGTCGCAGGGGTTAAAAGCGACGGGGGTGAGCGCGTTTTTCGGCGCCCTGGCGGCCGTGCCCCTGACCGTACATCTCTATCACCGCATTTGGCCGCCGTCGCGGGTCAGCGGCGAACAGCGGCGATCACGCGGGTTTGCTACTCGATACGAGGCTGAGCAGGCCGTCACGGGATCCGGATTGCGACGGACCGTGGTAAGCGCAGATGAGGAGTAGGGATTGCAGGAATACGACGTAGCCCTGAAACTGCTGTTGCGCCTTCCCGGGTTGCTCGCGCTGCAGGAGTTGACTGGGACTAGGGTCGAGACTTGGATGGACGCTGAGATTCCAAAAATCCAAAATCTGCGGGCGGACCTGCTCGGCAAAGC
>Ga0335078_10014655_pt1 | contig 11631 bp, 4 predicted proteins | sample Lox_Sample_32_FD_206711 | JGI IMG/M metagenome (GOLD analysis project Ga0335078, IMG submission 206711) | Soil microbial communities from Loxahatchee National Wildlife Refuge, Florida, United States - Lox_Sample_3.2 | ecosystem: Environmental > Terrestrial > Soil > Wetlands | place: USA: Florida...
GACTACTTCCGTCGCAACCCGGCGAGCGGCTACTGCCGGGCGATCATCGCGCCGAAGGTCTCGAAGTTCCGCAAGGAGTTCGCGGCTCGGCTGAAGACGAAGGCCTAAGGCGGGTCGTCCCCCCCGCTCCTACGCGCTCGCCGCGAGGAAGAGGAAGTACGCGGCGAAGCCGAGGATGAGCACGCTCGAGACGAGGACCGCGAGCCGGCCCGTGCGTTCGCTGCGCTCGGTCCCGCGATGGACGACCCACGGGAAGACGACGATCCACACCGCGATCGCACCGAACAGCCCGACGAAGAGGACGAGGCCGCCGAGGTAGGCGAACGCCAGACCCGCGGTGAGCCACCACACGATCTGGAAGGGGTTGGTGACCCCGATGGCGAGCGCCTTTCCGTACGTCGCGAGACCGGCGGTGGGCGCGGGCGGGGACCGGGCACGGCCGGACCGCCAGAGGGTCGCTCCGAGGAAGGCCATCGATGCGGCGCCGACCAGGTACACCCAGCGCACCCCGGCCGAGAGGTCGACGACCGTGTGAAGCCCGAAGACGAGAACGCCCAGGACCAGGTCGGCGCACATCGCCCCGAAGCCGGTGATGAGCCCCTCACGGAACGATCGGACCGACTGGGAGACGATGTAGACGTTCATCGGGCCTGGGGGGATCGTGAGCGAAAAGCCGAGAAGGAGGCCGAACGCGAGCTCGTACGGGAGCGGCGTCACGTAAAGCCTCGGTCGAACGGGCCTTCTTCCCGGAGCTTGGAACCGTGAAACGGTCGGCCGCTAATTTCCGGAGGGCGGGACGGTCCGGCCCTCGATGGTCGGGAACCGGTCGGTCGGCCGCTTCCAGGAAATGGCCAGGATTCCGCCGATGAGGGCGAGCAGGAAACCGATGAGGAAGCCGCCGAGCGCGAGCGGCAGGCTCACGAGCGCGAAGACGATCGCGAGGATTCCCCAGACCGTGTGGAGGAACGGAACGGCGATCATCAGGACCCCCACGATGATCGTCACGAACCCGATCAGGAGTCCGAGCAGGAAGACGGCGCTGAAGAATCCGAACAGCGCGAAGATCGCCCCGAAGAGCGCGAAGACGACCCCGCCCGCCAGGATGAAGAGACCTCCCAAGATCGTGAGGACCCCGGCCGCCACCGGACGCGCCATCGATCGGGGAAACCGGCGCTAGAAGAAAAGGTCGGCGAACGGACGCGGTCCGCCTCGCTCGGCGGACCCCAATCCTTTTCGCAGCGACGGGACTCGGGGTCGCGGTAGCCCTCGATGTCGCCGAAGTCGGTCGTCCGCGGTCGAGTGTTTGACCTCCACCGAAAGCCCCAGGCGCTGGGTCAGCACGGCCTTCCCAAGCCCTCGGTCGCGGAGGCGAGGGTCGGCCCGACGGGCGTTGACGGCGATTTCAATCGGTATCGGCACGAGGAGAAGCGCGACGATCCGGGCATGGCGCTCTTGATCCTGCCGCGGGAGACGCTCGACGAGCTCGGTCGGGAAGGGTGGCCGGTCCGTTCGGGGGACCTAGGGGAGAACATCACCACCGAGGGTGTTCCGTACGACGCGTTCGTCCCCGGTCGCAAGTACCGCGCCGGGGAGGTCGTGTTCGAGATCTCGAAACCGTGCACTCCGTGCGACAACCTCTACCTGCTGCCGTACGTGGGGTCGGAGCGAGGACCCGAGTTCCTCAAGGTGATGCTCGACCGCCGAGGGTGGTACGCGAAGGTCGTCCGGGAAGGCAAAGTTCGCGTGGGCGACGAGGTCGCGCTCGTCGAGTAGGGCGCAGGGTTTTCGCCCCCCGGAGGTCCGGGGAGGTTCGCCGCAGGAGTTCCGAAACCTTCGGAACGTTTCTATACTCCTAGGCCTCGTCGCACCACGCTATGTCGCCGGGGCCCCTTGGTCGAAATGCTATTTGGCTAGTGCCAATCGTCATCGTGATTTGCGCGATCATGGTCCTTCCAGGAGGGACCTTCCTCGCGTCCGGGGCCCACGCGGGAAACCCGATGGCCGCCTCGGCGGGAATCTCGGCGGCCTCCGGCGCCGGGGGCGTGGGGGCTCTCCCCGGTGACAATTCCGCCGGTCACCCGGGGTCCGGCTACTCCGCGCTCTCCTCTAGCCCTCTCGGTTCTTCTTCCCAGTATACTCCGACTTCGTCGATCAGCACCGCCGCCACGATCTCCTCGCTTCCCGCCACGGTCCGCGACCAGGCGTGGGCGCAAGACCTCTTGCACCCCAGCGTCGCCGGACCCAAGCTCGCCTCCTACCCGAACCTCAATGTTCTCGAGCACCCGATCCAGACCGTCAACGGGCAGATCAGCCCCGGCTACGTCGCCCAGCCGGCTCCGCTCGGGCTCACCGATTACGGTCTCGGCAAGACCACCTATGCGTACAACACGTCCCACATCGTCGGCACCGTGACCCTGAACACTCCTCCCAACGTGACCCAGCCCGGAGCCCTCGGCGTCATCGAACCGTCCCTAGGCGGCGAGCACCAGGGTGCGCTCGGCAGCCTCAACGAGTTCGGCGTTCAGCTCAACACCATCGGGTCGAATCTCACCATCCCCGGCACCGGCGACCAGGGGTACGTTTGGGCCCAGAACGTCGTTAACTGGAACGATTCCGCGCTCCACTTCGTGATGGACACGTGGAACTTCAGTCTGGACGCCGGTGGCGGCTGGAACCTGAACTCGATCTACTCCGCGTGCGGGACGAACACCGCCGGGGTCAACGAGAACCTCATCGCCAACGGAGGGGTCCTTCAGTGCGTCAAGGGAAACCTCCCCATCACCGCCTCGGATTACCCGATCACGCTCTCGCTCTACAGCAACTTCTCGACCAACTCGAACTACCGTTCGCAACTCGTCTACGGCTACAGCGTCACCTTGGGCGGCGTTGGAACGACGATGGGCGGCGTGGTCGACACCGTGGTCTTCAACAACACCGCTCCGAGCTGGCAGAGCCCGTCCATGCCCGCCAACGTGCCGGCGAACGCGATCAACGGCTTCTATCCCACGCCGACCTTCGGGCCGGGGTCCGGGTTCGCCCAGGACGCCGAGATCGACATCGTGGGCGGGATCGCCGGCGACAACGGGGTCTTCGGCGCCATCAACGGGACGGTCACCCTTCAGTACTCGAACGCGAGCTCGGGCGGCTGGAAGAACGTTCCGTCCGCCTACAACTTTGGTACGGACACCGGCGAAACCTCGATGGGGATCGCCGACTACTGGACCGCGAGCCATACCCTCTCGATCAACGAGGGTCCCACGATGCTCTACGGGCTCTGGAACGCCGAACCCCAGGTGTCGGTCGCGTCCGGCGACATTCACATCGCGGGCTCGATCTCGCCGTCCTACGGGTTCGTGTTCGTGAGCAACACTCCGCCCGTCACCAACCCGTTCGCGGTCTCGACCGAGCGCGACAACATGAGCTGGCTCCCGACGACGAGCACGGGAACGTTCAACACGTACCTCCCGCCGCTCACGGCGCCGTGGACGACGACCTACTACGTGCAAGCCTTTGCCTCCGGTTCGAAGGAGTACAACGGCACGGTCACCGGATCGACGACGAGCGAGGCGATCACGCTCACGGCGTCACCCAACACGCTTCGCGCGCCGCTGTATATGGCGTCGAACGCCCAGGCCTCCGCCCTCGCGTTAGCGGTCGGAGCTTCGGCGAGCGCGCCGTACACGTTCAACAACCTGAACGTCAACGTCAATTTCACCTTCAACCACCTCAACGATTACAACTTCCCCTCGTTCGAGGTGTTCCAGGCGACCGGTCTCACCAACGAGGTCTACGTCAACAACACCTACCTCGGGACCGACAACGGCACGAGTCCACTCGAGAACGATTACATCTCCGACGGCGCCAACGGCGGCTCGACCGGCCTTCTGGTCCCGTCCCCGGCGATCCTCTACGGAGGCTACTACTACACCTCGGGTATCTACCTCTACTACGACACGGCTCCGCAGGTGAACGACCAGGAGCTGTTCAGCCTGGGCTCGGGCGGCTCCGTGATCGCCCTCTGGGGCGACAACGATGCGTTCGTGAACAATACGTTCGTGGAAGGCAGCTCGACCGGGGTCTGGGTCGGCGAATCGCTCGACTCGACGGTCTTGAACACGTTCGTGTTCGATACTGAGGTCGGCGTGACGGACATCGGTTCCACGGGAACGAACGTCTGGGGGCTGACCGCGCAGTATGCGGATGCCGCGATCAGCGCGCTCAGCAGCACCGACGCCACGTACAGCTGGCTCAACGTGAGCGATGCGGAAGGGATCGTCGCCGGCGCCGACTACGGTCCGGGGTACAGTTACTACTACCTCCCCGGGACGGTCGGACTCACGGTCAACGACCTCAACGTAACGGACGACGCCCTCGGGGCGAACCTCACGCTCTCCTCGGGCACCACGATCAACAACCTGGACGTGTGGGACCCCTTCACGGGCGACTCCCAGGGCCTCGACCTCGATGCCACGGACGGCACCACCGTGAACGGCCTCGTCGCGAACTACGCGAGCGGGTTCTATCTCTGGAACGCGACGGACACCACGATCAACAACCTCGTTCTCGAGAACGTAACGGAGTACTACCAAAACTCCCAGGTCTACGCGTCGACGAACCTCGTTCTCAACAACCCGGTCATCGACGACACCTGGTACATCGGCTTTGGTGAGGGCCTCGGTGTCTACGGCGAGTACGACACCGGTGTCACGGTGTCGAACGGCAACGTCATCGACATGTACGGCGGGATCATCTTCGAGTACACCAACGGGTTCACCGGGACCAATGTGAACTCGACCGACTCGGAGTTCTCGTACGAGATGGACTATTCCTCAGGAGTCTCGGTGAACGGCGTGAACGCCCAGGACGATTACATCGGCTTCAACTTGTACGAGACGAGCTCGTCCACGGTGACGAACGTCATCGCCAACGCGACGGGGGACGTCAATGGCTACTCGGCGGGCGTGGCGTCGTACGACACCACGGGGAACGCCATCTCGAACGTGGTCGCGTCCAACGACTCCATCGGGGTCGACGTGGATTACGGGTCGAACGGCAACACGGTGTCGACCGTGACCTCGGAGAGCTTCTCCCTGGGCGTAGCGGTCCGTTCCGCGACCGGCAACACCATCACGATGGTCACCGTGACGGGCTCCTCCGTAGGTGTCCTGGTCGACCCCTCGAGCCAGACCACGATCAGTGACCTCACCGTCAGCGATACTTCGCTCGGTGTCTACAATTACGAGTCGGACTGGACGAGCGTCAGCACCGTCGCCCTCACGGACCTTTCGGTCGCGATCTACTCCTACGGGAGCAGTTGGACCTCGGTCTCCGGCGTCACCGCGACGAACACGACCGTCTCGGGCCCGTGGGTGCAGGACAACCCGTTCTCGCTCCCGGCGATCGCCGCGATCGTGACCTACGAGAACGACTACAGCTCGATCTCGAACGTCCAGACGACGAACTACCCCGCCGCGTTGTACGACGACGATTCGGGATACACCACCGTCGACAACCTGAACGCGACCGGCGGCGCGTACGGCATCGTTCTCAACGATTCCTGGTACGGCACGTACACCGACATCGGCGCGTACAAGGACTGGGTCGGGATCCAGATCAACGGCGACTCGCGGTACAACGTCATCACCTCGAGCGCGTTCGTCGACTGCACGAGCTACGCGATCGCGATCTACTTCGGTTACTACAACCTGGTCTGGGAGAACACCTTCATCGGTAACAACGGCGCCACCGACGTCTACAGCTCGGCGCACATCCAGGTCTACTCGGGCTACGGCGACTACAATTACTTCAACAACGACGGCATCGGGAACTACTGGGCCGACTGGCACACCTACAACTCGTACGGTAGCCTGGCCCCGTACCCGATCGGGGACGACAACTACGACTACTACCCGATCGGCGGGCCCGAGGGAACCACCGCGGTTTACTTCTGGGAGTACGGACTCCAGTCGGGCGTCACGTGGTCGGTGACGTTCAACGGGGCGACCCAGTCGACCGCCAACAGCTGGATCGTGTTCTACGTGCTTCCGGGAACCTACTCGTTCACCACGGGAGCCGTCACCGGCTACTCGGTGACCCCGGCGACCGGAAGCGTGAACGCGCTCGGTTACGAGGTGGACAACTACCTCTACTTCACCGCGCTCTACAACGTGACCGTGAGCGAGACGGGGCTGGCCGCGAACACCGCCTGGTCCGCGACGGTCGGGGGCATGACCCTGTCCGGTAGCACCTCGACCCTCGTCGTTCCGCTAGGCCCGGGAACCTACCACTACCAGGTCAGCCCGGTGGCGGGTTACACCGCATCTCCGGCGAGCGGGATGCTGACCGTGACGAACGCCCCGTACAACCTCATCGTGACGTTCACGAAGGTTACCTACGCGGTGACGATCACCGAAAGCGGGCTCGGGAGCGGCACGAGCTGGTCCGCGACCGTCACTCCGACCGGAGGGGCGGGTCAGACCCAGACGTCGACCGGAACGTCGATCACGTTCTACCTCGCGAACGGGTCCTACTCGGTCCAGGTGGGCAACGTGAGCGGCTACTCGCTCTCGGGCGCCAGCGGCAGCCTCAACGTCAACGGCGCTCCGACCGGTTACAGCGCGACCTACTCGTCGACGACGAGCCCATCGAACGTGTCCACGGACACGTTCAACATGTGGCTCGCGGTGGCGATCGCGCTCGCGGTGATCGCGCTCGTCATCGGCCTGCTCGCGGTCTTCCTGCGCCGCCGTGGGAACCCGCCGCCGTCCGGGGGAGCCCCGCCGAGCTAGACGGCCCTCCTCCACCGTAGCGAACCCTTTCACCCTCCCCGGTCCGACCGACCGGGGAGTTCCTGATTTTGAACCACGGAAACCCCCGGGTCGGAACCCCTGTTCCCGGACCGCGGTCCCCCCTGGGAATTCGTTTCGCCAGGGGGGAATTGACCGTAGCTACGGCTTCTGTCCAGTAGGGGACGAGGGAAGGTATCTATAGTCGGACGCCTCGTCGCAGCCGACCATGACGAGCCCGCCTGCCGTGCGAATGAGCATTTGGTTGCTGCCGATCGTACTCGTTGTCTGTGCGCTTATGATCCTGCCCGGGGGCGCGATCTTCGGGGCCGCCTCGGCCCATCCCGCCTCGTCGGGAGGAGCTTCGGCCCTCGGAGCAGCTTCGTCGGCCGGTCCGTCCCTACCGACCGCCGGCCCCGCGGGCACCGGTTCCCTCTCGGCCAATCCTTTCTCCGGCCACAGCAACCCCGCTTCCACTTCTTCCGGTATTCTCGGCCTGAACTCGGCGAAGAGCCCCCTTCAGTACGCGAACGACCTCCGCCAGATCGGCTCGAATCCCAACGTCCACATCGGTACCGCCCTCGATGGCCTCGCCGCCGCGATCTCGTCCGGCAAGGTCTCCCCGTCCTCCGCATACCTGCCGAACCTCAACCTTCTCGAGTCGGGCGGAGCGAAGAGCCCGAGCCAGCAGGTCGGGTCGGGCTACGAATCCAACCCGGCCCCGATGGGAATCGGGGACCTGGGTCTCGGGACCGCCTCGCCGTACGTCTACAACACGTCCCACTTTGAAGGAACGCTGACGCTCAACGCCGCCAACGCGACGTATCCGGGCGCCTACTACTTCATGGGCTCCGCGGACGGCGGCTATACCTCTCCCTACAACTTCGGCATCCAGCTCAACACCGTCACCTCGAACATCTCGGCGGGCGGCGTGAACGACAGCTCCTACTGGACGCAGAACGTCGTCACGCTGAACGGCAACACGATCGGATTCGAGGACAACGTCTGGAACTTCTCTTCCGTTTCCGGCCTCCTGCTTCCCGGTTCGATCGCGAACGGCAACGGCATTTACGTCGAGCCGTCGTTCTATTACGACTACGGACCCCAGTTCCCCCTCACGTTCCCGGTCACCGTCGACCTCTACAACAACGTCACCATCAACACCACCGCGGGACCGTGGGACAACATGGACCAGGTCACCTTCGGCTACCGCGTGGTCGACTCGATGGGGACCTGGCAGGGTGTCTACGACACGGTCGTCTTCAACAACCCCTACGCCCCTTCGCTGGCCCCTCCCGACCACCCGGCGTTCACGGTCAGCGGCAAGTACGTCACTCCCCTCGGGCTCAACTACGAGTCCGAGCTCATCTTCGGTGGCCCCGGCGGCGGTTCGAACGCGGTCTTCGGCAACATCAACGGAACCGAGCAGCTGCTCTACTCCAACGTTTCGAGCGGCGGCTGGAAGCACGTCCCGTCGGCGTACGACTGGGGCAGCGACACCGGTGAGACCGCGATCGGCGTCGGGGAGACCTACACGAACGCGGGCGTCGTGGACCTTCAGACGGGTCCCTCGGTCCTCTACGGCCTCTGGAACTCCGAGACCCAGGTCCAAGCGAGCCCCGGCTCGCTCACGTTTTCGGGGACGCTGGCGCCGGACTACGGGTTCGTGTTCGCGGGTGACGGAGGCCCGTACGCCAATCAATCGTACGTTCCGACCACGGTCGGGGGCGCTTTCGACTTCTACCTGCCGCCCGTGAACACCCAGATACCCTTCTTTGGCGTCTGGTACCTGTTCGGGCTCGCCGACGGTTACGACCGGTATACTTCCGTGGGTTTCACTACCTCGCAGGTCGGACTTACGATTACGCTTTCCTCCGACCTCACGAGCCTCACCGCGCCGCTCTATCTGACCGGCAACGCTCAGGCGCAGGCGGCGGCGACGCACCTCGAGAGCTGGAGCTCGGGACCGCTTCTCTTCCCGAACCTCGACCTGCTGAATGCCTCGGCCGCGAACCCGAGCGACCCATGGTTCTTCGACCACCTCAACGACTGGGGCTTCGTGACGTTCAACATGTTCCAAGCGGTGGGCGTCACCGACACGATCAACGTGACCGACGCCTACCAGGGCAACAGCGACTACGGAGTCGACAACATCTACTTCTTTGACGGGGCGGCCCTCGGCACCCCACCCTCCCTGCTCGGCGCGGGATCCCAGGCCTCGTCCAACCTGCCGCAGTACGGCGGGTTGGTCGCGTTCTACGACGACAGCTCGGTCAAGGTCTACGGCCAAACCTCCGTCGGTTACTTCGCCGGCGACAACCTCGACCCGTCCGGCTACTACAACCTCAACCCGGCGGGTGGCGCGGTGGTCCTGTACGCCGACCCGAGCGTCAACGTTTCCTACTTTGATGCGACCACGGGCAGCTACGGTGTCTGGGCCGTCGATTCGAACAACCTCGAGTTCTATGATGGCGCGGGGCTCACGGGCGCGAACGCGCTCTCTCTGATCGGTTCCAACGACGCGAACGTCTACGACGTGGTTGGTGCCTCTAGCCTCGAATGGACGAACCACGCGAACGGTGGCAACCCGGTCGCCCAGACCCCCTTCGGGGTCTACGATGTGGCGAGCTCGGGCGGCACCTTCAATGAGATCTCCGGAATCGAAGGCGGAGTTGGGTTCGCCGGCTTTGGCAGCGACGGAGCGAACATCCTCAACGTCGAAGCTGCCCTGCCCTCGACCAACGTAACGGGTTCGGGCGGCTACGGGGTCGGGGTCACCCTCACCGGTGCGCTCGACACGACGATCACGAACCTCGTCTCCTACGAGTATTCGATCGGGGTAACCGATGGGTTCTACGGTCCGGGCAGCTTCGGTACGACCATCACGAACCTCTCGGCGATCGGTATCGGTCCGGATGCGATTGGCTTCGAGCTGCTCGGCTCGGAGTATACCAACGTTACCAATCTCTACGCGGACGGTGCGTTCTACGGAGGGATCATGGAGGGCACCGGGAACACGACGTTCGTTAACTCCTCGTTCTTCGAGACCGACTACGGTGTGGTCGCCCTGTTCGTCAGCAACACCACGTTCGACCAGACGAACGTGGGCATCGTGCTAGACGGGGTCATCGTCGCGTATGCCTATGCGACCACCTTCGACAACCTCAACGTGACGGGGCCGGTGCTCGATTCCTCGGTCAATTACGCCGGAGTCTTCCTCGAGTCCGCCACCGACACGACGCTCACCGACATCGTGGGGTACGGGAACGTCGCCGTCTACCTTCAGTCGGGCTCGGTCGTCAACGTCGACAACGTCCTCGGAACGTACGGGATCTTCGACTTCGCGGTCTTCCTGACCAACGGGACGACCGCGACCGTGAACGACGTCAACGGCACCGACGAATCGGGTGGCGTCGCGTTCCTGTACTTCAACGACACCACCACGACGAACGTTCTCGCCTCGTACGGTGGCGTCGGTCTCGTCTTCGAGGGGTCGAGCGACGGGGCGGCCTCAACGGTCTCGGTTTGGGACGAAGCTGTCGGAGTGGGGATCGACGACTCGACCGGTATCTCGGTGACCGGGGTCACGGTGAGCACCGCGGACTCCGTGGGCGTCGAAGTCGAGGACTCGACCCAGATCTCCGTTTCGACCGTGTCGGTCTCGGACGGCCAGGCGACGGGCGTCGTGTTCGACGAATCGAGCTACAGTTCGGCGAGCGGGATCACGGCGGCGAACGAGTCGTTCGGGGTCTTCTCGTACGACTCGGAGTGGATCTCGGTCTCGGACGTCACGGTCACCTACATGTCGGTGGGCGTCTTCGGATACGAGTCCTACTGGACCTCGATCAGCGGGGTCACGGCGAGCAACGCGACCACGTCGAGCCCCTGGACCGTCGGGGAACTGACGACGGAAGGCTACGCGGTTCCGGGCGTCGCCGCGGTCGTTACCGAGTACGACCAGATCGACTCGATCTCGGGCGTGACCGCAACGAACTATCCGGCGGCGTACTACGACATCGAGTCGTACGACGCGGGCGTCACCAACGTGAACGCGACCGGGGGATGGGCCGGTCTCATCCTGAACGAGTCGTACTACGGCGTCTTCACCAACATCGGTGCCTTCCAGGACTTCGTGGGCATCGTGATGAGCTCGGACACCTACGATATCGTGGTCACGCAGAGCGCGTTCGTCGACTGCACGAGCTACGGGGTCGCGATCTACTCGGGTGAGGAGAGCATGGTCTACCTCAACAACTTCATCGGCAACAACGGAGCGACGGGGACCTACAACGCGGCGCACATCCAGGCGTTCTCGACCGACAGCGACAACTACTGGGACGGGTCCGAGATCGGCGATTACCAGGGTAACTACTGGTCCGACTGGCACACGTACAACTCGGCCGGCGACCTCGCACCGTACCCGCTCGGCAGCTTCGTCTGGGACTACTACCCGCTCGGCGGCCCGGAAGGCACGATCGGGGTCTGGTTCTACGAGGACGGCCTCGCCTCGGGAGTCACCTGGTCGGTGACGTTCAACGGTGTCACCCAGTCGACCGCGAACGACGTGCTGGTCTTCTACGCTCTCCCCGGTTCGTATGCGTTCAGCGCCGCCGCCGTGTCGGGTTACATGGTCGCGCCCGGAAGCGGAACGGTGACGGTGGCGGGCTCGTACGTGGAGGAGTACCTCACGTACACGCCCATCTACAACGTGACCGTCACAGAAAGCGGCCTCCCCGCCAACTCGGCGTGGAGCGTCACGGTCGGAGGGACCACGCTCTCGGGCAGCACCTCGGCGCTCTCTACGCCGCTCGGCCCGGGGAACTATACCTTCCAGGTGAGTCCGATC
>Ga0335078_10014656_pt1 | contig 11631 bp, 6 predicted proteins | sample Lox_Sample_32_FD_206711 | JGI IMG/M metagenome (GOLD analysis project Ga0335078, IMG submission 206711) | Soil microbial communities from Loxahatchee National Wildlife Refuge, Florida, United States - Lox_Sample_3.2 | ecosystem: Environmental > Terrestrial > Soil > Wetlands | place: USA: Florida...
GCGGTTGCGTCCTTGCTCTTGCTCGCCGTTGGAATCGAGATCCTCGGCACGTCGATGAGCTTGGAACCGATCAGCCTCTACACATACACCGTGGCCTACGCGGGATCCGCGTTTGCTGTCCGCCGGGGAATCATCACGAACTCCGCGGTGCTGGCCATCGCCCTGGGCGTCGGTGCCTTCCTTGGTCTGTCTCTTGTCCAGCTCGTCCAGACGATTTTTCTCCTCCTCGTCGTCAGCTTCATGACGATGAACTGGACCCGTTCCATCATCGTGAGCCGCAAGCTTCACGAGGCACAGGGCGAGATAGCACGTCTTGCAGCCGCGGATGAGAGGCTTCGCATTGCCCGTGATCTCCATGACCTGCTCGGCCAGAAGCTTTCCTATATCGCGTTGAAGAGCGAGCTTGCAAGACACCTTGTCAGCTCGGCACCCGATCGGGCGGAAACCGAGATCGCTGAAGTGGAATCCACTGTCCGTTCAACCCTTCAGGAGGTGCGAGAGGCAGTTGCGGGCTACCGGCGGCCCGACCTTGCTCGGGAGCTACACGCAGCGGCGGAGCTTCTTTCCGCGGCCGGCATCCGGCTCGACAACAGATATGACCTGAGGAGTGTCGAGAAGCTTTCCCTTGGGCTCAGCGAGGCGCTTGCGTGGGCTGTTCGGGAAGGCGTTACGAACGTCATTCGTCACAGCCGGGCAAAAACGTGCGTCATCGATCTGACAGTCGACACGGATGCCGCGATCGTTGAGATCGTCGATGACGGAACCGGCGCTGGGGAGAAAGGTGTTCCCTCCGCATCCCGAGGCAACGGTCTGCGCGGTCTTCGCGAGCGCTTTGCCGCTCTGGGAGGGAGCTGCGAGGCCGCACATCGGGCCGGGGGAGGCTTTGCTCTGACAGCCTCCGTCCCGATCGGAGACCGGAGATGATTCGCATCCTGCTTGCAGACGACCAGGCGACCGTCCGCGGCGCACTTGCAGCCTTGCTTCGCCTGGAGAAAGACATGGAGGTCGTCGCGGAGGTCGGCCGCGCTGACGAGGTCCTTGCCGCGTGCCTTGAAAAGAAACCGGACGTTGCGCTCCTGGACATCGAAATGCCGGGAGGCGATGGCCTCGCGGCCGCAGCCCTCCTTCGGGAAAAGCTCCCCTCCTGTCGCGTGCTCATGCTGACCACATTCGGCCGACCCGGCTACTTGAGGAAAGCGATGGAGGGCGGGGCTGTCGGTTTCCTGACAAAGGACACGCCTGCGGCTCAACTGGCATCTGCAATCCGACGAGCCATGGCAGGCGAACGCGTCATTGACCCGCAGCTCGCCATCGACGCGCTGAGTGAAGGCGAGAACCCCCTCACTGAACGAGAGCGGGACGTCCTTGCCGCTGCTGCAAGCGGCTCCGGCATCGCCGAGATAGCAGACAAGCTTTTCCTGTCTCAGGGGACCGTGCGCAACTACCTTTCTCTTGCAATCCAGAAGCTGGACGCCAAAAACCGGTTCGAGGCTGCCCGCATCGCCAGAGAAAAAGGGTGGATCTAGGGCGCGGGCGACGTCACCCGGATTGGACGCATTCCCGTTACCCGTGTCGACATCTTTACAACGAGACCTCGGGGAGCATGACGAAGGAAGAACGTCATGAGCGGCCTTCCGACAACGGTGAACGGGGCCGGGTCTTTCGCCTTAAGGAGTCGAAGCACGGCGTCTGCCACGGTCGACGGATCCGGCGAGCTGCCAATCATTCGCTCCCGGACCTCCCGGACGCCCTTGATCGCTTCGGAGTACGGCGAGCGAGCGGGGCTCAGCAGGTTCTGCGGCAGGCTCGTTCGGACGTACCACGGTGCGATCACGGCGACCCGAACTCCTGTCCCGAGCAACTCGATGCGAAGACACTCCGCGAATGCCCTGATGGCCGCCTTGCTCGCCGCGTAAATGGACGAGAACGGGGTCGGAACCTCGCTCCGGATCGATCCGACGAAGATGATCATGCCGGTCTTGCGGCCGCGCATACCCGGCACCACACCTTGCATCAGCATAGCGGGGCCGAAAAAGTTGATTTGAAAATGGTCCCGCATCTTCTTGATAGGGATCTCCTCAGCAGCGCCAACAGGGCTTTCGCCGGCATTGCTGACCAGCAAGTCGACTTCACCCACGCTGCGAACAAGCGAGGCGATTGTCTTTTCTTTTTCAAGGTCGAGCGGGAGATAGCTGACGCCATTCACCCTGTCTTTCGCAGAAAGGGTGCGCGGGTTCCTGCACGTACCCACAACGTCCCATCCTTCCCGTACCAGCGCTTCCGCTACGGCCCTGCCAATCCCCCGAGACGCGCCCGTGACAAGCGCACGGCCCTTCTTTGCGTTGCTCATACGAGGCACTCCAAAAGCGCGGCGTAAGCCCCCACTGCTTTGTCGTTGTCGCTCGGCGTGTGGCTTGCACTCACCATGTCGCGTCCGTTGCGGGTGAGAACTCCGTTCGCATGCACAATCATCGAGTACTCCTCCAGGATCCCCCTTCGGAACATGATTTGTTGCAGCGCGTCAGGTCCCGTGATTGGCACAGCATGCGGCGCTGTCATCTCGATGCGGATGATCCCGCCGAAGTTGTACGCAAAGAAACCGCATCCGCTCTTCGCAAAGAGCTCGTTCAGCTTGTCCACGTAGTCAGTCGCCGCGGCGAACAAGCACTCAATGACTCCAGGCTTTTCCAGCTCGACGAACGTGTAATACGCCGCTGCCGCGGAAAGGACTGTTCCCGGAAGTGTTCCCGCAAGGTAAGCAAACGGCCTGCCGTCAGGGATCACCCCTGCGCTTGCAGTTTCCATCACATCCGATCTTCCGCACACTGCGCCGCAGGAAGGCCAGCCGCTCATGAGGGCTTTTCCCAGAGTCGTCAGATCAGGCTTTACTCCGAGCGCGGCTTGCGCGCCTCCCAAACCCATGCGAAGCCCTGTGACCACCTCATCGAAGACGTACAGCGCGCCGTGTTTGCGAGCAATCTCGATTGCAGCCTTGTGAAAGCCGTCGGCAAATGGGACAAGACCCGATTCCGCACCCACAGGCTCGCAGAAGATCGCGGCGATGCCGCCCTCGGAGGCATTGTCGACGAACGCCTTTTCCAGCGCCTCCAGGTTGTTCGGCGGAACAAGCACTGTCAGGTCCAGGACTTCTGCTGGCACTCCCTGGGACAGAAACCTGCCGCTCCCGGGGATCTCAAGGTCGGTCATGAAGCTGTCGCTCCAGCCGTGGTAGCCAGCCATGAACTTGGCGATCTTTTTCTTTCCCGTGAAAGACCGTGCAATCCTGGCCGCCGCCGCGTTGGCTTCCGTGCCCGACGACGTGAAGCGGACCCTCTCGATTCCGGGGAAATGACTGATGATCTTTTCTGCTGCCTGTATTTCCATCTCGTCGGAAAAGCCGTGAAACCACGTTCTTCTTCCGATCAGGTCCATCATGCTCTTTTTCAGGCCTTCATGGTTGTGCCCGAGGATCACCGGCCCACCGGCGAGGATGTAGTCAACGTACTCGTTTCCATCGACGTCCCAGATCCTGCTTCCCTGCCCGTGGCTCATGAACAGCGGATAGGGGACGCTGGGCGCCCATGCGTGCTCGATTCCGCGAGGGAGAACTCGGCCGGCCTTCTGGAAAAGCCTTGCAGATCCGGCAGTTCTTCCCTGGAGCTCGTTCAAGGCCTTTTCTCGCCGCGCGGGATCGAGGGTCCTGACAGGAGCCGAGGCGAGCGACGTCGTGCGCCTTACGATCTCATCGTATTTCATATTGGGTCGGAGTATAGGGAAACGCAGCCGGCCTTGCCAGTCCCCGGTGCCGGGGCTACACTCGGGGCTCACATGACCGCAGTCGAGCTCCAGACACTGCTGCAAGACATTCACCGCGTTCGGATTGCCGTGATCGGCGACTTCTGCCTCGACGCCTACTGGGACCTGGACCGGTCCTTGTCGGAGATCTCGATCGAAACAGGTCTCGCAACCCGGGCAGTTCGAAGCCAGCGCTACTCCCTTGGCGGGGCGGGAAACGTTGCAAACAATCTCACGGCCATGGGAGTCGGCCGGGTCCGGGCATTTGCCGTCGTCGGAGACGATCCTTTCGGACCGGAAATGCTTCGCCTCCTCGAAGCGGCAGGTATCGAAACCAGCGGAGTTGCCGTTCAGGGCAGCGATTGGTCTACTCCTGTCTACATCAAGCCAATCGAGTCGGACAGAGAGCAGGGGAGGATCGACTTCGGTGGCGCGAACAGGCTCGATGCTTCGACAGGAAAGCACCTCATTCGCAATCTTGAGGAATCGCTCGACGAGCTGGACCTCGTGATCATCAACCAGCAACTCCCCCACGGAGTTCACACGGACGAGCTTCGAGAAGAGCTTGCTTCGCTCGTCCGTCGCTCATCCACACCGTTTGTCGTCGACAGCAGATCGTTCAGCGATTCCTTTGACGGAGCCTTTCGCAAGCTGAATGACCGGGAAGCGCTACGGCTCTGCAGCGTCTCGTGGGCAAAGGACGCGCCGATCACGCGAGAGGCAGCGGTCAGCGCGGCTCGGATGCTCGTCGAGCGGTGGCAGAAGCCTGTCTTCATCACGCGAGGCGCTCGGGGAATTCTGGGGCACGACGCCACGGGGCTCTTCGAGGTCCCCGGTCTCCAGACGATCGGAAGGATCGACACCGTCGGCGCTGGCGACAGCGCCTTGGCCGGCATCGCCGCAGCGCTTGCCGCAGGCCGGGGGTGTGAGGAGGCAGCCACCCTCGGAAACTTCACCGCTGGGGTCACGATTCGCAAGCTCTACATCACAGGCACTGCCTCTCAGCAGGAGATCCTGTCTCTGGGAACCGATCCTGACTATGTCTTTCGGCCGGAGCTTGCGGAAGACCCCCGATCCAGCCGGCACCTTGAAAGCGGCGACATCGAGATTATCACCGAGCTGCCGTCCGATCGGCGTGTGAGAAGCGTCATTTTCGATTTCGACGGGACTGTCTCAACGCTCCGGGAAGGTTGGGAACGGATCATGGCCCCCCTCATGATCCGCAGTGTGCTCGGGTCGACCTGGGAAAGCGCTCCCGAGGATCTCCATCGAGTTGTTGCCGAAAGGGTTCGGCAGTACATCGACGCGACCACGGGAGTGCAGACGATCGTTCAGATGCAAGGCTTGGTCGAGATGGTGCGGGAGTTTGGCTGCGTTCCTGAGCCTGAGATCAAAGACGAACGTGGGTACAAGGCGGACTATGACAAGGAGCTTGCAGCGATGGTTGGGGCCAGGGTCGCCCTTCTTGAATCCGGGGAAATGGACGTCGACGATTTCACGATCAAAGGGGTCCTGCCAATCATTGAGGCGCTGTACCAGGCCGGCGTTCAGCTCTTCCTTGCCAGCGGCACGGATCACAGCGACGTGGAGCGTGAGTCGGAGGTGCTCGGAGTTGCCCGGTTTTTCGAAGGACGGATCGTTGGCTCCATCGGTGATCCGAAAGTCGAGGCGAAAAAGGCTGTTCTCCGAGAGATCGCGAACCAGCTCGGGGAAGACGCACTGAGAGACCTCGTGACATTTGGAGACGGTCCTGTGGAAATACGCGAAACCAAGAAGCGCTCAGGGTATGCCATCGGCGTGGCAACCGACGAGCCCCGTCGATTTGGCTGGAACATGGCAAAGCGAAGTCGTCTCATCCGGGCCGGATCGGATCTTGTCATCCCTGATTTCCTTCAGTGGAAGAAGGTCCTCGACCTGATGGGGGTCCGTGCATGAGCTTCCCCTCCTTTGATCGCTCCTCCATCCGATTTCGACCCCTCGAAGAGAGGAAGAACAAAGTCCTGATTCCGCGAGACCTCGTGTTCCCTGACGCTGAAGGCCGCGCCCTTCCAACGGAGGCCGCCGGGACTCTGCGGGAAGCTGCAGATCGAATCAGGGCTGCCCGGTCGGCTGGAAGACCTGTGATGTGCGCTTTCGGTGCGCATGCGATCAAGAACGGCTTGGGTCCGGTCCTGATTGCGCTCATGACCCGGGGCTGGCTCACGCATCTCGCCACCAACGGCGCTGGGATCATCCATGACTGGGAGATCGCCTTCCAGGGCAAGACGAGCGAGGACGTGCGGGCGAACGTTGCCCGGGGCGAGTTCGGGATTTGGGAGGAAACAGGGCGCTTCATCAACCTCGGTTTGCTTGTCGGAGCTTACGAGGGGAGGGGCTATGGACAATCGATCGGAGCGCTCATAGCAAACGAAGGTCTCTCGATCCCGGGTGTCGAGGAGCTTCGCCTTTCCGCGGAGAAACTGCTTCGGGAGGACACGGAACGAGCGGCCGCCGCTGCAGACCTTCTCGGCGTCCTGAAATTGGCGGGAATTGGCGCAGGGTTTCTCAGCATGCCGCATCCCTTCAAACAGTGGAGCGTCCAGGGAGCTGCATTCGGCCTGGACATCCCGTTTACCGGCCATCCCAGCGTGGGCCATGACATCATCTACACGCACCCGTGGAACAGCGGGGCCGCGGTGGGCCGCACCGGGACCAGGGACTTTCTGATTTTCGCCAGCTCTGTGAGCAGGCTCGACGGGGGCGTCTATCTCTCCGTGGGCTCTGCGGTGATGTCGCCGATGATTTTCGAGAAGGCGCTCTCCATGGCGCAAAACGTCGCGCTCCAACGAGGAGAGCCGATTCGCAATCACTACATCCTTGTCGTCGATATCGCGAAGGCGCCATGGGACTGGGCTCGGGACGGGGAACCGCCCGCCGACAATCCTGCCTACTACATGCGCTCCAGCAAAACGTTTGCGCGCATGGGCGGCACCATGCGCTCCCTCACGGCGGACAACAGAGACTTCTTCCTCGCCCTTCTCCACGAGCTGGGCTAGCTCGCTCGGCGCACCCCCGCTCTCCTTGGCTACGGCCCATTGTCACTCCTGTCGAAAAGGGATATGATTCTGGTCGAAAAGTCCCCCACACCTTTCAACGAAAGAAGGTCTACGGATATGGCCAGGAAGATGGTCACCATCGACGGGAATACCGCCGCTGGCACGGTCGCGCATGCGACAAACGAAGTCATAGCGATTTACCCCATCACCCCGTCCTCAACCATGGGCGAGCTTGCTGATGAGCTGTCCGCGGATGGGGTCAAAAACATCTGGGGCACGGTACCGACCGTCGTTGAGATGCAGTCTGAAGCCGGTGCGGCCGGCGCGGTCCACGGCGCCCTGACGACTGGCGCCCTGACCACCACGTTCACCGCCTCCCAGGGTCTTCTCCTCATGATCCCCAACATGTACAAGATCGCAGGGGAGCTGACCCCCACAGTATTTCACATCGCAGCCCGGGCCCTTGCCACGCACGCGCTCTCGATTTTCGGTGACCACGAGGACGTGATGGCCTGCCGGTCCACGGGCTGGGCCCTGCTGTGCTCCAACAACGCCCAGGAGATCATGGACTGTGCGCTCATCGCCCAGGCGGCCACCCTCGAATCCCGGGTTCCCTTCCTGCACTTCTTCGATGGATTCCGCTCCTACATGGAGGTTCAGAAGATCGAGGAGCTGTCCCATGAGGACATGCGAGCCATGGTCACAGACGAGCTTGTCGCTGCGCACCGGGCTCGATCCCTCAATCCCGAGCGGCCGACGATCAAGGGCACCTCGCAAAACCCGGACGTCTTCTTTGCGGGCCGCGAGACGGTCAACAAGTACTACCTCGCCGTTCCCGACATCGTGCAGAAAGCGATGGACAAGGTTGCCAAGCTCGTTGGCCGGCAGTACAGGCTCTTTGACTATGTCGGTCATCCGGATGCCGACCGCGTCATCGTCATGATGGGAAATGGCGCAGAAACTGCCGAAGAAACAGCGGAGTACCTCAACGGGAAGGGAGAGAAAGTCGGTGTTCTCAAAGTCAGGCTGTTCCGTCCGTTCAGCCTGGAGCACTTCGTTCAGGCGTTGCCGACGTCGGTCAAAGCCATCGCTGTGTTGGACAGAACCAAGGAGCCGGGAGCTCTGGGCGAGCCGCTGTATGAGGACGTGCGCACCGCGATCGGGGAGGCCATGTCGACTGGGCTCCTGAAGAGGAAGGACTATCCGACGGTGGTCGGTGGCAGGTACGGGTTGGGATCTTTCGAGTTCACCGGCGCCATGGCCAAGGCCGTGTTCGACAACCTGAAGCAGGCAAGCCCCAAGAACCACTTCACGGTCGGCATCGACGACGACGTGACGCATACGAGCCTTGCTTTCGATCCGTCGTTCTCCTCTGAGCCCGAGGGTGTGCACCGCGCCATGTTCTACGGGCTCGGAGCTGACGGAACCATCGGAGCGAACAAGAACTCCATCAAGATCATCGGGAAAGCAACGGACAACTTCGTCCAGGGCTACTTCGTGCTGGATTCCAAGAAATCAGGCTCCATCACGATCTCCCACTTGCGCTTCGGAAAGAAACCCATCAAGAGCACGTACCTCATCTCCAAGGCGAACTTCCTGGCCTGCCACAAGTTCAGCTTCCTTCAGAAGTACGACATGCTTTCTCAGGCGGACGATGGGGCGGTGTTCCTCCTGAACTCCCCGTTCGGGAAGGACGAGGTGTGGGCAAACATCCCCGTCGAAGTGCAGAAGCAGATCATTGACAAGAAGCTGAAGTTCTACGTGATCAACGGCACAAAGATCGCTGATGACGTCGGGCTTCGCGGGAGGATCAACGTTCCGCTCCAGACCGCGTTCTTCCTCATCTCTGGCGTGCTTCCCGAGGCAAAGGCGCTCGAGCTGATCAAGGCTGCAATCGAGGACACCTACGGAAACAAGGGCCGTGACATCGTCGAGATGAACATGAAGGCAGTCGAAGCGGCCCGCACACGCATCGAGAAGGTCGACTATCCCTCGAAGACTGTCGGCAGCGTTCACATGCTTCCCGCGGTTCCCGCGGAGGCGCCCGAGTTCGTTCGCAAGGTCACGGCAGAGATCATCGCGGGACGGGGCGAAAAGCTTCCTGTTTCGGCGTTTCCTGTTGACGGAACGTGGCCGACGGGAACCACGAAGTGGGAGAAGAGGAACATCGCTGAGGAGATCCCTGTCTGGGACGCCGACACGTGCATCCAGTGCGGCGAATGCTCCATGGCGTGTCCCCACGGCGTGATCCGGATGAGCGTCTACGATCCATCCCACCTCGCACATGCGCCGACCAGCTTCAAGTCCATCGAGGCAAAGGGCGCCGAGTTCAAGGGCCTGAAGTTCACCATCCAGGTCTCATCCCTTGACTGCACGGGGTGCGGTGTGTGCGTCGCCACGTGCCCTGCGTACAAGAAGGTCGACGGCCAGAAGACTGACAAGAAGGCCATCAACATGGCTCCGCAGCTTCCCATCCGTGACCAGGAGGCAAAGAACTGGGAGTTCTTCCTCTCACTGCCCGAAGTGGACCCGAAGTACATCAAACGCAACAGCATCAAGGGCTCGCAGCTCATCGCACCGATGTTCGAGTTCTCCGGCGCTTGCGCCGGATGCGGAGAGACACCGTATGTCAAGCTGATGAGCCAGCTCTACGGAGACAGGGCAGTCATCGCGAATGCAACCGGATGTTCCTCCATCTATGGAGGGAACCTGCCGACCACCCCGTATGCGCCCCGGGCTGATGGCCGGGGCCCTGCATGGTCCAACTCCCTTTTCGAGGATGCTGCCGAGTTCGGATACGGCATGCGCCTCACTGCTGACAAGCTGATGGAGTATGCGCGCGAGCTGATCGACGCAATCGTGTCTGCAGGGTCCAGCGCAGTCTCGAAAGACCTCCTGGATCAGATCAGGAACGCGGACCAATCCACGCAGGCGGGCATCGAGAGCCAGAGAGCGCGCGTAACCGAGATGAAGAACGCCCTTGCAAAGAAAGGGTCTACGGCAGAGGAGAAGAGACTGCTTGCGGCCGCTGACTATCTGATCCGCAGGTCTGTCTGGATCCTCGGCGGGGATGGATGGGCGTACGACATCGGCTACGGCGGCCTCGACCACGTCATCGCCTCTGGCCGCAAAGTGAACATCCTGGTTCTGGACACCGAGGTCTACTCGAACACGGGCGGGCAAATGTCCAAGTCCACCCCGGTCGGGGCAATCGCCAAGTTCGCTGCCGGCGGCAAGCCGGTTGGCAAGAAGGACCTCGGCATGATGGCTGTGGCGTATGGAAACGTGTACGTGGCCCGTGTGGCATTCGGCGCCAACAAGCTGCAGACGATCCGGGCCTTTACCGAGGCCGACGAATACGACGGGCCGTCGCTCATCATCGCATACTGCCACTGCATCAACCACGGATACGACTTGCGCAAGGGCGTTGGACAGCAGAAGCTCGCCGTCGAGTCAGGGGCGTGGCCGCTTTTCCGCTACAACCCGAAGCTCAAAGCGGAAGGGAAAAACCCGTTCATCCTGGATTCCAAGGAGCCGACAGCGGATATCGGGGACTACATGTACAACGAGATCCGGTTCCGTGCTCTCAAGCAGATCGGACCCGAGAGGGCAGCCTCCTTGCTCGAGGTGGCCCGCCGGGACGCCAAAGACAGGTACTCCTACTACAAGTACCTGGCAGACAGGACGTAAGGGACGGCGCAGCCCGCGGGCTTGGGAGGTCGGAAGCCCTGCTGGCTGTGCTGAGCTGGCGCATGCTGACGTGGGAATCCCTCGGTGCGCGAGCAGTCCCCGAGTGGTTCGAGGACGCCAAGCTCGGAGCTCTGGTCCTGTGGGGACCGTACTCGGTCCCGGCATGGGCGCCGCTCTCGGGCAACCACGTCGAGCTTGTCAAGGAAAACGGCTGGGAGAGCCTGCTGTCCAACGACCCGCGCGCTGAGTGGTACGCCAACGGCATGCACATCTCCGGCAGCCCGACGTCGAAACACCATCGGTCCGCGTGGGGGAGGCTTGGCCGGTACGAGAGCTTCGGCAAGCTTTTCCGTCAAGGCCTGAAGGGGTGGCAGCCTGGGCCCCTTGCGGATTGTCTCGCGGCCTCGGGGGCCAGGTACGTCGTTGGCTGCGCCAAGCACCACGACGGATTCCTCATGTGGCCAAGCCGCAAACGCAACCCGAAACGTCGGGAATGGCAAACCACCGTTGACGTTGTGGGAACGCTTGGGGAGGCCGTCCGCGAGCGCGGCTTGCGGTTCGGCGTGTACTACTCAGGCGGTCTCGACTGGACCTTCGGGGGTCCTCCGATCAAGAGCCTGGACGATCTCCTGGAAGCGATCCCGACGACACGCACGTACGCGACATATGTCGATGCCCACATGCGGGAGCTGATCAATCGGTATCGGCCTTCCATCCTCTGGAACGATGTGTGCAGCCCTTCCCGTCAGGACCTGCTGTCGTTGTTCAGCTCCTACTACGAGTCCGTGCCTGACGGGGTCGTGAACGACAGGTTCGGTCAATTCGATCTTGAGGAGAGCTCCGGTCTGGGGAGTCGTCTGCTCGAAGGAATCAAGCGGATCGTCCCTCTCGGGACGAAGCATCATTCGGTGCATGCCTCAGCGGCACCGACGCCCCAACACCTGGATTTCACCACCCGAGAAGACGAGGAGGCCCCCTCCGACAGCGCGGGGATGTGGGAACGAGTCCGGGCAATCGGATCTTCCGCTGGCTGCAATTCCCTGGAAACCGAGGACTCGCTTCTCTCGGTCGGCGCGCTGGTGCATCTCCTTGTCGACACTGCGGCTCACGG
>Ga0335078_10014658_pt1 | contig 11630 bp, 11 predicted proteins | sample Lox_Sample_32_FD_206711 | JGI IMG/M metagenome (GOLD analysis project Ga0335078, IMG submission 206711) | Soil microbial communities from Loxahatchee National Wildlife Refuge, Florida, United States - Lox_Sample_3.2 | ecosystem: Environmental > Terrestrial > Soil > Wetlands | place: USA...
TACTTGAGTCAACTTGTCGCAGGACGCCCCTGTGGATGATGGACCTGCTTCCATTGTCGGAGGGACGCAAATCACTTCATGAGGGCCGGGATAACTGCTCCCCGACGAGTGACAAACCTTTAGTGCGAGAATCCGCCCGTTTATATTCGGGCGTGCGACTGATTCGCGATGTCGCGTGACTGTTTGATCGTAATGTCGGTTTGTCGACCGACGATGACAATCTAGTGCGGACCAAGCCCAATCATGGGCGGTGTGCCTGGCGTGCGCATTTCCACTCCGACCGGCCCGTGGAGGCGGCATGTCCCTCATCGCAATCGCGCAAGATGTCGTTAATAATCCGCTTGAAGTCGTCGAGCACCTTGCTGCTGGCAATAATTGGCCGTTCGAGCGCGCCGGCGAGGACGAGGTCGCCATCATCGTCACCGGGCGGTGGACCAATTATCAGATCTCATTCACCTGGATGAGCGAGATCGAGGCGCTGCATCTGGCTTGCGCCTTCGACATGCGGGTCAGCGAACTGCGGCTGACGGAGGTGCAGCAGCTGGTCTCGCTGATCAATGAGCAATTATGGGTCGGACATTTCGACATTTGGCAGCAGAACGGCGTAGTAATGTTCCGTCATGCCCTTTTGCTTACGGGTGGTATTAACGCCTCCGGGCGGCAATGCGAGGCGGTTCTCGGCGCTGCGCTCGACGCCTGCGAGCGTTATTTCCCGGCGTTTCAATTCGTGGTCTGGGCGGGAAAATCCGCGCGGGAGGCCATGGACACCGCCATGTTCGAGACCTCGGGCCAAGCGTAACTGGTCGAATCTTGTAAGGCAAAGGCGCCGGCCGCTGGCCGAACGCAATATCAGGCTGAAGACCCCCAAAGTTTCATAGTCATCGGTCGCCGAACTCCGGGCGGCGCTCGGAACCTGCATAAAGGGTCGCTATAAGTTCAGGGCGCGCGAGGCACTGCGCGCGCCCGAAACATCGCGTGAGGAAAAGGCCAATGAATGCCGAAAGCCGCTCCGGCGAGGGACAAGGGGAAGTACGCCAGCTGACCGGGCCGCTGCTTTTAGTCGGTGCGGGAAAAATGGGCGGCGCGCTGCTCGACGGCTGGCTCAATTTCGGCTTCGACCCGGCCCGCATTGTCGTCATCGAGCCGCAGCCGACGCCGGCGGTTTCTGCTCTTGTCACGCGCGGCCTGCGGCTCAATCCGAATGCTGCCGCACTTATCCCGGCCGCGAGCGTCGTCGTTGCGGTAAAGCCGCAAACTGCGGCGGAAGCTCTAGCCGCGGCTGCCCCGTCCATCGCCGCGACCACGGTGGTTGTATCGATCATGGCCGGCAGGACCATTCAATCGCTCGCCCAGGGGCTACGGCAGAGCTGCGCACTGGTGCGTGCCATGCCCAATCTGCCGGCCGCGATCGGCCGTGGCATTACCGTCGCGGTGGCGCGCGGTGCAAATCCCGAACAACGAAGGCTAGCCGATCGCCTATTATCCGCGACGGGTTTGGTCGAATGGATCGAAGATGAGGCGCTTATGGATGCGGTGACCGCGGTGTCGGGCTCCGGACCAGCCTACGTTTTCCTGCTTGCTGAAGCTTTGGCGCAAGCTGGGGTGCAAGCAGGGCTGCCGGCGGATCTGGCCGAGAAACTCGCGCGCGAAACCGTTTCCGGTGCCGGCGAATTGCTGCGACGGGGCGATGTCGATGCGGCGTCGCTGCGCGAGGACGTGACGTCGCCCGGCGGAACGACGGCAGCGGCACTCGCGGTTCTGATGGGTCCGAACGGCCTCGCACCGCTCATTACAAGGGCAGTGGCCGCCGCCACCGATCGCTCGCGGCAGCTTGCCCAGTGAGAGTGCCGCGTCTTGGAACGGTGCGGCTGAGAACCTAGAATAAGGGTCCTATAGGCCGGCGTTAGTAAGGAGTCCGCTCATGGCCAGAAGAGCCACTCGCAAGCCCGTTCGCAAATCCGCACAGAGTTCGGCCCGGACGGCTGCTCCAGCGGCGCAAACCGAGCGCGATAGAATCGTTGCCGCGTTTTTGGCGTTGCTTGCCGACAAGCCATTTGCGGCCATCGGCTTTGACGATATTGCACAGCGGGCAGGCCTCTCGCTTGCTCAACTCCGCGGCGAGTTTGCCTCGACGCTTGCCATCCTCGCCGCCCACATTAAAGCCACCGACCGCGCGGTGCTCGCTCAAGACATGGGCGATATGGCCGAGGAACCTCCGCGTGAGCGGTTGTTCGATGTGCTGATGCGCCGGCTCGACGTGCTGACGGCGCACCGCGACGCGATACGGTCCCTTTTACGCTCTGCGCGCGGGAACCCGCCGCTTGCGCTCGTGCTGAATGGCCTTGCAGTACGTTCGCAGCAATGGATGCTGACCGCGGCAGGGATTAGCGCCTCGGGTCCGCAGGGAATGATCCGCGCCCAAGGGCTCGCGGTGCTGTTCGCGTCGGTCTTGCGCACATGGGTGGACGACGACGACCCGGGCCAAGCTCGGACCATGGCCGCGCTTGACCGCGCGCTAGCCCGCGGCCAGCGCGTCGCCGGCCTGCTCGACGACCTTTGCTCTATCCCCAGCCGTTTTTGCGGGTTGCGAGCGCGCCGGCGCCGACGCCCGCGTGGCAGCTCCCGGGAAACGGCAGCCGCGTAAGCATAGCCCGCGCTTTCCAAATTTGCGGTCGGCCGGAGGTTTCGTCGACCGTCCAAAGTGCGGTGAAAAGGAAGCCTTAAGCCTCAACGTTAGAATCTCTCCAAACAGCTGCGATTTTGATTGAAATCAAGTTGCGCGCGATCTAGATAGCGATAGTTGCAGTTGATACCAATCGATTGATCCTCAGCGAGTGGTTATGATTGTCTGTTCCTGCAATGTGCTCAGCGACCACGACGTTCGCGGGACGCTGGCCGGCAATGCGACAACCCCGCGGACCGCTGGCGAAGTGTACGGTTGCTTGGGCTGCAGCCCTCAGTGCGGAAGGTGCGCTAGAACCATTCGCCGGATCATGGACGAAGCGCTGACCGCCACCGACTCAACTTGCTGCCAAAACGGCGGCAATTTCTGAATCACTGCCTTTGAAGTGACGAAAAGCGCCCGTTATGGCGGCTTTTCGTGTCGGCGGCCGAGGCTATAATCCCCCCTCGCGCCGCACTGTCGGCGATCATCGTTATAGGAGCATGAGATGCGAGGTGAGCCCGGGGTCGTCGATTATCTCAACAAGGCTCTCCGGCACGAACTCACTGCGGTCAATCAATACTGGCTGCATTATCGGCTGCTCGACAATTGGGGCTACAAGTCGCTTGCCAAGAAATGGCGCAAAGAATCCATCGAGGAGATGGAACACGCCGATAAGCTTGTGGAGCGCATCATCTTCCTCGACGGCTTTCCCAACATGCAGGTGCTAGACCCTCTGCATATCGGCCAAGCGGTCAAGGAAGTCCTGGAGTGCGACCTGAAAGCGGAATTACACGCCCGCGCTCTCTACGAGGAAGCCGCCACCCACTGTCATTCGGTCAAGGATTACGTGTCACGCGACCTTTTCGAAAAGCTGATGCACGATGAAGAGGAGCACATCGACTTCCTCGAAACCCAGCTCGATCTCGTGGCTAAGCTGGGAGCGGAACTCTATGCCCAGCACCATATTGGTAAGCTCGACGACGACGACTAATCGCTGTTCGCGCCCAAGCTATCAGTGAAGCGCGTAGCCCAGCACGCGATCGCGTGTGCCGGCTCCGCCGCAATCGGGGCGGCCGGACGTAAAGCGTACGTAACGCGCCGACAGGCAGCTATAGATCGGCGTGGTGCCCGGCTGCTCGGATCGAAATACGTAACCGGCGATGCGACGCCGCTCGCTGCCCTCACCAGCACAGCCACCCGCTTCGGTGAGGAATCCACCCCAGCGCGCGGAAAAGCATTCGTCGAGTTTCACGCTCGGGACCAGCTGCGGCGGGGCCGTCATCACGTAGCCTAAAGGCCGATCATATGTGAACGACATGCCGGCAAAGATCGGCGGCCCGGTGGTCGCCCAGGTAAGGCCTTCGTCGTTTTTCCATTGCGAAAGAGCGACCCGTACCTGCGGATGCCGCGGCGCAGTCGAAAGTTCGATCCGCGCTTCGTGCACCACCAGATATCGCTGTGTGAAATCAGCACCGGGAGGAATGTAGGTGTAGGTCAGAAAGAAATGGCCACCGATGTCGTTGAAGCCATGTTCGCCGATCATGCTCGGGTAAGCATAAAGGTCGGTTGGCGCTGGGCGATTCCACTCGTTGTCGTCGTAAAGAATGATCGGTTCGGCAAGTCCGGCAAAATGAACCTTGTCGGTGGAGATCGATAATCGCAACGAGGAAGCGGCGGCCAAAACCAGCATGGCTTTGGCGTCAGTCCAGTAAGCCGCGCTCATACCGATCGAACCATCCAGCGGCGCCGCACCGCCGCCGAGGCCCGGCGAATTCCAGCTGCTGCCACTCCATTTCATCCACTTCCCCGGCGCCGGATCGCCGCTTCCCGCTCTGGCAACAAAATTTTTCCAATCGCTGAGCCGCTGACAATAGGCGTACCAAAATCCGTCATGGCCGTCGGCCGCAGTGCAATCGCCTTCGCCGCTTTCGCGGCCCGGCGCCGGTCCCTCGTTGGCGGTGATGATCTGACCGAGCACGTCCCATGAGAGCCCCTCGTTAACGGACCTTCCGATAGACATCGATTTATCGGTTTCGCCGCGGCGATAGTTGCAATGCTGTTCATTGTGAATGAGGCCGTACAGCAGTCCGGCGCTTTGCAGCACCGTCGTCAGCCAGCGACCGCATTCCGAAGCGCTGCCTGGCGGGCCCGGCTTAAGCACCGCCTGCGATCGCCCGCCCAAGTCGAACGGCGTGGCGCCATCGATCGCCACCGTCGTGCCGTTGGCGGCAAACGCGCGGAAATGACCGTCCGGAAGCTCGATGAGGCTCACCGGCGCATCGGGCTCGTGCCGAGACGGCCCTCGCACCACGTGCGGATACTCGAGGCGTACTTCAATGCAGGCGTCGCAAACGTCTTTGGCCAGAGCGGCCTTACCCACGCCAGCCAACGGTAATGTCAGAACGGCTGCGGCGAGCGCACGATAGCGCCACGAAACGCGCGCGACTCTGGAGGCAGACTTCAAGGATCCTCACGCCGCCTTGCGGTAAGTCGATTTATCTTCCCACGCCGGCGCTTCCCTCGAAGCTGGCAAAAAGTTCCGGTAATTGAGCCCCCACAGCATCCCGATAAGGAGCCACAGGAACCGCCAACGCTCAGCTTGGTGCAGCATCGCGCACGAAACAACGGACAGCCAGCAGAAGAGAATGAGCAGGAACAGCTCATCACGCGACCGCTTCCAATTGTACCAAGCCTGCTGCACCGAAAGCACCATCAAGAGCGTCCAAGCAAAACCGGCAAGCCAGCCGTAGTTGAGGAACGAACTGATCCAAATATTGTGAATTGGCTCGGGAAAAATCTTGTCGATTTCGAACAGACCCAGCCCCAGCGGATGATCCAAGATCATCGGAACCGCCAGCAGGTATCTGTTGTAACGCCCGAAATAACCGACGTCGTATTCCTCGGCTAGCTTAAAGCGGCCGATGATCATTTCCGCAAACGTTTCGTTCGACTGGTACAAGATCAGACAAGTCAGTGACAGAACCAGCACGACCAGGAGGGCGGCGAGCGAGGCTTTGAAAAGGTTACGGCGATTGAACACGAGAAAGCTTGCACCGCCAAACAGCAGCGCCGATACGATCGCCGCCCGGGAAAAGGAAAGCAGCAGCGCGATCGTAACGAGCACCAGAGAGCCGGCATACCAATAGCGGCTGCGCTTTTGCGCGATCATGAACAATGAGCCGAGAATGCCGGGGATAAGGAATGCGCCGAACATATCGGGGTCATCGAGAAAACCCGTCGGCCGACCCGCCCAGGTCAACGACGGATTTTGGCTGACGAACCCGTAGATGCCGATGAGCGCGGCGATGACGTTGGCAAACACGTACGCTCTTACGAATCGCTCCAGCTCCACCCTGCCCCAGCCCACGGTGACTAGAGAACTGGTGATGCCGATCAAAACCACCGAGGTCAGAGCGAAAAACTGGAAGACCACGAGCGGATTATCGATCAAAGAAACCGAAGAGATAAAGACGGAGAACAGCCAGGTTCCAACGAGAAAGAACAATATGAGGTTGCGTATATTGAGCCGTTGTTCGGAGAACAGCGTGAGCAGTAACGCGCAGAAAAAGATTCCGTCGACCGGCGATGGCCTCGACCACGTGTAATTGATGGCAACGACCCCGAGTAGAAACACCGCATTTCGCAAGCGCGCGCCCGCGGCAAAAAAACCGCCACCGGTGCCCGGCGCAACGCCTACGGGGGCAGTCGGTCGCGCGGCGCGGGGCAGGCCTTGCGATTCCAGCGAATAACGCATCACACACTCAGCCCGCAAATTCGCAGAGCGCGGGAGAAAATCGCAAAGCGCTGGTGAATAAACGCAGCTTCGCCGGCGATTTGGTCATCGCCGGCGAAGCCAGTCTGCCTTTTGGGTGCTAACGTTCTCTTAAGTGCTAGCCGCGCGAGTGCTAGCCGCGCGCCGGTAACGGCGGTGGCGGGCCGGCAAATGTCGGTCCGTTGAACATCCAGCGGAAGCCAATCATGACGTCCTGCGCGTCAAGATTATGCCACCTATAACTGTCGGGATTGCAGCCACCGGTGCAATTGATCGGTCCCTGCACATTGCCCATGTTGAGGTAGCGATAGGCGATTTCGAGCTTGAGGTTTTCGGTGACGGCGTAGCTCAGGCCGGCGTGGATGGCCCAGGCCAAATTCCATTCGGTGACGGTTGGACCGATGCCAGAGCCACCGGTCGGAATGCCGACGTCCGAGAAGCCGGACATTTGATTGCCCGAGGTGCCGATGCCGGCGCCGACGAAGGGCGTCACCCCGTACCAGGTTCCGATGTCGATGTAGGCGTTGGCAAGAAACACCAGCGAACTGATGTAGCCGTTATAAACATCCAGGCATTGGGCGAACGGATTGGGACATGCGGTTGTGTATCCGCCCCAAAAATTGAAGCCGGCTTTGGTCCGATACTCACCGGTCACATCCAGGCGCAGCCAGTTGTTGACCTCATAGCCGATGCCCGCATTGAGGAAGGCTTGATCGCCTATCCCGACCGACTGAATGGTGAAGTTGCTGGGGTTGTTGTTCGGATTGGCCAGGTAGTCGACCCCATCGGCGTGCAGTGCGCCGACGCCCACGTCGCCGCGCAGATACCAGCTCGAAACGGGTTCGATCGGAGCCGGCATGACCGGCGGTGGCATGTCTGCAGCAAAAGCACTCGCGAACGGCACGGCTGCTGCAAAAAAGGCCGTCACTATTACTTTAAGCATCTTACGTCCTCGTTAGCTCAGCAGCGAACGCGATCCGGACAGCGAAGCGCGTGCGGCTGTTAAGGCTAACGAAGCATTTCAGACAACGCTTAAAGGAGACTTAATCGGTCGGGGCCGTCCCGATTTTTTTGATGCGGGGCCGCAAGATTCTGAAGCTAACGATCCATTAAGGTTAATGCTTAATGATGCTGGCCGCCTGTTCGCGCTGGAAAAGGAATGAAAGGGCGGCTGATGCGTCGGGTCACCTATTTTCTGATCCTGCTTAGTCTTACTTCGCCGGCGGCGGCAGCCGACCTCGATTTCGACTTCTTGCGCGGCTCGGAAACGGTCGGGCCGGGAACATATACGCGCTGGAGCGGGTTTTATGTCGGTGGGCAAATCGGCTACACGAACGGTAACGCCGACTTCAGCCAATCCACGCAATCCGGTGTCTCATACGTCTTGCGGCAAACCGATCTTGAGGCGGAATTTGCTCCTTCCACATGGCAGGTGCTCGGCACGGCCAACAATAGCGTCGTCAGCTTCGGCGGATTTATCGGTTACAATACGCAGTGGGAGGATGCGATCTTCGGCGTAGAGGCGAATATCACCCAAGCCGGATTGAACCTCCATGCGCAATCCACGCCCATCGGACCATTGATCACCGCCCCGGACAGCCAAGGCAACACTCATACCGTAACGATGTCCGGCACGGGATCCATTACCAACCTCGACTTCGCAACGTTGCGGTTCCGAGCCGGGTACGTTGTAGGGAATTTCATGCCCTACCTCTTCGTTGGACCGGCCTTCGGTTTAGGCAATATAGCTGTGGGCGTGACGGGCCAAGACATTCAGTGCAGCAGCGCAAGTCCGCCGGTGTGCGGCAGGTTTCCATTCACCAGTACATACGGGCTGAACTCGGCCGTATTGTATGGCTTCACCGTCGGCGGCGGCGTCGACGTGGCTTTGACGCAAAACGTATTCCTGCGCGCCGACATCGAATACGATAATTTCGACCCGCCTCCCGGCATACCACTGTCGCTCATCACCGGCCGTGTCGGTGCTGGCCTGAAGTTCTGATCACCGAATCAAGATTTCGACAGACGACGGCTTTGTCTCTGTTGGCATTTTGCGCGCGCTATCTCCTATTCACTACTTGTCAAGCGTCAGCAACCCGCACGGTGACTTGACGCCGCGCGCTCATTTACCTATTCCCGGTCTTGGGACACCCCTCCCCAACGAGGGGCGGCTATCTGGAAGGATAGATTTATGACGCCGATGCCGACCGTGCGGCCGCGAGTGCCGCATTTTTCGTCCGGTCCCTGTGCCAAACGGCCGGGCTGGACCTTGCAGGCCTTAAGCGGCGCCTTCGTCGGCCGCTCGCATCGCTCGAAACCCGGCAGGGCGAAGCTTAAGCGCGCGATCGATCTGACCCGCGAAGTGCTTCAGGTTCCGGCCGACTACCGCATCGCTATTGTACCGGCTTCCGATACCGGCGCAGTGGAGATGGCTTTGTGGTCGCTGCTCGGGCCGCGCCCGGTCACCGTGCTCGCCTGGGAATCGTTCGGCGAAGGCTGGGTCAGCGACGTAGCCAAGCAACTGAAACTCAAGAACGTAAGCGTGCTCAAGGCCGATTACGGCGAACTTCCCGACTTACGCAAAATCGATCCGGCAAGCGATATCGTATTCACTTGGAACGGCACCACGTCGGGAGTGCGCGTGCCCAATGCCGGCTGGATTGCCGCCGATCGCGCGGGCCTGACCATCTGTGATGCAACCTCGGCCGCCTTCGCCCAGGCGCTCGACTGGCCGAAGCTCGATGTCTGCACCTTTTCCTGGCAGAAGGCGCTCGGCGGCGAGGCCGCGCACGGCATGCTTATTCTTTCTCCCCGCGCCGTGGCGCGCCTTGAGAGTCACACGCCGCCGTGGCCGCTGCCGAAGATCTTTCGCCTGACGAAGGGCGGCGCGCTGATTGAAGGGATATTCCAAGGCGAAACTATCAACACGCCGTCGATGCTTTGCGTCGAAGATTATCTCGACACCCTGGAATGGGCGAAGGCGACAGGCGGGCTATCCGCGCTTCGCGCCCGCGCCGATGCCAATGCCGGCGCGATTGCGGAATGGGTTGAGCGCACCAAGTGGACTGACTTTCTCGCGCGCGATCCGACGCTGCGCTCGAACACGTCTGTGTGTCTCAAATTTGTCGAGCCGGCTGTGAGCCGATTGAGCCGGGACGCGCAGGCGGCCTTCGCCAAGACCATCGCATCGGCGCTTGAGGACGAAGGCGTTGCCTACGACATCGCCGCCTATCGCGATGCTCCGCCCGGCTTGCGCATCTGGTGCGGATCAACAGTGGAGCGGAGCGATATCGAAGCGCTCACGCCTTGGCTGGACTGGGCCTACGCCAAGGCGAAAGATGGGCTGGCGCGCGCGGCTTAGAACAAGATGACGACTCCCCGCGTTCTCATTTCGGATGCTCTGTCGCCGGCCGCCGTCGCGATCTTCAAAGATCGGGGCGTAACGGTTGAATTTCAGCCCAGCCTCGGCAAGGACAAAGAGAAGCTCGCGTCGACAATCGATGGCTTCGACGGCTTGGCTATCCGCTCGACGACGAAAGTCACGGCCAAGTTGCTCGAGCGTGCGCGCAACCTAAAAGTGATCGGACGCGCCGGAATCGGGGTCGATAATGTCGACGTGCCGGCGGCGACGGCCCGCGGGATCATCGTGATGAACACGCCGTTCGGCAATTCGATCACGACCGCCGAGCATGCCATCACCCTAATGCTATCGCTGGCGCGGCAGATCCCCGAGGCTGACGCTTCCACACGCGCAGGCAAATGGGAGAAAAACAGATTTCTGGGCGTGGAAATTTTCGGCAAAACGCTCGGGATTATTGGTTGCGGCAATATCGGCTCAATCGTTGCCGATCGCGCGCTCGGCATGAAGATGAAGGTGGTCGCCTATGATCCATATCTCTCCGCCGAGCGCGCGCTCGATCTCGGCGTGGAGAAAGTAGGCCTGGAGGAACTGTTGCAGCGCGCCGACTTCGTCACGCTGCATACTCCGCTCACCGAAAAGACGCGCAACATCATCAATGCCGAGACACTCGCATTGATGAAGAAGAGCGTTCGGCTGATCAACTGCGCGCGCGGCGGCCTGATCGACGAAGCTGCCTTGTTTGAGGCGCTTAAGTCGGGCCGCATCGCTGGTGTGGCGCTCGACGTTTTCGTGACCGAACCGGCTACCGATAACCCTCTGTTCGCGCTCCCCAACGTCGTCTGCACGCCGCACCTCGGCGCTTCGACCAGTGAAGCGCAGGAAAACGTCGCGCTGCAGATTGCTGAACAGATGTCGGATTATTTGATGCGGGGCGCCATCACCAATGCCGTCAACTTCCCTTCGATCAGCGCCGAAGAAGCGCCAAAGCTCAAACCCTTTATTGCGTTGGCCGAAAAACTCGGTTCCTTTGCGGGTCAGCTGACCGAAACCGGCATTACGCGCGTGCAGGTATCGTATGAGGGCTTCGTCGCTCAGATGAATACGCGCGCGCTGACCTCTGCGGCAGTCGCGGGCTTGCTTCGTCCCATGCTGCAAGATGTCAACGTCGTCTCCGCGCCGATTGTCGCCAAGGATCGCGGGATTGTCATCGAGGAGATGCGCCGTGAAATCGAAGGCGACTATGAAAGCCTGATCACGGTGACGGTGGTTACCGACCGGCAGACACGCTGGGTTTCCGGCACCGTCTACGCCGACGGGCGACCGCGCATTGTCAACATCAAGGGCATCCGCATCGACGCTGAATTCGGCTCATCCATGCTCTACGTGACCAACCAGGATAAGCCCGGCTTTGTCGGCCGCTTCGCGACGCTGCTCGCCGGCGCTGGAATTAACATCGCCACATTCCACCTTGGGCGCGAGTCGGAGGGCGGCAACGCCATCGCCCTCGTTGAAGTCGATGCCTCGGTCCCGCCCGAAATCCTGGCCAAGGTGCGGGGCATACCCAACGTCCAGCAGGTCAAGCCGTTGCACTTCTAATCCGGGCGCAGAAGCACGACTGGCAAGCGACTATCAATAGGCCACGGCCGGCCGCCTCATCGGCCAATGAGTGAGCATGGTGTCGGTTGCGCCCTGAAATCTGCCCGGCCAACCACGCATCGTCCGCAGCCGGGTTCCGATTCGCAAGGTAAATTCGCTGTCTTCTCAAGAGCTTGGGCAAGATTTTGGGGCACGGCGGCTTCCGCTTTGCCTTGCCTCGGAAAGGATCATCCTTT
>Ga0335078_10014659_pt1 | contig 11630 bp, 16 predicted proteins | sample Lox_Sample_32_FD_206711 | JGI IMG/M metagenome (GOLD analysis project Ga0335078, IMG submission 206711) | Soil microbial communities from Loxahatchee National Wildlife Refuge, Florida, United States - Lox_Sample_3.2 | ecosystem: Environmental > Terrestrial > Soil > Wetlands | place: USA...
AGCCGCGCGGCGCGATCGGCGACGACCGGATCGGGGCGCGGCTGCTGCGCGGCGTGCCGCGCGCGGTGCGCGGCCTGCTGATGGGGGGACCACGTGACTGCCATTCGCTCTCCTAACTGATGCGCGATCTCGCCGGTGCGCGAGCGGTGATTCGCCCGCGCCGACTCGTCGACCCGATCGACGACCTCGACCGGAAGTCGGACGCCGACGAACCTGGTGGGTTTCGCCCTGCTCATGTCCGTAGATCTAACGCCTGTAAAATCCTCGTTTACAGGCGCCGGTCGATGTTTTGCGGCTCCCTTCGCACTTCTCTGCGCGAGTCTCTCGCCGGCTTCCCGAGCCGCGCGACCCACCCCTTCCGCGCCGCCTTATCCGCCCGCGCCGGAACGGCGCACCAGCGGCACGACGTCGGCGCGGTCGCGTGCTCGCCGGGCACGAGATGGTGATACGGCACGCGGAGCGTCCCGGTGCACCCGCTGCAGACGACGTGCCACATCGCGTAGAGGTCGGGATCCCGCGCGACGACTCGGAGGCGCCCGAACAGCTTGCCGGTCAGATCGATGGTGATCATCGGATCGCGCTCCTCATCACGTTGCTCGCGAAGCTCTCCATCACCCCGTTCGCGAACGCGACGAGGAGCACCCCGGCCGCGTTCGGATCCTGCCCAACGCCGAAGCCGACCACCTGGTGAATGAAATGGTTTCGCAGCGCGCCCTTGTGCGCGGTGAACTTCTCGTGCGCGGTGCGCGCCAGCAGCACAAGGCCAGCGTTCGCATGACCGCCCGCGGCGATCGCGCGCGCCGGGATCGGGGTGCGGAGGATCTTCTCGTCCGTGATCGGCGACACCAGCGGCGCGTACCCGCGCGCCTGCGCCTGCTCCACGATCACGCCGCCGAGCCCCTCGGGCTCGAGCACGATGCCCCCGACGCCGGTGCGGCTGCGCGTCGCCCTCGCGAGCTCGTCGAGCCTCTTGAGCGTCGCGGGCACCCACCGCCCGAGCGTCCCGGCCTCGATCTGTTCGAGATCCCAATCGAGGATGAGGAGCGGCGCGGCCGCCGCGCTGTGAACGCACGCCCCGAAGTACACGACGCCGATCGCGTCGGGCTCGGCCCCGAGGCCGGCGGCGGCGTAACAATACAGGCCATCGATGATGGCGGGCACCTCGACCGGGGCGCGGATCGGCGTCGCGACGGCGGGCGTCGGCGGGGGCGCGGTCAGGAGGCTCGCCTCGCGGATGAAGCCACCCGCCGGCTCGCCGAGCATCAGCTCGAACACCGCCCACACGAGGGCATCGAGCCGATCGGGCGAAGCGCCGTCGCGCGTGCCGTCGTAACTCGTCAGCTGATCCTCGAGCGGGCCGAACACACCGACGTGGTGCACCCGCTTCTGCTCGTACAGCGCCGACACCGGCTCGGCGCGGGTGAGCTTCCCGCGCGACGCGTGCACCGCCTTAAACGGGATCGACGGATCCACGGATCGGAGCGTCGTCTCGACGAGCTGCCCGCCGTTGTTGATCTCGGCGACGATGCGATCGGCGCGGTGCCGCCGGTAGGCGATGATCACCTTCCGCGCCCACTCCTCCGGGGGTATCCGCCCCGATAGGTCGTCGATCACGTACCCGGCGCCGTCGGGGCCGAGCCCGACGACGATGATCCCGGTCTCGTTGCTATCGGGGCCGAACGTGACCGCCGGATCGACCGCGACCACGACGCGCTCGAACGGCGTCGGCGCGCGGGCCACGCGGGTCTCCTCGATGAGGGACTGACTCCACAGCGCGCCGGGGACGTCGTCGAGCACCTCGCCGTAGATCTCCTGCCGTCCGAGCCTCGTGCCCTCGTACTTCTTCAGCACCTGCGCGAGGAACGACGGCGCGAGGTTCGCCTTGTTGCGATAGCTCGACCCGCGCGTCACCACGGTATCGGGGGCCTTCAGCAGCTCGCGAAACACCTTGATCGGCCGCGGCGTCGTCGTGACGAGGCAGCGGGGGTCCTTCCCGCGCCGCAGACCGAAGTTGAGGTTATCGAGGACCTCCTGCGCCGTGCGCATCGCGCAGAGCTCGTCGATCCACGCCGTGTCGCACTGAGGTCCGCGGAGCCTGTCCGGCTCGTCGGCGCTGAATAAGAGCGCCTGCGCCCCGGTCGTGAAGTCCAATCGCCGCTTGCTCGGAACGTACGTCGGGCGAAGGTGCTTCGGCGCGACGGTGAGGAGCCCCGAGTCGCCTTCCAACATCACGTCGCGGGTGTCCGCGACCGTCGGCGCGACGAGGTGGATCCGCTTCGCGATCCGCGCGGCGACGCGCTCGAGAACCCACTCGGCGCCGCTGCGCGTCTTACCGCTTCCGCGACCGCCGCAGAAGACCCAGTGCGTCCAATCGCCATCGGGCGGAAGCTGCTCCTCACGAGCCGCGGTTCGCCAGTCGGATCTCAGCGCCTCGGCGAACCCGCGGTGAAGCTTTCCGCGGATCTTCTTCGGATCAGACGGCGTCGGTGGCTTCTTCATCGTGCTCCAGGGCGGTGGGTTGAGCCTCCGTCTCGATCCGCTCGAACTCGGCGACGACGGCCGCGCGCGCTTCGGGGAACCTCGAGAGGACGCGGATCAGGTCGGATTGAAAGAGCGCGAACTCGGGCGAATGGAAGAAGTAGTTGGTGGTCTGCTGGTTGATCTGCAGCAGCGGGGACTGGGACAGCTCACCCGTCACGCGCCCCATCGAGTCGAGGCAACCGATGAGTTTGCCGGCGACGTTCGCCGCGGCATTAAAGTCCCCCGCCTCCGTCGCGGTCGTCAGGAGCGCGTACAGCTCGGCCCGCACCACTCGGAAGTGATCGACGACGCTCTCGCTCTCCTCGGCGACGCGAGCGGCGAGCGCCATCCGGGCGCCCGGGCCGAGGGCCAACTGCTGTTTCCGTTCGCCGTCGACGTGCCCGTGCCAGTGACGGTGGAGCGCGTTGTTGTTGACGCCGAACTTCTTCGCGACGGCACGGCGGGACGCGCCCCCAGCGATCAGCAGCTCGATCCTTCGGCGTTCGGCGTGGGTACAGACCTGACACGCACTCACGTTAGCGGGCGACCTCGGTGTCGACACATGGTGTGTCGGTGTCAACGCTATCGTCGGATAGGTCCGCGCCCGGAGTAAATTGACGTGCTGTCGAACGCGCTTCGCGCTTAATGGCGCGCATGTGGAATCGAATCGCGCCGTCGCTGATCGGCAGCCACGGGAGCTTCGCGCGGATCGCTTTCGCCGTGATGGTGGCGAACGGGTCGCGGGCGCGCAGATCGAGCATTGCGAGGCGAATCACGCGACGACGATCGAAGCCGATCGCGTATGCCGGACGGTTCCGAGGGACGCCGGTCAAGGCGGCGCCCCCCGGTAGACGGGTGTCAGCGCAGGCGGAGCTTCTTCGCGACCTTCAGCACGGAGGACGCGTACCAGCGGCCGCCGCGGGGCGACTCGACACCGCGATCGTTCAGCAGCGTCGCGGCGGTCCGGAGGGACTTCGCCTCCTGCAGCGCGACGATCAAGTGGTCCCGAAATTGCGTCAGCCGCTCGGCCGCGGCGGCAGCGTTCGCTTGCGTCCCCTTGCGGGCGATAGCGCGGCGATCGGCGGGGGCCTTCGCGGCCATACCGAGCTTCTTGCCGCGTGCCTTCAACGCCTTGAGGGCATCCCGGGTTCGCTGCGCGATGAAGTCCCGCTCCTTCTGCGCCAGGGCGGCGTAGATGTGGAGCACGAACGGATCGGCCTGCCGTCCGAGCGCCGCAACGATGAACTCCACCCGGTGGATCATCAGCCCAGAGATGAAGTGAACGTCGCGGGACAGCCGATCCAGCTTCGCGACGATAACGGGCATCTTGGCCTTCCGGGTCGCCTTCAGGGCGGCGGCGAGCCCCGGGCGACGGTCCAACGCGTCGTAGCCCTTGCCCGTCTCCGTATCGGTGTACCAGGCCGTGATGGTGAATCCTTCCGTCGTCGCAAACGCCTCGATCATTGCGCGTTGCGCTTCGAGACCAAGCCCGGAGCGTTCCTGCCCCACCGTCGATATGCGGGTGTAGCCGACCGCTTCTAACATCGTCGTCGCCTCGCGCGTTGGATGTTAGGTCAACGATACCTCGAGCGAAAGGCGGTGTACACGTTGCACGTCGGGCGTTATGGAATGACAACGCGTCGCGGCCGAGACATACGCAATATTGAAATTTGGTCACGTGGCCGGCTCCCTAACCTCAAACGGTCGTCGTCTCTTCATCACAAACCTCCGATCGTCGCCGTGTATGGATACAACGGGTGATCTTCCGCCGGTCGACCGGCGCGCTCCTTACCAGCAGGAGCAGGCGTGTCAGGCGGGAGAAAATAGCGGTACTCATCGAGCTCCCAGAGCGCGCGGTGAATCGCGTCCATCGGTACGCGGTCGCGGAGGTGCATCCCGAGCGCTTCAGAGAATACGAACGCGATGCGCTGTTCGGCCGTTAGCTTTCGGACGTGGGTAAAACACGCGCCGCTGGTTCGCTGCCACAACCGGCTATGGTCACGCTCATCAGGCCAGTCGACGAGCGCAACTTCCGGCAGCGTCGCGGGATCGACGCCGCAACGGGCGCACTCGTCGGGGTCGACTTTCCAACAAAGCATCGTGTGTTTGATTGACTTCATCGGGAATACCTCGTCGCCGTTAGGTCGTTACCGTGTCGCGCCCGGAGGGCATTTCGGGCCGGCCGGGGATGATTCGATCCATTCGATCCGATTCGATCCGATACGGGCTGGATCGAATCGATACGTGGGGAGGGCGGGGTACGGAATGATTCGATCCGTACCCCCCCGTATATAGGCATGGATCGAATCATTTACCCTCCCCGGCGCCGGGGCCGCGCCGGCCCGGTGGTGATTTGATCCGATTCGATCCGGATCCGGATCGGGCCCCCCGAGCCCTGCCCCCGTTCGACCGGAAGCCCGGGGCCTCGGGGCTTGGCGGCCTGAGTTCTGCGAGCCGCGCGACCCCTTTCTCGGTTAGCGCGCCGCTGCGGTCCTTCGTCGCGCCGGCGTACGCGAGCAGCCCCTCGTCTTCCAGCGTCTTCAGCGCCGCCAGGATCTTCGACCGCGAGCCGAACGCGTCGCCGAGGGCGGCGTCCTGCCCGAGGTTGTTCTGCGTCACCGACATCCCCTCGCCGCGCAGCCGCTCGATCGCTGCGGCGGTCAGCGGCAGGGCCGTGGCGATCGCGTCGGCGGCGCTCCGGGGCGCGGTCCGCGGTTCGATCGGGACGAGGATGCCGCCGGCCATCCTGTAGTACGCCTCCGCCGTCTCGACGCCGTGGGACAGGCGGCCGTGGGTCAGCTTCGCCACGGCCTGCCGCTTCGCGTCTTCGGGCGCAACGACCGTTGCGTCGAAGAGGTTGGTGATGTCCTTCGCCGTCAGGCGAGCGATGTGGAGGTTCGAGCGCGCGTGCTGCGAGTAGAGCGCCGAGCCCGATGTGGCGTACGCGGCGTCGGCGTACCCGCTGCCGGCGCCCTCGCGGGCGACGACCTTGGTGGTGTGGCTGTTGACCGCGGTGCCGGAGCCGGGCAGCAAGTTCGAGAACGAGTTCAGCGCGCGCACGACGACGTCCGCGCCGTCGTCGTCGTTCTGGCTGCCGGCGATCGCCAGGCGCAGCGGATCGATGCCGAGGAGTACGGGGTCGGACGTGTACCGCTTCACCGAAGTTACGAGCCCGTCGATGAAGGCGTAGTTCGGGACGATCAGCCCCGCCGCCGTCCGGTGGACGATCGTCCCGTTCGCGAGGCCGGTGAGCGGGACGAGGCGGACGTTCCTTTTCACACGGTCGGCGAATTTGCCTGCGGCGCCGGCGCCGTCTCTCTTCGTGATCGCCTCGTGCGTGCGCTGCACGATCAGCTGAAACTTGACGTGTATGCGCCACTCCGCGTCCTCGTAGAACGCGATGACGCAGGGCCCGGTGTCGGCTTCCGCGAGGCGTCCGAACCCGAGGACGTCTTGCCCCGTGGCGCGCCAGAGGGTCAGCGCGACGAGTGCCGTCGTCTTGTACGACGACAGCGCCCCGGCGATGAGCGTGTACGCGTCCGCCGGGACGAGGCCGGGGACGACGTACGCTTCCGGGCGGATCGGGCCGAGGAGCGCCTTGAGGTCGAACTCGACGAGTTCGATGCGCATCGCGTTCTCGGGGATCGGGACGAGCTTGCGGAACGCCCGGGCGTCGTTCGCTACGAGGAAGTCGTCGAGCCCGACCTTCGCCCCGTTCTCGCCGGGCGGGAGGTTGATGCGCGAGACGATCGCGCCGCGCACGATCAGCAGGTCGCGGAGGCGCTTGCGGGCCGCGCGGACGTCCTTCGCGACGCCCCTCTCGCCGACGTCGAAGATGATGTTGACGCGCCGGCCCTCCCAGTCGATGTTATCGAGTTCCGGGAGAAATTCGATCTCGGCCTTCTTCGATTTGAAATTCCAAACTCCGCCGAGGCCGATGGTCGTGATGCCTTCCTTGCACGCCTTGGCGGCCTTCTTCTCGCCCTCGGTGATGTTTATCTCTCGACTCACGTCGTCGGCGATCGCGATCCAGTCGACGTACGGCGGGAAGTACGCTTGCGGCTGCGAGTCCTTCGGCTGTAGGTACCGCAGGTGCTTCTGCTTACCGCCATCGCCTGTGATGCGCACCTCTTCGAGGAACCGTACGCGCCAGAACTCGTTTGCCTCGCCGTCGAGGTCGAAGTACGCGAGCTTGTAGGTAAAGTGCTTCAGCTTCGGGAGCGCCACCAGTTCGGCGGTTTCGTCGGGCGTGAGCGGCGCGCACCTCAGCTGCTTCGCGTCTTTCTCGTCGAGGCCCGACTTCGCGAGGTCGGCGAGCATGAGCGCCCGCGCGTCGTTATTCCGTTTCGCGCTCACGGCCGGTATTCCCCGCGGCCGTCGAGTTCGTGCGCCATAAGGAGCCCGTCCAGGAATCTCTCGAGCCAGCGCAGCGCCGCGCGCTTCGATGCCCCGCGCGGCGGATCGCCCGCGTAGGCGAGCGCCTTTCGGACGTCGGCGGCGGTGCGGGACCATGGCAGCCGCCCGGAAAAGAGCGCCTCGGCGGTGCCGCGCACCGACTGCTCCGTGCTTTCCTCGGGATCGGCGAGCGGGCCGCGGTCCCGTCGGGGCGGCGGTTTAAGCGCCGGCGGCGACCGCGGGGCTTCAAATGTACGAGTCGTCTTCGGTTGGGTAGAATTCAGCACGTTGTCGACCTCCTCGACAATATTTTGTGGCTCCGGGGTGTTGCGATCCCGGAGCCTCTTTCGTTTCAGGTGTTAGGGGTCTTCGCCTTCGCCGCCGAGTCGGCGCGCGCGATGTACTGTCGCATCGCCTCCGCGATCACCGTATTGCGCGGAACCCCGCGCCGCTGGGCGATCTCGTCGAAGCGGGCGATCAGCTTCATCGACTCGTGCACGATAACGTGCCGTTTCGGCAGGCGCTCGGGGGCGGGCATCGGTGCGAATCCTCCACGCGTGTTAGGTGTTAGAAATCAATCTACGCCGGTCGGTGGCTAAGATAAATTGCCCGAACGGGCCGCCTATTCCCGAGTTACTCCCCAGACATTAGCCCGCGGAACGCGGAGTCCATTCGTATCAGGGGTCGGGCGGCTCGTCGTACACGTCGATGTACCCGCGACGGCGGAGCCAAGTTAGGTCGTTCTTAAGCGACCGCTCGGAGATCGAATAACCGTACTCGCGCGCGAGGTCCTTGGTGCTGAGCGGCGGCTTGTACCACGGCCGGTCGCGCAGCACCCGGAAGATGTGCCGCCGCCGTTCGAGAGCGCGGAGATACGCTTCCTTGTTTTTGACGGTCACGTCGCCTTCGTCGCCGGCAGCCTGCTCAAGGCGGTCGTGGTGCCGCTCACGTCGGACCCCCGGGCGGTCGCGGTCCGCCGGCGTCGCGATCGGTCGACGGACAGGGCTTAACGGCCGATCCAAGGGCGGTTTGGAGCCATTCCCGGGATACCGTCGCCGGGTCGCGCGGCGGATCGGCGAGCGGGCCGGAACCGGGGGCGGCGCGGAAGGGCCAGATCGGGCAGGAGATGGAGCTGCACTGCGCTACCTGCTCGCGCCAAGTGCCGCCGCCGCATTCGGGGTCGTAGATGCAATCTTTGCACTTCGCGTCGATCGCGGCTCGAAGTTTCGGGCGGGACAGCGGAGTTTCGGTGTTCGTCTGCTTAAACACTGGTGCGCGTTCGAGGGGCGTCATTCGAACAGCGGCGCGCGCCGTCCACATCGCGTCGAGAGGCGGCGACTCCTCGCGAGTTTCGCCGGGTTGGGTCATGGTCAACGCTTCCTAATTGGGTCACGTTTCGTCGATTCGCCCCTCGGCCTCGATGCGCTCGATGCATTTCCGCAGGGCGGTGTCGGTACAGAACCGTCGGCGCCCGCGGCGGAACGTGACCAACACGCCTGAGCGGATCAGGTCGTACATATCTTCGTTGCGCATCCGCAGCACACGCCGCGCCTCGCTCATCGACATCACCGGACAGGTTTGTCGGGTTTCTACGCTCGCCGCCATGTTGGTTTCGCCTATCGTTTGCCGGGACTCGCGGCTAGGTATAACCGGAATCGAAAGGACAATGGGGACAATAAATCGGCGGAATTTTTGGGCGGAATTCCGGACAAAAATTCGCGCGATTTTTCGTCCACACCTCCGGGCGGCGACGTGGTCTACTCGGCAGCAGGTGTTGGTGTTAGAGATAAAGGAGACGAGCGATGAATGCTGTAACGAAGATGCCGAAGCTGCCTCGCGTGAATCGGACGCAGGCGGAGGAGTTCTTGAAGCTGATGAAGACGGGCGGACTCGGCTACCTGCTGCTGAAGCCGGCCCCGACGCTCGACGAGGTGAGGATCACGCGCTACGCGAACGGCTGGGCGATCGAACTGCGCGGTGTGATCTGGCGGACCCATGTACATCACACGTGGACGGATGAGAAGAGCGACGCGGAACTCTTCGCGGAGTTTATGCACGTGATGCATGCGATCACCGAAGATTGCGCCTGGCGCCGGGCGCACTGAGGTTGGCGTCGGGGGTCACTCCGGCGCGGGCGCGCTATACTTCGCCCGGTATGGCAGCAACAGAGACGATCACGTTTCACGTCCCCGAGGACCCGGAGTTCTTGCAGGCGGTAGCGCGGGTGAGCCTCGTGCACGCGCACCTCGACTACAGCCTGCGGATGTACATCAAGACGCTCGCCGATGTGTCGATCGCCGAGGCGCTCGATGCCACCGAGTTCGAGGGTTCACGCAATCTTCGCGACCGCATCCGAAAGCTCGCCAAGCCGCGCATCGGCGACGGGCAGGCGCTCGTGAAGCTGCAGGCGCTGCTGAAGCGGTGCGAAGACGCGTCGACGATGCGGAACGACCTACTGCATAACATCATCGTTCTCGCCGACGAGACCCGGCCGGAGATCCGCGGTCCGGATCATTCGTGGCGGTCGCTTCCGAGCGCGAAAGAACTGAATACCCTCGCCCGGACGCTTACCACTCTCGCCGTGGAACTGAATCACGCCCGCCTGAGCGGGTGGCTCGCCGAGGCGCTGGAGAAGACGAAGGCTAAAAAGTTAAAGCCGGCGGACTAGGCCTGCTTCTTCAACCACCGCGCGATCGTCCGCTCGACCACCTTCCGCTCGACACCCAGGTCGCGGGCGATCGCGGAGCGTTGCGCGCCGGTGGCGTAGGCGACGACGATCCGAAGCTGCTTCTCGGTCGATAGCGCCACCGCGCGCCGCGGGCGCCCGCGATGCGTGCGCTTCGATACCGGCGACACCGTCTCGCCTTTAAGAACCCGCCGAACGAGAACCGCGACGTACTTTTGATAGGTCGGGTGCGTGGGGTGAGCGAGCCACCTTTCGTAGTTCCGTTTTCGGGCCAGGTCGAGGGCGCGACCCGCCTCATCCCATTCGACAGCAAGCTTCGCGACCCGCGACGGGTCACGGACGGCTTCGTTGGCGGGGAAGCTGAACCGCTCCGGGGCGACGATCTTCCCTCTCACAGTCGGAGCCTCCGCACGTTGGTCTTGGTCGTCAGCCCGAACGTCGGCAGATGCTCCCGCACGACGCTCGCGACCGACGTCGGCGCTAAATGTCCGTAGTGCTGTTCCACCATCCGCGTGCCGCTGTGTCCGAGGGCTGCGGCGACCGTGATGAGCGGGGCGCCCGCCTGCACGAGGTGCGAGGCGTACGTGTGCCGCAGAACGTGGAACGTCACGGCGCCGGTCAACCGGGCGGCGGCGACGGCGGCGCGCATCGGCCGGTGCTGATCACTCTTGCTGTACCGTGAGCCGTCCGGCTTCGGAAGGAGGGGCGCCGTCGGACCGCGCCCGGCGGCGAGGCGCTCGAACATGGCCTTCCCCTCGTCGTTCAATGGCACGTGCCGCGCCTTGCCAGACTTCGAACGCGGGATGAGGAGCGTTCCGGCGCGACCGTCGAAGTCCTGCACCCGCGCGGCGGCTAACTCTGACCAGCGGGCGCCGGTGGCGAGCCCGGCTTCGATCATCGGCCGGAACCACGGCGGGGCGCCATTTAGGAGTCGGGTCGCTTCGTCGAGCGTGAGCCACCTGACGCGGGCGCTCCCGGTACCGCCGAATCGCTGTAACCGCTCCCACGCCGCGCGCGATCCCACCCGCCCGTTCGCGTGCGCGAGGTTCAGGCATGCTTTAAGCGAGTTGATGATTCGGTTCACCGTTTCCTTACGCCGCCGCTCGGCGTCGGCCGGGTCGACCGCAGGGGCCGGTGGCCGGGGGCGCTTCGGGGCTGGGCCGTGGCGCCGGACTTTCACGACGCCGGCCAGTTCCTTCGATCGGCGCTCGTGCGCAGCGACGACCGCGTTCGGGAGGCCGCCGTTCAGCTGTTCGCGCGCCTCCTTATATCGGCGCTCCAGCTCGGCGCGGGAGGCGGCGAGACGTAGGTAGCGCGACCAGTCCCGGCGACCCGCGGGGCGATAAGCCACGGCCCACGTTCGCCAGCGCATGAGATCCTCGTGAGTCAGCCGCGCTAACGCGACGGGCGCCAGCTTGCTCGTCTTCACGACGTAGGCGTCGAGCCCGATCGCGGTGCTCTTGCCGTCGGACCGGAGCTGCTCCACGTACTCGCGCACCGCGTCCGCGACCGTGAACCTCGCCGGGTCGCGGGGGCCGCCGACCGGCGGCGCGGCGGGTTTGCCGTTCAGCGCGGCGTCGACCGCCTGCTTGTGAGCGAGGACCGTCGTCCCGTTCGCGGTTAAGCCCGGGTCGTCCGCGGCGCCGACGCGCCACGTCGCGTAGCCGTGCTCCTTCGATACGAACGTCCGTGCGTACCAGGTGCCGGGTTTATCGCGACTCGCGCGGCGGTAGCCGAGCTGCGTCCCGCGAACGAGCGTCGTCCAGTACGCCCGGTGCCGCGGTTCGAGGCGGCTCCGCTTCGTTGGCGTATCGAGTTGGTCGGTCTTCTTCGTCATCGCCGCGCCCTCCGGTGTGTTTATCCAATTCCTCTCCAACTTTCCCGCGCGGTTCCCATCGTTTCCGACGCGGTTCCAGCATGGAAATCATATACTTACGGAACTGATAGGTACACTTGGGAACGGCTTGATTACCCTTTCACGGCGGTAACACGAGTTCGAATCTCGTTGGGGACGCCAATCCAGTCCGCG
>Ga0335078_10014661_pt1 | contig 11629 bp, 9 predicted proteins | sample Lox_Sample_32_FD_206711 | JGI IMG/M metagenome (GOLD analysis project Ga0335078, IMG submission 206711) | Soil microbial communities from Loxahatchee National Wildlife Refuge, Florida, United States - Lox_Sample_3.2 | ecosystem: Environmental > Terrestrial > Soil > Wetlands | place: USA: Florida...
CCGCGCTGAAGCGGGGAAGGGCTACATGGCCCTTATCGCCGCCAGCTTCGGCGAGGCGGCCCTGCGGCGCTTCGGCAGCGACTACACCCAGGCGGACATCGTCACCTTCGTCGCCAGCGTGCGGGCGCGATCGGAACGCGTGAGCGAGTCACTCGACCCTGAGGTAGCCGAACGAATGCTCAACGCGGCCCTCGGCAACACCTCGACCCAGGGGCTGAGCAGGGAAGCCAAGGCAGGCTCCCAGATTCTGCTGCTCGTCGCCCTCATCGCGGACGAGCACCTAGACGACCCGGGTCTTGACGCGTTCCTGGCCGGCGCCCGGAAGCTGGCCGACCAGATCCTGGGTGGATAGGGACGCACCGCGGTGACCATTTCCGATGAGATGGTGGCCGCCATGCGCACGTACCTGGCGGCTCTGCACACCGACTCCGACGCAGACCTCGATGATTCCGACCGGCAGTTCCTCGCACTGCTGAGGGCAGACAGGATCGAAGGGCTCGGCGAGCTGCTCCTCGCCGCATTCACTGTCGCGGCACGGCGCCGGTTCTTCCCCACCTGGAGCCCGGCGGAGATCGTCCGCTTCGTAGCCGACGTGCGGACCAGCTCTGATGAGATGGCCGCGCTGCTCGCGCCGTCGGCCGCGGAGAACCAGCTCCGCCTGGCGCTGGGCGCGCGAATCGCGCCTTACCCGGACATGGAGGCAAGGGGCCGAGCCCAGATGCTCCTGCTGGGCGCGCTCACCCGCGACTACACCCCGCACGACCTGGCCGCGCTGCTGTACGACGCCAGGGTGCTGGCCGATGAGTCTATTGCTGCCAGCCGGCGAGATTAGACGGCGCGGTGCGAGCCGGGCATCGCTCCGAGGAAGCGCCGGCCCTAGCCGTCGGGTTGCTTGCGCTCTACATCCGCCTTATGTACGACTGTGCCGGTCTTTTCCGAGTGCAGGAGGCAACGCGAGAATAAACGTTCTGCGCGGCGATCACAATGTCGAGGATAGACAGCGTGGTTGCGCCGGCTTGTTCCGCGGCGGCCATACCGTGTCGCCAGTCACAGCCTGAGGGCATTCAAAGCTGACTGAAAGTCACGTTTTCTGACGATGCAGGTTTCAGGGCCCCCGTACCGGATGCTTTGGTGGGTGATTGCGCCTATTGTCCGGCCATTCCGGGTGCTGCGGGGGTTGTAGTTGGCGGGCGGGACCTGCTGGCCGTGCCCGTCGGGCCGGGCAGCATGGGCCGAGTGTAGCGCGGCCGCGATCAGCTGCTAGACCGGGTGGTGGCAGTCAAGGAGATCGTGCAGCCGCATCGCCGCAGGAGCACGCCGATCCGGTCGCGCGCACGATGCGGGAGGCGCGGGCGGGCGACCCGACAGTACGTTCCCGGGGCGGCGCTCAGCGCCGAGATTGCCGCGAAAGGACGGCTCTCCGCCATGGCGCCAGTCCCGGCAGCAGCGGCTCCCGGACATCGAGGCGTATCCTGTCCGGGACGTGGCCCATCTGCGGTCCGTCCGCCAGAACCTGTCGTCGCGGGACTGATCAACGAGTATCACCATGCCGCGTGAGCCATCGGTGCATCTTAAGATGCTGGTGTGTCCACTCTCAACGGCCGTCAGGTGGGGAAGCTGAGCGAGGCCTTGCGCGATTCTTTCGTCGGCAGTGATGAGCTCGATCTGTTTCTCACGGTGATGCTGGACAAGCGCCTGGATGACGTCTCTTCTCCCGCCGCGAATTATAGGGTCCGCGTTTTCCAGCTCATCAGGGCGGCTGATTCCGAAGGCTGGGTGGTACGACTCATTAGTGCAGCAAGCGAAGCGCGGCCGTCTAATGCGGCGCTGCACGGAGTCGCCGCCGAGGTTGGCCTCGGCGCGATGTCGCCTAGCCTCGGCGCAGCCGGTTTTGAACGGATCATCCTTGAGTCAGTGCCGTTCGTGGACGTCAGCGCGTGGCGCGCGCAACTCGGCGAGCTCGAGGCTCATGTATGCCGTGTCGAGGTTCCGGCCGGATTGCGATCGACGGTGGGCACCGGGTTTCTCGTAGGGGCCGATTTGTGCCTCACGAACTTCCACGTGGTCAGGGTGCTTGCCGACAAGATGGCAGATCCGCGACAGGCGCGGTTGCGTTTCGACTATAAGCGGGCCGATGACGGCACGGTCGTCAATGCAGGGTCGGTGTTCGGGCTCGCGGATGACTGGCTGGTGGCGGGGCGCCCCCCGAGCCCCGTTGATGGCCTCGCTGACCCGGGTGGTCGGCTGCCCGCCCCCGATGAGCTCGATTTCGCCCTGCTGCGAGTCCGTGATTCGCCCGGAAGTCGGCCGATCGGGTGTGCCGACGGCTTGCCGGAGTCGCCGCCGCGCGGCTGGATCCGGCGGGTCGGCTTGGACGGGATGGCCGCGGGACATCCGCTGTTTATCCTGCAGCACCCGCATGACGCGCCGCTTAAGCTGGCCTTCGGGCGATCGGACGGCCTGAACGCGAACGCGACTCGGTTGCGTCACCAGGTCAACACGAGGCCGGGCTCGTCGGGCTCGCCGTGCCTGAACGCGCGGCTTGAGCTCGTTGCCGTGCATCACGCCGGAGATCCGAACTTCGACCCTGAGCACAAGCCTGAGTACAACGCGGCGGTGCCCATCGCCGCCATTCGCGGTTACCTGGCCGGGGCTGGCGTGGCGGACATGCAGTTCTCCGGGTAAGCACCCCGCTACGGCGGTGAGTCCCACGATTTCGCTCAAAGGGATAGGTAGCACAGTGCCGTCGCTGGCCCGGCGAAACCGCAGGGTTCCCTTGGCCGCGGTAGGCATCGGCCTCCCGCATACCTGCGACCCGTCCGAGAGCGTGACTTGCACGGGCGATGCCGGGGTTACCTGCTGCGGAGCGAACCTGAGCAAGCCGACCGTGAGCAGGAGAACCGCGAGGGAGGCGGCCGCCGCGCGCACGCCGGATTTCAGAAGACCAGCCTGAACGGATGGTGCCGCCTGCTGCGCGGCATACCAGTCCCGCAGTTCGTCGTCATCGCGGACGGGCCGCGTGGCCGGCCAGCCGTACGCTGCACGGTATGTCCAATAGACCGCCAGCCCGGCGAGCGCGACAGCCAGGACCGCCGAGACCGCGATCCCCGCTTGCCAGGTGGTATCCAGACTGTTCACGGTGTTCCCGGTGATGGTGATGCCGGCCAGGCCGAACAGGGCGTAGAGGGCGGTGACTCCGCCGATCCATTTCTCCGCGGCTGCCCGCAGGCCAGCCATTTGCGTGGACGCGGCGGTGCGTAGCGCCTCGGCGGCCGCCTCTAGCATCGGGTCCGCGAGCGGCGACAACGTTACGGCGTCATCGGCAGCAGTCAGCGCAGTGGCGCTCCAGTTGCGCCCGCAACCGATGGGAACGTCGGCAGGCCGCCCCTGGTGCGGCTGCTCGCACGTGCATTTCAGCGCGACGGTAAGCGCGTGCGATGCCGGGACCGCGCCGCCCTCCAGGGCGCTGACCTGGAGCGGAACGCTGTTCGGTGCATCATGTCCGCAGACCGGGCACGGCCCGGCCAGATTCATAGTGTTCGCGGAGGTCCACGCAGACCAGGCCGCGAGCTGAGTGGAATTGACCGTGACGCGCTCCGTCACGTATTTGATAGCCAAGGTATCTCCGCCGTAGTAGCACGCTGTCTTACGCTGAGATACATACTGGCAGCGTTGAGGGGAGGAACGCTGGATTGGAGCGCAGAGAGGCCGAACTGTGCAGAGCGCTGTGCGATGCATACCGCAACCGTGACGACATTCGGATGCTGCTCGACATCGAGTTGGACAAGCGTCTGGATGACATCGTCGGTTCTGGCACGGTGAAGTACGTCATATACCAGGTGGTGGCGACGGCCAAGAGTCAGGGGTGGCAGGGCGCGTTCATTGAGGCAGTGCTGGCCGACCGCGCGGACAACACAGAGCTTAAGAAGTGGGGCAGCAAGTATCATTCGCCGACAGCGAAGCAGCCCGAGGGCCCTCCCGCGACTGGCTCAATGCCGCCATGGCAGCTGCTTGACTCGGTGTATTTCGACCTGAAACAGATCAGGTCCGCTATCAGGCAGGCGATAGCAGCGCCGCCGGGAAGCGTTCTCGGATTTGGCGTGACATATCCCGAGTTGATGTTCGTCAATAAACTTCGGGACCTGCTGCCCCGCCTCCTGCAGGGAGAGACCATGCCCAAGGAGCCGTTGAGTCTAAAACCAGAGTTGTTTAAGGTGTCACACCAGGTCCGACAAGTGGCCGGCTACCGCCGAGATCTTGAATCGGCCAACGTGGTATGCGTCGTCCATGTCGCCAAGGTTCCGCAGGACTACGTTTCGGATTTCTGGGGTCAGGTGCGATGGGAGTTCGGCGCGGCTGGCCGTCACCTGGTGCTACTGTTCGCCGGTGACGAGTCCACCGTGTTCCCATCTGGGGTTACGGTGCTACCTCCGCCCAGGTTCGACCTTGATGACGTGGCGCTGTGGGCCGAGAACGCCGTCATCCAGAACCAGTGGCCGCCTAGCCTGGGGATCGCGTGGACGAATTTGCTCCGTGCTTATGCCTTCCACGACGGGGAATTCGACGTCCGGATGCTCTATGACGAGATGGACAGGACGATCAAGGAAATCCTTTTTGACGCCGCTAAGTTTCGGTTGAAGCTTGAGAACAGGAAGTGACATGCGATCTCGGCATCAGGTTGATATGTCGTTGCGCTTCAGCGCCGACGATCCCAACCCGGAATCCAGGCAGATCGAGGACCCAGGGGCTGATCCGATCCCGGCGCAGGATCCTGTCATGATAGCTGTTGCCCGGGAGCCCTACCTCGCGGGCCCAGGCCTCCAGGAGGCGGTCAACCTGGCGATCGCTCTCGGGCGACCGCTTCTGCTGCAGGGAGACCCGGGATCCGGCAAGACCCGTCTCGCTCATGCGGTCGCTTACGCATTGCAGCTGCCGCTGGAGGAGGCATACATCAAGTCGACCAGCCGGGCGCAGGACCTGCTGTACACCTACGACGCGGTGCGCCGACTCTATGACGCGCAGATCCCCCCAAGCCCGCCGCGTTCGGCGGGCGCTCTACCCGAACGACGGCCGGATCCGGGCCGCGCCGGCGATTACATTCAACTGGGCGCCCTGGGTAGGGCGATCGTGCGAGCGCGGCACGGGCGGCGTTCCGTCGTGCTCATCGATGAGATTGACAAGGGAGACATCGACTTCCCCAACGATCTGCTCCACGAACTCGACCAGCTTGCCTTCGACGTCCCGGAAGATCCCGGCCTGCGTTACGCGGTGCCGGTCGACCGCCCCGATCTGCGGCCGATCGTCATCGTGACGAACAACGAGGAGAAGACCCTGCCTGCCGCGTTCCTGCGCAGATGCGTCTTCCATTACATCGAGTTCCCGCGGGACAGCACAGTACTCGACGCGATCCTCGCGCTGCACGGCATCGCGAGTGTGGATCTAAGGGCCGAAGCGATCGACGTGCTGCTAAGGCTCAGGGAGATTGACCTGAATAAGAAACCAGGCCTTTCCGAACTACTGGACTGGGTCGGGTACCTGCAGGCCGTCAGGACGCCGCCGGAAGAGGTCGGTGATCTCCCGTACCTCGGGGCGTTGCTCAAGCAGCGCAGCGACGAGCTTCGGGCTCTGGAGAACCTGGCCTTGAAATGACCGAGCCCGACGAGGCAGCCGGCAGCCTGCCCCCGTTCCTGCTGTCAATCGCGGCGCAACTGCGCCGACGCAGGCTCGCGGTCGGTGTCGGTGACATCCAGGACTTGCGTTGTGCGCTGCAGGCGGGGTTCGGCCTGTCGTCGGCAGGCGATCTGCGTGAGCTGTGCGTGGCGCTCTGGGCGAAGTCGCCGGTAGAGGCCCAGATCGTCCGCGCGGCATTCGCCCGCAGTGACGAGCTGCCGGACTGGGACCTGAGGGAAGCGATAGGGCCAACGGCCGTTGCCGCCCCTGGTGAGCAGGCATCGGTCTCGGCTGACAGCCTGGATAACGAGCTAGCCGATGACCATGAACCTTCGATGCCCGCTCAGACGTCGCCGGTCCGCAGCCTCAGCAAGGAGAGGCTCTGGACCGGTGCCACCGACCCCCGTCTGGTACTGACTCCTCAGTATCCGCTGACTTCACGGGAGGTCGCGCAGGTGTGGCGGCACCTGAGGCGGCCGGTTCGTTACGGTCCGGCGGTGGAACTCGATACCGCAGCCACGGTCAGCCGGTGGGGCAGGCGAGGTGTAGCGACCGCCCCTGTCGTGGTCCCCCGGCGGCGCAACGCGGTCCGTTTGCTGCTGCTGATAGACCGGCATGGATCGATGACGCCATTTCATGATTACGTCGACTATGTTGTGGCGGCAATCCGCGACGCGGGCCGCATCGATGATGTGCAGGCCGTTTACTGCCACGACCTCCCCGCGGCGCACACAGATCGGTCGGTTCTGGATGAGATGCCCGATCCGTTCCGTCCTGATCTCGACGCCGTGTTGCCGCTCATCCGGCCGATACGCGGCGGGCACGTCTACGACGACCCCGGCCTCACCGTGCCGCGCATGCTCGACCACGTGATGGATCATGTCGCGAACGGCACGGCGGTCCTTGTGATTAGTGATGCCGGGGCCGCTAGGGAGCGGTTCGACTTGCTCCGTCTGCTGGACACGGTGGCGCTGCTCAAGGCGCTCCGTGCCAGGGGCTCGGAGGTTGCGTGGCTCAACCCGGTCCCGGCGCTGCGCTGGCCGAGGAGCACGGCCGGGCAGGTGGCCCGATACGTTCCGATGTTCCCGTTCACCAGGCCGGGGCTGTATCAGGTGGTCGAAGCTCTGCGGGGTCGGCCAGTAGCGGTGGAGCACTTGTTGTGAGGGCGTCACCGGCGGCTCGGCGGCTCGGCGCGGCTCTGGATAAGCTCGGCGAGGGAGCGTTGCGCCTCGCGTACCATGCCGCGGTGCCCGTCGTGGTGGACGCGACGCTGCTGAACCTGCTCCGGGTCAACTTCTTCCTCGACCCGCCCGACTCGCTCGGCTTCGAGACCGAGGCGGAACTGCTGCTCTCGCCGCTATTCCGGGAAATCGGCGAGGGACTGTTCGAGATCGAGCCGGGCGTCAGGAATCTTCTGCTCACCGGCTTGTACAGCCGATATGGAGAGGACCGGGTGCGCCAGGTCGCCCTGCTGCTTGAGCAGTACACGGACGCGACGCCAGCCTGGCGCTCGCTGCCGGAACTCGAACGCGCCCAGCAACTCACCGCGGTGAGCTTCCTGGACCCCGTACGAGCCGCACAGTGGCTTGAAAGCAACGCGTCCGGTGCGTCGGCAGAGAACCTCGGCCGCGAGTGGTACGTCGCGATGAGCCGCCACATTGCCGAGTTGTCGAGCGTTACGACTGCGAACGAGGAGATCGCTCACGCGCTGGCCCGCCTCGAGCATGAGGACATCCAGGTTCGGCTGGAAGCCATCCAGTCCCTAGACGCTCTCACCCGACTGCCAGAAGCCAGCCTCGCGCGAGTAGTGCCCGCTCTATGTGGACTCATCGAGACGAGAGCCCCCGCTTCACCGGACTGGGGGAAATTGGTCCCGGCGGATGCGCAGGCCGCGCTATCCTTCATCGGCACCCACCCGCATGGCGGGTTTGAGGTTAACGGCATCGTGCTCAACGGAGCTGATCTGACCGGCCTGGACTTCAGCGAAGGCAGGTTCGGTGAAGTCCATCTAAGCGGCGTTCAGGCGACCGGAATTAACCTTACAAATGCTCACTTCACTGGCATAATCCGGAATTCTTCTATGAACGGGGCGCTACTTAATAGTGCACGCCTGGTACTGGCTGAGCTTAAAAATGTATCTCTCGTTGGCGCCTCTCTGGTAAATGCCAGAATTGCCGCCGATCAGGCAATTGATGTCAATCTATCTAATGCCGACGTGCGCGGAAGCAGGATAGACATTGCTGAAGCACGCAATCTGACCATCCCGGACTTGCCCGATGATGACTCCGTTGCGGGTCGATCCCAGGGTCCATCAGCAGAACGCGCGGTCAACCTCGCCGAGTTGCCTGAAGACGTGGCACGCGGGCTCCAAAGCCCACTCCCTGCCATTCGCCTAGGTGCGGTGGCCGAACTCGCCAAGTGGCTCACCGACCCTGACTCAGCCCGCATGCTGGCAGCACGTCAAGCCCTCCAGAAAACCGCCGACAATGACATTCCTGTGGTCGCCGAGGTTGCCCATTCCTGGCTCGAACGCACACTGGATCGACTCCAGCCCCTAGCTAACGCTGCCACGGCACCCCATGAAAACGCCACCGTCCCTGCGGTTGCCACCCAAGGCACCGCACGGTCGGGCATCGCGATGCTGGGTGGACCAGGCAGTGGGAAGACGACATACCTCGCGTCACTCAAGATCGCATTGCTGCGCCAGCCTGACCTTGGCTGGTCGCTAACCGGCGACAATCCCGGATCGGCGCAGGCGATGATCTCGTTCCTGAACGACATGACCGCCAATCACAGATTTCCTCAGGCCACCATCGCCACCGTGAACTACCTGTGGTCGCTTGAGGCGGAGTTGCCGATCAGGGAGCGGGCCTGGTACGTGTTCAGTCGTCGGAAGAGGCACTTCAGGATCCCGCTTGAGCTGATAGACACTCCTGACGAGGTTGCGAACGCCGATCGGCTGTACTCACGCGAGATCTCCAAGCGACTCACCGATAGCCTCTCGAGGAGCGCTGGGATCATGCTGTTCCTCGACCCGGTGACCGAGTTCAACCGCGGCGATGCGTTCCGGCACACCTACGGAGTGCTGGCCCAGCTGCGGAACCTGGCGCAGCGCCGGGACAAGCTGCCCCATTACGTCGCAGTCTGCATCACTAAATTCGACGAGATCCGGGTTTTCGAGTCCGCATACAAGCTCAAGATGTTGGAAATCGGTCCCGGGGCCGAAGAATTCCCCCGGGTACCTGACCGCGACGCCGAGGCGTTCTTCAGCCGACTCGTCCGGTTGTCTCCATCAGACAACGCCGGGCTCATCCTGCCCATGTTGCACCAGACCTTTCACAAGGAGCGGGTACGGTTCTTCGTTACGTCCGCGATCGGTTTCTACCTTAACCCGACGCTTGGCGTATTCGATCCTGACGATTACCAGAACCATATTCCACAGGTAGGGCCCGAGCCAGCCAGAATTCGTGGTGCCATTTATCCCATCAATGTCATCGAGCCGATATTGTGGCTGGGTGAGAACGTGGCGAGGACAGGGACACCGCAAAGTCGTTAAGTGAGGCTGTGACCTGCGGTGTCACGATTAGGGCTGATGTGCCCGGCGTGTCTGCGGGAGGAGCGGTGCTCACCGTGAATGGCGCCTATTCTCTGGGGGTCCAGACTGGGATAAAACAGGATGTCATGACATGACTGTTCCAGCAGGTCAGCGGCCGGCGGAAATCGGAAAGTCGCGCAACAGGTGTTGCGTAAGACAGCCTGTTCGCTGCCCGCACGGGCTAGAACAGCAGCGACGAGAAGAACCACGCCCGCAGAGATGCGTTGCAGAAGCTCTCCGCCGGACGTGAAACGCAACGTCATACAACGGGCGGATGCTCCCGAGAGAACGTCTAACACCACTGGGTCCGTTCTCCGGGAGTGGCCCCGGCTGTTGCGTGATGTTGCATAGCAGCGACACGCAGCGGGTGTTGCGCCTAACACTCAGTCCCAAGGTGCCTGAGCGGTTACCCAAAGTGGCTAATTTAAGAGAAGTGGCTCAGCCGCGCGGCGAGTCAGATCTGCGCATTCATCCTTTGAAGTTACTGAAAGATCGTCTTCCGCTTGTCCGGGACAAAACTTGGGGCACACGCGCATTCCCGCCCGCGGCAAGGTAGGGCTAACCGTGGGACGGCGCCTGCCGCTCCGGCCGATAGCAGCGCCGCGGGAGTGACGTCCGCCGACGGGTCGAAGTGGAGCGCGCCCCCGGTGTAGCTCTCCGCCAGCATGCTGGCGGCGGCCCGTGAGGTGGTCAGGTTCCGCAGCTGGGCGATCTGGAGGGCAGAGTCGAAAGGGTCCTGGCGGGGCAGCACGTGGAGCATTGAGGTCATCCACCACGACAGGTAACTGGCTCGCCAGACTCGTTCCTGGCAGATATCGGAGTAGGCGTCCGTCAGGTCCGGCCGACCGTGCCGGAGAAGCCTGATGAGCGCGGTCGCCAGGACCGTAACGTCCGCGACCGCGAGGTTGAGGCCCTTGGCTCCTGTCGGCGGCACGATGTGCGCGGCGTCGCCCGCCAGGAACAGCCGCCTGTAGCGCATTGGCGCGGCGACGAAGTGGCGCATGGCCGTGATGCCCTTGTCTAGGACAGGGCCGGTGCGAAGCTTCCAGCCGGGGACGGCGAGCCGGACGGACAGCTCCTCCCAGATCCGGGCGTCGGGCCACCGGCTGATGTCGTCGTCGGCCGGCACCTGGAGGTAGAGGCGGCTGATCTCGGGTGTGCGCATGCTGTGCAGCGCGAAGCCGCGGTTGTGGCGGCAGTAGATGACCCGATCGGTGGACGGCGGGGCCTGCGCGAGGATGCCCAGCCAGGAGAACGGGTAGGTCCGCTGGGTGGTGAGCCGCAGCTTGCCCGCCGGGATGGCCGGACGGCAGATGCCGCGGTAGCCGTCGCAGCCGGCGATTGCGTCACAGGTCACTTCGTGGCGCAGCCCGTTCCAGTCGGTGTAGCGGAGCACCGGCTGGTTGGTGTCTAGGTCGGCCAGCTCGGTGTTCGTCGCCCCGAACTCTAGTGTTCCGCCGGAGGCGGTCCGTGCCCGGATCAGGTCCTTGACGATCTCGGTCTGGGGGTAGATCGTCAGCGGCCTGCCGTCGGACAGCTCCCGGAAGTTCACGTGGTGCCGTTCTCCCGCGAACTGCAGGTAGATCCCGTCGTGCTCCAGTCCCTCGGCGTCCAGCCGGCGGCCGAGGCCGGTGTCGCGCAGCAGTTGGGCCGTTGCCGGCTCCAGCATGCCCGCCCGCTGTCGTGCCTCGCAGTGGGCCTGTTGTCGGATCTCGATCAGGTGGGTCTCGATGCCGCCCAAGCCGAGCAGGTGGGAGAGCAGCAGGCCGGCCGACCCTGCGCCGACGATGCCGACCTGGGTGCGTTCCTTTGCCTTCATGCTTACCGCCGTCCGTTGTTCGCAGCGGGCTCGGTCCTGCACCGCCTGGCGCTGCCCGCGAGAGCGCTGCCTGGCCGTGGAGGGGATGGGACGGGATGGAGAGAAACCGACGGCGGGTCCCCCGCAATCGTGTCCGCACTGCCTGCATTCAGGTCAACGATGCCGTCGCGTGAACCTTTATGTTCACGGCCGTCGCAGTGTTCAAGAGCGGACTGCGCGCGGGCGAGGTGCGGCTCAGGAAGCCGGGTAGGCGCGCCCAGCCGTAGTCCCGTCCAGTGCATCAGGGCGCGGCGCTGAAGCTGCCGTGCACGGTAATTGCAGTTAAGGCCGAAATTCTGCGCTGAACAAGATTATTAAGCCGTCTCGCACATTGACCTGAATGAGTGGGCTTCCTGCACGATGGCTGTGCAATACACCCGGTGGCTTATGCAAAACGTCGGTAATTCGGCGATTCTAGCGCCATCCGCTTACAAGATCGGAAAATTCACGACACGCCGGGCGACGTAATAGGCAACGGCTCCCCCGGCCGGTAGAAAGGAGGTTCC
>Ga0335078_10014662_pt1 | contig 11629 bp, 9 predicted proteins | sample Lox_Sample_32_FD_206711 | JGI IMG/M metagenome (GOLD analysis project Ga0335078, IMG submission 206711) | Soil microbial communities from Loxahatchee National Wildlife Refuge, Florida, United States - Lox_Sample_3.2 | ecosystem: Environmental > Terrestrial > Soil > Wetlands | place: USA: Florida...
GCACGCGGCAAAGTCGCCAGCTCGCACGTCTTTTATTCAACTGACGACAGCGGAACGCAGTGGCATCACGAAGAGCTGGATCACATGGCTATGTCCGCATCGGGCTGCCAGGTTGCCGACATGAATGGCGACGGACGCCCGGACATCGTGATGATCGGCGGCGCGACGCACAATATCAAGTGGTACGAGAATGTCGGCCCGGTGAACACGACCGCGCAGAAGTAAGAGGCTCAGGCGTCAAGCAAAATACTCTTGCACGTGACGCCACCCTCAGCCTTGGCAAACTCGGACACGTCGACGGTGCGGACTTGAAAACCTGCTGTCTCTAACAGCTTTTTTGTCTTCGGGAACGCGGCAGGGAGCATTAACGCTTCGCCGATTCGAACCACGTTGGCGCTGCGAGGTTCGTCCGCGGGCACATCGATAATCTTGAAATCGCGCAGCGCTCCGTCATCGATCCAGGCGCGGTTCGTGAGAACGGTCTGCTCGCCGAGATAGCAACACGCGCTTTTCAAGTGCAGACAGCCGTGCACTGGAATCGCGATCACTTCGTAATCAAACGGCGCAACAATTTCGCGGAGTTGGCTGATGCCTTCCTTGTTCGTGCGCCGCGACAGCCCGACGTACAGCTTCTTTCCGACGCGCATCGCATCGCCGCCTTCGATTGTCGCCGGCGCTTCGATGCGGCGAATCGGCCGGAATTGAGCGAGCGCTTCGGCGATGCTGTCTCCTTCACCGCGCCGGCTTTCGGCGCCCATGCGCGTCATGATGGCAATCTCGTCCAACACGACGGCAGGATCTTCCACGAAAACGCCGTCAGGAAAGCGCGCGTCCGCCGGCAGCGGTAAGATCTCCGCGCCCAAGTCCTCAAGGCACCGCTCATAGCAGCGGTGTTGCTCGATCGCCCGCGCGATGTCGATCGGCTCGCGATCCAGCTCTTGCAATTCGCAGTTGCCGAGCGTCGGACTGACGCCGCGGGTGAGCGCGATCAGCATCTACTTTTTACGGTGCACCTCTAACATTTGCCGGCGCACAACCGCTCCATACACCATACCGTTGGCATCCACGCCCACGCCTTCCGCCCCGCTGTGCTCGTCGGTGGTCGATTCCATGTCCTCGATGAACGCGGTCACCGCGCCCGTCTTCGCGCTTCCGATGCGAATGCCCTTTTTCACACCGGGCTGATCGGGTCCCCACGATTCGGAATCGGCGACGTAAATAGTGTCGTCCTTGGTAATGTAAATTCCGCTCGGACGCCCGAACTGTTTCCACTCCGCGATGAAACGGCCATCCTGATCGAAAATCTGGATGCGATTGTTGACGCGATCGCCGACGAACACGCGGCCTTGCGAATCGAGCGCAATGGTGTGCGGCTCATGGAACTCGCCCGGTCCAGTGCCCTTCTTGCCCCAGGTCTTGATGAATTTTCCGTCTTTCGAAAATTTGACGATACGATTGTTGCCGGTTTCGCGATGGCCGTCGGCGACGAAGATGTCGCCGTTGCGCGCGACGATGACATCGGTCGGCTGGTTGAACGTATCCGGGCCTTCGCCCGCCACGCCGGCCTTGCCGAGTGTCATCAAGACTCTTCCGTCGGGACTGAACTTGAAAACCTGATGGCCTTTTCCGTCGCGTCCCTGCGCGTCAGTCACCCAGAGATTTCCTTCAGAATCGACGCAGGAGCCGTGTGGAAACACGAACATCCCTTGGCCCCAGCTCTTGATCAGCTTGCCCGATTTGTCGAACTTCAAAATGGGCGGTTCGCTTCGCCCCGCGCAGGAGTTTCCGAAGCAGCGATGAATCACGTACACGCTACCATCGGGAGCCGGTTCGACACCAGTGACCGCAGCCCACTTGAGGCCAGCCGGCAATTGGGCCCAATCGCGAACGGTACGATAGGGCTGCGGCAGGTCATTGAGCGGCTGATCGTCAGCAAGCGCAACTGCACCGAGCGCGCAGGCCGCGACAGCCGCTCCGATGACGTAGCGAAACCTCATGACTCGGGCAGCGTAAACGCGATGTACTCGCCGGAATAAGTCCCGCCGCTGATGGCGACGATAATGTACTGCTTGCCGTTCACGCTGTAGGTCATCGGCGAACCGCTTTGCGGCGCGGGCATCCACACTGCACCAAGTTCTTTGCCGGTCGCTTTGTCGTAGGCGCGAAGCATGGCACCGCGTGGATGCGACGGCGACGTGGTCACCATTGTGTCGCCCTGTACTACCAGCGTCTTCGTTACCAGGGTTCCTGTGTCATAGCCGGACTGTCCCGTGTTAGGAATGTTCAGGCCTTTAAGAGCCGGGTTATTGCGAACGAAATCGGGCGTTTCGCCGTTGGGCACCTGCCAGACGATTTCGCCTTTGTCCATGTTGATGGCTGAAATGTGTCCATAGGGCGGCTTAAGCACTGGCAGTCCCTGTACGCTGAAGCCACCGCCACCTCCGCCGCCGCGCCCGGCTGGAGGCGCCTGGGGGCGTGGAGGCAGAGCCACGTCGGCGCCCGATCCTTCGCTCGGAGCGCGTCCACGCGTCCGCGGCGCGTTCGCACCCGCACGCCCCATTATGTAGTCCATATCCGAAAATTCTTGGTCGCCCGGTGGGACCAAACCGAGCGCGGAGATTGTGTCCTGCGCATAGGCATACGTGATGTGGGTTTCGGGATCGTAGGCCGCGCCAGGCCAGTTGGTCCCGCCCGCGGGCGAAGGCAGCACCAATGTCGCGAGCGGTCCGCCGGGTTTGCTCAATGCCGGGGGAGTGTACATGGGACCAATGCGGTACTGTGACACCAGCTTGACGGCCTCCGCGCGCATCTCCGGCGTGAAGTCGATAAGCTCGTCCACCGAGACGCCCTGGCGCGCGTAAGCGGGCGGCCGAGTGGGGAACGGCTGCGTTGGCGAATACCACTCGCCCGGAACGTCGCCCTGCGGCACTGGCTTTTCCTCGATGGGCCATACCGGCTGACCGGTAACGCGATCAAACACGAACAGCCAACATTGTTTGGTCGGTTGAATCACGGCTTTGATCGTGCGGCCACCGACGTTCAAGTCGGCCAACATTGGCGCGGAAGAAATGTCGTAATCCCAGATCGGATGATGCGAGAGTTGGAAGTGCCATTTGCGCTGACCGGTTTTCAGATCCACGCATACCAACGTCTCGGCAAACAGATTGTTTCCGGGACGCTGGCCGCCGTAGTAATCCGAAGTCGGCGTTTCGACCGGCAGATACACCAAGCCGAGTTGTTCATCGACGGCGATCTGAGTCCAGACGCCGGTGTTGCCGTTGGTCGCCCAGGATTCGCGCAGCCAGGTGTCGTTGCCGAATTCGCCGGGCCTGGGAATGGTATTGAACTGCCAAAGTTTCTTTCCGGTGCGCACATCGAAGGCGAGCACCAGCCCCTTGGTGTTGTTGTGCGTTTTCGGTGCGTTGCCTTCGCGGAACGACGAGCCGACCAGAACCACGCCGCTCTTGGTCACCGCCGGCGTCGAATGCAGCCCGATCTCGCCCGTGACGAGATCGATCGGCTTGTTGGCTCCATACACCGCGTAGGTCTTCATGTCGACCATACCGTTCGTGCCGAATGTCTTGATAGGCGCGCCGGTTTTCGCGTCGAGACAAACCAGGCGATAGCCCGGCGTGACGTAGATGATGCGGTCATCGCCCTTGCCGTCGCTCCAGTAAGACAGACCGCGGCCTGAAAGTTGTCGTGCCGCTGCGGCGCCGCGCGCACCTTCGTGCTCGCCGTGGACCCAGAGGAGTTCGCCGGTGGCGGCATCCAGCGCAACCACCGATCGCCGCGTGCCCGCGGTCGCGTACACCACGCCTTTGACCATGATCGGCGTGCCTTCGAGCTTGTACTCGGGCCGCGTGCCAAGACTGTCGGTCTTGAAGCGCCACGCAACTTCGAGCTTGCTGAAGTTCGTCGCGTTGATCTGATCGAGCGGCGAATAGCGGTAGTTACTGAGATCGCCTGCGTAGGCCGGCCATTCACCGTTGGCCGTTCCCAACGTGTACTGTGCGCTGATGGGCACAGCAGAAAGGCCGGCAATCACTATGGCAAGAACACATCGCTCTAGCGTGCGCAACATGGGACACTCCTTCCGGTTTGAGCTGCGGAGGCTCGCTTCAGTTGAGTGTGTCGAGGTGACGGGCGTTTGTCAAGCGGGCCGGTTAGCGCGCTAATTGAGCCAACCACAGGTCTTTCCATTCAGCGCCAGTCTTTCCCGTGGCCTGCTCGAGTTCGGAATCGAAATCCCGCGTGGTGTAGCACGGCCGCAGCTTCTCGGGTGCCGCATGCTCAATGATGAACTTCACTAGCGACTGGCCCATAACGTAGAACGGCGCGGCGACGTTCCGGCGATCATCGTCAATGCCCGGCGGCTCACCGTTCGTACCGACAAACGAAACTACGGCTCGCCCGCGGTCGTTCGACATCCAACGGCGCGCATCCTGGTCGATGCCTTGATTCCCGCGCCGCGAGAAAATCTGGCCGTCGTACCCGCCGGTGTGCTCGCTCACGTAACTTTGGACGAAAGACGCCAGCCCCTCGCTGAACCACATCGGACAGCGATCGCACGGCGCGAGGATGTGCGTGGTCTCGTGCAAATAGGGCGCGGTGCGGTTCTGTACCTTGCTGAGCGGCAGGTAAATCGACTGAAAGCGCGAGTGCGAGATTTCGACCTGCGTGCAGATGAAATAGCGAATCTTGCGTGTGCTGGTTCGTGTAACGCCGAGGTAAGCTTCGATGTCCTGAATTCCTTGGTTCACGAGATCGGCGAAATTCTTCATCTCGTCCGAGGTGAGCTGGCCATTTTCGAACCACAACGTCGCGCGGTCGGTGTCGATGCTGGTTCCATTGGCCATCAAATCAGCCGCCATTCGGCGGTCGGACATCCAATCCTGCGCATACATAACGCCCGATACAAAAAGAGCAGCGCAGACCGTGATCTTAGAATTCATCGGCTGGCTCAATTATATTCGACCAGGGGTTTTCGCGCGAGTTACGGTCCTGTCAAAGATGGCGCCATCGCAAGAGAGGGCCAAAGCGCGCGAAATCGGTATCCGCTGTCACCCATTCGCAGCCGTTCTCGATAGCGAGGGCGGCATGAACAGCATCAGCGACGATTTTGCCCTTCAGATCTCCATCTTCTACGAGACGTCGGAAAATGCTCCAATGGCTCGCGCCGGGACGAATCAAAGAGCAGAAAGGGCAGTCGATCAACGCATCAATGAACCGGAACGCCTGACGGATCGTCGAGGGCGGGTCGAAGATCCGCGGGTTCGTGACAATTCGTAGAAAACCGTGTATTACCAATTCCGAGATAGCGAAAGGTTCCGGCCCTTGCGCCAAACGAATTAGCCAGGATGCGTATCGCTCGTGGGAGGTTGTCTCTTCCCGGTGCGCGTACACGAATACATTGACATCTGGCAGTAACATGGGCGGCTAGCTTCGCTCGCGCCCAAAGTGCGACTCGTCGTCGAGAACCACCAGCGCAGAGGTGCGATCCAGATCCAATTCTGGCCGGACCAATCTGCCGCGCACAGTGTGCAACCGAAAGGGGCCTTGGGAACGCTTCAACCTGGCGGCTAAATGGCTGCGCAAAGCGTCTTCCACCAGCGCACTGAGCGTGACGCCGCGCTCGGAGGCCCGGCGTTTCGCGTTCTGAATCAGTGGCTCCGGAAGGTCGACCGTGGTCCTCATAGCAGCAGAATAGCATACTGTGATGTAGTGCGCATCATCCTGTGATGCATTGCGCATCAAACTATCGCGCTGGAGATGAAATAGCGGATTTTGCGTGTGCTGGTTCGTGTAACGCCGATCATCGTGGGCTCGAAACTAACCCGAGCTTCACTCCGGGCTTTCAAAGAGAGCCTTCGGCAAGCCGGATTGCCGAATAATACTGAGCAGCGTGCCACGGCGAAGGCTTATGCAACGGCACAGGAACCGAAATTGTCGTCTCCGCGGTTTTCTTTTGCATCACACGGTGGCTGCCTTTCTGACAAATCCTTGTTCTTCGAGGATGCGGCAGGTCTCGTCACCTGAAAGGGCCCGCAGCCTACCCAATCGGGACCTCAACTTGTGTAACGAAAACTTCGTTATGCAGGCGGCGCGAGATCTCAGACGGATCAGCGACTTCGAAAAAAAGAGAAAGGGCCTCGACAAGGTTCGCCCGGGCTTCTTCTATGGATTCGCCTTGGCGATGTCGAGTTCCGGGCAAAGCGCCACGAAGCCATCGTCTTCTCGCTCAATGATGGCTGTCATTCGCCGCACTTGACTCATACACCGATTCTATCGCGTCAGTTCGCTACCGCTTCACCGTTACCGTCACGTCCGCCCGCGTCGACAACGCGCCGTCATTGGCGATTGCGCGCAGAACATAAACCCCTGGCTCGGCGAAATGCGCGGTGGTTACGGCCTTGCCGTCAGCGACCATGATCGGCCCCGCCGCATCGAACGTCACTTTCGCGGGACCGCGATATTCCATCCATGTAACGTTCAGTCCCCTCGGCCGCGCTGCACCCACCGAGTTGCTCTGCGCAGGCGCTGCTCCCGGCCGAACCGCACGAGGCGGGCGCGGCTTCGGCAAACCATCGTCGGTCACCAGCGCAGTCAACGTCAACGGCCCAGCGGCGCTTGCCTCCCCTAGCGGCGCAATCCGGACCGACGGCGGCTGATTGGGATCATCCTCACCCGGACTGAGATTCCCGTGCGTCATGATCATGCGCTCAGAAATTTCCTCCTCGGGCGTGAGCTGGCCGTACGCTTTTTCCGTGTGGCCGTGTGCGGTGACGATCCATACCAGCTCCTTTTGTCCCCAGTCCTTCGGCACGGTCACCCGATACACGAAACTTTGCCGTCGCGGCAAGAAATACGTCGGCTGCCCGCGGTCCATCTCGCCCGGTTCGAGCTTATTGTCCGGCCCCGCCGGAATCGCGAGCTCCTCCACCCAATTGCGATTCAAATACCCGAACACCATGGTCGCCGTGCCGTCCGCATTGCGCAGCCAGCCTTCGTAAACCGGCTGCAGGTCCTGGCCTGTCGCGAATTTGGTCTGCGGGATATAAGTCGGCGCGGGCGGCTGCGCGACCATCGGCAACGCGCAGAGCACCCCTCCGAGCGCGAGCACCAGAAAACCGCGCGCCAGCATCTTACTTACTGGCCTGTGCCCTTCGCGCCGCGAGCCGTTGCTGGTAATCCGCTTCGTCCAAATAAAACAAACTGACCCACGCGAAGCTCATCTCATCGACGGTCCGCTGGCCATAGCCGACCCAATTCTTCGGATTTGGATTGTGCGGATTGCGATCGCTGTTGTCGTGCCACGTCGTCACGTGAATGACCGTGCCGGCGGGAAGCAGCGGCTCGACGTCTTCCGCGTATGGATAAGTCAGGCTCCAGCCAAACTGGTAATTGCTCACGCAACTGAGCGTCTCGGTTTTCGCAGGACCCGGCCGCGCCGAATCAGCCCGAACGTCCGGATAAATTGCCTCCATGCACTGCGCTTTACCGCGCGTGTGGAAATGCGGCTGAAATGCCGAGAGCACCGCCGGCTTGGGCAACCGGAAATAGCCGTCGCTCCGGACCACTTGCCCCGCGGGAATGTCGAGATCGGTAACGTCGCCCATGTGCTGCGTAAACGCAACGTACTTGGGCGGATGATCCTTTGGAAACAGCTTCAGGCCGAGCGATACGCTGACCGGCGTCTCAACGCCGTCGGGATGCAGATGCAGATTGAAATGAATCTTCGACCCGGCTTTGATCAATCGGCCCGCATTCTCCGGGAAAATGTCGGCGTTCTTTCCCACCGCGTATTCATTCAAGAACAGACCGATCGGATCATCCTCGGGATCTTCCACTAAATTCGTGTCGGCATGATGCACCACTTTGAAGCCCGTGTCGGGCTTGGTCTCCACGGCCTTAACGTACATGTCCTCGGTGAAGTGCGGATCCACGTCGATGTCGTAATATTCGTCCTGACCCTGCGCTTTCAGCTTGTATGGCTTGGGCATCGAGACGATCAGATCGGGCTTGCCGATGTGCCATTTATCAAGATCGTTGAACTGGCGCGGAGGCGGCATGTCAGCCGGATTGCCCTCGGGCGCGCCGTGATCAGCCCAGTTGGAGATGGTCGCGATCTCGGCGTCGGTCAACGACGGGTCGTCTTTGAACTTCGTGATCCCGACGTTGCGATCGATATGCCACGGCGGCATCACGCGCAGGACCACTTTTTCTTTGATCGACTTCGCCCACGGCCGCGCGTCTTGATAAGTAAGCAGCGCCATGGGAGCGATCGATCCGGGCCGATGGCAGTTCTGGCAGGCGCGCTGCAATATCGGCGCGACGTCCTTTGTGAACGTGGCGTCGCGCGGCGCTTTGGCGGGTTCTGCGCCAAACGCGACAGGGAGGAGGAACAGTACAACAGCAAGCCGACGGTTGAGCATGGTGACCTCCTGGAGCGCTCCCCAGCAGCTCGGAACGGGAAAGCTCCTTGTCAAAACTGTACCGCAAAACTTGACATCTCGGTGGTACTAACACATATTGGGAGCCGGTACGTGAGGGCAAACCATGTCGCAAACTAATCTTCTTGCTTTGGCTCTGTCCGTCGCGCTGGCGGGCGCGCTGCAGGCCCAGCCGATCGCTGTCGGCGACGAGTGGCCGTCCTATGCCGGCGACCTGCGCAATTACCGCTACTCGCCGCTCGATCAGATCAACGCGTCGAATTTCAGCAAACTCGAAATCGCGTGGCGATTCAAAACCGAGAATCTCGGCAACCGGCCCGAGTATAAGCTCGAAGGCACGCCGATCATGGTGAAGGGCGTCGTGTACGCGACAGCCGGATCGCGCCGTGCCGTGGTTGCGCTCGATGCTGCCACCGGCGAACTGCTCTGGGTGCATGCCGAACACGAAGGCGCGCGCGCTGCCGCATCGCCTCGCCAGCTTTCCGGCCGCGGCCTTTCTTATTGGACCGACGGCAAAGGCGACAATCGTATCCTCTATATCACGCAAGGCTATCGTCTCGTCTGCCTCGATGCCAGAACCGGCGCACCGATCAAAAACTTCGGCACGAACGGCCTGGTCGACATGAAGACATACGCCGTTTACGGAACCGGCAAGCCGATCGACTTAGTAACCGGCGAGATCGGCCTCCATGCGACGCCCGCAGTAACGAAAAGCGGCGTGGTTCTGGTCGGGTCCGCTTTCCGTGAGGGCGGAACGCCAAAGACGCACAACAACACCAAAGGGATGGTGCTCGCGTTCGACGTCCGCACCGGCAAGAAGCTTTGGCAGTTTAATACCATTCCGCGACCGGGCGAATTCGGCAACGACACGTGGCTCAACGAATCCTGGGCCACCAATGGGAACACCGGCGTCTGGAGCCAGATGGCCGTCGACGAAGACCTCGGTCTTGCGTATTTGCCCGTGGAAACGCCATCGTCCGATTTCTATGGCGGCCATCGCCCGGGCAATAATCTGTTCGCTGACAGCCTGGTCTGCGTCGATCTGAAAACCGGCCAGCGCAAGTGGCATTTCCAACTAGTCCACCACTCGATTTGGAACATGGACATCGCTGCGGCGCCGATCCTCGGCGACATTGTCGTGGACGGCAAACCGATCAAGGCGGTGTTCGAATCGAGCAAGCAGGCGTTCATGTACGTCTTCGACCGCGTCACGGGCCAGCCGGTCTGGCCGATCGAAGAACGCCCCGTGCCTAAAGGCGATGTGCCGGGCGAATGGTACTCGCCGACGCAGCCATTTCCCACCAAGCCTCCGGCCTTCGATTATCAAGGCGTCACCGTCGAGAACATGATCGACTTCACGCCGGAATTACGGGCCGAAGCCATTCGCGCGACCGCCAAATACAAGCTTGGGCCGATCTTCACGCCCACCGTGGTCAGCAAACTGGACGGCCCCATCGGCTCGTTCCGTTCTTCCGGCGGCATGAATTGGCCAGGCTTTTCCTATGATCCGGAGACCCACATCGCGTATGTCCCCTCCTTCATCTCGCTGCCACCAGTCGGCCTTTTGCCGCCACCGAACAAAGAATTCTCCGATCTCGATTACGTAGAAGGCTTCGCCGGCGCGGGCGTCCGGTATGTTTCCGGGCCGGGCGAAAATGTCGGCGCCGACGCTGCGCGTCCGCAAAGAGGTGCTGCGGCCGGCACATCAGAGGGCTCGCCCGCCGCTCGTGGAAACGCGCTCAATCCGCAAGGCCTTCCGCTCATGAAACCGCCCTATGGACGGATCACCGCCATCGATATGAACAAGGGCGACTTTGTCTGGCAGATCGCGCATGGCGAGACGCCGGATTTCGTGCGCAATCATCCCGCGCTCAAAGGTCTGAACATTCCGCGCACAGGTCAGGCCGGTTACGTCGGCCTGCTGGTGACGAAAACCTTGGTCATCGCCGGCGAACCAACCTACACCACTACCGCCGGCCATCCCCGTGGCGCGATGCTGCGCGCCTACGACAAAGCAACCGGCAAGGAAGTGGGCGCCGTTTATATGCCCGCGCCGGTGAGCGGCTCCCCAATGACCTATCGCGTGAACGGGCGGCAGTTCATCATCGTCGCCGTGAGCGGCGGCAGCTACGCGGGCGAGTATCTGGCTTTCGCGCTGCCCGAATCTTAATTCAGCGCCGCGCGTTTAGCGCTCTTTCGAGCCGAGCTTTCACCGCCGGCCACTCGTTGTCGAGGATGCTGAAAAAGACGGCATCAATCCTTTCGCCATTCCGCCTGACCATGCGCGATCGCAACACGCCCTCTTCCACAGCGCCCAGCCGAAGGACCGCCGCGCGCGAGCGAGCGTTGTCCTTGTTCACTTGAAATTCCACGCGAATGCAACCAAGCGTTTCGAACGCGTGCTCGAGCAGCAGGTACTTGCACTCTGTATTCACGCCGGTGCCCCAATATTCGGGCGCGTACCAGGTGTAGCCGATTTCAAGACAACGGCCCTGCGGCGCGATGTTGGTGTACCTGGTCGAACCGATCAGGCGATTCGTGCTGATATGCCGGACCGCAAAAGGAACCGCAGTTCCTAAGTCGCGATCGCCCAGCGCTCTGGCTACATAATCCATCATCGCCTCCTTCGTCTGCGGTTGATCGAGCGTAAAGCGCCAGATCCGTTCGCTTTGAGCCGCCTCAACCAGCGCTTGGGCGTGCTCCAGAGCAAGCGGCTCCAGCCTGACAACGTCGCCTGTAAGATTTACTGGCTTAGGAGCAAAACTTGTCATTGGTCTAAAACGTGGCGCAGGTTCTTTTTCGCGCTCTTCAATCGAACATGATCGCACGTAGGACGAAAGAGCTAAGACGCGAACGCGCAGCCATACACGAAATACCTTAGGGCAAATCGCGCCTCGTTCTGGTTACACCCAAAATCGAGAACAACGGCGTCGGGAATTGCACCCGTTCTCGCATCATCCTGCGCATTTTGTTCTGCGCCACTGCGCATGGAACGATGGCAGCACAACTGCAAATGCGTGGGCATGTCCCCAGACACGCTGCAGAACAAGGACGCGGCTGCCGCCGGCTTCCGGTCCCCGATTCAAAGTGAAGAGATGTACCGGTTGCTAGTCGCCAATATCCCGGACGATATTTGGGTCGCTGACTCTGAAGGACACTGCGTCTTCAGCAGCAAC
>Ga0335078_10014664_pt1 | contig 11628 bp, 8 predicted proteins | sample Lox_Sample_32_FD_206711 | JGI IMG/M metagenome (GOLD analysis project Ga0335078, IMG submission 206711) | Soil microbial communities from Loxahatchee National Wildlife Refuge, Florida, United States - Lox_Sample_3.2 | ecosystem: Environmental > Terrestrial > Soil > Wetlands | place: USA: Florida...
GATGTAGACCGCGGTTACGTCACCATCAGCCTTCATGTCGACCACTTCCAGGTTGCCCCCGTCCCTGATGAGCGCGGGACGGACCTTCTCGTCGAGCACCTTCTCAACGGCACGGTGCTTCTGGATCAGGCTGAGGCTGGCAAAGCTTTTTGCCTCAGTGGTCCCCGGGGCGCCTTCGCGTTCCATCTCCGCCCGCGTCTCCCGGAGAATGTCGACGAGGTAATGGCGTCGGGCCTCATGGCCGCCGGGCCGGATGCAGGATTTGCAGAACGCTCCCGCCTTGGTGTAGCGAGTGATGTCCTCCACGGTGGTCAGGTCGTTGATCCGGATCACCTCCTTGACCGTCCGAAGGCTCACCCGCGCGCACTGGCAGACGACCTCCTCCTCTTCCAGGGAGTCCATGTCAACGCCCTTGTAGACGGCGGCAGCCTTGCGGATCACGTCGTAGGCCATGACGCTGCAGTGCATCTTCTGGGGCGGGATGGCGGCAGTGGCTTCCTCATCGCGCAGGGCGCGCTCCACGTCGATGTTCGTGATCTTCATGGCCTCATCCACGGTCTTGCCGACGATCATCTCGCACATCATGTCGCTGGAGGCGATTGCGGTGCCGCACCCGAATGTCTTGAAACGGGCGTCAAGGATCCTGTTCGTGCGCGGATCAACGGCCCAGAAAGCACGGATGGCGTCCCCGCACACCTCGGCGCCCCAGTCCGCGACAACGAGGCGGGCGCCGAGCTTTTCCGCCTCGGCACCCGTGATTTCCCCGAGGTGCCGGGGGTTCAGCATCCGGTCGTTCACCTTGTTCGAGTAGCTCTCCCAGAGAGTCCCGCCTATCAGGTCAGCCTTTGCCATGACAGTTCTCCTCGCTCAGATCCATCACCACGCCGCGCTCAGGACGCCGCGGAAGGCGATATGGCGCGCAGCCGTTCCACCGACGCGCGCAGCGCGACGATTGTTGCGTCCACTTCCTCCTCGGTGGTGAAGCGCGAGAGGGAAAGCCGCACCCCGGTGTGAATACGGTCGCTGTCGATGCACATCGCGACAAGGGTCGGGTTGGGCTCCAGGGATTCCGAGGCGCAGGCGCTCCCCGTGGAGGCCGCGATCCCCTGGCGGTTGAGGTCCCAGATCATGGCCTCCCCTTCGACGCCCTTCAGGCTCACGAAGATGGTGTTCGGCGTGCGCTGGTCTCTTCTGCCGATGACGGCCGCGTCTCCGAGGGAAAGGATGGCGTCCTCCAGCTTGTCGCGGAGCCTGCGCACCTCGTGAAGCTCGTAGGGGAGCCCCTGCACCGCCAGCTCCATGGCCAGGCCCATGCCGATCAGGCCCGGCACGTTGATGGTTCCCGAGCGCTTCCCGCTCATCTGCTCACCGCCGTGAAGGAGCGGAGTGATCGTGATTCCCTCACGGATGAAAAGTCCCCCGACGCCCTTGGGGCCGTGGAACTTGTGCGCGCTGAAGCTGAGGAAATCCACCGGGACCTCGCGCACGTCCACCGGGACCTTCCCGATGGCCTGCGTGGCGTCCGTGTGGAAAAGGATGCCGTTTTCCCTGCACAGGGTTGCAAGCTCCTTGATGGGGAAGATCAGGCCTGTTTCGTTGTTGGCCCACATGATGGAGACGAGCGCCGTTCGGTCGGGATGGATGTGGGATTGCAGCGTATCCCTGTCCACGACACCGTGGCGGTTCAGCGGGAGGTATCTCACCTTGACGCCCAGCCCTTCCAGGTACTTGCAGGCGTTCGCAACGCAGGGATGCTCGACGGGAGTCGTGACGATCTCCGTTTTCTTCCCCGTCCTGATCAGCTGGTCGTACGCGGATTTGATCACGGTATTGTTGGATTCAGTGGCGCAGCTGGTGAGCAGAACGTCGTCGCGGTCACGCGCGTTGATCCCCGCGTACAGCCGGTCGAAGGCGATCCTCATGTAGTCATGGACCTCGGTGGCAAAATCGTACAGGCCGTTCGGGTTGCCGTACATCTGGCACCAGAACGGATCCATTGCCTCCTTCACCCGGGGATCGACGATGGTGGTGGCGTTGTTGTCGAGGTAGATTCTGTCCATTCGAGTCCACTATACCGGGGCGCTCAGTGAGTGTCGAGCCGCCTCATTTCACCTTCTTGCGCAGCTTTCGAGGGCTGGGTCTCGGCCCGGCGTCCTGCGGCACCGGCTGGCGCGCGCGGGCGCGAAACGCGGCCATGGCGATCACCGCCCCCGCGATCAGAAGCACGTTGAGGATCTGCCCGGTGGAGAAGTTGAACCAGCTGAACTGACCCGGGTTGCTCACGGGAGCAAGGGTGATGGGAAACCCGATTCCCTTGTCCGGTTCGCGGGCATACTCGATGAAGAATCGGAATACGCCGTAGCCGATCATGTACCACGCGATCACGAAGCCCTTGTACGGCTTTCGCTTGCGCACGATGAACCAGATGATCAGCCACAGCACAAGACCCTCGAAGAACGCCTCGTAGAGCTGGCTGGGGTGCCGGGGAAGGTTGACCAGCGCGGCGCCGTTGACCGGCATGCCCACGGCCGCGGCAAAATCCCGGACCCACGGCATTGTCGAAGGAAAACCGTCAGCCGCGGGGAACACCATTCCCCACGAGACCTTTGTGATCCTTCCGTAGAGCTCGCCGTTGATGAAGTTCCCCAGCCGTCCGAAGGTGTATCCCAGGGGGATGCCGGCCACCAGCATGTCCCCCCAGTCCAGGATGCTGATCTTCTTCACCCGCATGAAGATGGCCAGTGCGATGACCGCCCCCACCAGGCCGCCGTGGTAGGACATGCCCGCGATTCCCGTGAGGCGAAGCCGCCCGTCAACGACGGCAACGGGGAGGATGATCTGGAGGGGATGGTGGAGGTAGTAGCCGGTCGGGTCATAGATGGTGACGGCAAACGCCCTCGCTCCGATCAGGAGGCCGATGATCGCCCAGAAGAACATGTCGAGGACCAGGTCCTGCTGCGGCTTTTCCTTGCGCTCCCGGAGCTGCCACGTGAAAAGGAGGTACGTAATGACAAAGGCCACCAGGTACATGAGCCCGTACCAGCGGATGGGCAGCCAGGGTACGATCTCAGGATGTATCCACGAAGGATACTGGATATATGCGAGCATGCGTCTCTCCTTGATGCCGTTACATCTTTTCCGCGATTTTCCCCTGCACCTGGTCGAAGTACAGGGTGATCATGTTCTTCGGCGTCCGCGTTTCCCACCGCCGGCCGTGGCTTTCGATCACCGCGCCGGGGAAAAGCGTCCCGCGCACGACGATCTCCGAACGGACGTGAAGGTCAAACGTGTCGTGCAGGGTGATGAGGCGCTTCTTGCGAAGCTCGATTGCCCGCAGGGCCTGGGCCTTTTCCGTCCGGGCCTGCGAAAGCGCCGTTGCATCCAGTGGTCTGCCGGCAAGCGCCTCCCGCTGGATCCTCTTCATCTCGGCATCCAGCTCCACCGCCCGCCTCGCTATGGCGGCAACTTCGCGCTCCTCCCGCTCGATCTGGTCCTTGAGCAGGTAGTCCTGGCCAAAGAGGACCAGCGTGGGGATCCCGGTGGTCGAGCCGAGGTTCTGCACGGCAACGCCCTGGCGAGCCCGCACTTCTCCTCCCACCAGGTTTCCCTTCTCCGAGTCCAGGAGCAGCTTGCCGTTGCATTTCACCTGGCAGCGCAGGCACGCCCCCTTCAGGCGCACGTTCTCCGTTGCAATGAGAATGGCCTGCTCGGCGAACGGGGAGGTAATGTCCTTCTTTGCCCTCAGGATCGCCTTCCCCTCCCCCTTGATCCCCTGCCCGATGAGAATGGAGCCTTCGGAGGACAACAGCGCGGCGTCGACGGTCTCCTCCACCTCGATGTCGCCGGCTGCCAGGATGCGGAAGCCGGGTTGGACCGTGCCGTTCACGCGGACGATGCCCGGGAAGTTCACGTTGCCGCTCGTCATGTCCACGTCTCCGGCCACGGTGTGGACCTGCTGGACCGTGATGACCGTCCCGTCACGGACCAGCTCGCCGTCAGCCTCCGCGTAGAAGAACAGGCTCCCGTCCGGCTGGCGCGCCGCGGACACACCGCGCCCTGCCTGCAGGCCCGAGAGGGCTCCTGCCGGCGGCGGGACGGACTTGCCCGTCACGTCCCACGACTCCAGGCCTTCCGGAGGGGGCGGCTTCACCGTGGCCACGTGCGTGCCTTTGCCGACGTGGGTGATCCGGTCCTGTGCGCGAAAATCCGCGCGGCCGTCATCCAGAATCGTCAACGCCTTTCCCGTGGCGAGGCGGATATGGAAGGTCACCCGGTTCTCCTCCCCCGCGGGCGGGAGCTTCCCCTCCGCAATGAGGTAGTTCTTGAAGAACTTCCCCCGAGCCACGAGGTCAAGAGCCTTGAGGAGCTTTGTCTCGTCGACCCCCTTGATGATGCCCGCGTCCTGGATCCGGGCCCTCACCTCCTGCACGTCAAGGGAAGCACCCGTGCCCCGCGCGGGAGTGAAGGTGATGAAGCCTTTCATCCGGTCGTCGGAGATGGTGACAACGAGGTCCGCATCCCGGTGGCGTCGCACGCGCATGAGGATGGTCATGCCATCGCTGCCCTTTTCCAGGATGCCTTCCTCCAGCGCAACCACCGTCTCGCGCCGCTGCTGGAGCCCCTCGAAAATGCGCACCTCGGGGACGGCGCCCTTCAGACCGGGGATGGTGGCGCCGAACACGTCCACGCCGGAAGCGCCGACCTGTCCCTGCACGATCCGCAGCACGGGCATTTCCGCGGTCACGAGGCCGATGGATTCCACACGCTCCAGCGGGAACTGCGCGAGGGACGGGACTTCCGCAAGCGCCGCGGTCCTCGCCCCGCTGAATGCTCGAATCCTGTCCGATTCCTCCACCGGGAGGAACTTCACCAGCCACTCGACGCTTCCGTCCTTGCCGCGCTCGGGAGCCTGGCCGGCAGCGAGCGGATAGCCCACCAGCTCGTTCGCCGTGCCCTTGAAGAACTCCTGGAGGTCCTTCCTGATCGTCTCTATCGTGTACCTGCGCACCTTGCTGAGCCGGATGGCATCACTCGCAATGGCGAGTGTCAGGGGCTTGCCTCCCCCGCGTCCCTTGCGGAGGAAGAGAGTCGCGGTGAGGTTGTCCGGGGAGACCGTGACCACTGCCGCTCCATCGGATGAGGGGCTGAGGGATTTTGCCGAAAGCGGAGTCCCCGAGGTCACCGCCTCCTTCAGGATGGAAGCGATCTCGCCGGCGCTGATCAGCGCCGCGGGGGCGAACCCGATCTTCACGGCTTCCGCGATGACTTCCTCAGCCGTGGGGAGCGGGAGAGCAGGGTCCCCCGGGTCGAAGGAGAGGAGGCAGGTTGCGCCGTCCGCTGAGGCGGTGACCCGCACGGCGTGATCCCGGAAGGAAACGATGTCCGCCCAGTTTGCCCCGCGCCGCAGGAAGCCATCCCGGACAGACTTGACCTCACTCCCCGTCCTCGCCAGGCCATCCAGGAACAGGAACGCCGCCATTTCTGCGCGCTTCGCCGGGACAAGCCTGCCGAAAACGCTCCTGCCCTCTTTCCCCGGCTTCCCCGGCCTGATCTTCGCGACGAGCGCGCCGTTGTGCACGAAGCCCGTTGCGGTGACTGAGGGATCGATGGCCACCTCCTCCCGCACGAGCTTCTTCTCCACCACCACCTCGATCTCCTCCCGGGGCGGGAGAAACGGCAGTGATGGCTTGCGCATGACCTTCTTCTCTTTCCTGATTCTTTCTTCGCGAACTCGAAAACCCTTGGGCGGGGAGGCCTTTGCAAGCGCCGCTCGCGCGACCCCGGAGAGCCGCGGGGGGATGGGGCAGGGCTCGAACTCCGTCTGCTCAGGCTCCGGGGGGCGCGGCATGATTCCCGCCGCGGCAACGAAGGTCACCTGTTCACTCTTCTTGCGTGCAACAGACCGGAGTGCTTTCTCGATGGCCTCGGTGTCTATCCCCTCCCGCACCCTCTTCTCCTCGAGGATGGCAAGAAGGCTTTCCGTGGACACTTCCGTCCCGGTTTCGCTGGGCACGATGGTGATGCGCGCCTCGATGCCCTGTTCGTCGAACTCGAGCTTCAGGTCCCCCTTGACGTTCATTTCTCCGGCTCAGTCACAGGATAAAGCAAAGCCCCGTCATCCGACAAGGGTGAGCACGGCCAGCGCCGCGAATACCGCGGCGAGGCCGAGCTTTACCTTCCCCATGTGCGCCTGGAAGAGGGAGGTGATCTTCCCCGAGCTGACGCCGAACCAGGATCCCAGGAAGACTGCGAGCAGGGGCAGAATGAAGCACAGGTTGTACAGCAGGAGAAGCGCGAAGGCGGTGAGGCCGCCGCGCATGCGGACCAGGTATGCGAGCATGGGCAGGTACACCTGTCCCGTGCACGCGAACTCGAAGATGGACACCAGGAACCCGAGGGCCAGGGAGCTGCCGGCCAGCGCCGCCGTGCGAACACGCGTGCGGATGGTTGCGTGGATCTGCTTCTTCAACGCGGACGGGAGCTGCAGGAGGATCTGGTTTGCTCTCCCCTGACGGATGAGGGTGTAGTCGTACACGCTCATGCCGGCAAAAACCGCGAGGACGGCCACGAGGGCCCACCGAAGCCCGACGGAGACGATGAAGACCGTGCTTGCCGCGCGCAGCACGGCGAACAGGCCGCAGCCGATGCCCAGGTACGAGAGGAAAACGGCGGCCGTGAAAAGTCCGCCGATCAGGACGACTTCCCTCCTGCCTCTCCCCGCGAGCGCCAGGGACGCCAGCAGGAATATCAGGGTCGTGAACGCGCAGGGGTTGACGCCATCGATCACCCCGGCGAGGGCAATGGGCAGCGCGGCCACGCCTCCCGAAGCGAACACGGCAGACAACGGAGACCACACCAGCGGGGGCGCAGGGCTCGCCGCCGCTGCCGCCTCTTTTTGCTGCGCCTCCAGCACGCCGGCAAGGTTCCGGCGGATGTTCGCGTCGCCCTGCAGGAGGATGTTGCCGATGGCCAGGGCGGGGATCTCATGAACGGTCTCTCCGCGGGCGGAAGCGAAGGCGGCAAGCTCCTCGTAGAGCGCCGGCTGCAGGACGTCCCGGCGCTCCACGATGATCGAGAGACCGAGCTCCCGCGACAGCCGCGGTATCTCGGTCGCAAGGAACTCCTCGCAGCTCCTGCAGCCGGGCGTGTAGTAATATGTCACCCTCACCGGCGCCTCCGCGGCAGGCCCGGGGCCGGAGGCGGCGGACGGGCTCGTGAGGGAGGCGCGCTGCTCGGCGCGTACGACGCCCCTGATGATGTAGTAGGGAGGAGCAACGCCCGGCTGCCGTGTCTGAACGATGAAGTCCTTGCGGGTGATTCCCGTGTCGTCCGTTGAATCGTAGGCAATCAGGAACGTGCCCTGAGCGCCGGGCCTGAGGGTGCGCTCAGCCGGCGTCACCGTGAGACACGTGCACGTGGGCAGAAGACTGATGGTGACATCGTCCTGCCCGGTGTTTTTCACCGTGACGGCCGTCTGGATCTTCTCCCCCTTCATGATCATTCCGAACTTCCATTCCGGCGGGGAAAAGACCACGGTGGGGCTGCCGTCCGAAGGAAAGGCCCCGGCGCAGATGAGGAGAAGGGCGGAAAGAAACCTGGCAGACGAGGTCACGGTACTGCCGGCAAGGACGATCTTTTTTCCGGGCGCCACCCGATGAGAGCCGCCAGGAAGAGCAGGTCGAAAATGAACACCGCAAAAAGCACCGCGCCCTGGCTGAGGACCACGGGCCCGATCTGAAGGACCTCGGTGCGCGCGGAGATCAGGGCCGCCCCGGACAACATGAGCAGGAGGAAAGAGAAGAGGGAGAGAAGCTTTCCGAGCCTGAGAAATCCGATCATCTCGCCATATCTCTCCGGGAAGAGTGAAAGCATGAAGCCGCCGACAGCCACCAGGAGGTTCCCGGACCCTCCCAGGAGGAGCCACGGGATGATTCCCGGCCCGCCATTCCCGGCAGCGCGAAAGAGCTGCGCGAGGAGAGAGATGACAATGAAGAATCTGGCGGTTTCCCACAGGGACCCGGCCAGGATGAAAGCATGTCTCACCGCCATCGTCCGGCCGAGTGTAGACGCGTCCAGGACCGCGGTCAATACCTGCGGGTGTCGGTCCCGCCTTCGTTGACAGGGTGGTCATAGATGCGGATCATGGATATCATTCATATGATGGAGAACTGAATGAAGCGTATCAAAGCTCGCGAACGGGTCGTGTGGGTCGTCGTCACCGCGGTCCTCCTCGCTGCTCTCGCCCTTTTCTCTTTCTCTCCACGGCTGCTGGCGGGGAGCCCCGAGGATGAGACGCAGGCGTACCTCAGCACGATCGGCGAGATGTTCCGCTACATCCGCGACAACTACGTGGACGCGGACAAGGCCCAGCCGAAGACCCTGTACGAGGGCGCCCTGAAAGGGTTGTTCGAATCCCTTGGTGATCCGTACTCGGCATACACCAACGCCGCGGATTGGCGCAACATCTCCGACACGACCACGGGCACCTTCGGAGGCGTCGGGCTCACCATCACGAAGATCGACAAGGTCGGCGCGGAGGTGGTCACGGCCATCGAGGGGACCCCCGCGTACAAGGCGGGAATCTCCGCCGGTGACATCATCATCAAGGTCAACGGGGAAGCGGTGGACAAGCTTTCCATTGACCAGATCGTGGACCGCCTGAGAGGAGCGCCGAAGACGGACGTGACGGTCACCGTGAAGCGCGGGGACTCCATTGTCTTCGACGCCACCATCACGCGGGACGTGATCGAGCTCCCCATCGTCAAGTATGCCATGATCCCCGGCGGTATCGGCTACCTTCGCATAACGGAGTTCACGCCCCAGACCGCGGAGCGCTCCCGGGAGGCGCTGCGGTTCTTCAAGGACAACAACTACACCTCCCTGGTCATCGACCTGCGAGGCAACGGGGGAGGGCTTCTGTCAGCCGCCGTCGACATGGCAAATCTCTTCATTGACAGCGGCCTGATTGTCGAGATCAGGAGCGAGCGGGTGGCCCGGGAGAACGTGAAGTACGAGGCCCGACCCAACCGGATGATGGTTGATCCCCAGATCCCCATCGTGGTCCTGGTGGACAAGTATTCCGCATCCGCCTCGGAGATACTCTCCGGCGCGCTGAAGGACCACCACCGCGCGACGCTCATGGGAGAGAAGACCTACGGAAAGGGCTCCGTGCAGACGGTGATGTCGCTGGGAGACGGAGGGTTCCGCCTCACCACCGCGCGCTACTACCTGCCGTCGGGCGTGACAATCGACAAGGTCGGGATACAGCCGGACAAGCCCGTGGAGGAGCCCGCTCTCACGGATGCGGACCAGAAGGCGCTGAACGACCTCCTGAACGGCTCCTATCTCAAGGATTTCGTGAAGGCCAACCCGAAGCCCACGGAGGCGCAGATGGAAGCGTTCATCACGGGCCTGCATGGGAAGGGGATCGCGCTCAGCGACAGGTACCTGAGGAAGCTGGTCAGAAACGAGGTCAACCGGACGAACAACAATCCGCCCCTGTATGACCTCGACTTCGATATCGTGCTCCAGGCTGCGGTGAAAGCGCTGCAGAACCATGAGATCCAGGCCGCGAAGAACTAGGGACGTCTGAAGCAGTTTCTCCTGCCGGGCTGGTACGCGGGACAGGCACGCATCTCGATCTCCGGCGAAGACCACCGGTACCTCGCCCGCGTCCTTCGGCTGCGGGAAGGCACCGAGATCACCGCAGTGGACGCCCGCGGCGCGAGGTACGTCATGAAGCTCGCTCGGATCAGCCGTACGAGCTGCGATGCGGAGCTGCGGCCGGCTGAGGCGCCTGCGCCGGCGCCGGGGTCCGCGACCATCACGCTCCTGCAGTGCTTGCCAAAAGGTCGGAAAATCGATCTGATTATCCGCCAGGCGACTGAAGCCGGGGTCTCGCGGATTGTCCTCCTGGAAAGCCAAAGGTCAATAGCACGGGCGACAGAGGACGCGAACCGGATGGCGCGCCTGGAGAAAGTTTCCCGGGAAGCGCTCCAGCAGAGCGGCAACCCGCGCCTGCCGGTCATAGATCCCCCCCGGCCCCTCGAGACGCTGCGCGGCACGGCCGGGCAGTGGGGCACGGCGCTGTTCTTCCATGAAGAGCGGCTCTCCGCAAGCTCCCTTCACGAGCTGCTTGCCGAGCCGGGTGGGCGCGTGAGCATTCTCATCGGTCCGGAGGGCGGGTTGTCGCCCGTGGAGAGAGAGCTGCTGACAGGCGCGGGGTTTCGCCCCGCCTTCCTGGGCGGAACGGTGCTGCGCGTCGAAACGGCAGCTATTTACGCTATTGCGGCGGTACAGACGATTCTACAGGAGAGGGACGCGTGGAGATCGGCGCAGAAAAGGTGAAGCGGATCAAGGTCCTCGATGTCCCGGTGGATGCCGTAGACCCGGACATGGCCGGCAAGGCCATCGAGGACCTGCTCGGCAATTCCCAGGCAAACCAGGTCGTTTTTCTCTCCCTGCGGGGACTGCTCCGGGCGCGCCGTGACGCCGAGCTCATGAGATGCCTTCGGGAAGCGGCCCTTGTCCTCCCCACGTCGCTTGCCATCGTCCAGGGAGCCGGATTTCTCGGCACGGGGAAGCTGAGCCTCTTCAACCCTTTCGAGTTCATCATCCGCATCCTCAGCGTCGTAGAGAAATGCAAGGGATCCGTGTACCTGCTCGGGACGCACAAGAGCCTCCTGGAGACCGCTGAGGTCAATCTCCTGGGGTCGTTCCACGACATCCGGGTGGTCGGACGCTTCTACGGGTTTTTCCCCCGCGCCATAGAGGGAGACATCGTCACCGCAATAAAGAAGTCTTCTCCCTCGCTGCTCCTGGTGGGAACGGGGGTGCCGGGGAAAGAGAAATGGCTGCTGCGGCACAAGAAGGAGCTCAACCCGGGAATCTCCCTGTGGGCGGACAATTGCTTCGAGGTCTTCGCGGGCACGCAAAAGCAGATGTCCCGCAAGCTCCATGCAATGGGGCTGGGCGTCCTGTCCGGCATCGGCCGCAAGCCCTGGCGCCTCGCCCTGATCATCCCCTACATCTGGTACCTGATCCTGGTCCTCAGCTACAGGATCTTCAGGCTGTAGAGGCGGCATGAGCTACGCCAGCTTCCTCAAGCTCATAGAGGTATTCGGGGTCCTGGCTTTCAGCATGACGGGGATCTTCGAGGCCCGGCGGCTGAAAATGGACATCGTCGGGACCTACTCGGTAGCCATGATAACGGCGTTCGGCGGCGGCACCCTGCGGGACCTGTTCCTCCGGCGCTACCCGCTTTTCTGGATCCAGGAATGGGCGTACGGCGTCGTCATCCTGGTGCTCTCCATCATTTCCGTTGCCATCCTCCGCCAGATCAGGGACAAAAAGAGCAGGACGCTCGTGCTCGTCGTCACGGTGTTCGATGCCCTGGGGCTTGGCCTTTTCAGCGTGCTCGGCGCGGTGTACTCGCTCCAGGTCTATCCGGGCCTCTTCTTCATAGCGGTCATCATGGGGGTCATCACGGGATGTTTCGGAGGAGTCATCCGGGACATCATTGGCAACAAGGTCCCGACGGTGTTCCAGAAGTCCCAGCTCTATGCCACGTGCAGCCTGGCCGGCTGCGTCATGTACCTGCTTCTTGCCTCACTCGACATCCCCGCCGCT
>Ga0335078_10014665_pt1 | contig 11628 bp, 11 predicted proteins | sample Lox_Sample_32_FD_206711 | JGI IMG/M metagenome (GOLD analysis project Ga0335078, IMG submission 206711) | Soil microbial communities from Loxahatchee National Wildlife Refuge, Florida, United States - Lox_Sample_3.2 | ecosystem: Environmental > Terrestrial > Soil > Wetlands | place: USA...
CAGCCGCCCGGCGTCCGCGGCGTCACCGGGCGGACCAGGCTCAGGTGCGGATCGGTCAGCGTCGCCATGACCGCCGTCCTCTCGTGGTACGCGTTGACCCCATGCTGGGGCGGCAGGGCCGGCCGCACATCAGCAGACCAGGTAGTTTCCGGGCCGGACCGCGTGGCCGGCTGGCAGGTCTGACGGGGTTAGGATTGTGGTGCCAACGCGAGGAGAAATCGTATGGCGAGGCCTGGGTCCACTACCTCGATCCTGGCCAGTTTCCCCGTGGCCCGGAGTAGGCAGTGACGGGCACCCCGGATCATGACAGCCCGGTCCGCGAACAGCTCTCCGCGCTGCGGAGCATGCTGGTGCTCTCGATGCTCCTGACCCAGCAGGACAGCCAGGACGACATCCTGCACTACGTCGCGAACGCGGTCGAGTCCCTGGGGTCGTGCGCGACGGAGGGCATTTTCGTCGACGGCAACTGGCAGGACGTCCGGAGCGCGGCCGGGACTGCCACCAGCCTGCCGGCCGTCATCGACGCGGCCGACGGCGGGCCGGTCACGCTGGCCGGCGTACCGTGGTCCTGGGCCTACTCGCTGTCCAGCCGCCACGGGCCGACTGGCTACCTGGTGGTCGGGGCCCCGGTCCCGCCCCCGGCGAGCGAGCGGTTCCTGCTGCAGGCGCTGGCCCAGCAGACGGGGGTGGCGCTAGCGAACGCGCGCCTGCACGGCCGGGAGCGGGAACAGGCCGAGAATCTGCGCCTGGCCAACCGTGCGCTGGTACGCAGCATGGAGATTCACGACCGGCTGACCGAGGTGGCGTTCGGCGGGGCCGGGCAGGCGGGAATCGCCCAGGCGGTCTACGAGCTGACCGACCGCCCGGCGGCCATCGAGGACCGCTTCGGCAACCTGCTCGCGTGGTCGGGACCGGACCGGCCCGATCCCTACCCCAAGGCCGACCCGGTCCAGCGGGACCGGCTGCTGGACCGGGCCATGAGCGCCGCGGGCCCGATACGGGAGGGCAAGCACCTTGTCTCGGTGGCCACGCTCGGCGGCTCCCCGGTGGCCCTGCTCGTCCTGCACGACCCGGCCGGGACGGCAGCCGGCACCGAGCGGGTGGCCGTCGAGCACGCGACCATGGTGCTCACCATGGAGATCGCCCGGCTGCAGCACCTGGCCCAGGGCGAAGCGCGGATGCGAACCAACCTGGTGCTCGACCTGGTCGGGGACGCGGGCGCGGACTCGGCCACGATGCTGAACCGAGCCCAGGCCCTCGGCTACGACCTGGGCCGGCCGCACCGGGTGATCCTGGTCGAACCCGCCGGGGCGCACCGCGACGACGACATCGACCTGTTCTTCCACACCGTCGGCCGGGCGGCCCGGTCCGTGCAGGTGGGGTCGCTGCTGGCACCGCGGCTGCACGACGTGATCGTGCTGGCCGATAAGGAGGTGCACTGGGACCAGTTCTGGGCCCGGGTGGTCACCGAGACGCACGGCGGGCGGTGCCGGATCGGAGTGGGCGGCCGTGCCCTGGAGCTGGACGGCCTCCGGCAATCCTGCCAGGAAGCGGAGCTGGCGCTGCGGATCCAGAACACGGCGGGCGGCCCCGAGCGGATCACGCTGTTCGACAATCTCGGGATCTACAAGGTCCTGGCCACGGCGGGCGACACGTCGGCGATGGAGCGGTTCGTGACCGAGTGGCTCGGCCCGCTGATCGACTACGACGCCGAGCACGGCACGCCGCTGGTGCTGACGCTGAGCGAGTACCTCGAGTGCGGCGGCAACTACGACGCCTCGGCCGAGGCGCTGTCCGTCCACCGCAGCACAATCAAATACCGTCTCCGGCGCATCCGCCAGGTGTCCGGCCACGATCTCGGGATGCCTGACGTCCAGTTCAACCTTCAGATCGCCACCAATGCGTGGCGGACCTTGCAGGTGCTACGCCAGTCATAACCTCGCCGCCCCTGGTTGTCCTGCTGGGGTAACGGAATTGCCCGGCCAGGTCGATGCGCCCGGCCCCGGTCCCTGGCCATGGTGGTTAGAGACCCGCGGGGGACGAAGGAGGGACCGATGCGACCGGAAGCCGACGTCTACGCCTACGTCCAGGACCTCGAGAAGCACCTGCAACTGACGTTGTTCGGCGGCGGGATGGCTGATCCGCAAGGCGCCGTGCTGCTGGTGCGCGGCGCGCTCGCCGACGGCGACCGGGACCGGGCGGCCGCGCTGGCCAGCCAGACGCAGCGGCTGGCCCTGGTCACGCCCGGCGACGCCGATATGGCAGCCGCCGCCGACCACGCCCGCGGGCTGACCGAGCAGGACCCCGCCACCCTGCAGCGGGCCGCGGGGCGCTACACGGCAGCACGGGACCGGGCCGGCGCACTGGAGGACGCCGGGCACGCCTGGGCCGGGCATGGCAATCCAGACCGGGCCACGGCCCTGCTCGGCCAGGCTTACGCGCTGTACGAACAGGCCGGCGACGGCGATGACCTGGCCCGGATCCGGTGCAGTCTGCGGACGGCCGGCACCAGGCTGCGGCACTGGACTTACGGGAACCGGCCGGCCTTCGGCTGGGACAGCCTGACCGATACCGAGCGGCGCGTCGCCGACCTGGTGGCTCAGGGGCTCAGCAACCGCCAGGTGGCGAACCGGATCTTCCTGAGCACGCACACCGTCGCCTTCCACCTGCGGCACGTGTTCTGGAAGCTCGGCATCGCCTCCCGGGTCCAGCTCGCGCGCATCGCCGCCGAGCAGGACGCCGCTGCCGCGACGGTCAGCTCGACAGGTGGCGGCTGAAGAAGCCGAACACCTTACCCAGCCGTCCAGCTGAGGGCGTCCGGGCCCAGGATCCCGGCCAGGCGGCGCAGGCTGTCGGGGCCGACGTGGACGGCGCCGTCCGGGCCGATCACCGTCGGGATGGCCGGTTCGGGCCGTGTCGATTCTTGCCGTGTTGATGCTTGCAGGGCCTGCCACTGCTGCCGCCACTGCCGGGCGCGGTAGTAGGCCGAGTTGGTCAGCGGCTCGCCGTCGAGCGTGATCGTGCCGCCTTCGCGGCGCACGATCCGCATCGGATCGGGGTGGTGCAGGACCAGACTGGGCAGGTCGGGGCTGATCAGGTGCTGGTAGATCGGGGCGGCTGGCCACATCAGGTCCGTGATCACCTGCCGCACGTCCGGCGCGCCGCTCATGTTGCGCCCTTGAGCCCAGATCGCCTCGAACAGGCGCGACCGCAGCCGGTCCTGGACGCCGTCGGTGACCGCCTCGGCGTAGGCCGATACCGCGGCCCTGGTGTTGGTGACCACGGCCGGGAGGATCGCGGGCAGTTGCTCGCCGGGCAGCGAGAGTAGCGCGGCCTCGGCCATGACGTCCTCGCCGTTCTGGCCGCCCTTGACACCGCCGACCGGGAGCCGGGGCCGGTGCTCGACGGCGTACCATTCGACGTCCGCCTTCCCGTCCCGGACCAGCCGGTCGGCGCGCTGGCTGGCCAGATAGCAGAACACGCAGTTGAAGTCCCCGTACACGATCACTTTCACGGTCAGCTCCCGTTGGTCCGGCCCGGCGGCGGAGGCGGGAACCGCAGCTTCGCCGCCACGAGGTATTCGTCGGGCATGAGGTCGGCGGCGATCTGCCGGGCCGAGCCGCCGGTCTCGATGACGGCCGCCGCGAGCGCGTCGAGGACGTCCGGGCTGTGCCGGGTGGGGGCGCCGCATACCGGGCAGACCTCGCCAGTGGCCGCCAGCCAGCGGGACTCGTCACACACCACCCCGGGCACGGCCGCGCCGTCGCCCACCAGCAGCGTGTCGACGCCGGACATGCTGCCCGCCCGCAGGCAGTCCTCCGGGCCGAGCGCGGCCACCTCCAGCACGTGATCCACCAGCCGCTCGTCTAGCCCGCGCTGGTAACGCTGCAGGACGGTGCTGGCGTGGCCGCGGATTTCGGCCACCGGAGTCGCGGCCGGATCGGCGCAGAACGTCCTTGCCACCCGGCCGCGCAGCTCGTTCATGATCGCTCCTTCCGCTGCCTAGCCAGTCAGCATCGGTGCGGTCGGCGGCGCGCGCATCCCGCGGTTGGATAGTTCATGGCTCGGTTCCGGTCTCCTCCGTGGGAGCGTTCCGCGCGGTGAACTCGAAAGGCCGAGCTGGGCGTCGCCGCGCTCGGCCGCTGAGTTTCGCGATGAACATTTACACATGTGGGGGATGGCCGCGCGGGCGCGGTGCGGCACGGTGGCGGAGAGACCCGAGCGCTAGGGAGATGATCACGATGATGCCTACCCGCGCGCCGGCCCCGGTATCTCCGCGACCAGCCGGGCAAGTCAACGACCTGCTCCCGCTGGGCGACTGGGTCCGGCACCACTCGCTGCGCAGCTGGCCGGTGCTGCTGTTCCTGGCGCTGATCTGCGTGCCGTCGATCGCGTTGGTCATCCTGGGCCCGAACCCGAGCGCCAGCACGTTCGACCACGTGGCCTGGATCTACGCCGCGTACTTCGCGCTGGCCTGGCTGCTGCTGCTGGGTGTCATCATCCGGCCGGACCACGTGACCAGGCCGATGCTCGTGCTGGTGACGGCGATCGCGCTGGCCACCCAGGTGCCGCTCGCGGTCACGCTGGAGGTCGACCTGCACGCCGAGACCGCGGGCCTGGGACCGAGCATCTACAGTGTCGGCCTGCCCGAGGAACTGGCCAAGGCCATTCCGGTGGTGGTGGTCGCGCTGGTCTACCGGCTGTTCCGGCAGCGGTCCCTGACGCCCGTGGACTACCTGTTCCTCGGCGCGGTCAGCGGGCTGGTGTTCGGGGCCAGCGAGGTGGTGCACTACTTCACCGTCAACGGCGTAGCGGAGTTCTACCAGACCGTGCAGGCGGCCCTCCCCGCGATCCAGCAGCTGATCCTCACCGGCCACTCCGCGCCGGACTCGCTATTCGCCGTGCTGATCGGCCCGGTACGGTTCTTCATCCTGGACTTCGTCTGGCGGTTCGTCACCGACCCGATCAGCCACGCCTGCTGGTCCGGCCTGACCGGCTACTTCATCGGGCTGGCGGCCAGCGGACGGCACAAGTGGTACGCGGTGGGCTGGATCGGCCTGGTCCTCGCCGCGATCCTGCACGGGCTCAACGACTGGAGCCGGGTAAACGGCCACTGGCTGTGGATCGTGGTGACCCTGGTCAGCGGTGCCCTGTTCCTGGGCTACGCGAAGGTCGGGTCCCGCAGCGACCTGGCGGCTCCCGAAACGCGGCCCCCGGCCTTCGGGCGGCATGAGCTGCCGGACGGGCACACGGCGGGGACGCCCGCCCGGGCGGGGGTCGGCACCCGCCCCTGGTGGGAACACTGACGGTCGGGGCTTACCAGGGACACGCTAACAGCCAGCCGGCCGTGTTGGCCAGGAACCACAGTGTCCAGCGGCCGAGCTCGAAGGCCCTCCGCCCGCCGCGCCGGGACCGCCATAGGGCCCACGCGGAGGCGGCCAGCATCACAAAGCCGAGCCCGACGGTCCAGCAGCACCTTCATGGGTTTGATACGCTCCCCGCCCGCGCCGACGTGCACATACTCAATCCAGTTAGTCCGGGAACTAGCCGATCGCATGATGCGGCTGCGGGCCCGCCCGGACACCCTGGGGAAGGTCGGCATGCCCAGCAAGGGAGTATCCGCGATGAGCGACCTGATCGTAATCGGCTACCCGGACGAGGGGACGGCCCAGAACGTCTGGGACGAGCTCGCCAAAATGCAGCGGGATTACCTGGTCGACCTGGAGGACGCCGCCGTCATCCGGCGAGACCGCAACGGCAAGCTGCACGTCACCACCCCGGCCCACCACGCGGTGGCCTGGGGCACCTTCAGCGGCCTGTTCTGGGGCGTGCTGATCGGGCTGCTGTTCCTGTTCCCGCTGGCCCCGCTGGTCGGCGTGGCGGGCGGCATCATGGGGGCCGCGCTCGGCGCGGCCGGGAACCTCGGCATCAAGGACGACTTCCGGCAGCGGGTCCAGGACATGGTGCAGCCCGGGACGTCGGCCATCCTGGTCGTCGTGCGCAAGGTGACCACGGACAAGTTCCTGGAGGCGCTGCGGCCCTACGGCGGCACGGTGCTGCAGACCTCGATGCCGCACGACGCCGAGCAGCAGCTCATGCAGGCCCTGCACGGGAACGACCCGGCCGCGCCCACCTGGGAGCAGCCGACCTCGACCGGGGCCACGACCTGAGAGGGGACCTGACACGCCGGATCGCGGCGCTCGACCGGGCCGCCGCGGGGCTGGGGACGTTGCGCTGGTGGCCGCGACGACCGCCGATGCCTGCCGCGGCGATCCGGGTTCGTGCACGCCAAGCACCCGCGCGGGCTGGTGGTCTACCGGAAGGCCGGACGCTCACAGCCCTACTCGGACGGGTGATGTGGCCGCGCGCCGCGCGGCGCAGGCTGGGGAACGATCCGAAGGAGGGTGAACCGGTGAAATCCGACAATGAGATCAGGGATGACGTCATCAGCGAACTGCAGTGGGACCCGCAGATCACCGAGCCCGAGGCCATCGGCGTCGCGGTCAGCGACGGGGCGGTGACCCTGACTGGTCACGTCTCGACCTACGCGGAGCGGCTGGCCGCCGCCCGGGCCGCCGAGCGGGTTTACGGAGTCAAGGCGGTGGCCAACGACCTGAAGGTCAAGCTGTCCGGCGCGCCGCGGGACGATTCCGACATAGCCCAGGCCATCGCGCACGTCCTGGAGTGGAACGTGCAGGTGCCCGAGCGGAAGGTGCAGGCCCGGGTGTCGGACGGCTGGGTCATGCTGGAGGGCGAGGTCGAGTACGAGTACCAGCGGCACGAGGTCGAGCGGATGGCCCGCAATGTCAAGGGAGTGGTGGGCGTGACGAACCTCATCACGGTCAAGCCGCCGGTGAGCCGGGATAAGGTCCAGGCCGTGATCGAGGACGCCTTCAGGCGCGAGGCGGAGATCGACGCCCGGCGCATCAGGGTCGAGGTATCGGATCACACCGCCAAGCTCTACGGGCACGTGCACTCGCTACACGAGGCGGCGGCGGCCAGGTCGGCGGCCGCGGCGGCGCCGGGGGTGGCCATGGTGGAGAGCCATCTGCTGGTCTCTCCGTAACCCTGCGGGCTGGTCCTGGAGGAAGTCGGTGACGCTGGTCCCGGCCAGCCAGGGGCGGCGGATCGCCCGCCGCTCCTCCTCGACCAGCCCGCCCCACACTCCGTGCGCGCCGACGCCGAACGCGTGCCGCAGCGAGAGTTCCAGGCAATCCGGGCGCGCCGGGCAGCTGGCGCACACGGCGATGGCGTGCGCCGACGCTGGAACCGGCGCACCGGGCTAGCCGGTACACCCGCCCCGGCCAGTTCACCCTCGGTCAGGTCATCCGACTCACGCCGCACGTGGCTCGGCCTCAAGACCACCAGCACCCGGCTGCACCTCCTGCCCTCCGGCCAGTTCGTCGCTTCATCGTCACCGCGGCTGCGGCGGCCCCGCATCCCCAGTCCGGTTAGCGGAGAACCCGTCCACGTCGGGAATGCGGGCCCGCGACTGGCGCCGTCAGGCTAGGAACATGAATGTGACCCTGTGTGTCCGCACCGGTGACGGCGGCACCATCGTGGTGCTCAGCGGAGAAGTCGACGTCTGCACAGAGGCCCCGCTGCAGCAGGCCCTGCTGTGGATCATCCGCGAGCGCGGCGCGAGGCTCATGCTCGACGTGTCCGGCGTCTGGTTCATTTACTGCGCCGGGCTGCGGGCGCTCCTGGCAACGGTCCGCACGATCATCGAACTGACCGGCACGCACGAGGCCTTGGTCCCGGAACGGAGCACCACGGCCCGTTCTGTCCGATTCCTTAAACGAACGGACCGGATGCGATGCGCCGGCAGAGGTGTCTGCCCGCCTTCCGGACGCTGGCGACCGCGCCATAGCGTGGTGTTACACCCAAATGCGCATGACGGCGGACCTGCGACCTGGCCCGGATCGCGCTGAAGCAGGCGCGGTCCGAGGCGGCGCAAACCCCATGACTGGGGGATGTGCGGCGGCCTGCGTGGCGGCGAGGCTGACCTCATGCTGACGACCGGGACCCAGAACCTGCCGGAGCCGCTGGAGTTCCTCGATCACATCGCCGTCGTGGGAGACGTCCACTCGACCTGCGGCCGGGTGTCCAGGCAAGGCGCGCAGGCGGCCGTCGCCGACTTGGGCTTCACGCCGCACCGGGAGATCGCCGACCGACGCGCCCAGCCCGTCTGGCTGGTTTTACGGAGTCGGCCATGATGCACGTCCGGTTCAGCCTGGTCGCCGCGGACCCGCCGGTCTTGGCTGGGTGCATCGGGTACCTCGAGGACCAGGCGCGCCCGGTGCTGGAGAGAAAGCACGGCAGCCTGGGGCTGTCGCTGCTTGAGGAACCCGGCGTCCTGATATTCGAGTCGTTCTGGGCGTCGCATGAGGCGCTATGGCTAAGCGAGGAGACCGAGGCGGTTTTCCGGGGCGAGCTGGCCCGGCGGGTCGCGCGGCCGGTGCGGGCCGAGGATTACCAGGTGGCCGTCTTCGAGCGGGAGGGGCCGCCGGGGGAGGCGGTCCGGCTGACGCGGATAGCGGTCAAGCCGACTGGAGTCGCAGACGTGGTCCACGTGTACGGGGACACCGCGGTCCCGTGGCTGGCCGACGCCCCCGGTTTCCGCGAGACGCTGCTGTTCGCCGACCCGGCCGACGGGCAGCTGGTCAGCCAGACCGGGTGGCGCGGTCCGGCCGAGCGGGCGGCCGGACCCAGCGTCGCCGAGATGATCCGGGGCGAAGTCCTGGACGAGGACTGCGAGATCCGCGCCGTTGCGGACTACCGCCTGGTGTTCGACTCGGCGCGGAAACCGGGCCCGGCCTGGTGGTGAAACCCAGGATCACGGTGTGCCATCTGCCCAGCGGGCCCGGCCACTTGGCGGTAGCTGCCGGCGTGCGTTCGGCGGCTCGAATCAACCTGGCCTAGCGACACGCCCGCCTGCCGGTGCCGTCACGGCCCCACCAGCGCAGCCCGGCTAGACCCCGGCCGGCCTAAGAACAGCCTGCGAGGGCAACGTCGTCCGCATCGTAGGTGACTTCATCAGCTGCGCAGTGTGACGCTAGGCGCTTGCCCGTACTGCCTGTGATAAGTGGAAGCAAAGCTCGCTGAGCTCGCCCAGCCCCAGCGGCGGGCGATGGCCGCGACCGTAGCACCGGCGGCGGGGTGGGCGGCTCGCAACTGCCGGTGCGCCTGCTCCAACCGCACCTGACGCAGATAGCCCATGACGGTGGTCTCGTAGTGGCGGCGGAATGCGTACTGCAACGAGCGGGGCGTGACTCCGGCGACCTCGGCGACCTCGGCGACCGTGACCGGTTGCTCGGCATGAGCCTCGAGAAAAGCTGCGGCCCGGCGCACCGTAGCCGGCGGCACGCGGGACGGCTCCGGCGTATGAGCAGCGGTCATAGCGGTGTTCGGAAAGACGTCCAAGACCGTAGCCGCGGCCAGCCGGGCCATCTCGTTCGCCACGATCGGGCTGATCCCCGCACTCGGGGAGCCAAGGAGCTGGCAGCAGATGAACGCGGACGTCTGCGACCATCGCGCGCGCGCCGCTCGGGAAACCGGGGCCATCGACTCGATTCGCGTGGATCCTGGGGGCAGGCCGGTGTACTCCTCGGCCAGTGCGGTCAGAGTCTGCGGCGAGATACGCACCAGCGCGTACGCGAAGTCGTACATGTCCGTCATAAAGCGCTCACCGCTAGCGAGGAGGATGACATCCCCGCGAGCAAGGCGCAGCTGTTCCCGGCTGCTGGTGAACGTCCCTTCTCCGTTCAGGACGACTAGCGCCAGGTGGTCCGCTGGCCCGCTGGCCTGCGCGTGGTAGGCAAAACCCCGGTACCGGCCGACAGCGGCCTCCAATGAGCCCGTGGCCGCTAGCCGGAGACCCGCGTCAACGCGTGACGGCGCAGGACACTGGAACCATGCCTTGTGCTCGACGTACCGACGGTTGATCAGGTCGGCGATCACGTCCATTTCCCGGGTGGACGTCTCGGCTCGCCGGATCGGGACCTTCCCGGCGCCTGTTACCTTGCTTGTCACGCGAACCTCCTTGTTCGCAGAGACGACCTGGGCACAGCACTCCTGCTTGCCAGCGAAGCCGTACCCCGCTTGGCTCCAGGCAGCGGCCAGCCGCTCAGCACCCGCGATAAGCACGGGTGACCCGCCCGACCAGCGAGCCATCGCCAGGCGACGGTCCACGTTTCGCAACAGGACACCGTCAGGGCCGGGTCCTCCTGGCCGGTTGAATCATGCTAGCTCAGCGTCGGCGTGGGCTGCCTGTGCGTTATCGCACTAGTGCACGACGCGGCCATGACCGGTCGGCAGCCGTCGGCTTGCCTAGTGGGGCCGAACCGTTTGACCTTACGCGTCGATAGGGGACGCTCACGGGTTACGCTGTCGGCGCGGCCGATTATCTGAACCGCCTGCGGCACATCGGGCCAGGCCAGCGCCTTGGCCGGGTCTGGGTCAGCTGTATAATGAAGCAGCAGAGACGGCTACGCCGACAACCCTGCGGCCCGATCCTGACGCCAGCACTGCACATTTGCGTTGATCTTGAAAAATCGGACAGTCCAGCCCGCAGATCAGCAACCCTGGCATATCTTGTCGTTTGTGCAGGTCAGGGCCTTAACTAGAGCGCAAGAGCTAGTTGGTGGTCAGGGACAGGATCGAACTGTCGACCTTCCGCTTTTCAGGCGGACGCTCATACCGACTGAGCTACCTGACCAGGTCAGGATCCCGGCGACGCAGCGCCGGGCATCTCCCGCGGTCCTGACGGGATTTGAACCCGCGACCTCCACCTTGACAGGGTGGCGAGCACTCCAAGCTGCTCTACAGGACCTCGTACCAACTACCGTAACCGACGCGTGCCCCCAACGGGATTCGAACCCGTGCCGCCGCCTTGAAAGGGCGGTGTCCTAGGCCGCTAGACGATGGGGGCGCCGACGGTCTTGACCGCCGTAACCGTATCAGTCCGCCGTCGGGGACTGCCCCAGCATAGGGGACAGGAGCCGCAACCGGCAAAGCGAAACCGTCACGGGCCGACGACCTGGCCCGGAAGCCACCTCGTCTCCCATCCTCAAAATCGTCGGGTCCGAACACTCTAAGTTATGAGACGATTACTCTGAGGAGTTGGGCTGTGTAGTGGGCACAGCCCGAGGATCGGAGGCAACCAATGATGTTCGCTGATGAAGTGGGTCATATACCGCGCGAGACGCGGGACTACGCCTGAGGGTGAGCGGCGCCGTGGCAACCAAGCCGCAGATCCAGCTTCCCCCGGCAGAGCCCGAGCACGCCTGGGTCCGCCCGGAACGTGCTCCAGCATCCCCGGCCAGCCCGGAATCTCATCCTGGCCGTCACCGGCGGCCAGCCGAGGAGAGGACGTCTTACCGCGAGATCTTCGCCGTCCGGGAGTTTCGGGCGCTATGGCTCGCGCAGGTACTCTCCTTCGCCGGTGATCAGTTCGCTCAGGTGGCCATCGCCATCCTGGTGTACCACCGAACGCATTCGCCGTTTTTCACCGCTCTGGCCTACGCGCTTACCTACCTGCCGCCGATCGGCGGCGGCCCGCTGCTGTCCGGCCTGGCCGATCTGTTCCCCCGCCGCCGCGTCATGATCGTCTGCGACCTGCTCAGGGTC
>Ga0335078_10014667_pt1 | contig 11627 bp, 10 predicted proteins | sample Lox_Sample_32_FD_206711 | JGI IMG/M metagenome (GOLD analysis project Ga0335078, IMG submission 206711) | Soil microbial communities from Loxahatchee National Wildlife Refuge, Florida, United States - Lox_Sample_3.2 | ecosystem: Environmental > Terrestrial > Soil > Wetlands | place: USA...
GGTTCCCCTCCGTGACCCGGACGTGGACCTTGAGCGTATCCCCGGGCCGGAAGTCCGGGATGTCAGACCGGGTCTGGGCCTGCTCGATTTCGGCAATCGCGGTATGCATGACAGCGGTTTCCTCGATGGTGGTCGTGTGCGGGCACCCGGAAGCCGGCTCGCGCCAGGGGACCTTGGGTCCCGGAGCCGGGTGCCTGGAAAAGACAGCGGACTTCAGTGTGCCATATCTTCGCCGCTAACCGGAAAGCCAGCGGCGGGAAGGCCCTCCCCGGCGGCCGGGAGCCCGGTACCGGACGCCGCGGGACGGGGCGGGTGAGCAGCGGCCTGCTCGCCGGCCGTGAACCCGGCCTCGGCCAGTACCTGCTGGTCACGGCGGTCCAGGTCGCGCAGGGCCCGGATGAGGTCCGGCCGGTGAGCGGCGGTCCGGCGCAGCGCCATGTCGCGGCGCCAGCGCACGATCGCGGCGTGGTTACCCGACAGCAGCACCTCGGGCACCTCGCGCTCGCGCCAGGCCCGCGGCCGGGTGTAGACCGGTCCCTCCAGGAGCCCGCGCATGGCCAGCGCGGGGCCTTCGTCACCGCCGAACGAGTCGTCTCCGGCCGAGGAGGCGTTGCCCAGGACGCCCGGCAGCAGCCGCCCCACCGCCTCGATCATGACCAGCGCGGCGGCCTCGCCGCCGGCCAGCACGTAGTCGCCGATGCTCACCTCGTCGACCGGCATCCGCGCCCGCATCGCCTCGGCGACCCGGCCGTCGATGCCCTCATACCGGCCGCAGGCGAACACCAGCCACGCCTCGGTCGCGTACCGGGCCGCCATGTCCTGGGAGAACGGCACCCCGCTCGGCGTCGGGACGACCAGCCGGGCGGCCCCGGGCGGCTCGGCTGGGATGATCTCGTCGAGGGCGTCGCCCCAGACGTCCGGCTTCATCACCATGCCCGGGCCGCCGCCGAACGGCATGTCGTCCACGGTGTGATGCACGTCCCTGGCCCAGCGGCGCAGGTCGTGCACGCCGAACTCGATGTCGCCCCGCACCGCGGCCTTCCCGATCAGCGAGACCCCGAGCGGGCTGGCGAAGTATTCGGGGAAGATCGTCACGATGTCGACACGAAGCCCCACGTGCTCTCCTGTTTTTATTATCCCGAACGGACTGGCTTCGCCTGATCGTGCCGGCTATTGCGCTTGCGCGGGGTCGAGCAGTCCCGGCGGCGGGTCGATGACCACCACGCCGGCACTCACGTCGACCTCAGGCACGATCGCCTTCACGAACGGCACCAGGTAGTCGCCGTCCACGCCGTCCGCGCGCCGCACGACCAGCAGGTCCTGGCCGTAGTGCAGCACCTCGGTGACGACGCCCACCGGCTGGCCGGCGCAGGTCCGCACCGACAGGCCGACCAGGTCGTGGTCGCGGAACTCGTCCGGATCCTCCAGTTCCGGCAGCTGGCTCGAATCCACGCTCAGCCAGCTGCCGGTCAGTTCTCCGGCGGCGGTCCGGTCCGTGATCCCGGCGAACGCCACCAGCAGCTGGCCCGAGTGCCAGCGCGCCGAGGCGACCGTCAGGCTCTGTTGCCCCGGGGGGGCGACCCCCCGGGATCCCCCCGATCCTGGGGGAGAACCTTCCCCCCCAGACCCTCCCGGCCCTGGCAGCCCCTCCGGGGCAGCCAGGGTGGGAGCTAGTTCCAGGGTGGCACCCACGGCAAACCGGAGGTCAGGCTCGTCGGTCCTGACCCCGATCACGACCTCCCCGCGGATCCCGTGCGGACGGCCGATGCGGCCGACAATCACCCGCATCGGGTCAGCGGACCTCGTTGGCGTCCAGCAGGTCGATCCGGACGTAGCGGCCCGCCGCCAGGGCGCCGATGACCGTACGCAACGCCCGGGCGGTGCGCCCGCCCCGGCCGATGACCTTACCCAGATCGTCGGGATGCACCCGCACCTCCAGGACGCTGCCCCGGCGCAGCGTCCTGCTGGCGACCTGAACATCGTCCGGGTACTGGACGATGCCCCGGACCAGGTGCTCGAGGGCTTCCTCAAGCACGTTAGGCTCCGCTCCCCGGCTCGTCGGCCGCGGCCTTGGCGTCAGCGGCATCCTCGCTCACGGCGTCCGCGGTCTTGGTCTCCTCAGCGTCCGCCTCGGCCTTGGCCGCGTCCTTGGCGGCCCCGTCCTTGGCGGCCCCGTCCTTGGCGGCCCCGTCCTTGGCGGCCCCGTCCTTGGCGGCCCCGTCCTTGGCAGCCCCGTCCTTGGCAGCACTGCCCTTGGCGGCCCCGTCCCGGGCTGGCTTGGCCGCCCTGGACTGGGTCCCGGCCTTGGCTTCCTTGGCTTCCTTGGTGGCCTGGCTCTCCTTGGCGGCCGCCGCGAAGCGCTCCTTCTTGTCCTCGCGCGGCGCGGCGGTCCGGAGGGTGCCTTCGGTGCCCGGCTCCCCGGTGAACTTCTGCCAGTCCCCGGTGATCTTGAGCAGGACGCGAACCGGGTCGGTGGGCTGCGCGCCCACCGAGAGCCAGTGCTGGACCCGCTCGGAGTTCACTTCGATGAGCGAGGGGTCGGCCTTGGGGTGATACTTGCCGATCTCCTCGATAGCGCGCCCGTCGCGCTTGGTACGCGAATCCGCGACGACGATCCGGTAGTACGGCTCCCGGATCTTGCCCAGGCGCTTCAGCTTGATCTTGACAGCCACGACTGTGGTCTTCTCCCAGCGATAGATGCGAGGCGGCGGACCCGCGCCGACCGGGGAACAGCCGACGGGACCGCACAAGTGAGCCAGGCCGGGCGAACGAGGAGAGGGCGTCGCATGGCCTAGCGGTCAGCATCACATTGTGCCAGACAACCGTCGCCGACCAGTAATCGCCGCCGAACCCGCGCCCCCAACCCCCTAATCAGCCCCCAGACAACGTTATCACCGCAACACGAAGGCAACTGGAGCCCCAATGGCGCTGATCAGGCCCCGGGCGACCGCGACGATGCGACATCGTCACGGTCCTGGCCGTCACGATGTGACATCGTCGCGGTTACGTCCCGGCCCGCTGCGGAAGGCATGAGGCTGGCGCGGCGGGTGCGCCGGAGCCCGGCGCCGCTCCGCGAGCCGAAGGGCGCCGGCCCTGCCCGGACTGGGGAACGAGCGCCGAGCGGCGAGGGAAGGCAGGGCCTCAAAAGGCCCGCCCGGAGACGAGCGGGAAGGTAGAGCGCCCGGAGGCGAGCGGGACAACGGAGCGCCCGGAGGCGAGCGGGACAGAAGAGCTAGCAGGCTAATAACGGTTTCAGGGAGGTGCCGCGACGGGAACTCTAGGAGCAGAAGAGGCAACACGGACAATAGTTATCAGCGGTGCCCCTGTGAGGTATGCGACATATGAGTAAGCAGAGCACTGGCGCGCTGACCGTGATTGGCTGGGTGGACGGACGCGCGGATGAGGCGCGCAACCGGGTCCGGACGAGACCCATCCCGGGAGGTGATACGCCTCTCACCTCCATGTCTCACGCTATGAAACAGTTACATAACGTACGTTGACTATCGTCAGACGGGCATCCTAGCGTTGCCATACTGTTCAATATATGCACGTTCGTTCGCAGAGCGCACGACCCACACGGTACGGCAACGGACGAACTCTCACAAAGTGATAGGAGCCCGCATATTAGGCATCCCGCACGGAGGCCGCCGGAAACCAATGAGGCCGAGCGCACGTTGCTTTCACTCGTAGCGACGCCTCATTGGGATTTAGGTGATGTTAGCCTCATGACGCCGCAGCACCCTGAGCCCGATCTGCAGGGGTCGCCGGTGTCACCTCAGACGCGGTCCCGCGCCCTCGGCGCGACCTCAAAGGAGTTCGATTGCACATGAGTGACCAGACTGCGCAACCCGACAGCACGAAGTCTTCGCGGGGGGACCTGGGGGAGTCATCCCCCTCGGGCGGCCCGGCCGGCGGCGTCAGCCGGCGCGGCCTGCTGCGCGCGGCCGGCGCCGGTGCAGCCGTCGTGGGGGGCGGCGGACTGCTCGAGGCTTGCAGTTCCAGCATCAAGGGCGCTACCTCGTCATCGTCCTCGTCGTCCACGGCCGGCGCGAGCACCCAGGCCATCGTGATCGGCTTCATCCACCCGCTCACCGGCGCGCTGGGCGACTTCGGCACGTCGGACAACTGGATAATCAAGACGATCCAGGCCACGCCGCAGTACAAGAACGGGTTCAAGATCGGCGGGAAGACCTACCCGGTCACCATCAAGTCCTACGACACCCAGTCCGATGCCACCCGGGCCGGCAACCTGGCCAACCAGGCCATCCTCAGCGACAAGGTGGACCTGCTCCTCGCCTCGTCCACGCCGGAGACGGTCAACCCGGTCGCGACCGTGGCCGAGAAACTGGGCACGCCACTGATCTGCGGCAACGTCCCGTGGCAGGCCTGGTACGCCAACCTGGGCGGCAACCCGACCCCGGGAAAGTCGACGTTCAAGCCCACCTGGACGACGATGTACTTCCTCGGCGTCAACGACCTGTGCAACTCCTTCATCCCGATGTGGAACAGGATCCACAAGCAGCTGAGCACGGACAAGAACGTCGCCTGCCTGTTCCCGAACGACTCGGACGGCAACGCCTTCCGCGCCGCCTGGCCGCTGTTCGCGGGCCCGGCCGGCTACACCCTGGTCGACCCGCCCGCCTACACCGACGGGCTGACCAACTACACCTCGTTCATCAGCGAGTTCAAGTCGAAGAACTGCGAATTCTTCACCAACGTGCAGCTGCCGCCGGACTTCAACGTGTTCTGGAAGCAGGCCGCGCAGCAGGGTTACAAGCCGAAGCTGGCGACGGTGGCCAAGGTCCTGCTCTTCCCGTCCGACGTGGCCGCGCTCGGCTCGCTGGTCAACAACGTCGCCACGGACGCGTGGTGGACGCCGAACATGCCGTGGAAGTCCTCGCTCACCGGGCAGACCTGCACGGAGATCGCCGACGCGTTCACCGCGGACACCAACTCGCAGTGGGTGCAGTCGCTGTCCAACTACAGCCTGTTCGAGGTGGCCTACGCGGCCATGCAGATGGTGGACAACCCGCACGACAAGACCGCGGTGGCGGCGGCCCTGTTCAAGGTGAACATCGAGGGCATCGCCGGGAAGCTCGACTGGACCTCGACCAAGAACCCCGCGCCCGGCGTCGTCGACACGCCCTGCGTCGGGGTGCAGTGGAAGCCGAACTCGAAGTACGGCTGGTCGATGGAGGTCGTCGACAATACGCTGATGCCGGAGGTTCCGCTCACCTCCACGCTCGAACCGACGAACAAATAACCGGATGACCGACCCACTGCTCGAACTGAACCGCGTGACGAAACGCTTCGGCCGGGTCGTCATCGCGGAAGACCTGTCGTTCGCCGTGGGGCCGGGTGACACGGTCGGGATCGTGGGGCCGAACGGAGCTGGCAAGACCAGCCTGTTCGGCCTCATCTCCGGTGACCTGTCACCCGGCGCCGGGGAGATCTCCTTCGCCGGGCGACAGGTCACCAAGCTGGACGCCGCGGCACGGTGCCGGCTCGGCATCGGCCGCACGTACCAGGTGCCCCGGCCGTTCACCGACATGACCGTGTTCGAGAACGTGCTCGTGGCCGCGCAGCAGGGCGCCGGCCTGGGCCGCCGGGCCAGCTACGCGGCCACGGTCCAGGCCCTCGAGCGGACCGCCATGACCGGCGAGGCCAACCTGCCCGCCGCCCGGCTCGGCCTGCTCCAGCGCAAGCGGCTGGAACTGGCCCGGGCGCTGGCGTCGCGGCCCCGGCTGCTGCTGCTCGACGAGGTGGCGGGCGGCCTCACCGACCCCGAGGTCGCCCAGCTGGTCGAGATCGTCCGCGACGTCAGTGCCGAGGGCATCACGGTGATCTGGATCGAGCACGTGGTACGCGCGCTCACCGCCGTGGTGAGCCGGCTGATCTGCCTGGCCGGCGGGTCGTTCGTCGGGGACGGCGAGCCCGCCGCGGTGCTGGCCAACCCGGCGGTCCGCGAGGTCTTCCTCGGCTCGGAGGTGACCGCGTCCCTGAGCGGGGGAACGCTCACTACCGAGGCCGGCGATCCAGGAGACATCCCATGAGCGAGCCGAACGGGCGCGGCGCCCCGGAAGCAAGCAGGAGAGCCCTGCTCGAGGTCCGCGACCTCACCGTGCACCACGGCCAGCTGCGGGCCCTGGACCACGTGTCGCTGCAGGTGTTCCCCGGCGAGGTGTACGCGATCATCGGCGCGAACGGCGCGGGCAAGTCGACGCTGCTGCGCACCATCGCCGGCCTGCACCAGCCGACCGAGGGCTCGATCGTGTACGACGGCAAGGACGTGACCAGGGTCCGGCCGGAACGCCGGGCCACCAGCGGGGTCGTCATGGTGCCGGAGGGCCGGCGGTTGTTCGGGTCGCTCACGGTCGAGGAGAACCTGCAGGTCGGCGCCACGTACGCGCGCAAGGGGCCGTGGACCATCGAGCGTGTCTACGAGCTGTTCGGCTGGATGAGGGAGCGCAGGAACCAGCGCACCGCCCAGCTGTCAGGCGGCGAGCAGCAGTCGGTGGCCATCGGCCGGGCCCTGGTCGCCAACCCGCGGATGCTGCTGCTCGACGAGCTGTCCCTCGGCCTGGCCCCCGTGGTCGTCCAGCGCATCTACGCCATGCTGCCGCAGATCCTGGCCGCCGGGCTCACCGTGCTGCTGGTCGAGCAGGACGTCAGCCAGGCGCTGCGGGTCGCGACGCACCTGCAGTGCCTGCTCGAGGGGCACACCACGCTGGAAGGGCGGCCGTCCGACGTTACGCCGGCCCAGGTCGAAGCCGCGTACTTCGGCCTGTCCGGGGCGGCGGCCGCAGGACCGTCCGGGGAGGGGAGCCAGTAATGGCCTGGGTCAACGACATCATCCAGGGGATCTTGATCGGGGGCCTGTACGCGCTGTTCGCCTGCGGGCTCTCGCTGATGTTCGGGGTCATGAAGGTGGTCAACCTGGCGCACGGCGACCTCGCGATCATCGGCGGCTACATCGCGGTCGGCGTCATCGCGGTCACCCACATCCCGGTGCTGTGGTCCTTCGTGATCGTGGTGCCGCTGATGGCGCTGCTCGGCTACGTGCTGCAGCGGACCGTGATCCAGGCCTCGCTCGACCGCAGCATCCTGACCACGCTGCTGGTCACGTTCGGGCTGTCGGTGGTGATCGAGAACGGCCTGCTGGAGTTCGTCAACGCCGACAGCCACTCGCTCGGGGTCGGGAACGCCATCATCACCAGCTCGTTCTCGATCGGCTCGCAGATCACGATCCCCTACCTGCTGCTGCTGATCTTCGCCGTGGCGGTGGTGGTGCTGCTCGGCCTGCAGTACTTCCTGTCCGTGTCGAGGTACGGGCGGCTGATCCGGGCCGTGGCCGACGACAAGGAGGCGGCCCAGCTGTCCGGGATCGACTACCGGCACGTGTTCGGCATCGCCGCGGCTATCGCTTTCGGCACCGTGGCGCTGGCCGGTATCGCGTACGGCATGTACTCGCAGTTCTCGCCGACCACGGGAACGGACACGATCCTGCTGTTCGCGTTCGCGGCCGTGGTGATCGGCGGGCTCGGCTCGCTGTGGGGCACCCTGCTCGGCGGCGTGGTGCTCGGAGTGGCTCAGGCGGTCGGCGCCCAGATCAACTCCTCCGACCAGTTGCTGGCCGGGTACATCGTGTTCCTGGCCGTGCTGGTGTTCCGCCCGCAGGGCCTGGTCGCCCGGGGGGCGCAGTCGTGAGCATAGCCACTGAAACCGCAGCCCGTTCGGCTGAAAATTACCGGGTCACACGGTCACGTAGGAACGTGGCCTGGACCGGTCTCGGCGCTCTCGTCGTCGTGGTCGTGCTCGCGCTGTTCCCCTACGTCGTGGGCCCCGGCACCGAGACCATCCTGGTGCAGGCGTTCATCATCTTGACGCTGGCCAGCATGTGGAACCTGCTGGCCGGGTACGCGGGCCTGGTGTCGGTGGGGCAGCAGGCGTTCGTGGGTCTTGGCGCGTACTTCGTGCTGATCCTGAACGTCCACAGCGTCTCGATGTTCAGCGCGCTGCCGGTCGCGGCCGTGGGCTGCGGCGTTGCCGCCCTGCCGATGTGGTGGCTGGTCTCGCGGCTGCGCAGCGGGTACTTCGCCATCGCCACCTGGGTGCTCGCGACGACCATCCTGCTGATCATCGAGAAGTTCCCCTCCATCGGGGGCGGGACCGGCATGTCGCTGCCGCACACGCCCAACCTCAGTTCGGCGGTGCTCGAGGCGTACACGTACTGGATCGGGCTGGCCGTCACGGTGGTCGCGCTGCTCGCCGTCTACCTGCTGCTACGCGGGCGGCTCGGCCTGGTACTCACCGCCATCCGCGACGACGAGGTGGCCGCCCGCAGCTCGGGAGCGCGGGTCGGGCTGGCCCGGATGCTGGTCTTCGTGGTGGCCGGGATCGGCTGCGGCGCGGCCGGCGCGCTGCTCGCCATCAGCCAGCTGATCGTGCAGCCGAGCGCCGTGTTCAGCGTGCAGTGGACGGCCGAGATGGCGTTCGCGGTGATCATCGGCGGGCTCGGCACGATCGAGGGGCCGATCCTCGGCACCATCGTGTACATGGTCCTGCAGCAGACGCTGGCCTCCTACAACGCCTGGTACCTGATCATCCTCGGGCTGGTCGCGATGGTCGTCGCGATTTTCGCGCGCCGCGGGCTGTGGGGCCTGGTCGATGACCACCTGCACGTGCGGCTGTTCCCGGTCGGATACTGGCTGTGGACGCCCGGGAGCAACGGGCGGCGCGGCGTCATCCCGCGCCGCGGAGGCCGCCACAGCTGAGTTCCGCGGGAAAATAGTCAGGTGCTGCTGAGTGAGATCGCCGAGGTGTCCCGGGCGGTGGCCGCCACCAGCGCCCGGCTCGCGAAGATCGAGATGCTGGCCGGCGCGCTGCGCGAGGCCGGGCCGCTCGAGGTGCCGATCGCCGTGGCCTACCTGTCCGGTGAGCTGCCGCAGCGGCAGATCGGCGTCGGGTGGGCGGCGCTGCGGGAGGGATTCCCGCCCGCGGCCACGCCTTCGCTGACCCTGTCGGAGGTGGACTCGAGCTTCTCCGCTATCGGGGCGATCTCCGGGAAGGGATCCGCGGCCGCGCGCAAGGCGCTGGTCAGCGAGCTGTTCGGCCGGGCCGCCGAGGACGAGCAGCGGTTCCTGTTCGGCCTGCTCTCCGGCGAGCTGCGCCAGGGAGCGCTGGAGGGAGTCATGACCGAGGCGGTGGCGCGGGCCGCCTCGGTGCCGGTGGCGGAGGTCCGCCGGGCCATGATGCTGCGCGGCTCGCTGGCGGCGGTGGCCGCGGCCGCGCTGGCCGGCGGCAGCGACGCGCTGCGGGCCTTCGGCCTGGAGGTGGGCCGCCCGGTCCGGCCGATGCTCGCCTCCACCGCGGCGAGCATCGACGAGGCCCTGGCCAAGGCGGGCGGCCCGGGGGTCGCGGCCGCGGTGGAGTGGAAGCTCGACGGCATCAGGATCCAGGCCCACCTGTCCGGGGGGAACGTGCGCCTGTTCACCCGGACGCTGGAGGAGATCACCGCCCGGCTGCCCGAGGTGGTGGCGGTCCTGGCCAGGCTCCCGCTGTCCACCGCGGTCCTGGACGGCGAGCTGATCGCGCTGCGCGGGGACGGCAGGCCGCTGCCGTTCCAGGACACGGCGTCCCGCACCGCGACCCTGGACGCGGGACCGGCGGTGCCGCTGTCGGTGTTCCTGTTCGACGCCCTCCATCTAGAAGGCGCCGACCTGATCGACGCCGAAGACCAGTACCGGCACGCGGCCCTGGCCCGGGTGGTGCCGGCCGGCCTGCTCATGCCGCGGCTGGTCACCTCGTCGGAGGATGAGGCGACGGCTTTTTTCTCCGGCGCGCTGGCACACGGCCACGAGGGCGTCGTGGTCAAGTCGCTCAGCACCCCGTACACGGCCGGCCGGCGCGGGGCCGGATGGATCAAGGTCAAGCCGAGGCACACGCTCGACCTGGTGGTGCTGGCCGTCGAGTGGGGGCACGGACGGCGCCGCGGCTGGCTATCCAACCTGCACCTGGGCGCCCGCGACCCGGAGACGGGCGGGTTCGTCATGCTCGGCAAGACGTTCAAGGGCCTGACCGACGAACTGCTGACCTGGCAGACCGAACGGCTGCTCGCGCTGGAATCCTGGCGAGACTCGTACACCGTCTACGTGCGTCCCGCTCTCGTGGTCGAGATCGCCTTCGACGGGGTCCAGCGCAGCCCGCGCTACCCCGGCGGGCTCGCGCTGCGGTTCGCCCGGGTGCTGCGCTACCGCGAGGACAAGAGCGCCGCCGAGGCCGACACCATCGACATGGTCCGCGCCCTAGCCACAGGGCAGGCCCCGTTATCAAGCCAGGATTCCTGATGAAAATCATCAGGAATCCTGTACACTTCCCGGTCGCTGTGACAGGATCCACTATCAGCAGGACCCTGCTAGAAGTGCCCATGGCCGAGGAGGTGGCCGTGAGACCACTGAAAGCAACCGTGAGCGCCTGCATGCTGGCCGCGGCGTCGGCGCTCGCTCTGACCGGCACGGCACCGGCGGGCGCCTCGGCAGCTTCGCCCGGCGGCCATTTCACCGGCACGCTGGCCAACGGGACGGCCTGGATCGCGGATGTCCCCGCGAGCTGGAACGGGATCCTGCTGTTGTACAGTCATGGCTTCGGTCCGCTGACCGCGGCCGACGCCCCTGACCCTGTGACGCAGGCGGCGCTGCTGGCCCGCGGTTACGCGCTTGCCGGGTCATCCTATGATCCGAACGGCTCGGAATGGGCGCTCGACACCGCGGTCAGCGACCAGTTCGGCACGCTCGCCGCGGTCGAGGCCGGGGTACTGCCCGGCCGACCGCGGCAGGTGCTCGCGTTCGGCACCTCGATGGGCGGCCTGGTCAGCGCGCTCGAGGCGCAGGACGGCGCCGGCCGGATCGATGGCGCGCTGACCACCTGCGGCATCGTCGCCGGCGGAATCAACCTGAACGAGTACCAGCTCGACGGCGAGTACGCTCTGGCCCGGCTCCTGCTGCCCGGCAAGCAGGTGCAACTGGTCGACTTCGCGAACGTGAACGACGCGCTCGCCACCGCCGCGACCCTGCAGGCCGCCGCCACGCAGGCACAGCAGACCGCCGCCGGGCGGGCCCGGCTGGCGCTCGCGCTTGCCTACATCAACACGCCCCCGTGGGATCCGGCCCAGACGGCCCCTGCGCCAGCCGACGACCCGGCGGCACAGGAGGCCGCGCAGTACGACGTGGAGTTCACCGGCTCGTTCAGCACGCTTGACTTCATCGAGGCCGCACGGCCCTCGGTCGACCAGGCCGACGGCGGCAGCGCCAACTGGACCGCCGGAGTGGACTTCGCGGCCGTCCTTGACCACTCGCCGTACCTGCCGGAAGTAGCGGCCCTGTACCACGCCGCGGGCATGAGCCTTCGCCGCGACCTGGGCAACCTCACGCGGAACGCGGCCATCACCGCCGACCCGGCCGCGGTGCGCTCGCTGGCCAGGACCTCGGTCCCGACCGGGCACCTCGCGGTCCCCGAGCTCGACCTGCACACGATCGGCGATCAGCTCGTCCCGGTACAGCAGGAGAACTACTACGCCGGCCTGGTCCGCGCGGCCGGCGACGGCAGCCTGCTCAGGCAGGCGTTCGCCG
>Ga0335078_10014668_pt1 | contig 11627 bp, 7 predicted proteins | sample Lox_Sample_32_FD_206711 | JGI IMG/M metagenome (GOLD analysis project Ga0335078, IMG submission 206711) | Soil microbial communities from Loxahatchee National Wildlife Refuge, Florida, United States - Lox_Sample_3.2 | ecosystem: Environmental > Terrestrial > Soil > Wetlands | place: USA: Florida...
GCAGCCGCAGCAACACAGCAAGCTCGGGAAGCGGGTGAGGGCTGAAACCAATCCTCGTTGACCGCCCTCTCCCGTGGGAGAGAGTGTCCCGCAGCCCGCGCAGTCATCAGCCGGGGCGGGCTCGCCCATCATGTCATCCTGAGCCCGTTCGCTGTCACCCTGAGCGCAGCGAAGGGTCTGCAGTTTCTGACGGTTCGCCAATTCACGAACCACTGCAGAGATCCTTCGCTTCGCTCAGGATGACAGGTTCCCAATTCCTTCCCACCTTCAAAGTCATGGGATCAAGCGTAAGCGTCACGAGCAAGCCCCGTGGAGTTTGTGTGACAACCCGGGACGCCTGTCATCCTGAGCGCAGCGAAGGATCCCGGCAGTTTCTGACGGTTCGCCAATTCACGAACCACTGCAGAGATCCTTCGCTCCGCTCAGAATGACAAGCGAAGGGTTCAGGATGACAAGCGAAGGGTTCAGAATGACATGATGGGAGCGGGGGTGGCCAATGCGTCCGACGCGCTCAATTGGGAAAGTTCAAAGTATCGCGAACGGTCTCTCTATCATTCCCGTCTCACGCAACTGCCTATTCGTGGCGCAGGGCAATCAAGGGATCGACGCGCGCCGCGCGGCGGGCGGGCAGATATCCGGCCAAGGCCGCGACCGCAACGAGGAACAGGGAGACACCCGCGAACACGGCGGGATCGGTGGCGCTCACTCCAAAGAGCAAGGAGCGCAGGAGGCGCGTAAGCGCAAAGCCCCCCGCCGCCCCAATCGCCACGCCGGCGCCGCCGAGCAACAGCGCGCGCTTGAGCACCATGCCGAGAATGGTGCTGCGCCCGGCGCCCAGCGCCATGCGCACTCCGATCTCACGCGTGCGGGAGGCCACGGTGTAGGAGACCAGCCCGTAAATGCCGACCGCCGCAAGCACCAACGCCAGCGCGGCGAATCCCGCCACCAGCGCCGCCGTGAAGCGCCGCTCGCGCGTCGAATGCGCGATGTTGCCGGTCAGCGTGCCGATCTCTGAAACCGGTAGTTCTTTGTCCAATTCGCGCACCGCGCTGCGCAGGCTGGGAGAGAGGCGGAGCGGATCCAGGGAGGTCCGAATCACCACCGCCATGGAGGCTTCCGGCAATTCGGCATGCGGGAAATAGGCTTCCATGTCAGGCGCGTCCACCAGCGAGGTCTGATGCAGGTCAGCGATCACGCCCACCACGGTGATCCAAGTCTTCGCGTCCCCGCCGAATCGTTTTCCCACGGGGTCCTCGCCCGGCCAGCACCGCCGCGCCATGGACTGGTTGATGATCGCGACCGGCCCGCCGGCGGGATCGCGCTCGTCGAAGAAGCGGCCCTTGAGCTTGGGAACCTGGAGTGTCTCAAAGTACGTCGGATCGATGCGCCGGAAGAAGACAACCGGCTTATGGCCCTCAGCGGGCGGCGTAGCCCCTTCGACGATAATTGACTCGGCGCTCTTCGAATTGCTGAACGGCAAGTCAGAAACCATGCTCGCGGATTTGATGCCGGGCGTCGACTTGAGCCGCCCAAGCAGCGCCTTGTAAAAGTTGATGATCTGCGGGGCTTTGGGATAAGTTGCCTCCGGCAGGGTCAGGGAGGCGGTCAGCACTCCGTCGGGGTTGAACCCGGGGTTGACGGCCTCGAGGCGAAGCAGGCTTTTTACGGTAAGCGTCGCCCCGATGACGAGGATCAACGCCAGGGCGACTTCCAGAACCACCAGCGAGGAGCGCAGGGCGCCGCGGCGAGCTCCGTCGCCGCTGCGGCCGCCTTCCTGCAGACTCTCCGCCATGTTGATCCGCACCGCCGCGGTGGCCGGCGCCATTCCGAACAACAAGGTCGTCACGAGGGCAGTGCCCAGCGTGAAACAGAGCACGGACGCGTCCAAAGAAACAGATTCCTGGAATGGCATGTAGCCGGGAAGGGCCGCCAGCGCGCGGACCACGCCCCACGCCACGAGCCAGCCTAACCCGGCGGCCCCGAATGCCAGCAAGGCGTACTCGCCCAGGAGTTGCCGGACGATCCTTCCCGGGCTGGCGCCCAGGGCGCTGCGAATGGCGATCTCGCGCTGCCGGTGCGAGGAGCGCGCCAGCAGCAGGTTCGCCACATTCGCGCAGGCAATCAGCAGCACCAGGCCCACACAGGCGGCGAGCACCAGGAGGCTCGTACGCACTTCCCTTACCGCATGATCGTGCAGCGTCCAAACCTTTGCTCCCCAATCGCTGGGATAGTGCGTGTTCTCGACCCAGTGGCGGCACAATCCGTCGATTTCCGCCTGCGCGGCGGCGACTGAGACCCCGGGCTTAAGCCGCGCGTGGACGCCCACCGAGGGCATCCCGTGCACGCGCGCCGCGCTGGCCGCGATGGGCGCGTAAACCTCCACCTCCGTACCGTAAAAATCAAAACCGGCCGGAACGATGCCCACCACCGTGTAAGTTTTCCGGTCCATCACGATGGACGCGCCCAGCACCGACCGGTCTCCGCCAAAACTGCGCACCCAGAGCCTGTGGCTCAGCATCGCCACTTGAGGCGCGCCCGGCCGGTCCTCTTCCGCCAGGAATTCCCGGCCGTACTCGGGCTTCGAGCCGATCATGCGGAGGAATCCCGCGTTCACCCGGCACATGTACAATCGCTCCGGCTCCCGTGTCGAAGTCAGGTTCACCGTTTCCGGCGTGTAGGCCCACATGGCTTCGAAGGACTTGGCCTGGGCGCGCCAGTACTCGACGAAAGTGTTGTATTCGACAAAGGCCCCGTAAATATTCATGCTGGGAATCTGCGCCCACAACGACACCAGACGGCCGGGATCTTTGTAGGGCAGGGGACGCAACAGCACCGCATTGATCACGCTGAACATGGCGGTGTTCGCGCCAATGCCCAGAGCCAGAGTGACCAGCACCGTCGCAACAACCGCCGGGGTCCGCATCAGGGACCGCAGCGCGTGGGATATCTTGGTGAGCATGATCTACCTCAGTTATGCGTATTCACAAACTATCGACACCGCCGCCTCCCTGAAAGTTCCGAAACCCGGAAGCGTGACGAAATTTCGGTCATTGAGGCATGGAGGGGGTGGCACTGGAACCATACACAGCGGCGTAAATCGTGGCACGGGCGTCCCGCCCGTGCGCACGGCCGGGACGGCCGTGCCACGAAGGGATGCGAAATTACTTACGCCGCTCTGTATAGTTGACAAGAACCAGTGTCGGATCCTGGGCGCCTTTGAAGGGCGGGGCTTCACAAGCTGCGAAAAAAAGCTGTGTGTCATGCTGAGCGGAGCGAAGCATCTGCAGTATCTCCTTGAGAACACGCAAATGCAGATCCTTCGCTCCGCTCAGGATAACACGCTGGGCGAGTTGGCTCCGCCTGTCAGTGCCAGGCAAATCTCAACAAGTCACACGCTCTCAGCATGACAGACGATTTCTTCGCACCCTCCGCATCGTGCCGCGCGGGAAACCAAGCCGCCGAGCGGCGGCAGAATGTGGCCCATGGCGAAAGCCATGGGATAAAGCGCAAGCGTCACGAGCAAGCCCCGTAGGGGCGACAGAAATATTGGACGGAGCGCAGGGCGTCTGTCGCCCGCTGACGCGGGCTTGTTCGTTAACCAACACGGCCATCCCACGACTCTCGCCGTGGGCCACAATCTTTCGGCCCTCCGGGCCTGCGAGAGTAGCGAAGAGAAGCATTTCGCAGACGGCGGCAGACTTAGGCTGGCCATATTCTTGCCCCGCCCCCGCGGGCTCCGGAACGCAATCGAGCCTGTTCTGGCGCCTATGGGGGAGGGGCAGATGCCACCTGATCCTGCAGTCTTCAGTGATTTCACTCCGCGCGCAGAGCTTCCACCGGGTCCACGGCGGCGGCGCGCCTTGAGGGCAGGTAGCTTGCCAGCACCGCCGTCACGGCAAGCGCCAGCGCGGCTCCGCCGTAGGTGATCGGATCGACCGCGCTCACCTTGAACAGGAACGAAGACATCAGGCGCATCACGCCGAAGGCCGCGGCCAATCCGCACGCCACGCCCACGCCCGTCAGCAACAATCCGTGGCGTACGAACATTCCGGTGAGCTGTTCCTGCTGCGCGCCCAGCGCCGAACGAATGCCGATCTCCCGGGTGCGCTGCGAAACCGAATAGGCGATGACTCCGTAAAGGCCCACGATACCCAGCATCAGCGCCATTGCACCCGCGACCGCGAGCATCACCAGCGTGAAGGAGGTGCGCGCCATGGATTTTTTGTAGAAGTGGTCAAGGGTGTTGATACCCGCCAGCGGCAGGTTGGGATTCACTGACCACACCGCTTGGCGAAGTTCCTTTGCGAAACTCTCCGAGCCCACGCGCGGGCTGCGTATGGCGAACGCCAGATCGCGGTGCAGCATGGGCGCTTGATCGAAGAAATGCCTCATCAGGATCGGCCAATGCACGGAGGTCGGCGCATCCTGATTCACTCCGTCATCGTGGACGTCGCCCACCACCCCGACGATCTCAAACCAGTCGTCCTTGGGGCCCGTCCGTATGCGCTTGCCCAGCGCGTTGGCCGCGTTGCCCCAGTAATCGCGAGCCATGTTCCCGGACACCAGAACCACCGGCCGCATGTCGTAGATGTCGGCCCAGGTGAGGTCGCGGCCGGCAATCAGAGGAACGCCCAGGGTCGAGAAATATCCCGGAGACACGAACCGGAAGCGCCGCAGCGGCGCCAGCTTGTCCTCCGCGTAGGTGCGGCCCTCCGCGTAGACCGGATTGTAACTGTCATCCCCGTCCATCGGAATACCGGAGCCGAGGCCCACGGAGGAAACGCCCGGGATCGCCTCGATTTTCCGCGCAATCGCCTGCTGCATGCGGACCACCTGCTCCGCAGCGGCGACCTCCCCTTCGGGGATGGAAAGCCAGAACGTCTGGACTTCAGCGGCATTGCGGAAGCCGGGCGGAACGTGAGTCAAAGCGCGAAAAGTGCGAATCATCAGGCCGGAAGAGATCAGCAGGACCAGCGCCAGCGCCACCTGCACAACCACCAGCGTGCTGCGGGCGCGATGCCGTTCACGGCTCTCGCTGATCGTGCGCCCGCCCTCGCGCAGGCCCGTCCCCAGGCCCGCGCCCGCATATTTGAAGACCGGAACGGATCCAAACAGCAGGCTCGCGACCACCCCCACGGCAAGAGTGAACAGCAGCACTCGCGTGTCGATGCCGATCTCCGCCAGGCGCGGCAGACCCGCCGGCGCCATCGCGATGAGCACCCGCAACGCACCGTAGGCCAGACCGAGCCCCAAGGCGCTGCCGGCCAGGCTGAGCGTAAAACTCTCGAAAAGCAACTCGGCGGCGATTCGCCCCCGAGTGGCGCCCATGGCGGCGCGGATGGCCAGTTCCTGCTGGCGCCCTTCAGTCCTTACCAGGAGGAGGTTGGCCACATTGGCGCAGGCGATCAACAAGACCAGGCAGATGCTCCCCATCAGGACCCACAGCACCTGGTCCACGTCCCCCACCACGTCGTGCTTCAAGGGCCGCACGTTCGGCCCGATTCGCGCCTCTTCCAGCACTTTGGGGCTGAAGCCCGGGGGCGGCGGAAAGCTGCTGTTGACGATGGGCAGCAGGCGCGCCACATCAGCATTGGCCTCGGCGATGGTTGAGCCGGGTCTGAGTCTCGCCACCGCCGGATAGCTGAAGTTCCCCAGGAACGCCTTGCTGCGGTCGATCTTCAAAGGCATGAACAGGGCGGGCTCCCCGCGGTCGAGAAAGCGGAAACCCTCCGGCATCACGCCAATCACCTCGCGGGTCTTCCCGTCCACCCGGATGCTCTGCCCCAGCATCGAGCGGTCGCCGCCGAACTTGCGCTGCCAATATCCGTGCGACAACAGCACGGTGTCGGGACTGCCCGGCAACTCCTCCGATGCATTGAACGACCGCCCCAGCGCCGGGGGCACGCCCAAAGCCGGTAGCACACCGGAAGTGACCTGCAGCGAATCCACTTTTTCGGGATCGCCTTTTCCGGTGACGGTGGAAGAGTCGCCGGTGTACACGCCGAAGGTCTGGAAGGCGCGGTTCTGGTCGCGGAAGATAAAGTAATACGCCGGTCCGAGCGGTACATCTTTAATCTTGAGGCCGGGGGCGGTGAGCCACACTCCAACCAGATTGCCGGACTGAGGATAGGGCAGAGGCTTCAGAAGAACGCTCTCGAACACGCTGAAGACCGCCGTGTTTGCTCCCACACCCACCGCGATGGTCGCCAGCGTGATTAAAGTAAACATCGGCGCACGCCGCAGCCTGCGCAGAACCTGCCTGAAGTGTTGGCCGATAGAATTCATGAATCCACCTCCCGCGGACGTGACCGCTCACAGTTCCATACGTTAGTCCGCGGCGCGAAGTTCCGGCGTTATCAAGCCTTGCCGGCCGCCGGAGGGCGCCTATCATACCGCAACAGGAGGGTTCAGCGTGTCTCGAGATTTAGCGGTGAGGGCTTGTCGACGGCGGGGACGGGATATTGACGGGCAAACTGCAGACCCTTCGCTGCTCTGAAAATGGTTTGCGGATGCCCGTCAGCCGGCGGGCATGAGCGGCTGCTCTGAAAATGTGGTGCGGGCGTCTCGCCCGCCGCGGCACGGGGTGGTGGGTGGGACGTTCAGCGAACGGCTAGCCCTAAGCTCCTGCCGATTGCACGGATGGCTCGACCCCCCGCCGCCGGGCCAGCATCAAACCCAACCAGCAGCTTAGCGGCCAGGTCAGCAGCCACGACAGCCAGTACCAATGCGGCCAGCCCTTGCTCCAGTTGGGGATGGTCGCGGCGACTCCCATCACCTCCCCGAGGATAAAGAACCAGAGCACGTGGCGCCCGGGGCGGCCAGGAGCGAAGCGGGCGCAAAGCCACGCGCACAGGATCGAGACGAGCACGAAGCACCCGGTGCTCGCGAGCAGAGGTGGGTTCGAAGGAATATGACCCCGGACGAAATCCCCCGGGAAAAGGCGGGAAAGCAGCGGGTCTGAGGCGAGGACGAGAATGATCGACAACACGTAGCTGCCAAGCACGACGCCGATGGATTTAACCATTCAGTTACTCCTCCTTGGTTGTGGGAAGTCCTTGTAAGAACTATACACAACCTGCGAGGCGGTGTCACTATCGGCGAAAAACGGTCAGTTTCGAAGATGTTAAGGAATCCAAAGTCCCACCGCGGAGGCGCCGAGACGCGGAGAACGGCCTGTGGTTTCAATCCTCCGCGCGTCAGCGCCTCTGCGGTTGAGATGTTTCGGTGCTTCTTGAAGGGACGGCGCGGGAAGCGAAGACTATGCCTCGTCCCTGTTTACTCGGCTCCGCCGGCTTGGTACGCGGGTAAGCTGCGAACCGAATTTACAAGAAGGGTTACGGCCGCCGGTCGCCAGCCGCCCCAGCCCAGCGCCCCCGCGCCTCTGGCTGGAGGCAGCGCATACCCTGGCGCTATTTCCGCGTGCATCACGTCGTCGAGCACGCCTTCCGTGAATGCATCGGAGTCGGCCGGAGCGGACTGTTCCATTGCCATGTTCACAGCTCTGAGCCGCGCCAGGAGCGCCAATGCGCCGCCGCTTGCCTCCTCGAACTCTTCACAGAGGATGTGAGCTTTTAGCGTCTGAAGGAAGAAAATCGCCAGAAAAATGTGGGTGGCGTGCCCAAACGCCGCCGTGAACTGTTGCAAGAGCAGCGTCATGGCCTCGAGTGCCTGGTTCTTGTCTCTTGCCGAAAGAGCACCACTCAAGATTTCCAGCGTAGAGATCATGTTGTCGATTGATTGCACGGTAAGCTCCCTCGGATCGAACCAGCCTCTATGGCCTTATGCCGGCTACGGCGCTTTTCGCGGCGCTCCGTATGTCGTCCCGATTGCCCTATCGGCCATAGGGCCTGCGCACTCAATTCTCTTGTCGGGCTGGCAAAACGGATTTGAGGATTCGCGGACTGCGGCGGAGAGGGTTTACCCAACCCAGGCCGGGGTGCGGAGCGGCGCGCGCAGAGGCTGCAGGGCCTTTTAGACTAAGCTCGAAGCGGCGCTCGTAGCCGCGACCGCGGCGTAAGAATGTGGCCCGCCCAAGCGGGCTCGCAGGTCGGTAGGCCTTCTCGGCTAGGCACGCTCGGCCGCCGCCCGCGGCGAAGGGACCGCCACCTCGACCGGGCGGGTTTCCCGGAAAGACTTCACAGCGGCCAGCACCACCGCCAGGGCTTGACGCCCGTCGAGACCCGTGACTCGCGGGGCGCGATCCGCCAGGATGGTCTCCACAAAGTCGCGCATTTCGAGGACGTAGGCATCGGCAAAGCGCACCAGGAAATGATCTACATTGTGCCGGCGGCGCTCGGAGCGGGTGAGAACCTGAACAGGCGCATCGCCGAGAGAGCCTACCTGGAGGGTACCCTTGGTGCCCACAATCTCGGTGCGGACGTCGTAGCCATAGCGCGCATCCAGAAACGATTCGATGTTTCCGATGGCACCCTGCGCAAAGCGCAAGTTCACGACGCCTGAATCAAACAGGCCTAACCCGGCAAGTCGCGGCAGGGCCCGCGCCGCGGCGTAGGTGTGCACCTCCACGACCTCGTCCGCCATCAGCCAGCGCGCCAGGTCGAAGTCATGGACGGTATTATCGTGAAAGAGGGTTCCGTTGCAGCCGCTCTCAAAATAGGCTAATGGCGGAGCTTCGGTGTCGCGCCCGAGCGATTTAAAGATGATGGGTTCTCCGATCTCCCCCGCCTCGATCGATTTATTCGCCCGGGCGTAGGCGGGATCGTAGCGCCGCATGAACCCCAACTGCAGAGAGACGCCCGCCTGCCGGACCGCTTCGAGAGCCGCGTCGGCATCCTCGAGCGTCAGCGCCAAGGGCTTCTCGCAGAAGATCTGTTTGCCGGCCCGCGCCGCCGCTTGAATCGCCGGCGCATGGAATCTGGCGGGCGTGGCGATAACCACCGCCTGCACGTCCTGCCGCGCCGCCAGGGCCTCGGCGCTGTCATCGTAATGCTCGACTTCGAGTTCCTCGGCGGCGGCCCGCGCGCGTTCCAGGTCCGTGTCGGCAACGCCCACCAGGCGCGCCTTCGGAACCAGGTGCGCCAGGTTCTCGGCATGACGCTTCCCCATCTCTCCCACGCCTATCACACCCACTCCCAGTTTGCTCATCGTGGCCATCCCTTGGGGGCATGCCCCCGTTCGGCTGCACTCCACCCTGCCGCACCCGGGTCAGGCAATTTTCAGCTTCAGCTTTTCGACGGCGTACCGCTGCTGCTGGCGCGCCGTCTCAATCGGTGTGGTTCGCGGAGGGTCCAATTCCAGAATCACCCATCCATTATAACCGGTTGAAATAAGGAAATCGGTCAGGGCGGGCAGGTTCACCACGCCTTCACCCAACTCAACGAAGCCGCCCTTAAGCCCCGCCTTCGTCACATCGTCGTTGTGCCAGTTGAAGTCAAAATCCTTGAAGTGCACGTGAATCAGGCGCGAGCGGTAGGTGCGGAAGATCTCGAGCAGATCGCCTCCGGCGGCGAAAAGATGCGCGGTGTCGGGGCAAAGCGAGAGGTACTCGGGAAGCGTCGAGTCCATGATCCGTCCGAGTTCCTCACGCCTCTGCCCGATCAATCCCACCTCCGGGTGATACGAGAGGCGCACGCCGTACTCTTCCCGCAGACGCTTCCCGAGTTCGTTCGCCGCCTGCGCGAAGACCCGGAATTCCTCGGCGCTATCGCCCTGCGCACTGAGTCTGCCTCCGGCGAGATTGAGTATGCCGCCTCCAACCGCGTGAACGAACTTGCCCACCCGCAGGCCCACTTCGAGATTTTCCCGGCGGCGCGAGGCATCGTTCAAGGGCAGAACATGGTAGAGAGCCGGCAATTGCATTTCGTATTCGGCCATCCGGTCGCGGAATTCCTGGACGCGGTGTTCGTAGGTGTCGCTCAGGTGGGCGAGCGTGTTGTCGGCTTCCGTGGCGTGGAAGCCGAGGGCGCTCAAATCCGCCACGCCCCGCCAGAAGGAGGCTGTGGAGGCTTCGACGTAGAGGTGCGCGGTGGTCGCTTGCCCTACACGGAACGGCTGAGCGCGGCCGGCCGTCCTCGCGCCGGTTTCTCGAGCGCCAGCAGGCCCGCGCCCCATCTCCTGTGTACTGGATTCGTTATTCATGGTCACCTCATGGTTGTCAGCATGGCTGACGGCGCTCCGCGCCTTCGGCACACATATTTTCAAACCGGGGCAGCGGTGGATTTCCGCACGATCAACTCCGTGGGGAGCAAAACTCTTTCGGTGCGGTTCTGCTCCGGATATCGCACTCGTTTGAGGATCACCTTGGCGGCCGCGGCCCCCAATTCCGAGGCCGCCTGGCGCACCATGGTCAGCGGCGGCTCGAGATACGGGCACCACTCGAAGTCGTCGAAGCCTACCAGGGAGACGTCGCCCGGACAGGAGACCTCCAACTCCCGCAAGGCGGTCAGGACGCCAAGGGTCATCAGGTTGTTGCACACGAAGATGGCGGTGGGCCGATGCGCCATCTGCAGGAGGTCGAGGGCATGCCAATAGCCGGAATCTTCCGTGTTCTCGCCGGCGCGGATCAATTCGCGGTCAACCGGCACCTGGGAAGACTCGAGAGCCTGCTTATAGCCCGTTAATCGCTCCGCGGCGTTGAGCAGGTTCAAGGGCTCGGTGATGATGCCGATGCGGCGATGCCCCAACTCCAGCAGATGACGCGTCGCATCCTGTGAGGCACGCACGTTGTCCGCGAGCACGGAATCCACGACGCACTCCGCCGGGCTGCGGTCCACGTAAACCAGCGGCGTTCCGCGCACGATATCCGGGATTGAAGCGATTTGTTCGCTCGTAGCCATGGAAGGCACCAGGATGATCCCATCCGTGGCCTTGCCGGAAAATGACGCCAGGTAGTCGTGCTGGCGCTTCCAGTCCTCGCGCGAATCCGCGATCAGCAGGCGGTACGCCGCTTCCGCCAGGTAATCCTCCGCGCCACGCATTAACTGAGAGTAGAAAGAATTCGCCAGGTCCGGGACTATTAAGCCGATCGTTCGCGTCTGCTTCAGGCGCAGACTGCGCGCAATTTGGTTGGGGCGATACTCGGCTTCCTGAAGCGCCTTCTCGATGCGAGCGCGCAAGGCAGCGCTGACGTACCCGGAGTTGTTGATGACGGCGGAGACAGTGGAGACGCTGACGCTGAGTTCCCGGGCAATTTGTCGTATCGTCGGCATCAGTTAGAGCGAGATAGCTAGAATCGTTTCGATATTCCCTTTTATATGTCGCAGCCCCATTCTGTCAACTGTTTTCTTGGCGGGCTCGCGTGGAACCTGCGGACCAACGTGGCGCGGGCGTCCCGCCCGCGGTCGCGCGAGCGTCCCGCTCCCGCGCGCAAGGGCAGGGTGCCCGGGCCATGGCGGGCGCGAAAATGTGGCCCAAGGCGAAAGCCGTGGGGGAGAACGCGGAGTAGTTGCCGCTCAAAAGCCCCGGGGAGGGGCGACAAAGCCGCCTTGATGATCGCAAATGTTCTGTCGCCACTAAGCGGCTCGGCGTGCTTTCCGTCTGCCATGATCCCACGGCTGTGAACGTGGAAGGAATTCGGAATGTGTCATCCTGGGTCCTTCGCTTGTCATTCTGAGCGAAGCGAAGAATCTCCGCAGTTCGCTCAGGATAAACTCCGCGAAGGATCTCTG
>Ga0335078_10014669_pt1 | contig 11627 bp, 10 predicted proteins | sample Lox_Sample_32_FD_206711 | JGI IMG/M metagenome (GOLD analysis project Ga0335078, IMG submission 206711) | Soil microbial communities from Loxahatchee National Wildlife Refuge, Florida, United States - Lox_Sample_3.2 | ecosystem: Environmental > Terrestrial > Soil > Wetlands | place: USA...
GCCGTGGGATCTCGTGCTCTGCGCCGACGTCCTCTACGAGCAGCGCAACGCCGACCAGCTGCTCGAGCTGCTCCCCGCACTCGGCGGGGAGCTCCTCATCGCCGAGCCCGGGCGCCCGTGCGCGCGGCCGTTCCTCGCCCACTGGGACGTCGACGAGGTCGCGGACCGGATATACCGCCTGCGGTGATCGCTCTCGCGCTCGCGCTCGCGGCGCCGCCGAAGCCGCACATCGTGTGGAAGCCGATCCCGTACGGGCCGGCGCGGCGCGCCGAGATGGCCGCATATGCGAAGCGGCACTCCGGGATCGACTCCTGGAGGCTGCACCCGCGCGCCATCGTCGAGCACGTGACGGCGACCGACTCGTTCTCGTCCGTGTGGAACACATTCGCCGCGAACACGCCCGACTTCGAGCTGCACGAGCTCCCCGGCGACTGCGCGCACTTCGTCATCGACCGCGACGGGACGATCTACCAGCTCGTCCCGCTCAACGTCATGTGCCGGCACACCGTCGGTCTCAACTGGGCGGCGATCGGCATCGAGCATGTCGGCGTGTCGGACGCGCAGGTGCTCGCCGACACGCTGCAGATGCGCGCCTCGCTCGCGCTGACCCTTTGGCTCATGTGGAAGTACTCGATCCCGCTCGCCGACGTCATCGGCCACAACGAGAGCCTGTCGAGCCCGCTGCACAAGGAGTTGTACGCGCCGTGGCGCTGCCAGACGCACGGCGACTGGCTCCACGCCGACATGGTCGTCTATCGCGCGCGCCTCGCCGCGCTCGCGCGCCGCTACCAGCTGCGGGTGGGACCGACGTTCCGTCCGCGGCCGACGGGCTGCTGAGACGGAGATACCCCGCGTGCACGATGATCGCGCACGCGGCGCGCGAGCCGCCAGCTCGCGAGCCTGAGCTCGACCGCGGCGCGGGCGGCGTATGCCCACGCGACCTCCGCGAACGCTTTCACGAGCGCGGCGGCGACCGGCGCCGCCACCGCCGCAAACCGCTTCGTCGCCGACGTGGTGCGGAGCGCGGCATGCGCAACCGCCCGCGCTGCGGGCCGGACGTGCTCGGTTCGGCGCGCGAGCAGCAGCCGGCGCCCGGGAACGATCGCGAGCACCTTCGCCGCGTCGAGCTCCCGTGTGCGTCGCCGGCGCCGGAGGACGAGCATCTGCACCCGAGCCGTGCGCGGGTCGCGGTCGAGCTGCTCGACGGCGCCGAGGGTTCGGCTTCCCGCACGGACGGCGAACCCCTCGCAGCGGGCGAGCCAGTAGTCGCAGACGGGGCTCCCGTTCGGGAACGATCGGTCGCGTGCGGTCACCGGAATGCGGTTCCCGGGCCCGGAAGGGGGTGAAACCTACGCGAGCAGGTCCCGCACGGCTGCGTGCGGATCCCCGGTCAGCGGAGCCCCGTGCGCGAGGCAGAGGACGCCGAACGAGAGGTCGAGAAGCTTCTCGACGCTGCGGCGCGTCTCCGGGAAGTCGTCCTGGTACTCGGCCGGGACGAAGTGGAGGCCGCCGTGCTCGTCCCCGCTCAGGATGTCGGAGGCGAAGAGAACTCCGGGATCCGGCTCCCACAGGAACGAGTGGTGAGCCGGCTCCGGTCCGGGAGTGTGCACGGCCCGCAGCGCGCCGGGAAGCGCGTCTCCGGCGACGTAGCGGCGGTCGGGCTCCTCGTCTCCGGGGCGGGCGCCCTCCGGCAGCCAGACTTCGACACCGAGCTCGCGGCGGTAGCGCCATGCTGCGCGCTGGTGGCACGTCGCGGTGAGGACGATCGCCTCGACGGGCGGGAGCGCGGCGAGCGCATCGTCCGCGAGCCGCACCGGGTCGATGAGCACGCACCCGTCGCCGGCGTCGATCGCATGCGAGCTCGAGATCGAGCCGCCGATGTTCGCGTTGCGGATCCGCCAGTGCCAGACGCCCTCGACGACGTGCTCGGCGTGGTCGGCGATCTCCCGGGGCTCGCTCACGCGTCGAAGCATAGGATCGAAGGAATGCTTGCGACGGCGGATCTCGTGGAGGCGGAGGCCCGTTACGTCTCTGCAAACCCGGAGTCGCGGCGGCTGCACGAGGAGCGTGCGCGCTTCATGCCTGGCGGGAACACGCGCACGACCATCCACCAGCCGCCGTTCCCGCTCACGATCGTCCGCGGAGAGGGCGCGCGGATCACGGACGCCGACGGTCACGAGTACGTCGACTTCCTCGGCGAGTACACCGCCGGGCTCTACGGCCACTCGCATCCGGTGATCGTCGCGGCGATCCGGGAGGCGCTCGCGGACGGGATCGTCCTCGGCGCGCCGAACCGGTACGAGGCGGCGCTCGCCGAAGCGGTGTGCGAGCGGTTTCCGTCGATCGACCTCGTCCGCTTCTGCAACTCCGGCACCGAGGCGAACCTGCTCGCCCTCTCGCTCGCGCGCGCGATCACGGGACGCGTGGGCGTGCTCGTGTTCGCCGGCGCGTATCACGGCGGGATCTTGCTATTCGCGCACGGCGTCTCGCCGCTCAACCCGCCGTTCGACTGGGTCGTCGGCGAGTACAACGACGCGGAGGGTGCGGCGCGTCTCGTCGCCGAGCATGCGCGGGAGATCGCCGCGGCGATCGTCGAGCCGGTGCAGGGTGCCGCCGGCGTCATCCCCGGCGATCCGGAGTTCCTTCAGGCATTGCGCGACGCGACCGCCGAGCACGGCGTCCTGCTCGTCTTCGACGAGGTGATGACGTCGCGCCTCTCGTCCGGCGGCATGCAGGAGGCGCTCGGCATCCATCCCGACCTGACGACGCTCGCGAAGTTCGTCGGCGGCGGGCTCGCATTCGGCGCGTTCGGCGGCCGCGTCGATCTCATGAGCCGGTTCGATCCGGCCCGACCGGACGCGCTCCAGCACGGCGGGACGTTCAACCAGGACGTGCTGACGATGGCTGCGGGCGCAGCCGGGCTCACGCGCGTGCTCACCAATGCGGAAATCGACCGGCTCAACGGGCTCGGCGACCGGCTCCGCGACCGTCTCAATGCGTTCGCCTCCGAGCGCGGGATCGCGTTCTGCTCGACCGGCCGCGGCTCCCTCGTCGGCCTGCACTTCGCGCGCGGTCCGATCCGCCGCGAGGCGGACGTCCCGGATGCGGTCGAGCTCCGCGGACTGCTCCACCTGCACATGCTCGAGCGCGGCTACTCGTACGGCCGGCGGGGATTCATCGCGCTCTCGCTCCCTCTCGGGGCGGACGAGGTCGACGGCTTCGCAACCGCGGCAGAGGAGTTCCTCGCCGAGGTCTGAAACCTGGAGGTGGACCGATGCAGATCGCGAGGAACGAGCTCGACACGAACCCGGGCTCGAGCGACTGGTTCACCGGCGACGTCTACCTCGACACGATCACGGTGCCCTCGGGTGCGTGGCGCACGACGCGGTTCACCTCCTCCTCCTACTACGAGCAGCCGGTGTTCGTGCCGCAGTCGCGGCACGTGTAGCACGAGCCCGTCCGCACCATACGGCCGCCGCAGCGGGCGCACTCGACCGCGTCCTCCCACGAGTTGAAGAGTGCGGTCTGGCCGGGCGGAGGGGCCTCCGCAGGCTCGGGCCCGGTCGGCGCGTCGCCGCCCTCGTAACGCTGCGCGAGCCGCGCCTTCACCTCGGGCGAGAGGATGCCGGCCTCCTCCTGCTGGTCGGGGGTGAGGAACCGCTTCCCGAACCAGCGGAAGATGTAGTCGACGATCGACTTCGCCGACCGGATGTCGGGGTCGTTCGTCATCCCGCTCGGCTCGAACCGCTGGTGCGACAGCTTCGAGACGTACACCTCGGGCGGCACGCCGTACTGCAGGCCCATCGATACCGCGATCATGAGCGAGTTCATCAGACCCTGCAGCGTCGTCCCGTCCTTCGCGATGTCGACGAACATGTCGCCGGGGCTGCCGTCGTCGTACACGCCGACGTGGATGTAGCCCTCGTAGTCGCCGACCTGGAACTTGCGACCGACCTCGGTGCGGTCGAGCGGCAGTCGCTTGCGCTCGTGCACGAGTACCGGTGGCGGCGCCGAGCTCGAATCTTTTCCGGAGCTCGACAGCGGCTGCGCGACCTTGCAGTTGTCGCGGTAGATCGCGATCGCCTTCACGCCGAGCCTCCACGCGTCGACGTAGAGGCTCGTGACGTCCTCGATCGTCGAGGCCTCCGGCATGTTCACCGTCTTCGAGATCGCGCCGGAGATGAACGGCTGGACCGCGCCCATCATCTTCACGTGGCCGAGGTACTGGATCGCACGTTCGCCGACGGCGCAGTCGAACACCGGATAGTGCTCGGCCTTGACGTACGGCGCGGCGACGACGGAGTTGCGCTCGTCGACGAACGCGACGATCTCCTCGATCTCGCGCGGCGCGTAACCGAGCTTCTCGAGCGCCATGGGCACGGTCTTGTTCACGATCGTGATCTCGCCGCCGCCGACGAGCTTCTTCGACTTCACGAGCGAGAAGTCGGGCTCGACGCCGGTCGTGTCGCAGTCCATCATGAAGCTGATGGTCCCGGTGGGCGCGAGCACGGTCGCCTGCGCGTTCCGGTAGCCGCTGACCTCGCCGAGGTTCAGCGCGTCGTCCCACGCACGCCTGCACGCGGAGAGCAGGTCGCCGGGCACGACGTCGGCGTTCTCGATGTTCCCGACCGCGGCGCGGTGCTTCGCGATCACGCCGATCATCGGCGCGCGGTTCACCTGGTAGCCGTCGAACGACCCCATGCGCGAGGCGATCTCGGCCGACTTCCGGTACGCGCGCCCGGTCATGAGCGCGGTGATCGCCGCCGCGTACGCGCGGCCGGCGTCGGAGTCGTACGGAAGCCCGCGCGACATGAGGAGCGCGCCGAGATTCGCGTAGCCGAGGCCGAGCTGGCGGAACCGCTTCGCGTTGCGCTCGATCTCGGGCGTCGGGTACGACGAGTAGCCGACGAGGATCTCCTGCGCGAGGAACACCGTGTCGACCGCGTGCTCGAACGCCTCGACGTCGAACTCGCCGTCCTCGCGGCGGAACTTCATGAGGTTGAGCGACGCGAGGTTGCAGGCCGAGTCGTCGATCGACATGTACTCCGAGCACGGATTCGACGCGTTGATGCGGCTCGTGTTCGGGAGCGTGTGCCAGCTGTTGATCGTCGTGTCGTACTGGACGCCCGGGTCGGCGCATTCCCATGCCGCCGCCGCGATCTGGCGGAGCAGGTCGCGGGCCTCGACCGTGGAGAGCACGGCGCCGTCGGTGCGGGCGGTGAGGTTGAACTCGCGACCCTCGGTCGCCGCCTCCATGAACGCGTCGGTGACGCGAACCGAGTTGTTCGCGTTCTGGTACTGGATCGACGCCCAGTCCGGCGAGTCGAGCGACATGTCGTACCCGTTCTGCTCGAGGACGCGCGCCTTGCGCTCCTCCTTCGCCTTGCACCAGACGAACTCCTCGATGTCCGGATGGTCGACGTCGAGGACGACCATCTTCGCCGCGCGCCGCGTCTTGCCGCCCGATTTGATCGTGCCGGCGGAGGCGTCGGCGCCGCGCATGAACGACACCGGGCCGGAGGCGTAGCCGCCCTTCGAGAGCTGCTCCTTCGAGGAGCGGAGCTTCGAGAGGTTGACGCCAGAGCCGGAGCCGCCCCGGAAGATGACGCCCTCCCGGCGGATCCAGTCGAGGATCGCCTCCATCGAGTCGTCGATCGAGAGGATGAAGCAGGCGGAACACTGCGGGCGCTCCTCGAAGCCGACGTTGAACCACACCGGGCTGTTGAAGGAGGCGTACTGGTTGACGAGGATCGCCTTGAGCTCGGCCGCGAAGGTCTCGAGCTCCTCCTCGTCGGCGAAGTAGCCGCCCTGCCGGCCCCACGAGACGACGGTGTCGACGACGCGGCCGACCATCTGCTTGACGCTCGACTCGCGCTCGGGCGAGCTGAGGCGGCCGCGGAAGTACTTCTGGGCGACGATGTTCGTCGCCGTCTGCGACCAGAACTTCGGGAACTCGACCCCGCGCTGCTCGAACGCCGGCCCGTTCCGGCCGGGGATCGTCGCATCGCGCGACTCCCATTCGATCTCGTCGAAGGGGTCGCGGCCCGGGATCGTGAAGAACCGGCGCACCCCGAGGCGGGCGGCTTCGTCGCAGACGGTGTTGACCACCTCGTCGGTCGTCAGATCCGTCGTTCCGTGCTGCTCAACGCTCGCCATTCCCGCCCCTCCAACTGTAGTGTCCGCCGGTCGTCCCACCGAGCCGTCCGGGCTCGACGGGGGGTCCGGAGGTTAGGGTTCGGGTCGGACGGAGCTTCGGACGTGCGCGGGGGCCGGAGTGGGAGGGATCCGGCGTGCCTGGAACCGCCGTGTGAGCCACGTCGCGGCCGCGGTCAGGAGCAGGAGCACGCCGAGTCCGCCGAGCACGAGGAGCGGGAGCGGGATCGACTGCGCGTTCCCGGGGCCGATGTCCTTCGCGACGCTGTGGAAGACGCCGCCGCCGCCGGCGGCGCTCGACGTTCCGCCGCCGCTGCTGCCGCCGCCGTTCGTCCCGCTCCCGCCGCCGGGGATGCTTCCGCCGCTGCTCGGGCCGCTCGGGCCGGACGACGTCGGCCCGCTGCCGTTGTCGTGGTGGATCGCCGCCTGCAGCGCGCGATGGATGTCGTCGATCGCGCTCGAGTACTGCTTGATGTCCGGATACTCGTTCAGGTGCTGGATCGCCTGCGAGTAGCAGGGGATGGCGTAGTAGCCCTTGACGGTCCCGTTCTTCAGCCAGTCGTCGACGACCTGGAGCCAGCACGTGCTCGTCGCCTTCGCCGTCGTGCTGTGCGCCGCCGAGGCGGGGGGCGCCGAGGCTGCGACGAGCGCGACCGCGGCGACGAGCACGCCCACGGCGACCCGTGCGCTCCCTCTCCAGCTTCCCGTCGACATCCTCATCCCGTGCTCCAATCGCGGACGTTGCAAACGTCCGTTGGCGGACCCGCTGCAAGTGTCCCCGACGCCGGTGTTCTCGCGGTAATGCCGTTGTAAACCGTTTGTGAACGGGCCGTCGGCGGCGTTTTCGCAATGCTAGCGTCCTCGCCGGTGCGACCTCTGGGCGAACGTCGGGGCACCCCCGGGACCGTCGTCGCCTGGGCCGCAGCGGCACTCGCATTCGCCGCCTTCTTCCTGGCGCGGGGGACGTCGCTCGGCCCGCTCGTGTGGATCGGCGCATGCGCGCTCGCGCTCGCCGCGCTCGCCGGCGGCGCGGCGATGGCAGGCGCGCTCCCGGCGCCGAGGCTCGGCGGGGCGGCCTCGGCGTTCCTCGCCGCGATGTTCGGCCTCGCGGTCTGGGTCGGGTTCACGACCATCTGGTCGATCTCGCCGGAGGACACGTGGCAGTACACGAACCGCACGCTCGTCTACGCCGCGTTCGCGCTGCTCGGCGCGCTCGTCGCCGGCGCGCTCGCGCGTCCTGCGGAGCGCCTCGCCGACGGCGGGGCCCTCCTCCTCGGGGCGCTCTTCGGATGGGCGCTCCTCGACAAATGCGTGCCCGCGCTCTACTCCGACTACGGGCGCCTCGCCCGCCTCCGCGCGCCGCTCGACTACTGGAACGAGCTCGCGCTCCTCGCCGCCGCCGGCGTTCCCGTGGCGCTGCGCCTCGCGACCCGCCGGTACGCGGCGGGCGCGGTCCTCCTGTACGCGGCGGGCATCACCGTCCTCCTCACGTACTCCCGCTTCGGGATCGCGCTTGCGTGCCTCGCCGCGGTCGCGTGGATCCTGCTCGCACGGGAGCGCGTCGAGAGCCTCGCCGCCGTCGTGCTCTCCGGTGCCGCAGCTGCCGCGGTCTTCGGTGTCGCGCTCGCGCTGCCGGGGATCACGAAGGACGGGCAGTCGCACGCGGTCCGCGTCCACGACGGCTGGATCTTCACGCTCGCCGTCCTCGCCGGGGCGGTCGTGGTCGGGGTCGTCGCGGCCCTCCTCTCCCGGCGGTTCCCGGTGCCGGAGAGAGCGCGTGCCCGGATCGAGCGCGCGGCTGCGGTCGCGGGCGGCCTGCTCGCGCTCGGCGTCGTCGCCGCCGCCGGCGTGTTCGCGCATCGCATCTGGCACGCGTTCGCGAATCCGGTCTCGAGCCAGATCGGCGAGTCGCAGGGACGGCTCTCGAGCCTGAGCTCGAGCAATCGGTGGCGCTGGTGGCAGGAGGCGTGGCATGCGTTCGTGCGTCATCCCGGCGGCGGCACGGGGGGCGGGACGTTCGCGTTCACCGACGCGATGCTCCGGCGCAGCCCGCTGCAGGCAACCGAGCCGCACGACGTCCCGCTGCAGTTCCTCAGCGAGACCGGGATCGTCGGCTTCCTCCTCTTCCTCGCCGCCGCAGCTGCGGCGGGCATCGGCATCGCGCGCGCACGTGCGCGCGCCGCGGGCGGCGAGCGGGCCGCCGTGACCGCCCTCGCGATCGCCGTCGCGGTCTTCGGCGCCCATCTCGTCGGCGACACCGACTGGGACTACCTCGCGACCTGCGGACCGCTTCTCTTCGTCACCGGCGCGTTGGTCGCCGGCGGCCCGATGCCCGACGCCGTCCCCGTACGCCGTCGCCTGCTCGCGGTGGCCGCGGTCCTGTTCGCGGCCGGCGGGATCTACTCGCTTGCCGCGCCGTACCTCGCGCAGCGGCAGCTCGCGAACGCATCGACGCTCGCGGCGGTGAAGACGGCGCACGCGTACGACCCGCTCTCGACCGACGTGCTCACCGAGTGGGCCGACTTCGAGGCGCTCGCGAACCCGGCGCGGGCCGAGCAGCTCTACCACGACGCGGTGTCGCTCGAGCCCGAGAACGCGAACCTGTGGTTCGAGTTCGGCACCTTCTACTGGGACGAGCACGACTGGACGCAGGCGTATCTCGCGTACAGCGAGTCGTGGCGATACGACAAGTTCGGGCCGGCCGGCACCCCATGTGGGCGGCTCGACCAGGCCCGCCACAAGGTGCTGGGAGTGTGGCCGCCTAGTTGCCCAGGAGGACGACGAGCCGCGAGTGCTGCAGCGCCGACTGGGTGAGCCCGTCGACCGGCGCGATCAGGCGGATCCGGATCTCGTTCGCGAGCCGCCGCGCTTCCTTCAGGTAGCCCGGTACGTACATCACCATCGACTGCGCGTACTGGTGGCTCGGTGCGTTCTCGGCGGCCGCGATCGGGTAGCCGAGCCCGCGCAGCTGTGCTGCCTCCGCGTGCGCCGCCCCCTGGACCCCGTTCGCGTTCAGCACGAGCACGCGCACCTGCGAGCGCGGGCGCAGCGGATGCGCCGCCACCTCGACCCGGTCCTTCGCCGGAACGGGCACGACCTGCCGCTGCACCGTCGCCGCCGTCGTGAGGGGATGCGTAACCGCGGGCGGTGTCGCGGCCGTCGTGTGCGCGTGTCGAAGCGGATGCACGAAGTGGAACGCGCCGATCGCGATGAGGCCCCAGAGCTCGGCCACCGCGACGGCGGTGGCGACGAGAGTCGCCGTCCGCCAGGGGAACGGCTCGGAGTAGCGCTCGACGGACTCCACGGCCCGGACGGTTTCGCCGGTCCGGCGCGGCCTCCTCCTATCCGGAGGCGATCCAGCTCCACGTCGCCGCGAGCCCGGCGGCGAGCGTGCGCTCCGGGCGCCAACCGAGCTCCCGGCCGGCGAGCGACGGGTCGATGACGCTCCGCTGGAGCTCGCCGAGGCGCGCCGGCGCGAAGGCGGGCTCGCGGTCGACGCCGCTCGCGGCGCGGATCGCGCCGTACAGCTCGACGACCGAGGTCTCGACCCCCGTGCCGACGTTGTAGGCCCCGTTGCCGCGCTCGGTCGCCAGGAGGAACGCCCGCGCGACGTCGCCGACGTACACGTAGTCGCGCGTCTGGAGACCGTCGCCGAAGATCGTCGGCGTGCCGCCCGAGCGCAGCATGCCCATGAAGATCGCGACGACGCCCGCCTCGCCGTGCGGCATCTGCCGGGGCCCGTAGACGTTGCCGAGCCGAAGCGACACGTTCCGCATCCCGTGGAGCCGGTTCCACGTCGCGAGGTACTCCTCGCCGCACACCTTCGACGTCCCGTACGGGGCGAGCGGCCGCAAGGGCGCGGTCTCGGGCGCAGGCCCGTCGCACTCGCCGTAGCCGGCGCCGCCGGACGACGCGAACACGACCGATGTGCCGTGCTTCCGGGCGGCTTCGAGGATGCGGACGGTCCCGAGGACGTTGACGTCGGCATCGAACGCGGGCCGCTCGACCGAGACGCGCACGTCCGCCTGGGCCGCGAGGTGGAAGACCGCCTCGGGGCGGGCCTCGTCGAACGCCTCGTCCGGGTCGCGGATGTCGGCGACGTGCAGCGTCGCGCCCGCGGGGACGTTCTCGCGGTGTCCTTTCGAGAGGTCGTCGAGAACGTGGACTTCGTCGCCCCGGGCGAGCAGCGCGTCCGCGACGTGCGAGCCGATGAAGCCCGCCCCTCCGGTGACCAGCGCCCTCATCTGGCCCTATCGTAAGGCGCGCATGTTCGTGACCTTCGAGGGAGTCGACGGGTCGGGGAAGTCGACGCAGGTCGAGCTGCTGCGCGCAGCGCTCGCGTCCGAGGGGCGTGAGGTGGTGGTGACGCGCGAGCCGGGCGGGACGGAGCTGGGCGAGCGTGCGCGCGAGCTCGTGCTGAACGGGCCGGAGATGACGCCGTGGGCGGAGGCGGCGCTGTTCGCAGCCGCGCGCGCGGAGCTCGTCGCGCGCGTCATCCTCCCGGCGCTCCAGCGAGGCGCCGACGTCGTCTCCGACCGGTACGTCGACTCGTCGCTCGCATACCAGGGGATCGCACGCGGGATCGGCGTCGACCACGTGCTCGAGCTCAACCTTCACGTCGTGCAGGGACTCATGCCCGACCTCACCGTCCTGCTGCTGCTCGACCCGGACGTGGCGGCGGAGCGGTCGGGCGCGACCGACCGGCTCGAGCGCGAGGGCGCCGACTTCCGCGCGCGCGTCGACGCCGCATACCGCGACCTCGCCGCGCAGTTCCCCGAGCGCATTGCCGTCCTCGATGGCTCCCTTCCGCCCCCCGAGCTCGCCGACCTCGTCCGTGAAGCGCTTCGAAGCCGTATCTGAGCAGCACGAGGCGAAGCGCCTCCTCGCGGCCGCGCTCGACGAAGGCCCCGCGCACGCGTACCTCCTGCACGGCCCGTCCGGCGTCGGCAAGCGCGACCTCGCGCTGCGCTTCGCCGCCGAGCTGCTGCACGATCACGCCCGTGTCGAGCGGCGATCGCATCCCGACCTCTACGTCCTCGAGCCGCTCGGCGACCAGATCCGCATCGACGACATCCGCGAGCTGCGCCACGACCTGCACATGCGGCCGTTCGAGGCGGAGCGCCGCGTCTACCTCGTCTTCGGCGCCGACACGATGAACGAGGACGCGGCCGACGCGCTTCTCAAGGACCTCGAGGAGCCGCCGCCGTACGCTGTCATCCTGCTCGTCGCCGACGACCTCGGCCCGCTGCCGGAGACGATCAGGTCGCGCTGCCAGCTCGTCCCGTTCCGACGCCTGTCCGAGGGCGCCGTGCGCGATGCGGTGCGCGCGCGCGCGCCCGAGCTCTCGAACGAGGAGGCGACAACGGTGGCGCGCGTCGCCGGCGGCCGTCTCGATCGCGCCGACCGGCTGCTCGACGCGGCGGCGAAGCACCGCCGCGAGCAGCTGCTCGGCGTTGCCCGCGCGGTGTACCTCG
>Ga0335078_10014670_pt1 | contig 11626 bp, 9 predicted proteins | sample Lox_Sample_32_FD_206711 | JGI IMG/M metagenome (GOLD analysis project Ga0335078, IMG submission 206711) | Soil microbial communities from Loxahatchee National Wildlife Refuge, Florida, United States - Lox_Sample_3.2 | ecosystem: Environmental > Terrestrial > Soil > Wetlands | place: USA: Florida...
CGAGAAGCCGCGTCATTTTCGGCACGACCACAGGATCATTCACGTTATCAATCAAACCGGTGAGCGTGAGGATCTGGCGCTCACCGATGAGCTGCTGGCGAATCGTTGATTCCGACAACGTGATCTGGCCGGCCATGGAGCGCGTGATTTCGATTTGCTGGACCTGCTCGGTATCTTCGATTTTTGCCTGGCTGAGCTGCAAAACCTGCTTGTGATACAACGTGATGGGCAGAATGCTTACGAGCAAAAGCGCTCCGAGCACCATCCAGAGGATGCGCGGCCGTCGGATTTGAAATGGCTTGGAACCGAGAAGACGCATGCTGTCTCAACTATTTTACGGAGAGTGGGCGCGCGGCGTGCGGCGCTCAAGTGCGGGCGTGGCGGATTAGATACGGGCGAAGGGTGGGCCTGACCACAGACGGGAGCGACGGAGGGGGATTGTGAACCGGCTCGCTATTCGCTTTTCAGGCGGCGTTCCATCAGCTCGCGGACGGCCTCGCGCGGCGGACGTTCTTCGTACAACGTGGCGTACATTTGCTCGGTGATGGGCATTTCCACTTTTGCGCGGCGGGCCAGTTCGCGCGTCGCGGCTGCCGTGCCCACTCCTTCCGCAATCATGCGCATCGAAGATAGAATGTCTTTGAGGGTACGGCCTTTGCCGAGCTCAACGCCGACGGTGCGATTGCGGCTGAGCTCACCTGTGGCGGTCAGTACGAGGTCACCCAGGCCGGCCAGGCCGAAGAGTGTATCGCGCCGGCCACCGAGGGCGACAGCCAGGCGCGTCATTTCCGCGAGCCCGCGCGTAAGCAACGCGGCGGTTGAATTGGCGCCAAGTCCGAGTCCCGCGCACACGCCGGCCGCGATGGCGATAACGTTCTTTACTGCGCCGCCAACTTCGACGCCGATGACGTCGTCATTTGTGTAAAGGCGAAAGCCGCTGCCCGCAAATTCGTCCTGCAGTTCGCAGGCGAGATTCGGATTTCGTGATGCAATCGCCACGGCGGTCGGATCGCCGCGCGCGACTTCGCGGGCAAACGAAGGGCCGGAAAGCACTGCGATTCGATCGGTACTACCTGCGCATATCTCAGCGATGACTTCTGACATTCTCTTCAAACTGTCATGCTCGATGCCCTTCGTACCGCTGACGATAGCTGCGCCGGGACGCAGATGCGGCAGCATTTCTGTGTAAATGGAGCGTGCGTGCGCCGCGGGGATCACCCCCAGGACGATTTCGGCATCGGCGAGCGCCGCTGCCATGTGTGAGGTGACGTTAATTTCCGCGGGCAGCGCAAAGCCCGGCAAGTAGATCGAATTGTGCCGGGTAGTGCGGATGAGTTCGCCCAGGGCTGCGTCATGCACCCATAGCGAAATCGCGTGCGGTGCGCGGCTGCGGCTTAAAGCCAGCGCGAGCGCCGTGCCCCAACTTCCCCCACCGATAACGGCAATCTTTCTCATATTTCAGTTCTCATCCGGACTCGATCGGTGCCGTAAATTCAGCTTGCTCTCTGTTCCGGTAATCAATCTCGCGACGTTTGGCTGATGCTTCAGGATGATGATGAGCGACCCAAGCGCCATGCCCATGGAGATGACGTGTGCGGGCGCGCGTCCCGGAGCGTAGAGAATGTATGTGAGAAAAGGCAGCGACGCAGCCGCGAGAATGCTGGCAAGCGAAACGTAACGCGTGGCCGCGAGAACAACGAGCCATATGAAAATCGCCGCGGCAACTGCAGGCCAGCAAATCAGAAGAAATCCTCCTGCCGCCGTCGAAACGCCGCGCCCGCCACGCCCCGCAAGCCAAACCGGATAAACGTGGCCGAGGATCGCTCCAAGAGTCGCAGCGACCATCCAGGCCGCGGAATGGTGCGTCGCCAGCATAGCGATCCACACCGCGAGGGCGCCTTTGCCGGCGTCGAGAATCATCGTCAAGATTCCGGCGCCAATTCCGGCGATACGTGCGACGTTTGTCGCGCCCACATTGCCGCTTCCGGCCGAGCGGATGTCTCCGCTTCCGGCGCGGCGCGCGATCAGGTAGCCGAATGGAATCGAGCCGAGAAAATACCCGGCCAATGGAATCCACCAGAAGGCGTTAAGATTTTCGAGATTCAACTAAGTGTTCGTCCGCAAAGACAAAGGTCTCCACCGTAGTGTACCGCGCGCCGCCACGCCCCAGCTCGCTTTGCATCAAATGCATTTCGTTGGTTGCCAGCTTGCCGAACTTCACATCGCCAGCGTGCGCCAGGTTCGCGTGCACGGCAGCGAGTCCACGCGGATTTTCGATCCTAGCCAAAGTCAGGTGAGGGCGGAAGTCGCGTGATTCGCGCGTAATGCCGAGCGGTTCGAGCTTTGCTTCAATGTCGCCGGCGAGTGGCGCCAAATTCGGCGATGCGTCAATGCCGGCCCAGAAAATTTTGGCGCGCTTTGCGTTGGGGAAGAAACCGGCTCCGTGAAAATCCAGAGTAACGGGCGAAGGCGAATGTATCGCCGCCAGCGCTTGGCGGATTAGCGGCACGCGTGGATCGTCCACATGGCCGATGAATTTCAGAGTCACGTGAATTCCTTCGACGCGGACCCACCGCGCATCGGGCAGTAAAGCGCGCATCTCCGCGCAGAATTTTCCAATCCGTTCGCGAACCGCAGCCGTCAAGTGAAGCGCAACGAAGAGCCGCATCGCTAAGCGTTTTTTGCGCCGTGACGTTTGCCAGTGCCGTGCAGAAAATAGCGACGCACCATGTCCAGCGCGGTTTGCGACGCCTGCCAGCGCACGCGTTCTCGATCCCCCAGGTATTGGAGCCGCCTTTCAATTGGGGAATGGCCGTCGGCCACGGCAATGTGCACCAGACCCACAGGTTTTTCGGGTGTGCCGCCATCCGGTCCCGCGACGCCGGTGATCCCGACTCCGAGCGTGCTGCCCACCCGCCTCCGTATGCCGTCTGCGAGGGCTATCGCAACCTCTGCACTCACTGCGCCGTGTGCATCAATCATCGCTTTAGGCACGGCCGCCCAGGCCGTCTTGAGTTCATTGCTGTAGCTGACGACACCGCCAAGAAAATAAATCGAGCTGCCCGGAATGCGCGTGAGCCGCTCTGCCAGCAGACCACCTGTGCAACTTTCCGCCGTGGAAATCGTGGCCTGATTTGACTTCAGCACATCCGCCACAACCTGTTCGAGGGATTCGTGCTTATCGGTGAAAATGTTGTCGCCCAGCTCGATGATGATCTTTCCCGCCAGTTCGTCGAGCATCCTGCCGGCGTCCTGCACGTCATCAGACCACGCGCGCAGGTGGACTTCGATCTCTCCGGGCGATGCGAGGATGGTTGTTTGCACGCTGTCGTATTTCGTGTAGATGGGGGCGATCCGTTGGTCCACATCGGATTCCGGCATTCCGGCGACGCGGAGTTCGCGCGTTTGCAATCGCATACCGTCCGTGCGCTTCGCCAATCGCTCGGCCACTTGCCGTGCGAACATCGGCTGCATTTCCTGCGGCGGCCCGGGAAGCAGGATGACGATTCGGCCGTCGGCTTCCAGCCAAAGCCCTGGCGCGGTGCCGCGCGGATTTTCCAGAATCGTGGCGCCCGCAGGCACCATCGCCTGGCGCACGTTGATCTCCGCCATTTTCCTGCCGAACCTCACGAAGCGTTCCTGAATTCCGCGCAGGACTTCTTGATTTTTTTCCAGCTTGCGGCCGAGAAGATCCGCGACGACTTCGCGCGTCAGATCGTCTTCCGTCGGTCCAAGCCCGCCGGTCGAGATCACCACGTCGGCGCGCTCGAGCCCTTCCGCGAATATCCGCCGGATGTCGCCGCGGTGGTCGCCCACAACTGATTTCCGCGCGACTTCGATGCCGAGCTTGTTCAGTTCCGCGGTCAGAAAGAGGGAATTGGTGTCAATCCGGTCGGGAGTGAGAAGTTCCGAACCGACGGCGATGATTTCAGCTTTCATCGGATGGGCAGAGTGCTTTCGAGATTCAAACAGGCAGCCGCAAACCTTCGACGTCCCAATCCAAACTGAAAAGCGCGCCGGTCGTGGTGATGTAAGCGCGCCGCGAAGGCAAAAGCGCCAGTCCAACGATGCCGTTGCCGCCGAGGACGAGCTCCGCCTTCAAATCCGGCGTAATCCGTACAACTCCGCTCCGTCCGGCGAGTGACGCCGCAACGTAAAGATTGCCCTGGCAATCAAACGCTAGGCCCTGCGGGCGGCCAAGTCCGCGGTAAAAGAGTTTGACTTCGCCGCGCTGAGTGATTCGATAGACGCGATCGAAGCTGGATGTCGTTGGGCCGGTGACGAAAAGGTCGCCATCGGGATTGAACGCGAGATGATAAAACGCGATGGAAGGCTCGAGCGTCGCAAAGACAAAAACTTCCTTTTCCGGGCTGATCTTGAAGATCGTGCCGCTGCGGTCGCCGACAAAAAGATTTCCGGCGTGATCGAATGCCAGCCCGCAGGCGATGCCCATGCCTTCCGCCCAAAATTCCGCGCGGCCGTCCGAGTCTACTCGATAGATCGTGCCGTCATTGCGGCACGAAACGTAAAGCCTGCCTTCGCGATCGAGCGCCAGGCCGCTCGGATTTACGAGCTGCGTCGTGAAAGGCTTTACCGTGTAATTCGCTGTGACCTTGTAAAGGGAAACCGGCACGCGCTGCCCGCGCTCTCCGCTGAAGGTGACGAAGATGTTGCCCGCCGAATCGACGGCCGGACTTGAGACGGGGTGCAGATTGTCCGCAATCTGTATGCCGACGGAAATCGGATACGGCTGGCTCTTGGCCGCGGTTTCGACGCTTACCGTGCTTTCATCGGCGCCCTCCGGCACCCGCGCGATCAGGTAGGAATCGGCGTGAAACAACAAACTGCCTTCGGCATCGCCAAAACGTACTTGAGGACGCGACGACCCGGGCATTCTGAAGCCGGCGCCGTGAATGGTCACGTCGCCGCCGGGAATTGCGGCGGCCGGGCTCACGCGCTCGATTCGTGGGATGCCGTTTTTGATGAGTTGCTCTGGCAAGGTGATTCCAGCTTATCTTAAGACGCCGAGCGCTTGAACGCCCCAGAGCACGAGGCCGGCGAAAATTCCCGCGATCCAATCATCCGCCATGATGCCCCAACCGCCGGGCAGCGATTCGGCTTGCCGCGCTGGAAACGGTTTCCAGACGTCGAATACTCGAAAAAGTATAAATCCCGCCAGCCAACTTTTCCAGTTGAGCAGGAGGAAGGGGTTGGAAAGCGCGATCAGCTGTCCGGAAATTTCGTCAATCACGACGAATTGCGGATCGCTCTGACCTGAGTACCTGGCCACTTTTGTCGCGATGAATACTCCAATGCCCGCGATAATTACATCGGCAATCAACACCGGCCAACCCGGAACCCATCCGTTGGTCCAGAACTTGATTTCGCCGCCGATGTGAAAAATGGCACCCATCTTGTGCGCCTCGAGCCATGCGAAGAGAATAGAAATTGCTACGCCGAGCAGAGATCCCCATGTTCCGGGCGCAGGCTTTAAGTATCCAAGTCCAAGACCTGTAGCGAGAACATAACAGAGAGTCGGCTCAGATTTTTCAGGGCCGGCGTTTGCTGGGCTGTTATCGTTCACTTTCGCGATTCTTCGTTCTGGGACGAGTGGCCTTCATCTTCATCGTCTTGTTCGCTCGATTCAAACGCCTCGAGCAGATCTTCTATGAATGCCGGTTCGGAAACGACATATCGTTCCGCTGCCCAATTCCCCAAATCAGCTTGCCGGCACCGTTCGCTGCAAAAGGGGAAGTCCGAATTCAGCTCGGAATCGGTTGGCACTCGGCACATGGGGCACTTGTGTTTCAACGGCGGCCCTCCGCAAATCTGATGCATTTCTACTGCAAGATGCGCAATGCAGCACCCGTTGCGATGCGATGCACTGGGGCTGACGTGGCGACCTTGCGCGCTTCGGTATCCAGCGCAGGGCGCCCGGCACGGCGTGCGATTCCCGTGACTCTCCCAACCAGATCGTAATCGTGCGCTTCCGTGATTTCGACGTGCACTAAATCGCCCGCTTGCGGCAATCGCTCGGATTCGATCGAGTTGCCGCCCGCCAGTACGACGTCATTGACGTAAACTTTGCCGTCAATATCCGGCGCCATGCCTTCCAGCCGCGCCTGCCATAGCCATTCGCTTTCGGCGGACGGGCCTTCCATAAGCGCGATTTCCGTGCGGCCAACGTGTGAGCGCAATTTGCGCGCCGAAATTTCGCGTTGCAGCTCCATTAAAGTGTTCTTGCGCTCGGTCTTGATCTCTTCCGGCGCCTTCTCCTGTCTGGCGAAGCTTGTGGCTGTGTCCACGTCGGAATATGTGAAGACGCCCATCCAATCGAACTCCGCTGCGCGGACAAAGTCGCACAATTCGTGGAAGTCGGCGTCTGTTTCGCCCGGAAATCCAACGATGAAGGAGGTCCGCAGCGAAACTCCGGGAATCGTCCGTCTCACACGCTCGAGCAGATTCAGGAATGCATCGCCGCTCGATCCGCGCTTCATATTCGCGAGAACATTGCGAGAAGCATGCTGCAGCGGCATATCGAGATATTTCACAAGCCGCGGATGCGCTGCGAGCGCGTCCAGCAGGCCTTGCGTCACGCGGTTCGGATATGCATAGAGAAAACGCACCCAGCCAAGTTCCTGCACTTGCGCGAGTCGCGCGAGCAGCAATGCGAGGCCGTCGCGCAGCCCGAGATCTTCGCCGTAGCTCGTGGTGTCCTGACCGATTAGCGTGACTTCGGTGATGCCCCCATGCGCCAAATTTTCCGCTTCACGCACCACGGACTCGAATCGGCGGCTGCGGAATTTCCCGCGCAGCTGCGGAATGATGCAGAATTCGCAAGGATGGTCGCAGCCTTCCGCGATCTTGATGTATGCCGCGTGGCGCGGCGTCGCCAGCATGCGCGGCGTCAAATCGTGATACAGAAAATCGGACGCGCCTGCATGCGCGACGTTTTCAGCCGAAGCTCCGCGAACGGCATCCACGATGCGCTCGATTTCACCAGTGCCGATTACCGCGTCTACTTCCGGGATTTGCTTCAGAATTTCGTCGCGGTAGCGCTCCACCAGACAGCCCGCAACAATCAGCCTGCGGGCGGCGCCGAATTTTTTGTACTCCGCCATTTCCAAAATCGCGTCCACGGATTCTTTTTGCGCCGGCTCGATGAAGCTGCAAGTATTGACGACGAGCACCTCGGCTTCGTCGGCGCGGCCCGTCACTTCGCAGCCTTCGCGCGCGAGAATGCCCATCATCACCTCGCTATCGACGAGGTTCTTCGGGCATCCCAGGCTGATGAAGCCCACTTTTGGCTTGGAATTTGCAGCGCTCATGTGGCGATTGAATCAACAATCTTAGCACATGCGGTTGTGAGGACGGGCCTGCCGCCGAAACGAGCGCGTCGAGGGATCCGTTGCGATAAGTCTTTCAGGAAATGCTGACGAGCCTGTGCTTGATCTCTCGCAGCAACGCAGCCGAGCGGCGCTGTTCGACTTTTCTTTCGCCGTAGCGGGCTTGCTGGTACAGCTCGGTGAAGTGCGCAACCGGCGCAGCGAGGGCGGCGTTTTCAATGGAGGCGGCAAATTCCGTCGGAGTGAGCGCGTCTGCTTTGCAAAATCCGCGTCGCGCGAGCAAGCGCAGCATTTCGCGGTACTGCTCACTTGCGCGGTTTTGCGAGAGCGTTCCCGCGCCGGCCGTGCGCAAATTCCAGATTCGCGAAAGCTGCGTTTTTACAAGCGATCTCGCAGCAAAAGAGGAAATTCCAGCCAGTACGACGATAAGGATCAGCGGAGTCCATCGCGAATTCTGCGCCCGCGTCTGCCAGCCACTCATCTCCGCCATCAATGCATTGTAGTCGCGTTCTACTTGCTCGCGGGCTCCGCCGGCCCATTGCCGAGAGGTGCGGCCGACGCTTTGGCCCAGGTTCATCTGGTGCAGAAAATCGTAATTGATCACCCATTCGCCCCATTGCAATTCAAACCAGTCGAAATAATGCTGAACGCCCGCGAACCAGCCTCGTTGCGTTTCATCTCCCGCGGGAGTGGGATCGAACGTGATCCATCCGTAGCGTGGGAAATAGGCTTCCACCCAGCTGTGGGCATCGCTGGCGCGCACGATGTAGTCGCCGCCGACGCTATTGTATTCGCCGGTCTGAAATCCATTGATGTAGCGCGTGGGAATTCCGAGCGTGCGGAGCATAATAGCCATCGCGGAAGCGAAATATTCGCAGTGGCCCGCGCGGCGAACGAAAAGAAAATCCGCTATGGGATCCTGCGAATGCGGCGTGCCGAGGTCTAGCGTGTACGTGTAGTGCGTCTGCAGATACGCGAGCACCGCCTCGGTCTGGTCGTAAGGATTTTTCGCCCCGCCCGTCACCTGGCGCGCCAGCGGAGCGATGCGCGGATCAATCGCCGGCAGTTGTAAATAGATTTCGCGGAAGGCGTCTGGGTAATTGCCGCCGGCTTCGCGCAAATCGTCGGGCGTCGCGGTTTGCTGCGCCGAAGAAGCGTCGTAACTTAGCTCCATGTAATTCGGAAACGGATTGAAAACAGTGCCTGTCGCGTCCATCAGCAGATAATTGCGGCGCGCGGAATCACCAAGCCCGGAAGCTGACGAGAATCGGCCCCGGACGGCGGTCAATCCCGGCGCGCCGAACACGGCGTTGCTGGAAACCGGTTCGAGCAAGATCTTGTAATTGAGAACGAATCGATAGTTTGGAAGGCGCTCGGTCGGCAACAGAAACCAGCCGTTTTCATCCTGGTAGATTCTACGATGCTCGGCTGCCAACCCTGACCACTTGTGTCCGTCGAAGTGCGTAAGCACGATGCCGCGCCAGTGCTGGCCTGCGAAGCGAGTCGGATCGCCATCCACCTTGACGCGCATCACCACTTCGCTGCTTTTTTGAATTTCGCCGATCTGGCCGAGCTCGACTGTGTCCGTGAATCCGGTCATCAATTTCGGACGAAGCGAATACGATGAAAAATATCCAGCCGTGAATCGCGGGAGCAGGAAGAAGATGACGGCGCCTAACATCATCGCGCCAACCGCGACTCCGATCGACGTCACCGCAAGCGCGCTCGTGAGTCTTTTCGCCGGTTGCTTCGCCGTTTCGAGCGGAATGACGACGGTGCCCGCCGCCCCGCGCTGCATTTCCAGACCGATGAACGTGGAAACTCCGAACGCCAGATAAATCAAAAGAAAAATGAGATACGTCGTGTCCACAGTGAGAACAGCAGCCGCCAGCATGCACGCGAAGCCGATCAATGCGAGAAACAATGAATCGCGACGCTGCCGCGCGCTGTACAGACGAATGATCAGCGCGAACAGCAGCAAATGCACCGTGGCGATTAGCGCGCCATAAAGCGTGGGATTCGGCGCGTCCGCGGCGCGGTTGCGCGCCAGAATGTAATCCACTGGCGCGAAAAGAAAATATCCCGCCACGCACAATGTTGCCGCGCGGGCGGAAAGCTCCGGCGCTGCTCCACGCCATCGCCGCAGGCCCTTCCACACCAGCGCGCCCGGCGCCGCCAGCGTCGTGAACATGTCCAATTTTCCCGTGGAAACGACGGTCAGGACCGCTGTGTACAGCATCAAGTACAGCGACGTTTCAAAAAATCGCGAAAGCGCCAGCAGACACCCCGCCGCGTTGCTGCCGGCGGGCAGGCCGGGTGAACTGGCATTTTTGTTGGGCGCCTCTTTGCTCATGGCGATCTTTAATCTTAACGCGCGTCACTTCACGCCGCGCGTGCGCCGCGCGAACGAGTAACGGGCTTTCGGCTGAGGGGCTCATGTTTTGCAATATGCCGCGCAATAGTGGCAGGTTCAGTTCTTCTCTGTTTCGGCGCTCGCTGAGGCAGCTATCTTCCGTGTGGCGGACGACACGGCCAACGTTTTTACCGCTGAGAACGGCACGACCTTCATTTCTGAGCCATTCGCTTCGGGCAGTTTTTCCACGCGCGCAAGATATGGAGCGAGTGTAATCGCCCGGAAGGTCACAGTGTGCTTTTTCCGAATGAGTGGCGTCAGTTTAAGAGAATGGTTCACAGTCCTCGCTTTCCACAGTGCGGCCAATTCTTTGCGTAACTCGGCTTCCGCATTTTTCTTCACGCGGACGGCGGGGAACTGCCATAAACCGGAAAATAGCGCGGCCGCTCCGTCTCCATCATTAACGGATCCGGGTCGCACCAACAGCGTGCGCCCTGCTGTATCGAGCAATATCCCTGCCGCAAGTGACACACGTTCCACAGCGAGTTTGTTGCGCTTCGCCGGCAATTGCTCTTGTACGCCCAGGAATTGTGCGCGACACGAACTTCGGACAGGGCACTTGCCGCAGTTGGGCGCGCGCGGCGTGCATACCGTCGCGCCCAATTCCATCATTGCTTCATTCCAGTCGCCGGGCGCGCTCAGCTCCAGTAGCGAGCTTGCGGCCTGCGAGAGTTGGCGCCAGCGCTGCGGTGCGCGCAAATCTGCGCCGATACCGCCCAGACGGGCCAACACGCGTGCGACATTGCCATCGAGTACCGCGTACGGCTTGCCGTACGCGATGCTTAGTATGGCCGAGGCTGTGTAGTTTCCAATTCCGGCCAACGAAAGCGCGTCTGCGAATTTACGGGGGAAGTTTCCCTCATGCAGCGTAACGATTTGCTTCGCCGCCCGGTGCAGATTTCGCGCGCGGGCGTAGTAGCCGAGCCCGGCCCAGTATTGAAGGACGCTTTCCGTTTTTGCTCGCGCAAGTGCCTCGACGGTCGGAAATCGCCGCAGAAAACGCTCGTAGTGGGGAATCACCGCCGCGACGCGCGTTTGTTGCAGCATGATTTCCGAAATCCAGGTGCGGTATGGATCACGTTTTCTGCGCCATGGCAGATCGCGTTTTTCAGCGTGAAACCAACTCAGAATTTTCTTGTGGAATTTCGCCAGCGCGGCAGGCTTCAGTTTCCAGGGTGCCGCGGGAATTTTCGAGTTGGCCGTGCGAGGCACGCGTCATTTTCGCACAAACTAAAGAGAATCGAAGAAGACCACATACGCGGAACTCCACAACGTTGTGGGAATTGTGCCGCGCGGCCGGCTGGTGAGCACAATCTTGAAAACGTTCGTTTCGTTTGTGAGTTCATTCAGGAAGCCGCGGCCGGATTCGCCGGTTTGAGATTGCACGACCGCGAGTTGACTCAAGATGTCAAAGACATTGTCACTGGCCGCTCCGAGGCCAACGTCACTGCCGGGCATTCGGAGGCCGATGACGGCGTCAATTTCGTAGAAATGCCAGGCGAGACATGCGCAAAATGACACCGCGCGCTCGAATTGTTCGCCAGACAACGCCGCGGCTGTAGAGTCAGCGCCGGACGACAAAAACGGGTCAAGCGCGAGCAATACGCGCCGTTCATCTTCGCGCGCGAACTCGCGAACTTTCAGCGAGCCGGATTTCGCCGATGCCTTCCAATCCACGAATCTCGCGCTATCGGTGGCGACGAATTCTCGAATCGCGTACAAATCGTGCCCGCGTCCGCGCTGATAGCTTTCCAGCTCGCCGCTCAAGAGCGGCAGAATCTCATAAAAAGTTTCCGTCGGTTCAATCGCGGGATAGACGGTGACCACCGCACGCGCAGGTAGCTTCCGCATCTTCTCCAGGAATCCA
>Ga0335078_10014673_pt1 | contig 11626 bp, 10 predicted proteins | sample Lox_Sample_32_FD_206711 | JGI IMG/M metagenome (GOLD analysis project Ga0335078, IMG submission 206711) | Soil microbial communities from Loxahatchee National Wildlife Refuge, Florida, United States - Lox_Sample_3.2 | ecosystem: Environmental > Terrestrial > Soil > Wetlands | place: USA...
TCATTTCGCGCGCCTCGATGTGCCGCGCCAGGACCGCGCCGACGCCATAGTGGAACGGATCGCCCGAGGCGAGCACGCAGACTTGCCGGCCGCGATGGCTTAAGACGTCCTGGGCGGCGCCCTCGAACGGGCTCGGCCACGGCCGCGTTGCGCCGCGAATGAGCGGCGCCGCAAGGCCGAGATGACGCCGGCCGCCGAATACGATGTCGGCGCGCTCGATCAAACCGCGCGCCACCGGGCTCAAGCCTTCGACGCCGTCCTCGCCGATGCCGACGATGGACAGCCAGCGCGGCGATGCGGCAACCTCGCGTGAAGGCGCATTCGGAAACGGCGAATTAGACATGGCAAGCACTCCGCCACGCATCCTTATTCTCGGCGGCACCACGGAAGCGCGCCTTTTGGGCGAACGCCTCGCCAAGCGCGGCGATCTCGACGCGACCCTGTCGCTCGCCGGCCGCACGGCTTCGCCGGTGCCGCACGCCGTGCCGGTACGTATCGGCGGCTTTGGCGGCGCTGCAGGCCTGGCCGAATTTCTTATTCGCGAGCGTGTCGATGTGTTGATCGACGCCACGCATCCTTACGCCAGCGTGATTTCGCAAAACGCCGTCGCCGCAGCCGGCCAAGCGGGCGTGCCGTTCATGACTCTGCGCCGGCCGCCCTGGACCGCGGCTGCCGGCGACCGCTGGATCGAGGTGGACGATGCGCGCGGGGCGCTGATTGCCATCGGCGAAAAATCGCGGCGGGTCTTTGTCGCGCTCGGCCGCAACGAGCTCGGCGCCTTCGCCGGCGCGCCGCAGCACTTTTATCTGATCCGCAGCGTCGATCCCGTGGATCCGCCGCTGCCGTTGCCGCATGTGAGCTATGTCACCGCGCGGGGCCCGTTCAGCGAAGCTGACGATCGCGCGCTGATGACGGCGCATGCAATCGACACCGTCATTGCCAAGAACAGCGGCGGCAGCGCGGCTTACGGCAAAATCGCAGCGGCGCGAGCGCTCGGCATCGAGGTCATTGTGCTGCGCCGGCCACCTGCACCCGAGGGACCGGCGGTCGAGACGGTCAAGGATGCGATCGCCTGGCTCGATCATGCGCTCAGCTCCGCCGCAGCCCGCGCCGTATAGACGAGCGGCAAGCGGCCGGGCCGGGCGACGATTCGCGTCTGCCGCGTGCCGACGATCACCAAGGTCGCCATGTCCGCAGGCGTCGCATCGGCCTCGGCGAGCGTAGTGACGCTCACCTGTTCGTCCGGGCGGCCGACCGCGCGGCCGAACACGACCGGAGTCGTCGCCGGCAAATGCCGGCGCAGCCGGTCGAGGGCGTTGCCGAACTGCCATGGCCGCACCCGCGACACCGGATTGTAGAGCGCGATGACAAAGCCTGCACCTGCGGCGGCATCGAGCCGGCGTTCGATCAGATCCCACGGCTTGAGATTGTCCGACAGCGACAGCGCGCAAAAATCGTGACCGAGCGGCGCGCCGATCTTGGCCGCGACCGCAAGCATGGCGGTAATGCCGGGAACAAAGGCGACATCGAGCGCGCGCCAGCTTGCCGGGCCCTGTTCGATTTGCTCGCAGAGCGCCGCCGCCATGGCGAACACGCCTGGATCGCCGCCGGAGACGACGGCAACGTTGGCGCCGCCCGCGGCGTGGCTGAGCGCAGCGGCGGCGCGCGCCGCTTCTTCACGGTTATCTGAAGGATATCTGCTCTGGCCCGAGCGCAGCGGCACGCGGTCGAGATAGGGACCGTAGCCGTAGAGCGCGTCCGCCGCCGCGAGCGCATCTTGCGCTTCCGGCGTGAGCAGCCGCGGATCGCCCGGACCCAAGCCGATCACTGCAAGCCGGCCGCTCATTTCTCCGCTCCCGGCCGCTGCTGCCAGCCCGGCACCAGAACGACCGCGAAATACGGCGCCTCGTCGTCGTCCTTGGCGGCGAGCGGAATCATTTTCTCTTCCGCCATGGTGCCGCGCTCGACATAGACGGCGCGCGGCAGCCGGCCGCTCCTTGCCAGCGCCCGGCGCAATTTCGGCAGATGCCGTCCGACCTTCATCACCACGGCGGCGTCGGCCTCCGATAAGCGCCGCGCCAATTCGCCCTCGGGCAGCGTTGCCGGCAGCACGGTGAAAACGTCATCGCCTTGCGCGATCGGCATGCCGGCCGCCGACCAGCAGCCCGACATGCCGGTGACGCCGGCAACGATCTCGGTCGCATAACGCGGCGCCAGCCGTGCGTGCAGGTGCATGTAGGAGCCGTAGAACAGCGGATCGCCTTCGCAGATCACGGCAACTATGCGTCCGGCGTCGAGTTGCCCGGCGATCTTCGCAGCGGCGGCATCGTAAAAGTCTCGCAAGGCATCGCGATAGCCATCGCATTCCTTGGGCAGCTCGGTCGTGACCGGATAGTACAGCGGCAGTTCGGTGACGCCGGGACGCAGGTGACGCGCCACGATGCCGCGCGAATGGCTGGCGCAGCCGGCCTTGGCGAAATGCACGATCACGTCGGCTTCGCCGAGCGCGCGCATCGCCTTCAGCGTCATCAATTCCGGATCGCCCGGCCCGACGCCGACGCCGATCAGTCTTCCGGCGCTCATAGTCCGCTCCTCGCCAGCGCGTTGACGGCGGCTGCCGTCATGGCGCTGCCGCCGGCGCGTCCGCGCACAATCAAAAACGGTGCGCCGCGCGGATTTGCAGCAAGCGCTTCCTTGGATTCGGCGGCGCCGACGAAGCCAACCGGAATGCCGAGGATGGCGGCCGGCCTCGGCGCTCCGGCGTCGAGTAACTCGAGCAAGCGGAACAGAGCGGTCGGCGCATTGCCGATCGCCACCACCGCGCCGCCGAGGCGGTCGCGCCACAGATCGAGCGCCGCCGCCGACCGCGTCGTTGCCTGCTTTGCGGCAAGCGCCGCGGTGCGCGGATCGTTGAGCGTGCAGACGACCTCGTTGTTCGCCGGCAGCCGCGCGCGGGTAATGCCACGCGCCACCATCTCGGTATCGCAGAGAATTGGCGCGCCGGCGGCGAGCGCGCCGCGCGCCGCGGCAACGAGGTTGCCGCCGAACACAATGTGGCGCGCCATGTCGACCTGGCCGCAGGCGTGAATCATGCGAACCGCGACCTCGGCCTCGTCCGCCGCAAAGCCCGACAGATCGGCTTCGGCGCGAATGATGGCAAACGAGCGCTGGTAGATCGCCGCACCGTCGCGCAAATAGGCGGCGTGCTCAGACATGACTGTCCTCATGCCTTTGTGCGCGCGCAATTCGTGCAATCGCTGCGGTGAGGTCCTTTGCCGGCACGGTGGCGAATGCTGCATCTCGCGTCGAGCCGTTGGCGACAAGCGCGCAGCCCTCGGGCGTACCGACGACCGTAAGCGCTGCCGGCTTCGGATGCGCGCAGCCCTTGACGCAGCCCGAGACGTGGATCGCGAATGCGCCGTCGATGAATGGCGCGGCAGATGCGGCGATGTCTGGAGCCAAGGCGCGCGCGGCGATATGCGCAGCGCCGCAGATCGGCGCGCCGGCACAAGCGATGACCCGCCGCCTTGGATCGTCGGCGCGCACGATGAAATAAAGTTGCGCCGCTGCGGCAACAAAGGCCGGCACGGCCTCAAATGCCAGTCCGACCGCGAGCAAAGCGCGCCCCGGCGCCGGGCGAAAGCCGGCCGCGTCGGCATTGCGCGCGGCAACAGCCAATCGTTGGAGATCGTCCGCTTCGCAATGACCAAAAGCCAATCCTACGCCGCAGGCGAACGACCCGTCACGGAGCCGATGCAGGCCGATCGGCGATCGCGCTATTGGCTCGGTGTGCCCGCTCTCGCTGGGATGATCGGACCTCGAAAGCCCGGTCATGGCGGGACCAAAGGCGGCGGCGCCGTCCGATGCAACGACATCGCGCGCCCGGATATCGCGTCCGCGACTGGCCAGAACCTCAAGCAAACGCGTTGCCGCTTCCACCGCATCGTGATGCGCGACAACACCGAGAGGCGTCGCGCCAGCTTCATCGCCGCCGACGGCGACGTGAAACGCCTTCGCATCATTCGCCAATCGTGCCGATAAGCGAATATCGGCTGGAATCTCGGCGGGATCGAATGCACCGCCGCCGTCGATGACAATCGAGACTTTCGGGCTCAGTCTTGCGGCGAGCGATTGCCGAGCCAGCGCGCGGCGCAGTGCGGCGGCAAATGCAGCCACGTCGATTATCTCGTCGGCATCGAGACCGGCCAGCGGATTGCAAAGAACGGCGATCCCGTCTTGCGTTCCGATATCGATCGCCGCCACGTCGGCAGCGAATGCCGGCACGGAGTGAGGGCTCAAACCGCGGACCTGAATATTGCCGCGCGACGTAACCTCAATGGCGCCGTTGCCATGCTTGCGGGCCGCCGCGCACAGATCGGCGACGGCGGCGGGCGGAACCGTGCCGATCGCCTGCAGCCGCACCAGTAAGCCATCGCCGGTCGGCAGCGGCGCCGACAGACCGGGGCAAGCGCCGCGGCGCATTCCATGTTCCCCTAATTGTGGGGAGGGGTTGGGGGCGGGGGCCGTTACGTTTCGTGCAAGCGTCGAAGTCATAGTGCAACCTTTCGACCCCCCTCCGCTCTCAGCGCGGCGAAGCCCGTGTCGATGTCGTTGCGGCGCGGATGCCAGAGGCCCGCACGGCGTGCGTCTTCAAGCCGCTCGGCAACCGCGGCGGCGGCCTTGGGATTTTCGCGCAGCAAAAAGTCACGTACGACGGGATCGGCGAGATAGGCATCATGCAAAAGATCAAACAACTCGCCGGCGACGGCGCCGGTCGTTAGCGCAAAGGCCACGAGACGATCGACAGTTTCGGCAAGCTCGGCGGCGCCGCGCGGGCCATGGCGCATCTGTCCGGCGATGAAGCGCGGGTTGACCGCGCGGCCTCGCACGATGCGCGCCAAGGCCGCCGACAGCGGTCGCGCCCGCGGCCGCTGCGGCTCCGTCATATCCAGCATGACCAGATCGGCCGAACGTCCCAGAAGCTTGGCGGCTGCGGCGAAACCGCCGACAAACGCGGCGTCCTCGGCGCCTTCGAGAAGGTCGCGGCCGGCGTCGTCGCTTACATGCACCAGCGCATCGGCGCCGGCGACGCGCTCGGCGAAGGCGCTTGGCGCCGCGCCGGCCTCGCCGTCGGCGCCGCCGTAAGCGTGCGAAGCAGCGGCAAGATAGGCCGCGCCGACGGCATCTGGGTCAGCATCGTGCTCAATCAAATCCTCCACACCCGCGCCGTAGACGCCGGGGGCCGTGCCGAATATGCGAGACAGACGCGCCGTGCCGGCATTGCCGACGCGCCGCGCCATCGCCAGCGGATTCTCCTCATCCGTCTCGTCGCGCGCCGCGACCACCTGCACCGCGGCATCGATCAGCGCGATCTGCGCCGGGAACAGATCGCGGAACAGCCCGGAAATTCGCCAGGTGACGTCGACCCGCGGCCGCCCCATCGCCGCGCAGGGCAGCACCTCAACACCGGTCACGCGGCCGCTCGCGTGCTCCCAGATCGGCCGGCAGCCCATGAGCGCCAAACCCTGCGCGATTTCCTCGCCGCCGGTGCGCAAAGTCGCGCTGCCCCACAGATCGATCACGACTTCACGCGGCATGTCGCCATGCATCTGCACGTAGCTGCGCACGACTTCGTCGGCCGCGCGGCGGCCAAGCTCCATCGCTGTCGACGTCGGCAGCGTGCGCGGATCGGCGGTGAAGAGATTACGTCCCGTCGGCAGCACGTCGCGCCGTCCGCGCGCCGGCGCGCCAGCCGGTCCCGGCGCGATACGAGTGCCGTCGAGCGCCGCGATCAGCGCGGCACGCTCGGCCTCGGCACTCTCTAACCACGCCGGATCGTCCACGCCTACCGGCGCGCGGCCGTAAATATGCTGGCCGTCTTTGATGGCGAGATCCTTGAGATCGCACAGCCAGGCATCGATGCGGCGCAGCGCCTCGTCCGGCGCAACGGCACTGTCGGCCCCCGCTTCGCCCGCCAATCCGGTGCGCTGCGCGGTCTCGACAATGAGATTGGCGAGCCGCTCGCGACGGCGGCGGTCGAGGCCTTCGGCCTGCGCGTATTCGTCGAGCAGAAGCTCAAGCTCGTGTGCATCGCCGCTCGGCCCGCCGGCAACGAGCGGCGGCGGCAGATGGCCGATGGTGAGAGCAGCAATGCGGCGCTTGGCCTGCGCCGCCTCGCCGGGATTGCTGACGATGAACGGATAAACCACCGGCAGCGGTCCGGTGACGATTTCAGGAAAGCATTCCGCGGTCAGCGCGACAGCTTTGCCCGGCAGCCATTCCAGCGTGCCATGTGCGCCCATGTGGACAAGCGCATCGACCCTCGCCACGTGCTGCAGCCACAGCCCGAAAGCGACCAGCGCGTGGCGCGGCGGCAACAGCGGATCGTGATAGTCGGCGCGGCATTCGGCGGCACGGCCGCGATCGGGCGGCAGCGCGACGAGGAGATCGCCGAATTTTCGCGCCCGGAAACGGAAGGCGCCGTCGCGCACATCGGCATCGGCGGCCGGCGCGCCCCACGCTTCACGCAGCCGTGCCACCGCGGCAGGCGGCAAGCGCGCCAAAAGCGCTTCGTATTGCGTCAGCGTGAGCGCCGCAGCTTTCGCGCCCTCCCCCAGGGCGTCGAGGAGCCCGCGCGGGGTTTGCGGCGCGTCGCTCACCGCGTAGCCGGCGGCAGCAAGATCGGCGATGGCCGCCACCACGCTTGCCGGCACGTCGAGCCCGACCGCATAACCGGTGCGGCCCTTGGCGCCGGGATAATCCGGCATCAGGATCGCCACACGCCGCTCGCTGCGCGGCAGCGCACCCAAGCGCACATACGCAGCGATCCGATCCGCCACCATCGCGACGCGATCCGTTTCGGGCCGGCTCGCCAGCGCAGTGAAAGCGAGGCCATCTTGCGGCGGCAACGGATCCTTGAAGGCGATTGCGCCGACGAGCAGGCGGCCATCGAGCTCGGGCAGCACCACATGCATCGCCAGATCGGCCGCGCCGAGCCCGCGCGGGCTGTCGCGCCAAGCGGCGCGCTTGGTGGTGGCGCTGACCACCTGCAAGACCGGAACAGCCGCGGCGTCAAGCGCCATTCGCTCGGTGGCCTCGCCGCCTGCGGCGAAGGCCGTCATGGTCACGATCAGCGCCGGATCGAGCCGGGCGAAAGCTTGGCGCAGCAAGCCATCGGCGTCGCGATCCTTCAGGCTCGTGACCACCAGCGGCGCCGCCGACAGGCCGCGTGCACCGAGCGCCGCACAGAGGCTGTCGATCGGCGCGGTATCGCCCGCCAGCAGCATGGCGCGATAGAAAATGATCGGAATCACCGGCCGCCCCGGTGCGAGCGTAGCGACGAATTGATCGAGCGCGACCGCGCCCCCTCCGGGCAGATACCCGGCGAAGCGCGGCACCGGCGCGGGTTCGCGTATTTGCACGTCGTGCCCGGCATGGCGCGCCAGCCGGCGTAGCAGCGCGCGCAAATTTTCTCCGCCGCCCTCGCGAAAGAACTGCAGCAGCATGGCAAGCTCGCCGGGCTCCAGCGTCGACGCCGCTTCGAGCCGTTTGTCGTCGCGATCTTCGCCGGGCAGGACGGCGAGCGCGATGCGCCGCTCGCGCGCCAAGGCCGACAGCCGCTCGACGCCGTATTTCCAGAAGTCCAGCCCGCCAAGCAGGCGAACCAGAATCACCTTGGCATGCGCGCCGACGCGATCGATCCACAGATCGACCGACATCGGGTGTCGCAGGTCGCGCAAATGCGCGAGCCGCACGCTGGGGAGATTCGAGCGCTCGGCCTGCCACGCCGCGGCAAGCCCGGCAAGATCGCTGTCGGCGAACGACAGCACCGCGATGTCGCCCGGCGGCTGGCCGAGATCGACCGCTTCGACGATTTCGTCGAGACCGGTGGAGCTCGTGGTCAGCAGGTGCATCGTTTTGCCTAGCCTGCGAGCGCTCGCGCGACGGCGGCGCGATCCAGTCCTTTCAATCCGATCACCACGAGCTGGCCTTGCCGCGGCTCCGCCGCCGCCCACGGCCGGTCGTACTGGTGCGAGACGCGCTGACCGACCGCCTGGATCGACAGCCGGCGCGGCTTGTCCGCGATCGCGGCAAAGCCCTTGACGCGCAACACGTCGAATTCCTCGGCAAGCGCGGCGACGCGCGACGCCAGCGTTGCCGCATCGGCGATCTCGCCGAGCGGCACGACGAAGCTGTCGAAATCGTCGTGATCGTGCTCCGTCTCATCGTCGTGCCGGGTGCGGCGATTGGCGATGTCTTGTTCGGTGCCGACGCCGAGACCGAGCAGCAGCGCCTCGTCGACCTTGCCGTCGGTCACGGCGACGACTTTCACGCTGCGCGGCAGCGCGCGCGCTATCGTCTCAAGGGCGGCGCTGACGCCCCGCTCATCCAAAAGGTCGCGTTTGTTGAGCACGACCAGATCGGCGCAGGCGATCTGATCCTCAAAAACCTCTTCGATCGGATCGTCATGCATGAGCGCATTGTCGGCGGCGCGCTGGCGCCGTAGCGCGTCGAGATCCTGCGCGACCTTGCCCTCGGCGAGCGCACCGCCGTCGACCACGACAACCACGCCGTCGACGGTGACGCGGCTCTTGATCGCAGGCCAATGAAACGCCTGCACCAAAGGCTTGGGCAGCGCCAGGCCCGAGGTCTCGATCACGATGTGCTCGACGCCGTCTTTGGCCAGAATAGCGTCGAGCGCCGGCACGAATTCGTCGGCAACGGTGCAGCACAGGCAGCCATTGGCGAGTTCGACGATATTGTCCTCCGGGCAGTCGGCGTTGCCGCAACTCTTGAGGATCTCACCGTCGATGCCGACATCGCCGAATTCATTGACGATGACGGCGAGGCGCCGGCCTTGCGCATTGGCGATGACGTGACGGATCAGCGTGGTTTTGCCCGCGCCGAGAAAGCCGGTAACGATGGTGCAGGGAATGCGCGCGAGTTGGCCGTCAATGGTGCTGGTCATGCATCGGCCTCTTGAAAATCAAGCGGGGGAACGCGCGCGATCAAGCCGCGCTTGAGGATTTCGGGGCGGCCGCGCCACGGCAGAATGCCATCGGCGGCGGCGGCAAGAAGGCGCGCGCCGTCGATCAGCGCGCCGGCGCAGTGCTCATCGAGACCGCCGAACACATAGGTCCATGAGCCGTTGCAGCGCATCGCTGCGCTCGGCCCGCGTGAGCAATTGGCAAAACAGCGCAGCCGCCGCACGACGACTTCGGTGCCGGCCGCCGCGCGCTCGGTCGCCGCGGCGAGACGCAGGCCAGGCAATGGATCGCGATCCGGGTCGGCGCCGCGATCTTGCTGCCCCCGACAGGTGATGCAGACGTAAACCAGCGGTGCGGCGCTCATCGCACGGCCTCGACGTCGACAGCCGGACGATCAAAGCCCTGCCAACGGTAGAGGAGATAGGAGACGGCCCAGCTCGCCAGGAAAATCCCGACGACCAGATAGCCGAAATTGGCGAGCCCGCCATTGAGACCATCGATCAAGTCCCAGAAGCCGCCGGCGAGGCCGAGCCTGTCGGCGACGAGGCCGAGCGCCTCGATGCCGCCAATGACAAATGCAACCAATGCCGAAATGGCGGTGATCGTGAGATTGTACCAAATCTTGCGGATCGGATTGAGAAACGCCCAGCCATAAGCGCCGACCATCAATACGCTGTCGGTGGTGTCGATGAGCGTCATGCCCGCCGTGAACAGAGCGGGGAACAGCATGACCGCGCCGAAGCTCATGCCGCCGGACGCCTGGCTTGCGGCGATGGTGAACAGGCTGATCTCGGTTGCGGTGTCGAAACCGAGCCCGAACAAAAAGCCGATGGGAAACATCTGCCAGCTGCGGGACACCATGCGGAACAGCGGCCGGAACACGCGGGCCAGCAGGCCGCGGCCCGAGAGCAGGTGATCGAGCTCATGCTCGGTGACCGGCTCGCCGCGGCGTGCACGGGCGAAGCTTCGCCACACGCCACGCAAGATCACGAGATTGATCAGCGCGATGGCGAGCAGAAAGAATGCCGACGTGGCGGTGCCGATCAGGCTGCCGATCTCCTTGAATGGATGCAGCCGACCCTGCAGCGCGAATGCCGTACCGACGATCACGGCGACGGCAATCGCGACGACGAGCGAATGCCCGAGCGAGAAAAACAGCCCGACCGAGACCGGCCGCTTGCCTTCCTGCATTAATTTACGAACGACATTGTCGATCGCCGCAATGTGATCGGCATCGACGGCGTGCCGCAGTCCGAGCACGTAAGCCAGAGCCGCAGTACCGAGCAGCGTCGGCCGGTCCGCAAGCGCGATGACCGCCCAGACCAACACCAAGACGTTGGCTGCAAGGAGCGCAGCATAGATTGCGCCGATTTTCGCGCGCTGATCGACCGACGCGTCATCGACCGCAGTTTTAAGAAATGTCAGCAATGCACGCCCTCGCCTGACCGTCCGTCGGCGCGAGCGAGGACCAAAAGACCTCTAAGTCTTTTGGATCATCCACAGGTACACCCCGACCCGTGTTTGTCGCGTCGACACGGCCGATGGCAGGTCTCCTGGCTCGCGGATCGTCGCTTCGCCCTGCCTTCCCGGCATCCCGTTGAGCACAAGATTTCGTGCCCAATGCCAGTGGCTTAACCGGACGAAACTTCCCGCTCACAGTTGCGGGGGCAGCTGCGGATTTGGCTTTGGGCTTGCGCCCTTAGCCGCACCGCATTCCCTTTTCACCCTCATCGCGAGGGACCATCGATACTGTAGTGATAGATTTCGCCGGGCCGCCCTGTCAATCTCGCCGGCGGTTTAGGTTCCTTATGCCATGTCCTTATGCCATGTCGCGCGTCGCAAAACTCACTCTCGTCCTCGGCGGCGCCCGTTCCGGCAAGAGCCGCTATGCCGAGGGCTTGCTGGCCGATCTGCCGCCGCCATGGCGACCGCCTTGGACCTATGTGGCGACCGCCGAAACCGGCGACGCCGAAATGGCGGCGCGCATCGCCGCGCATCGGGCGCGGCGCGGCTCACAATGGCGGACCGTCGAGGCGCCTCGCGATCTTGCCGGCGCGCTCGCGTCACGCGACACCATGCCGACGCTGGTCGATTGTCTGACGCTTTGGCTGTCGAATCTGATGCTGGCGGACGCCGATATCGACGCCGAAGTCGCGCAATTGGAAGACGCATTGGAGGTGGGGACGGCGCCGCTGGTCATGGTCGCCAATGAAGTTGGCTCCGGCATCGTGCCCGACAATCCGCTGGGCCGGCGCTTCCGCGATTGGCAAGGCATCCTCAATCAGCGTATCGCCGCGCGCGCGGATCGCGTCGTGCTGGTTGTCGCCGGCCTGCCGCTTGCGGTGAAGGGAACGTTGTAGGAAAGCGTCATGGCGCCGACGATGGACGACACGGAGACCGAACGGCATCGCGCCAAGATGGCGAAGCGCAAGGCCGTGCAGGATGCCGAAGTCGCCGGCAAGACCATCGAGAAAGGCCTGCTCATCGTCCATACCGGCACCGGCAAGGGCAAGTCGACGGCGGCGTTCGGGCTCGCTTTGCGCATGCTGGGCCGCGGCCAGCGCGTCGGCGTGGTGCAGTTCATCAAGGGCGCCTGGCATTCGGCGGAGCGCGACGCCCTGCAAAAATTCGGCGACCAG